>Ga0157378_10000251_pt1 | contig 52502 bp, 103 predicted proteins | sample M65metaG_FD_115309 | JGI IMG/M metagenome (GOLD analysis project Ga0157378, IMG submission 115309) | Miscanthus rhizosphere microbial communities from Kellogg Biological Station, Michigan, USA - M6-5 metaG | ecosystem: Host-associated > Plants > Roots > Rhizosphere > Soil | place: USA... | reverse complement strand
TTCTGCCAGCTTGAGCGTGTCGTCCGAGCCGTATCGGGCATTGTCGATCAGGCCAATTTCCTTGGCGCGCGCGTCATCGACACGACCAAGATTGAAGGCGGGCACGGGGGTAATACCCTCATCGATCGCGGCACCAGCGCGATGCGCGCCGCCCAACAGCTGCAGCGTCCCGTCTTCGAGCTCGCGCACCACCAGGGGTTTGAACATTCCATGCTTGCGCAGCGACGCGCGCAGCTTGATGTCATTCTCGTGGCTTACGTGGTTGGTGTTCCACGGGTTTGGTTGAAGCTCGCGAGGGTCTACGTTGATCAATCGCATGTGTTGTCTACTATGCACGTTGGACACGAATTTACGGGTGCCATTGTAGGCGAAGTCCGACGTTTCGTCCAGCGAAACATTTATCAAAATCGTAAAGGTTCATGTGTAAAGGTGGCGCACCTTTACCATTTACACCTTTATGATTTTCGTACATACTAGTGCGATGAGTAAGGTAGCACAGCTTCTGATGGGCGCGGTGGTTGCGCAGGTGCGCGGGGTCGACGAAGAGACCAAGCTCGCGCTGTCGGACGCCATGAGCTACCTGGTCGAGGGATACGAACATTCCGACGCATTTAAGTCGCGCGGCTGGGATGGTCGCTCAACCCTGTTCAGCTGGGCTGAGTCCAAGTTTCCGATAGGCTTCTCTGTCACCGCGGAGACGATACTGAAATCGCGCGGCTACACCGTGCATGTGGCGCGCAAGCCACTGCCCGGCCCGCTTGGCCCGATGCCGACACAGGAAAACCCACTGGTCGACAATTTCCCGCCCAACCCAGATTATGATTATCAGTTCAGAGCACCGAAGCTGCTGGAGCGACACGGGTTCTTCACAGCGCGCGTCGCCACCGGCGGTGGTAAATCCCGCCTCGCCCGCCTGTGCATCAAGCGCATCGGCCGCAAAACCCTCTTCCTGACCACGCGCACCGTGCTGCTCTACCAGTTCGGCAAGGATTGCGAGGCTGCCGGGCTGAAGGTCAGCTACGTGGGTGACAGCGAATGGGACACGTCAGGTGACGTCGTTCTGGCAATGGTGCCGACGCTCTCCCAGCGACTGCAGGATTTCAAGGATCCGGGCGGCCTGAGCGATGTCGAATATCATGCGGCACTCGATCGCCATAGGGAACGCCGCCAGACGGCGCTGGAACTGCTCGGTGAGATCGAGTTCGTCATAGGTGAGGAAGCGCACGAGTCCGGCTCGAACAGTTTCTACGATGTGCTCAAGGCATGTCGATCTGCACTCTATCGCCTGGCGCTTACCGCGACGCCGCTGATGCGCGACGGCGAAAGCAATATGCGCCTGATCGGCATGTTCGGGCCAATTCGGCTCGAGATATCTGAGAAGGAGCTGATCGATCGCGGCATCCTGGCGAAGCCCTATTTCAAATATGTAAAATCGATGGCGCCGCCGAATGTGCGGCGCGGCACCGCCTGGCAGAAAGCTGAGGTGGAAGGCATCGTGCGCAACGTCCACCGCAATCGACTTGTCGCTGCAGAGGTGATCCGCGCCAATATGCTCGGCATGACGTCGATGGTTCTGGTCAAGCGCAAGGAGCATGGCGAACTGATCGCATCGACCCTGCGCCGGGCGGGCATTCGCGTTCAATACATCTTCGGGGACTCGAGCAAGGAGAAGCGCGAAAAGTGTCTACGCATGCTCCAGGAAGGCAAGCTCGATTGCCTGATCGGCTCGACGATCCTCGATGTAGGCGTTGACGTGCCGGCGATCGGGCTCCTGGTTCTCGCCGGCGGCGGTAAGGCTGAGGTTGGCATTCGTCAGCGCATCGGCCGCGTGCTGCGCCGCAAGAAATCTGGCCCCAACGTGTCCTTCGTTGTGGACTTCTCCGATCTATGGAACACCCATCTATCGAAGCACTCGCATGCCCGGCGATCGATCGTCGAGGGCACAGCTGGCTTCAAGGAAGGTATTCTTGCGACGAACGATGACTTCCCATTCAGCGCGCTGGGTTTCTCCCGCGTGCAGCAGGCGATTGCGGCATGATTAAGATCGAGGACGTCCTGGACCAGAAGGTCGTCACCACCAAGGTTTCGCATGCGGCCTGGGAGCGCGCCGCCGAAGTCGCCGAGAAATACGGCATACGTCGTTCGGATGTGCTTTCGATCGCATTGCTGGAGATCAGCGATGCGGCGATCGGCAAGGTCGCGACGCGGCTTGGTGGCAATGGCGAGAAGGCGCTGCGCACCGCGCTTCGTATGGCGTCCAAGATGTCACCCGAGGAAAGAGCAGCCTTGATCGATAAGTTGCGCGGTTGATCGTCTCATATCGATCGGTTAACTAATCCCCGAATCGATACGGGGATTTGAATGCACATCATCGGATGCGTCTCGCAAAAGGGTGGCGTCGGCAAATCGACCCTAACCAGGCTCCTGGCGACAGAATTCACGCGGGCGGGGTGGCGCACCAAGATAGCAGACATGGATCTTGCGCAGACGACAAGCACGCAATGGGGTGCGCTGCGCATGAACAATGCGATCAAACCCAGCGTCGCCGTTGAACCGTTCGCGAAGGTCGCCGACGCGCTGAAGTCCGCCGGCACAGCTGAGCTCCTGATATTCGATGGCAAGCCGTCGGCTGACACTCAGGTGCTCGATATCGGCCGCGCGGCGAACCTGGTCGTGATGCCGACCGGCGCCAGCTATGATGACCTCTCCCCTACCCTGCAGCTCGCCAAACTCCTGATCGGCAAAGGCATACCGCGCGCCAAGATCGTGGCGGTGCTCAACGGATCGATGTCGAATGCAGAAGAGGCCGATGCACGCAGCTTCCTTGAAGGTCGCGGCGTTGCCGTGATCGCCGGCAGTCTGCAGGGCTACACCAGCTACCGCAGCGCCATGAATAGCGGACTCTCTCCCGCGGAGGTGCGAGGTCAGGCGGCGCTGCAAGATCGCGCCAAGGGGATCGCGACGGCGATTGCTCAGAAATTGACGGAGAACTGATATGACGGAAATGCCCAAACCACCTCGTCGATCACGCCTTCCCGAGGCGCCGGCCGAAGCATCGCCTGCGATGGCCGATGCGGTCGATTCGGGGGACAAGGAATATATCGCTTTCCGCATCCCAGCAGTAGCTGCTCGTGAATTTCGTATGTCGGCCGCCGCACACGGTGAAAAGCAAATATGGCGGCACTTCATGACCATCTGGGACCATTACAAGAAAACCAAAGCCTAACATAAAGTGACATGAGCCATCACTTTTCTGTTGCACGCTGAGTGCATGTGTAATAACACACACACTTAGACGGGTCAGTTAGGCCTAGCAGCAGTTCCCCGTCTCCTTGCTGCTAGGCCCCGCGCCAGGCGGGGTTTTCCCCTGTTCCCCGCCTGGCGCCCCAATTTGGGAGATCAACATGGGTGGTTTTGGTAAGAAGGTCGGGGTTTTCGAAGCCCTGGTCGGTAACGTGGTCGATCGTCTTCGGGCAGTCTTCCACAAGGACGTCGCAGCCGTCCTCAAGGACTTCCATAATGTCGTGGATCTCCTCAATCGTGCCGAGGAGCGCGCTGCGTTCAAGGCTGGTGTCTTCAAGAGCGAGATCGTCGCGCTCGAAGCGAAAGCTGCGGCGCAGCTTGCAGAGGTCGAGCGCGCACGAGGCGTTCGCGCCAAGATCTCGGCGCTGGTCGGCTAATTACATGGCTGACGAGGTCCTCCCAGTGTTCAAGTCGGAATATGTTCAGGCCAGGCTTGGCAATCCCGACCCGGAAGCACTGTTGGAGGGCTTCGAGCCTGCGAGGGTCGCTGCGTTTCATGGCGCGATTGCTGCCAGGGTCGTCCGCGAAATGCCGGATCCGGTCATGAGCTACTCCCTGGCGCTCATTATGGGTCGCATGTTCCAGGCAATCTGCGACCAAGCGAAGGTGAGGCTCTGATGAGCTCCGAGATCACCCATCAATCTTTCCGTGAAACCTTCATCAAAGGTGCGCTCGACGGCGTCGCTGGGGAAGGTATTCCCCTGACCCGCCGCATCCGAAGGATGACAATCACCAGGGCGGGTCGTGAAGCCGACCGCCAGTGGAAGGCAGCTAATAAATGATTATCACGATCGATGGCGTCTCCGCGTCCGGTAAGGGCTCGCTCGCGCGCATGCTGAGCGACCAATACACGCTCCCGGTGTTGGGCACAGGATCGCTCTGGCGATTGCTGGCGTTCGAGCTCGAGACCGCCGGCGTCAAGGCGACCGATGTCGACGTGGAGATGCACGGCCTCGAGCAGCTCGACCGCATGAACCTGACCATGCTCGACGATACTCGCCTGGTGACGGAAGAAGTCGGCCGATATGCGTCGATCATCTCCGGGTTCCTTGATCTGCGCAATGAGATGGATGAGATGCAGCGGCAGTGGGCGGCGAGACCCGGTGGCGGCATTATCGAGGGCCGCGAGACTGGGATTTCGATCGCGCCGCAGGCAGAACACAAATTCTTCCTGATCGCCCACGCGGACGAACGCGCGCAGCGCCGCGCGGCGGCGCTCGGCGCGGACCCAAGCGACGTCTTTGCATCGTTGCGCGATCGTGACTTCCGCGAGATCAATCGCCCCGTCGCGCCAATCCGGCCGGCGCCGGATGCGCTCATCATCGACACGACCGATATGGATATCGACGAGGTTTTCGACACCGCGGCGATGGCGATCGAGGGCAAGAAGTCCTGGGTTCGCATGTTCAAACAATATTCGGTCGCCGGCTGATGGCGCGGCTTCTCTGCAAGATTATCGGGCACACCTGGCATCGTGAGATGGCGCGCCCGCCGGCGACCGCGGGTTGGCTCCGCTGTGCTCGCTGTCAGGAGCGCTTCTGATGAGCTGGGACCAGCACTGGCAGGCGCAGATCGCGCTGAACGCCAGTAAATCCAAGGATCGCTCGCGACAGGTTGGTTGTGTGATCGTCAACGACCGTAATGTCGCGCTCGCTCAAGGTTGGAACGGATTCCCGCGCGGTGTGAGCGATGACGTCGACGATCGCCACCAGCGGCCAGCGAAATATGCCTGGACCGAGCATGCCGAGCGCAACGCGATCTACAACGCCGCAAGCGAAGGCATTCGGCTCCGCGGTGCTACAATCCATCTGTCCTGGTTCCCGTGCGTGGATTGCGCGCGCGGTATTATTCAGACGGGGCTTGCTGAGGTCGTCTGTATCGAGCCTGACTGGAACGACCCCAGCTTCGATTTCAAGATATCCTTGGCGATGCTGACCGAGGCCGGCGTGCAGGTCCGCTACGTCGAGGGTCAGGCTCCCGTCCGAAAGGAGCATACATGCGCCGCGTAATCATCGAGAGCCCGTTCGCCGGCGATGTCGAGGCGAACATCGCCTATGCTCGCGCCTGCATGAGGGATTGCCTGGCGCGCGGCGAGGCGCCCTATGCATCGCACCTGCTGTTCACCCAGCCTGGCATTCTCGACGATGATATTCCCGAGGAGCGTCAGCTCGGGATCGATGCCGGACTCCTGTGGGCCTCGGCCGCCGAAGCGACTGTGGTCTATCGCGATCGCGGCATGTCCAAGGGTATGCTCTACGGGATCCAGAACGCCATCAAGGCCGGACGGCCGATTGAAGATCGATGGCTCGGTGAGCCGGGCGCGAGCGAAGGCTTGACCGCATGATCGAGGGCTTCTTCGTCAAGTTGGCCGCCAGCGAATTCGGCGCCTGGTTCAAGAAGAACTGGAAGCTGATCGCTATCGTCGCGATCGCGGGCTTCGCCTGGTGGAAATTCGAGAGCTGGAAGTCGGACTTCGCCAAGGCGAACCACGACGCCGGCTTCGGTCAGGCCCAGGCTCAATACAAGGTGGCCGTAGACGCCGCCAACGCGCGCGCAGCCAACGATGAGAAGCAGATGGGCCGCATGAGCGACCAGATCGGCATTCTCACCGCGCAGCGCACCCAATCCCTCGACATCAAGCTCGATGGCCTCAGCAAGGGCATGCAGAATGAAATCGCTTCGAATCCTGTCTATCGCGATTGTCGCCTCACTGACGGCGTGCTCGCACAGCTCCAGACTGGACGTGCCGCCGTCGACGCCAGCATCACTGCCAGCGCTCCCCCGCGAAATTGACGTCGATCCGGCGCTGGTCGGTCAGCTGCCCGACGGTCAGATGGGCACGCTCGCTACCGGAGACTTCGACATCGTCCGCGAATACGGGCACCTTGCGATCCGCTTCAACGGCTTGCGCTTCCTATACACCTGCAGCGCGCAGCAGCTCCGCGATCATAAGGCGCCGGAAGACTGCCTAAAAAAGGTTGGCCGATGACCACTATCATTGTTCCCGCATGGTTCGCGTGGATCGTCATATTGACGATCATTCCGGCGGTCGCTGTCGCCAGCTTCGCGGCGGTCCTGGCATTCGCCTGGTGGATCCCGGCGATCTATAAGCGTTGGCGCGGCCGCGTAAATTTTCGGTGGATCCCGCTTTAAGCACCTTGCATAGTAAACCACACACATCTAAGAGTTGTTTATGAGCATCGTAGCATCAAATTTCGAAGTGATGGCGACAGAGATTGTCGACGAAGTCACGCCGGCCGAGGGTTGGTGGAAGAGCGATACGGAAGGAACGCTGATCGATGTAGCGATGCGACTTCTGGCGCATGACGTGCCGGTCGATGACGTCACCGACGCAATCCAAAAGGTCGTGAGCGCCATGCGCGGGGAATATGGCGAATGAGATACCCCGAATTCTTCGTCAAAGAGGAAGATGCATCGATCTGGTGCCGTAGCCGTGGGGATGATGCGGGCTACCAGGTGGTCTACGGCCACGAACTTGGTGGTGCAGCATCGATTGCTCACCGCGTCGCCCATCACCTCAACCGTGCCGCCGAGGTCGGCCGTCGCGCGCAGCGCGCCGAGGTCCGCACAGCGCTCGGTATCACATCGTGGGGCTCTGAGGTGCGGCTCGGATGACGCGTCTGTTGGGGCACCCCTATTTCATCGTTGCTGTGGTCAGCATTGCATTCACCCTGCTGCCCGCCTGCGCACTCTTTGCGAGGTAATCATGAATAGTCATATTGAACGCCCGCGTGTTCGCTGCATGGGCCCGATCGGCATCTGTGGTCACGCTATTGGTTTCTGCACCGCAGATCCCGCCTACCAGGCGGAGATTCGCGCCAACAAGCCACAGTCGGTGAGCGACTATGCTGGAGTTCGTGGCGCCGGCCGCACCGAAATCTTCGCGGCGATCGAGGGCGAGCGCCTCTATCAGGATTCGCGCTGGAACCCCGAGACGACATCGTCGGGCGGCAAGCATGATCTCGGCGCCTGGATCCTCTTCATGGAGGATTACCTTCAGGAGGCGCGATCGCAGATCTCCCGCGGCGCCGACCCTGCAGCAAGTGATCTCGCTTTGCATACGCTGCGCAAGGTCGTGACGATGGGCGTCGCGGCGATGGAGCAGCATGGTGTACGGTTTCGCAAGTTCTGACCTGTGGCTCAGCCCGTCGCCTTTCCCGGCCACAATGTGGTCTACACCTCGGAAAACGAGAATACGGGCGATCTCCCCGTCTTCCGGAACGGCAGCTGCCTCGTCAGCTGCTGGCAGCTCGATGAAGACGAGCTGATGGAGGTCATCCGCACCGGGCGCATCTTCTTCGCCAGCTTCTCCGGCGATGTTCTCTGGCCGGCTTATGTCGGCTCGGAATCCACCACGCGCGGCGTCGTCATCGATACCGGGCCCGTGTGGCCTCGCTCCAATCTCAATATGCCTGGGACAGAACAATAACATGAATATGATTATTCGAACCGACGAGCTGCTTCAGCATCCTGTCATGGGCACCGCGCCCTGGAGCGTTCTGGTGTTCGGTGGTTCCGAATTTACCGATCGCGACGGCCTGACACACGTCCTCGACGGCGTTCATGAGATCATCACGATCGGCGAGATCATCCACCAGCGCGGCGACGCGGTCGGTATTCTGGCGGGTGAGTGGGCGCTGTCGATTGGCATCCCCGAGCTGACCTTTGATCAGACATGCCCGCTCAGCGCCGTTCACCTCGCCATTGCCTTCCCGGGCGATCGCGAGACGCTCACCACGATCCAAGCCGCGCGCACCGCATTCGTTCCGGTGCTCAAGGTCCGCCAGGAGGGCGAGAACATGGTTCTCGCGTTCGCGAAATGAGCCGCTGCCTGCACCAAACCCAGCTCGACATCATCCGCTATATGAGCTCGGCAAACGCGCCGGTGCTCTACAGCGAAATGGAGAACAATCTGACGGCCGTCACGTCGGCGTCGGCCACAGACATCGACCGCGCGTTCAACCTGCTGCTGCGCGACAGTCTCATCACCTCGACCTTCCCCGAGGCCAGGCCGGGCAATTCGGGCCGCCAATATTGGAAATTCGCGTGACCGATCTCGAGCGCGCGAGGCTTCGCGCGTCCCTCTGGGTCGGTTCGCTGATATTGTTCCTGCTCGCGGCAATCCGGTCCTGACCATGGGTAGCGACGAGTATTATCCGATGGACCTGTACGACAAGACACGCGGGATCAACCCGTTTGAGGACGCGGCATCTCATTGGTTTAGCTGGAATGTCGGCACGACGATCTCGCGGCAGGGCGCGACGAAGATCTTCGATCAGGCGGACTACACGCCCACCCCCGCCGTCAAGCAAAGGAAGCAGAAATTTACCGGCCGGAATGTCACGAGCGTCACGCTCGACGAATGGCCCGACCTCGATGATGCCGTCCTCAAGCGCATAGCTGAAAAGCACGAGCGCAAGATTCTCGACGCCTTTTTCGGCAATTCGCCCTCGATAGACGAGACCCCAGAGCCCGCCGACCCGGCGCTCGACAATCCGCTTTATGGCCTAGTTTGAAGGACTTGCTGTGACGTATCCGTTCTATGGCGCCAACCTCGGCGCCGACAATTATTACACTAACGAATGCCCGTTCATTAATCGTCTCAGCATGTCGAGCGCCCCGTTCAATGATACGGCCGCCTGCGACCCGGTGACGCTTCTGCCCACCAAGGCCGGCTCCGTCTCGCGCCAGGTGCCGCTCGATCCGATCGACACGTCCATCGTCACCAATCCGACCTCGCACGATTATGTTTTCCTCTGCGATGCCAACGTCGCATCGGTCAGCACGCCCTGGGGCACCGTGAAGCCAGTCAACGGCCGGGCGACCTTCACCATCAAATCAGCATCCACCGGCGTTGGCCTGGTGATCACCGCCACCGGCCCCGTCACCAAGATGGCTTTCATGCGCCTCGAGCATGAGCAGCTCTATCTTTCCGGTGAGATATTCAACCCTGATTTTCTAACACGCGTCAGCCCGTTCGGCCCGCTTCGTCTGCTGGACTGGAACGCGACCAACGCCGATTACTGGCCCGCGCGTAGACCGCTCCCGACCGACGCCAACTTCAATGACGCCACGGGCGGTATGGCGGCTGAAATCGCCGGTGCGCTCGCGCAGAAGCTCGGCGTGAAGCTCTGGTATCCAATCCACCATCTCATGCCCGATTCCGACATCATGGCCACCGCGATGGCGCTCGCCAGCTACGGCGCCGAGGTCGACTTCGAGTGGAGCAACGAATATGGTTGGACCTACCATCGCACCTATGCCTACGCCGCCGCGGCCGCCCATTATAATCTGACCAAGGCCGCCTATTCCGATGTGCTCAGCTATTATGGCTGGCGCGCGGGCCAGGTCGCGAAGCTCGTGTCGTCCGTCTCGCCCAAGTTCAAGATCAACCTCGCGAGCCAAGCCAGCGACGGCGCCTCGAACCTGCCGGCGATCCTGAAGGGCTGGGATGAATCCGGCGCCCCAAGGTCGCTGATCGCAGGCTACGCGAACGCCTCCTACCTCAACATGAACGACTTCGCCAAGATCGAGGATTTCGTCGCGAAATACGTGCCGATGATGAACGCGGACGACAAAGCCGGCTTCATCGCGCTTCTGCAGTCGAAGGTCGCCCCGCTTGCGCTCCGCCACCAGAAGGCCGCAGCCGCGTGCGCAGCGGCCGGCATCGCATACAAGGTCTATGAGGGCGACATGTCGCTCTACCTGCAGGCGCCCTGGGTGACAGACGCGAATGTGCGAAACGCGCTGCTCAACTGGATCCTCCCAATCGCACATTCCGAACCGGTCGCGGGAATCATCATGTCGAGCCTGCAAACCGCATGGGATGCCGGCGCGACCGAAGTCTGCTTCTTTGAACTGTCGGGCCCAGGAAGCCAGTATGGGGTCTGGGGCGAGATGCCTCACATCACCCTGCCCGCCTACCCGATCTATTATCTACTGACCGCGCAGAACCAGGCGACCAAGGATAAGCTTGCCGCCGAAGCGGCGGCTGCAGCCGCGGCAGCCAGAAAAGCCGCCGAAGACAAAGCCGCTGCTGATGCAGCTGCCGCGGCCGAGGCAAACCGTCTCGCGGCGATCGCCAAGGCTGAAGCGCGCGCCAAGGAGTTCGCCGCTATTCAGGCCGAGATGGCAGTGTTGACCACACGCATGCAGACCTATCTGGCCGCGGCGTGAAACGCACCCTCCTCTGCCGGATCTTGGGTTGTCTCTATATGACGATCGAGGTCCGGCCGACCTGGTTCTTTTATGAGCGCAGGCGATGCGTCAGATGCTCGCTCGAGCACTGGCTTACGAAAGGATGGCCATGACATTGTGTAATGTGAAGGACGCGAGCATAAAGCCACGCGTCCGGACCCATCGTCTCGGCACGGGTCAGATATACGCATTCGAAATGTTTCGGCCGGATGGCCTGGCGTTGCTGGTGTCGCTGTATGGCTTCACGACACCGAAGGCAGCCTGGGGAATGGCGATGGCCTGGTATCATGGCTACCTGACGTTCGCCTGTTTTGATCATTCTCGCTATATTGACGAGTGGCGCGCCATTGACGAGCGGCGCGCCGAATGGGGCTACTGGCGCAAGCGGCCTGTGGTTATCGCTGACCATCGGTGGATGGCTTCAGCGTCCAGTTCCCGAGCCAGGGAGTCTGTCCGAAATAAGCTGCATATTTCGGACAAGTGAGGCGCGCTGCGGCAGGAAAGGCTGTCTCCAGACCCCTTCATCCCCGCACAGCCGGGGAAGTGTGCGCCCGCCGCAGCGCATAGCCTGATCGCATAATCGCCTGCGTGCTCGCAAGCCCGACGCGGAGAATAGCCGCTTCAATCTCCGCACCGATAGGCCGACACGCCGTTAGATATTCCCGCCGTTCTTTCTAACAGTCTGACCATCGCGATATCTCGTCGAAATTGGCGAGTTGGCGATGGATGGCGCAGACTTCTCGCCACATCTGGCGACTTTTCGGGGCGCCTGATCGCCGGTGGATGGCGTCGTGCTTTCGGGAGCTGCCTGAGAGGCGGCATCCCCCTCGGCGCCCACGGCATAATTCTAGGACTTCTCACCGGCTGATAAGGCTGTCGATGTCAGTGCGACCCAGGTTGGTCAGGTCAGGCTCACCGCGTGTTGCAGGTGACTGCTAGCGCGGTGTGATGCGCGCTAGCAGTCTCACGTATCAGGCGGTCGCTTTGTCTGCGACGCTGGTCAGGTAGTCAGCGCTGAACAGCTTGACGAAGTCATGATCGCGGTTGAGCTTGATGCTGTCGCGCGCGTGGTGCGTGGTCATGATCGAACCGACACCGAGCACGTCGAGCACGTTGCGCGCTTGAGACGATTGCGTCTCTGCCCCACCGCTCATGAACTTGTGGCGCAGCGCTGCAATCTCGCTCTGAAGCTTTTTGTCTTTGATCAGCGCACCGAACGACGCGTTATTGAGAAAGCGCTTATTGATGTCGTTCGTGATGACATCGACACCGCGTTCGGTCGCGATGATCGAGCAGCACAAGAAAGCGCGCACTACGAGTTCAATCTTAGTGCGATCACCGCAGATATACGCTGCGACCTCGGCGACTTTCTTCAGCGCCTTCGCGTTGAACATCTTGGTAGATTGCACCTTGCGTTCGAATACGTTCGCCGGTGTCAGGCTGAGCGCGAGAAAGGTTCGTGCGACCTGATTGCCATACTTGACGATCACAGCGCGACCGTCGGTATAGCTGTTCTTCTGGTCGAGCGCGAGACCGTTCGCTGCTTCGAATACGTCGCGACGTGCGAGCGACGCGGTAATGTCAGCGACCATTGCGTCAACCGCGACCTGATCGAAAGCGTTCGCACGGTCACGCAGGGAGAGAGTTTCGTTCGTCATGAGAGTTACCTTTCGTTTGCACCGAACCGCTTCGGTGTGACCATTTTCTAGGACCGTGTGTGGTTAGACACAAGGACTAATTTTCCGCAGATTTTCGCGGTTTCTGGTCCGACGATGTTGGGAATTTGCGATCAGAAAACCGAATCAGCGAATCATCATGATGATTCGCGACTCATGCGCTTACTTAAGGGAGATATAGCCCGAGCCGGCTTCGACGGTCCAGGCTCGCCCCAGGTTTACGCATGTCAGCAACGCGAACGCGGCCGCGAACGTCCACATGCACGCGAGCAAGGCTCGGCCCATATCAGCGCACCAAATAGGCGCGATCGCCTTGCTCGGCGTCGATTGGCTGCTTGAGACCATTAGCGATTACGACGACCGCGAGCACGGCAATCATAAGCAAAGCGACAGAGATACGCGGCGAGCGCGCGACAGAGATCAGATAACGCATGAGTTCCTCCCCTGATGTGTCTCAGATTAGCAGAGCGCTCATCAACCGCAAGCGGCACCGGCGCCAAAGGCGCCCATGGCGACCCATGGGACGCAGATCCGGCTCGTCATGGGTCGCGGCAGACGCCAATGCTTGGTATCGACAAAGCCATCGATCCCCATAAACGGATCCCCAGCCGACCCCCGATTTGGGAATTCCAGGCTATTCCGAGGCAAGCCATGGAGATCCATGGCAAGGCGCATGAGGCAAAAGAAAGGAGCCACCCACGCGTTACCCTCGGGTGGCTCCTGATCTATTCACTGACGGCTACTCCCAGCCGTGTCCCGCATCGGCTACTTCATCTCGCCTCCTCCCTTCCACTCCACCAGGAATTGCGTGTTCAGGCGGCGCGCTTGACGTCGGTCTGCGAACGCCGGCGATCGATCGGGAAGAGCGTGAGCTCCGGCACGAGGGCCTTGGCGACATCGCCAAACAGATATTGGTCGGCGAACCGGATCTGTATCTGCGAGCGGCCGGTGTGCGTGATCCGCATGGCGAACGGCAGACAGGCCTCATAGGACGTCGCATCCTCCTTGAGCGTGACGGTCGCATACCAGGCGCTGAAATGCCCGTTGTCGATCGCAGGCTCGCCCAGACGGCTGCAGATGAGCCCGGCGAGCGCCAGGGGAATCTCGGCGCAAACATAATGCTCAAGCTCGGTGGCGAGCATGTCGGGATTGGCTTCGAAATGAAGGGTCTGCATGATCTGAAACCTTATGTGTCGCAGCACCGCTGCTGCATGTGTGTTGTTGCGCATAAGCAGGGGCCGCGCAATTGGCAAGTGTGTTGTTATGCACAAAGCCTAAAGCCTGGAAACGCCTGTGTGCCGTGGAGCGCCATGGGAAACCTAGGCGTTTCCTGGTGGCGGGAGATGGGGAGGCCTGATCGACCTCCCCTGCCCTAGTGAAGCGCGATCAGCTTGCGTGCGTGGACATGTGATGGCTCACCGCCATTGCGCTCGAAGAGAACCCAGCACCAGACGCCATAGACGGCGATTATCTCGCCCTGCTTACCGCCTGGTGCGTTGAATCTGACGGCGTTGCCTGGCTGGAAGGGGTTCATCGGTTCATCTCCTCGAACGCCGCCCAGAGTGCGAACATGCCGGCGATGGCTGTCAGGATCTCGCCCATCAGCTCTCGACCTCCACGAACTGAATGGCCGACCATGGCGTCAGGCAGCAACGATCAGAGTTGGTGATGTAGGCGATGCCGATTTCGTCGACCCGCTTGACCTGACAGGCAGCGTGGCTGTAGCCGTCCGCGAACGCGATGCCGAGCGTGAATGCCTCGTCAGCCTCGAGCATTTCTTTCAGGAATTGCAACATCACGCATACCTCGGCTTCAAGGTGCCGGCGATGCGTCGTGTGGGGCTGGCCCGGTGAGCCTCATTGGCCTCGAGCCGCGCCTGGCGCTTGGCTTTGTTCTGGTCGGCGATCCCCGGCTCTCCCCAGGCGATCTGCGATGCGAGATGGGCGGAGAGAAGGATGCGACCGCGAGAATGACGCTTGCTCATATGCGTGATACCTTTTGCGTGGTGAGCACCGCTGCTCACGAGAAAGGTATGCGCGGTCCGATCGCGGCGTCCTAGTGGGCAATAATATTTCACCTGATCCCGAAACACACTTTCCATTTGTTGCGCAAACGCCAAGCGCCTGGTGTGGGCGTGTGTGGGGAGTCTTGGAAAGCCATGGCACGCCAAAGCAGGCGCGCAAACGAAAGGCGCCGGAGCCTTAGAGCTCACAGCGCCTTTGTCCCCACCGACACGGCCCAAAAGGTGAAGCCGCCGGCAGTTCGGTGCGAGGGTTATATTACGCCGGTCGTGTCACGTCCATAGCAGCCTGTGAGCCTCCCTAAATCTGTTGCCAGTAGCGAGCACTCCGACCAGAGAGCTAAACAACTCGCTACTGACCTGATCGTTCTAACACCGCGGTGTTGGCGTCATAGTCGGCTCTTATGGATGGAATAGCATTTTGAGCCAAAAGCCGCTTCTTGGACGTGCCGAGGGAGCGGACAGACTATCCGCGGACAGCCATGGGCATGGTTGGCTGAGCAGCAGAGAGCCTGATAGCCATGGCGCGCGGTGCCTGGCGCGGGAGTGGGAGAGCCTGGTGGACGAAGCCTCGGCGCCGCCGGCTTTCCCTTCCATCGGCTCTAGGCTCTTTCATGTTCGCCTTGCATGTTTCGAGAGGCTGTCAACCAACCAACCTGAGCATGCCTAGCCTTCGTGTATGGCTTTATGCCTTACAGGGTATATCGAGCGTTTATGCCCTATGGGGTATGCCTGTTGCTGCCTTACTAGCGTTCACGGGCTCCTCGAAGGCACACACGTTCAGCTTCACCACTCTCGCCTTTTCATATGGTGCGCGTGTCCTGGCATAGTCTGCTGCATCCTTATGGCATGAGAACCATAGCGAGCTGTCTGCCCATGCTGTTTCACCGCCGGTGATGCCTACCCTGCTGGGATGCACGTATCCGACGCCGCCGACCTCTACGACGTATTTGAGTGCTGGTCGGAATCGGAGTGGGGCTTTCCTGAGCCTCAGCTTTTTCATCGCGATTGTGATGTCGGCGAGTTTCATTGCAGGATTGTGCCTCTGCCCGTGATGCCGTTGCGATCCTCGGGGTTGTGCTCCCATACGAATTTGGGCTCGTTCGTCTGCTCGATTGTCACCGATGTTACCGTGTAGACGCCGCCCTTCGGCATGGTGAGTATCGCCTTGCCGAATTTGATGGGATCGCGGGATTCCAGCTCGCCTTCGATGTGGACGTCCCCGCCGGTGGTTCGGATCGTGATGCGTTTCTCGCCGGTCATGAATTATATCCCTTCATAATCGCTCTTGCGGAGGCGTGGTTGGGAGCTGCGGCGACGGCGCGCACCATATCATACCAGGCGCGGTCGATGGTCTCTCGGCGGCCGAGGAACCACACGCTGATCTTATCGGGCTCGCCGGGGATCAGCTTGGGTTGTACGGGGTCGAAGGTCATGCGCTCCTCCTCGCCGCGGATACGGTTGGGTTTATCTTGCCGGCGTTTGTGTTCGCCTCGACCTGATCCTGGAGCGACAGATAGATGCCACTGCCGCCGTCGAGCTGATCCTTGATGAGCTGGCGGAAATGCCTGGGCGTCATGTCTTTCGGGACGCGGGCCTTCACGGTTACTTCGAGGGTGCGTGCTTTGGTCATGGCTGATCCTCATCGCCGCCCCAGGTGCGCTCTTGTTCGATTTCGTATGTCACATAGTTGCTGAGCAGCGTGTGCCGCTCTTTCGGGCTAAGGGGCACCCAATCCTTATCGCGGAGATGGGAGAAGAATATGCCGGCGAACCCGCCATCTTTCTGACCGAGGATCGCTTGGATCGGGGCAACGGCTTCATCCAGGGTATCAGCCTGAATGCTCGCCTTAAGCTGGTCGAAGAGGGTCATTCCGTCACCTTTTGTGTCGAGCACCGCTGCTCTGCGATTCTTTTATGCTCTCTTCTCGCGCGGCTTTCTTGTGGACTCGATTGGTCCAGGTGCTGCCGATGACGAAGCCGCTGACCAGCACACACGCCATATCGATCAGGTTGAGGATGTCGTTGGTGGTCATTGATCAACGCCTTTCCGTCACAGCGACCAGAGCCTGGCTGGCACATTTCTCCCACACCGCGTAGGAGATTAAGCCGCGATCCATTCTGTTGCGCTGTTCCTGCGGCATCGCCAGCACCATCTGGCTGTATTTCTCGATCGCCGTTATGACGAACGCCTGCATCATGGCGCCGGTAGGGCTGAACTCCATCAGCCTCGTGACGAGCTCCACGTTCGTTTCGGGTCCTTCGCCCATCTATTCGTCCTTCTGTCGATCAGCACCGCTGCTGATGATTCTTTCTCGCATGACGCCTGCTGGCATGCGGGTGGCTTGTGCGCTTCACATCAAGCCCCATAGCGCCCTGCCGTCCATGGGCTGCTCGGTGTTTTCCACCCGCGCCTCGCTGTCTAACCCCACGATCGTGCCGTCGTTGTAGAGGGCGACGCTGTCTTGGAAGTGCATGTGGCTGCGATCGGGCAAGCCGGCCGGGAGCTGGTCTTTGTCGAGCCAGGCCAGCATATAGCCGTAGCCTCCCTTCTCGACAATCGCCGGCGTGCCGTCATTCCATTGGACCGACTGATCCCAATCGACGTCCGGGAGATCGAAGCTGGCGTTGATGTCGGCCGTCACGCGCCATCCCAGTCGTTGTAATTGCGCTCGGCCGGCGGATCGTCAGCCGTGCCCTTGGCGAAGATTACGATGTCCCACGGCGCTATGTCGCGGAATGCGCGCCGATCCCATCCGCGGTGGATAAAGCCTGGCTTGCCCCAGATCTTGACGGCGCTCCAATATTCCTCGCCGCGAAAGCCTACGAAATGCAGGGCGGGCTTCTGCAGCTGTTGGCCGCAATTGGGCATACCCTCCCGCCAGGCATAGCTGACCGCCAGGCACAGGCAATCGTCACGGTGGCGACCGGCGGCAGCGAGAGCCTGCATCGCCTCCAGCTGTTCCTCGAAGCGCCAGCGACGTTCTTGTTCGCGGTCGGCCATCAGTCCTCGATCTCCATGACGCGCACGCTGTAACGCCGCCCACTCTTAGTGACGGCGAACCAGGCGACGTTTTCGTCCACGATCGGCGGGTGGGCATAAAGCGTCTTGCGCCGGCTCAGTGCCTTCTGGAGAGAGCGCGCCAGGTTGAAGGATTCATCGCCTTGCATCATCGATGTGCTAGCTCCACCGGGTCGACTTCCTCGATTGGGATGCCGAGCCTGGTTGCGAACTGAAAGGCGTTTGAGCCACCATCCCTGAGCAGCACGTCATGCACGCCGCGGCAGTGGGTCTGGTTGTCCTTGTGGCAGAAGAAGTGATTGCCCGTGCGCCGGCATTCGGCGACTATCTCGGCCGCGCGATCGCCGGTGACGATGCGATTGCGCGTCGTGAGGCATTGGTCACATTGCCTGGCGCAGAGGCGGAGGGATGTCATCGACCTGTCTCACGCGGCGCTCGGTAGGGGGCGCCTCGCAGCATTTCGATGACGGCGTTGTAGTCGTCACCATTTGGCGGAATGTTTAGCTGATTCAGGGCGCCATCATACTGCGACACGTTGGCGATGCGGTCGTTGAGCATCCGGCGCTCGTCGACGGCTAAATCGTGCAGCTCTTTCCAGTTTTGAGCCATTACGAATCCTCCTTTTGCCTGCCCTTGAGCAGCGCATGGATCAGCTTCGCCTCTCGCTTACCGATCGGCTGGCGGCTGGACTTGATCGCCTGGTCGACGGCCTCGCGATTGTATTTGGACGTCATCACCAACTGCCCTTCGACGACATCTCAGCGCGCACTTTGTTGGCGAGTTTGGCCTGGTCGGCGAATTCCTCAGCCGTCAGATGATCGAGAACGCCGCCGTTCATGCCGCGCAGGATTTCCTCAATCTCTGCGAGATCATGTGTGTCTGTGACGCCGGTCGCCTGCTCGATGAGCTGCCGATACATTGAACCAACCTTCCTGTTCGAATCAGCACCGCTGCTGATGTGTGTCGTCATATACGCACCGCGGGCGGCTTGCACCTGGATAAAGCTTCTTGGCGCGACCGATTTTAAGCGCTTCTCAGCGTCGTTATATCGCGACCGTGAAAAGCTGCGTATATGTCAGATTTGCGATTGTGCGCCCGGTTGCGCTTCAAATCTGACACATGCCGCGCACGATCGCGAGGTGCGGTCAGTAGAAGCGGTCTCGCCAGCGCCAAAAGATCTCTTCAGCGCGCCAGCGCAGGTAATAGGCGATATTTCCCAACCATGACCGCTTGCGGCCGAAGCTGAAAGTCCGACCCATGTCCGCTGGTTTCACGGTGTACGTTGGTCCGGTGGCGCCCGGAATAGGCTTGCCGTCCCGATACCATTGGAACTCAGACTTCGCGGCGCCCCGCATCAGGCGCGCAGCCATTTGAGATACAGGTCACTGTCGTTGATCTCGGCCGGAACTTCCTCGCCCGCGGCCGCCAGCTCCTTCAGGATGATCTCTCGCGCCGCGGGTGTGAGCGTGTCGCCCCAGCGGAAGTTTCCAAGGCTTGCGATCTTGCGGCCCAACCGTTGCTGCTCGGCATGTTCGTTCATGTGGGCGTCCATCTCCGGCATTGGCGCTTCCCAGCCGCAGTCGGGGCAGATGAAGATTTGACTCACGCCTTCAGCCGCCCGACGAGCGAGAGACCGGGCGGTGTGAGGAAGTCGGCAAGACGCATCACTTGCCCAGCCTTTTCGCCAGCTCGGCGAACTGACGCTCGTCTTCCGCGCGATCCCTCGCCGCCGCCGCGGCCGCTTTCCTTGCGTCCTCGCCCTTCAGCATATCCACGAACACCTGCTCCTTCGCGGCCCAATCGGCATCGTCCAGATAGCTCTCCGGGAAATAGACGGTCTGCGTCTCATATTGATCGCCACAATATGCGCCGAACTGCGCGCCGATCAGCTTTGTGCCATCGTCGTAGCGAAGGCGCCGGTGATTCCGATAGTACTCGCCCATCGTGCAGCGTTCGTATTTGTCATAGGTGCGCGTTCGCGAGCCACCGCCACCATAACGCGGATCCCATGTATCGGTCAGGCTGTCGCCGCGAAACTCCGCGATCTCTTCGGCAAGATCGGCGATCACTATGTTGATCCGCTCGCCCTCCGCCTCATAGACATTAAGCGCGTCCAATTCCCTCATACAGACCTCCTGTGCGTCGCACCGCTGCGACGTTTCTGTCATGCGCGCTGCCTTGCTGGCATGCGAGCGGGTTACACTAGACCATAGAGCGGGTGCGTCTGCTCCGCGGTAAAGCGCATGGCGCGCTTGGCGTAAATCTCCTTGTGGTGGTCGTAGGCGCCGGTGAGGATCCTCGTCCGCGCCGCCATGCCCTGCCAGGTGACATGGTGGCTGTGCAGTCCTGGGGCGGCGTTGACCGCGATGAATTCCAACTTCAACAGTTCGCTAACGGCATCGCATGGGCTGATGGAAAATCTGGGGCGCTCATCCGGCGGCAAATCATCCACCAGCAGCCGCCTGGCGTGCTGGCTCAAGCCGTCGATCTTGAAATCGATGGGGCCGCGCGGCAGTTCGACCATTTTCTTATCTGCCAACGCCTGCTCGGCCGGGCCCATATTCATGATCGGCCGCGGGCCATGAAGCGGCTCACCCCGCCAGGTGTCGTTGTTCGGCGGCTGCGCGATCCCGGTGTTCGAGTAGGCGTATAGCTTACCCATCCGGTCTCTCACGATCACGCAGGTGCTCGGCAGATGATAGGAGCCCGTGCGGGCGTGGATACGCACGCGCTCGCCGGTTGTGTCAGCGAAGCAGAGAGGCTTGCTCCAGTCGATCATCACACCAGTCCGAAGAGATGGTGCGACGTCTCGGCCGCGCGTTCTGCACGTTTCGCTTCCACGCGCTTGCGGGCTTCCTCAGCCTGACTGACACGGTTCCTTATTCGCCTGTTGTGCGTCGGCTTTGGCGCACCATCCATGTAGAATTCATAGACCTCGCCGTTACGATCGACGACTGAAGCCCACTGCAAATCGCCGCCATCTACATGAAAGCCGTTCAACCAAGCGCGCCCGCCCGTGTCTTCAAACTCCAGTTGCCGATCCCAGTCGATTGTGCTCGGCAAAGGCACATCTTCAGGCTCGGCGACGTTGCGAACCTTCCAAAGCCCGACATGACACCAATTCGTGCCGTCTGGATTCCAGCACCTATTCGCCTCATCAGGGTTCGGGCACTCGATCGTCTCGTATCCCTCGCGTCCTGGGGATTCGGTCGCCCGCCCTTTCACCGTCAGTCGCACAGTCTCCCCCGTGCCCTCCCGCACGGCTTCGATCGGCTTTGTCCAGTCGATGGTCACAAGTGCGTGTCCATGCCGGTGACTTCGGTGAAGATCCGCTGCAGATCCTCGGCGAACAACCCCTCAACCTCCTTGACAGGCTTCAAGTCGAGGCTGCGGAGGCTGCTGAACACCATGCGATAGGTGTCGTCGGGATCGAGCGCGATGGCGAGACGATTGGCGCCGCACTTGTTCCGCGGCAGACGCATCGTCAGCACTCTCCCATGCCCCACGAACCCGGAGGCGCCGGTCATGGCCACGAAGCGGTTGCCGCCGAGCTGATCGAGGATCGTGCGGGCGATCTGGTTGTCGTCGGACATCAGCGTCCCTCCTCTACAAGCCGCATGACGCGCTTGATGCGCCGGCGGTCCCACTTACCGTTGCGAAGCATCGCCATCCAAAGACGGGTCGACGGACGGCTCATATGTTCGGCGAACGAGTTCACGCCGCCTCCAACTGCCGTTCGCGGCCGTGAAAGATGTTGCAGAAATTCGTGGCGTCGGTGTGATTGATCCGCCCGTCTTCCTCGCGCGCCGACGTCGGCATGTTGGCATCGAGCCAGGCCCGCACCTTGTCGTGGTTCACGATGCGGCTCGTGGCGTGATAGAAAAGGATCTTATGCCCCGCGACGGTCGCGGTCATAAGGCTTATGCACACCGGCCGGCGATTGTCATAGCCGACGACCTCGAGGAAGCCATGTCCGGTGCTTACCCAGGTGAAGCGCGTCTGGCCGCGATCGTGGTGATATTCGCGCCACAACATGTGCTGCGCGTACGAGTCGGCCACCACCGCTCCGATCACCCCTTCCAGGTATTTCTGAATTTCATCGTCCGCCATAAAGGCTCCCTTTGCATACAAGCACCGCTGCTTGCAAGTGTGTTGTCACACACGCGACAGAGGGACGCGAATGGCTTATGAACCCTCCTCGACGCGGAACTCCATGATAATGTCGATCGAGTCCTCATTATCGCCAGGCCGATGCCGTTCAGCTACGATCCAGCGCTCGCCGTCCCGCCATTCGCCATATACGAAAACCCCCTGCCCCGGCGATCCCCACAGATAGAAACTCGGCGGCTCCTCACCTGGCTTGAAGTCGCGCAGCTCACCGTCGAGCATCGTTTGCCAGGCAGGGTCCATCATATCATCCCAAACAGCGGGTGGTCGCTGTCTGGAGATTTAGCTGGAGCGGGTGCCGGTGTCGATTTGGCTTCGGGTTGAGACTGGCGGACGTTGCGGACGGCGGGTTGATCGCTGTAAAAATGCGTGCCATCTCGGCGATAATTCCAAAAGCTGGCGTCGCTGGGATCGTCGCTGATCCCTACACCGCGTGTGCTGTCATCGAGCACTAGGTCAAATTCCGTCACATAAGCACGACGGCCATCCTCGAATTCGATCGGCTCGCCCCAGTCGATCTCCGGCGCGTCGCGCTCGATTGCGTCACCACTCATACGTAGGGAGCTCCTCGATCTCCGGCGCGTCGCGCTCGAACATAATCCAGCAGCACTCGCGGCGACGGGCCTCTGCGAAGCACTGAATCAGATCGCTTGGCTCGCTTTCGACGTCCTCGGTCACATAGACGAACCAGCCGTATTCACCCTTCACCCAGCACGGGCCGGACCAGAACGGGAGAAAGGAATTGCAGGTATCCTCGGTCAGGTGAGCCGTGGAAAGAACCAGCATAGGTTCGATCGGCGATGCAGGCATTACTCGCCCTCCCCTTCTTCGTCGTCGTCGTCGGCGCGGAGTTCCAGCTGGTTCTCGGACCAGGTGTCGCCGTTTTCGTCGAAGAAGAGCCTGTGTCCTGCCATATCGACTTCAGTGACCTGACCGTCCCAATTCACCTCCGTCCTGCCGGCGTAATGGAACTCATAGGTGCCGTTGATCAGCTTGGTCACGCCGCTATTGACGATTGGCACAGGACAGGCGGGGATCATGTCCCTCGTCGCAACAATCTCCGCGCCGTTCGGGGCGAACAGTTTAGCCATGAAATTCATCCTCCTGTCCGTCGAGCACCGCTGCTCGCTGATTGTCGTCTATCGTGGTCGTTTGTGGGATGCGGGTGGGTTCGATCACCGCGAAAACCGCCGCGGCGCCCAAGCAAAGATGCAGCCCAAGAGGAAGATCAGACCAGTGAGATGCCAACCCAGAATCATCGGCATGATCAGAATGAACAGCAAGCCGAGAAGAATGTGACCCATCAAAACTCCCTTAGCGCGGTCATCGCGCTCAAACGCATAAACGACACATCGCGGTGGCGGTTCGACAGGGTAGAAAGCATGGGTTCAATGCCTCCTAAGTTGACAAAAATATCCCGTATTCCTGTCAACAACCGTACTACAACCGTTCGGTACAGAAAGCTAAGCCACTGATACATAACGATATTCCAAATATCGCTAAAATTGATCGATTTTAAGCGCTTTTCAGCGTGCTGCGAGAGGTTGCGACCGACCAAACCAACGCGCGCAAAACGCGTCTGAGACGCACCGCAGAACCACTCTGTCGCCGGTGTTTCGATTGCATAAGCGGTCATCAAACCAGACCGTAAAGAGGGCTGCTCTCAAGCTCGCGGCGCTCCGCAGCCTGCGCCTCAGCCTTTGCCCGGGCGGCGGCAGCTTTGCGCTGCATATCCTGCTCCAACCGCACTGCCGCTTCGGCGGCCAATTTCTTGGCATCAGCCGCCCAACGCTTACCGGCTTCCGCCCGCTCCAGCGCCTCCATTTGCTCGCGTTGCCTCACCCTAAGCGGGCTTTCGCTTGGCACCTTGGGCTTACCAGGAACGAGAATGAACCATCCTTCGTCCTCGATATAGACCGGCTCACGCGCGTCGCGAACGTTGTAAGCAAAGCCCGACGGATTCGCCCGCACGACGATGTGCTTGAGATCCTCCGCGAGTGCTGAATGGTCCGCGGCGCCCTTTGTCATCACATCAGGGTGTCGCCCCTCAATAAACTCTTTCACGCCATTGTGCTTGCGTAGGCTCCTCGGGCCAGAGGTGCCGTTCGAAACGTAGACGTTGTCGCCCGGCACGATGACGACATCACCGCGCGCCATCCCCGATGGGATCACAACCCTGATATCCTTGACGAGCGCGTAGATGCCCGTCAGCAAATAGCCTGGATCGGCGTCGTTGTAATCGATCACATCAATCCCCAAAGCGGGCTGGAGACCGCCTCGTCTATCGTGGGCGTTGGAGCGGCAGCACAGGGCTGATCATCTTGCTGCGACCCCAGGTCTCCACCCGCTATGTGCGCCTGATATCGCCGGTAGAATTCATCATACGTGATGACGCGCACGCCGTTGGCGATGGCCTGTTTTGCCTTCACGGTGTCTGCGCGCGACGCGACTAGAACATGTGTCCAAGCCGTTACGCGCGCATCAACGCTCCAATCCATCGCTCGCGCCCATAATTCCCATCGCTCGCGCGCAATGACCTTGCTGGAGCCAGGGTGAACCCCGCGCCCCGTGAAGCAGACGTTTGTCACCACATATCCTCGGAGAACAGCATGTGGGGGTTGCCCTGCTTCCGGACGACCTGTTTCGCCGCGCGCGCTATGCGCAGCCCCTCGACGCGATCAACAAAGCGCCCCTCGGATGTGATGAAGCCCTGGACGGCGCGATCGGGACCACCGGTGACGGTTTTATCAACACCGTAGCGCGCGCCGATGATGTGGTGATGCCGCGCTGGTTTCGGCAGCGACACGACGCCCACGTCGTCGTAATTGATGGCTGCGCGCTCGATGCGTTCGGTCATAATTTCCTCCCTGTCGCGATCCGATAGGCGTCGTAAGCGTTGGACAGATCCGCACGGATGCCGTCGATCTCAGGCTGCTCCTCGAACACGAGGTTCGTGTTGTCGCAAAGCCAGTCGCCCAGGCGGACGACGGCCGCTTCGACCGCGTCCTCCAGACCCTGCTGTGCCGGCGATATCACCCGACCCTCGACAGTTGTGACGGCGCGATCGCGGTTCGGATTGTTCCCAGCGCGATGCGCGGCAGGAGCTTGGTGGCGCCGTCGCTTACGCGCTTCGCCAGGACGCAATACTTCGGCCGGTTGGTCTCGAAGCCGACCAGGCGCCAGGCTGAGCTCCCATAATGGAAGATCGTGCCGTAAACCTCAGGTTGGAAGCCGAACAGCGCGGCGTCTCGCGCGAATTTCTCCTTCAAGACATCCTCGGCCGAGCGCCCGTCGATGACGGAAACATTCACCTTCATCTCGAACTTCATCGGGTCGAACTTGCCGCCGGCGTAGCGGATGCGGACGCCATGCTGCTGCGCGAACTCTTTCAGGTGCGCCTCGAACTGCTGACCAAACTCGCGCGCGCTGTGGCGGGTGAAAGTCGTGATCGTCATATCTTTCTCCTCTTGTCATCGCAGCACCGCTGCTGCGTGTGATTGTGTAGTCGCATACGCACCTGAGGCGCGCAATATGGAAATTGCGCTGTGCAATTATCCTTTCCTAATTTATATTAGTTGACCCGGACCCAACCAACGCCTGGTTGATAGTCAACCAGGCTGGGGATACCCTCGGCGATCACCTTCTTGTGCTCCGACACCGGGATGGTGACGTCAGCCAACTTGACCACTTCTCCAGTGCAATCGACAGCACGGCGGAATACATGTCTTTTCCGCATATGACCGGCCGCAAATGCCAAGTCGACAGCTTGCTCAATACCATCGGCTACAAAAAATCGTAGTCGATATGCTTGGTTGTAAATCGCAAACAACCGTAAACCAGCCACGCTCTTAAAACCCCCGCCATCACCCACTTCGAGTGATAAGTTATTAGGGGCAAAGGTCAAGGCGGAGGTCGAGCTGATTCGGATCAAAGCCACGTAATTTGCGCCATGATTTGATCCACAGAGAGGGACGCGGGCACCTCATCGCCAGCTTTATCGATGCCACCCAGAACCAGCGCCTTACCGGCGATCGGATGGGGCCAGCCTGCAATCTGGAAAAGATGATTCGGCCTCAACCGCCCCTCCTCGTCGCAATAGAGGAAGTGAGGCTCGATCGACGCAGGGCTCGCCACTTCGAGCCAGCGATCGCCGATCGCGTGCTTGAGCTCCGCGTACGTCTTACCGACCTGGATCTCCGTGACGGTTCGATCGGCTGGATTGATAAGGATCGCGCGCATCAACTACCTCCTGATTAGCGCGACCGTTTCGCGCTTGTTGATGTGTGTCGTTACCTATGCGTAGCGCGCAGCGCAAGCGGCTAACGTCGCAAGCGGCTAACTGACGGGCCGGAGAAACGACCGCATCTGCGCGCGCGATGGCGCCGGGCAGTGGGTGTCGATTATGGACGTGACGTCCTGGCGGAATGCTTCGGCTCCATCACCGAGCTGCGCGGCAAGGGTTTCGGCAACCTCCGCGAGAAGATGCCGGCGCTCGATCTGCCGCTCTGTCATGTCATTGTTCATGCGCCATGGGTAACGCGCATGCCATGGCGCATGCAAGAGAGGACTTTGGGGAGAGCTTGCGCCCTCCCCTGCCCCGCCTGGCTAGAAGCCGGACGCTTCGAGCAGCGCCGCGCCCACGTCTGTCAGGCCCAGATCGGGCGCCTCGGTGATGAGGCTCGCATAGTCGATCGCCGGCACTGTCGGGTTTTCGCCCTCGTCATCGCGACCGTCTTCCCAGTCATTGGCCGCCAGGTCGCTAAGCTTGTGCCAGGTCAGCTTGGAGGGCTCGTTATAGGTCTGCGCGCCGATCCAGAAGCCCCCCTGCCTCGACCCAGAGATAGGCATATTCCTCGAAGTCAGCGCCGAACGCCAGAAGGCCCGAATAATGCGCCGGTGGTCCGACATTTTCGCCGCGGTCGCGGTTGTAGAAGAGACACATCTTGCCGCGTGGGTCGTTCGCATAGCCGCTGTGGTCGCCCTTACTGAAGTATTCCTGGCTCATCCATTCGAAGTCGTGCTTTTCGCCGATCTCCGGCCCAAGTACGGACATATCGCCTAGGTCGATCAGCTCCTGGATCTTGGCCACATCCTGGTAATGCTCGTGCAGGATGCGACCGTTGTGATCGAAATAACCATCGCTGTGACAATAATGGGCATCAATCGAGCCGTCGGCATGCAAAATGCCGATGCGGGAACGGGTGGACATCGTTAGAATCTCCTCGTGTGTGTTGTCACCAATGCACGCTAGACACAGCTGTCCTGGGGTGCGGGTGGATTAGTCGATGAAGTTTTTGCCCTCCGCGCCCCATGATTTGGGGATCGAGGCCCTACCGACGCCGCGGACTTCGACTTCAGGCTCGTCGGGATGGCCGACCAAGGCCTCCTCGGGTGTGGGAGCCGGCGGCTCATCTTCCTCGCCCGCGACCAGCTTGCGCTCGATCTCATCCATATTGGCGATCGTCACGCGGACGGACTCTTCAAGAGCGTCTCGCCGCTTGCCGAAGCCGAGTGGCGCCCAGGTGTAGCCGCACGTCGAACATTCCAAGACCTTGAGAACCACCTCGCCGGCGGGCAAACCAAGCGATGCCTCACGACCGCAATGTGCGGTGCAGTTGGGACAGGCGGTGCCCTTCAGATCGCCCCAGCCGCCAAGCTCGGTATGCTCGTCGTAAAATTCCTTCAAGGACTCGCAGCCCTCAAGTCCCGCCTCATGGTGTTGGAGCATCTCCAGCGCGATCAGCTTCTCAGCCGTCTCGTCGTCGGGCGCGATCACCACGGCGAAAAAGGTGCCCTGCTCATCCTCGCCGAACCACAGGAGCTCCTGCGCGTACGTCTTCATCCGCTCATCCATCGGTCTTCTCCTCCCTGACTTCACCGGCGCCGAGCACCCGGAAGCCGAGCCCGCGTTCGAGGGAGCTGCGCGACTTGTGACGGGCGGCGATCTTGCGCAGCTCATCCCAGCCCTTTGCTCGCAGCTCACCCAGGCGCTCGATCGTCGCGGACAGAATGTTTCCGAACAAGGCACCCTCGCTGTCCATGATTGCCTCGACGACGTCGGTCATGGGCGACACATGGGGTGTTGCGACCGTCGTTTCCCGAACGGGAAGTTTCGGGGTCTGCAGGGGCGGCTCAGCATCGCTTTTTTCCCGTTCGGGAACGTCCGCGGCAGGCTTACCGGCCCCATAACGCTGCGCAGTGGCGACGATGGCGCGCTGGAGCTTCTGCTCCTGCTCATTGAGATAGGACATGAGGCCGTCCTTGTCGGTCGGGACTTCGATCTGCGTGTAGTCCTTACCGGCGTCCTTTTGCGTCGCGACGTAACGCCGGTCCTTTGTGAAATAAAACTTCATGTGATCTCCCTACTGCGCCCCTGGCGCGGCATCAGTCTCCACCACCAGCTCGACGGCCGGCGACCAAATTGAGTCCTCCAAGATCTCCACGAACTCGGATTCGACGACCTCGCCTTCCTTCTCGAGGGTCTCTGAAGTGATCTCCTCGTCGGTCAGCTCGACTCCATTTTCATCGGCGTAGAAGCTGTCGATGACCCGCTGCTTTGCGGCCTCTTCATCTGCCGCCTCGACCACGATCGAATGCTGATCGCACGTCGTCACATTCTTCCAGAAGCGAACCCTGTATTTCGACACGTCACACCTCGCTTGTTAATCTTGTGCGTGTTGTCGTACACTCACCGCTCGAAAAGTCGAGCGGCTTTGTCACATCAACCCGAATAGCGGATGAACTGCCTCGGCAGGCGGCGGTGGGGCCTCGAACGGGCTATCCTCGCAGTGCATGAGCTCATCCATGTCGACACCGCCCCTCCCTACCCCGCTTGCTTCGAGCAAAATGGATAATTCGCGCCCGACTGTCCAAGGCGACTTGTCAAATGTATGCGTCCGATCGCCGCGGTTAAATTTGAAGCCGCCGCTGAACATCCGGATCGGGATGAACTCGTCGCGCCAGACGATATAATGATGCGTCCGACCGTCACCGGTCGCGGACAGTGGTATGCGTTTGGCGGGCCAGTAGAAGGCGTGCGCCTGAGCGCCGCGGGTGATAGCGCCAAGCGCATCGAGCCACCCACCAGCGTAGCTTACGGGATACTCAGACAGAATTCCTTCCGGCGATCGGACACCCTTGAAGATTGCGACGCGACCGTCCGCGAGGCGCAGCAAGGTAGCGGGATGTCCGTTATAGTGGGCGTGGCCAAGCAGGATATTATGCCGCGCCTCAACCGTCGGGATCTGATACAGCGGCGCCGCCCACAACGTCGATATATTTACGATCGGCACCCTTATCTGACGTGCCGCTACCGCGTCATGCCATTCCGGATGAAGGTCTTCCTCTCTGATAAACCCTGCCACCGCCGCCACCTAGTGCATCGGTGGCAGGTTGGCGGCGAGCAAGCGCTGCGCCTCGTCTGTCTGTCCCAGCTCGGCGAAGCGCTTGTATGTCGCATCGTCCTGGGTTGCCATGAACAGGCCGACGATGATCGCCATGTGCTGCTCCAGCCGGCGCGCTTCCTCGGACATCGCGAGTGCCGGCGATATGGCGCTGGCGATCTCGAAGCGGCCGTCCTTGCGCAGGAACAACGCGACGTCCCCTTCCCTGATGCCTTCTTGCGCGAAAATCGTCATGCGTGTCCTTTCTCTCGTTGTCGAACGACCTTAGCACGCTCGCACGATTCGGTGCGTGGGTTACAACACACATGCGTCCCGATACAAGCGGCTTTCGATGTGCTGGGGATCGGTCAGAAACGCGCGCACAGCATCAAATCGATATGCAAGCTTACCAACTCGCTGATTTGATGACATGACGTCTGGTGAGCGTTCAAATCGATCGATTTGAACGCGTGAGCGCAAATCAAAGACGACCACTGTTATACTCGGCCCACATGCTATCCCAATATTCGCGATGCTCGGCCGCGCAGGGGCTACACAGCATGACGGGTGCGTTTGGATCCTCACCCTCCCCTTCCCAATGGTAAGCGGTGCGGCTGTTCTCGAGCTTACACCATGTCAGCGTGTCACAGCGCTGGCACTCCACATGGAAGACAGGCGCCGGCGGCGCGGCCCTCATATCAGCAAGCACCGCGTCGATTTGGCTATCCGTCAGCGAATCGATTTGAGCGCACATCGTTATGGCGCCATGAACGGCACGCAAACTCCGGTAGCGAGATAGTGCGCGTATTGGCGGAAAGCGAAGCTGCTGTCCCCCTCCCCTGCCAGGCTGCTATCGATCGCCGCCTCGTGAAAGGCGATATATGCGCCCAGATCATTGACGCGGTCCTCGCCCGATTTGGCGGCCGCAATGCAGCGGCGGTAGATCTCGGCGAAATGTTCGCGGGTCTGAGCGATGATCTCGGGTGTAACGGTCACGCGCCGAGCAGCCTATCAGCTACCTCGATCGCCGCTTCGACCGCGTCCAGGTTGGCGCGATCGTCGTAAGTGCCATCATCCAGACCGGTGGATAGATTCTCGGCATAGCTGTGGGCAGCATTGCGAAGGTGGCAGACGGTGGTGGCATCAACCGCGATCGCCGCGAACTGAACGAAATCGCCCTCGTCATACCCGGCCGTGTCGAGCACGATGTCCTGAATCGGGCCACAAAAGGCGTAATCGATCAAACAACTGCGCGGTGCATACGAACGCTGCTGCTCTCGCAGAATTTCATTCATGCCATCGGCCGCTTCTTCGGCGCTCTCAACGTCGAGCAGCAAAGCTAAATAGACTATCTGCATGGCAATTCCCTGATTTGATGATTAGCGCACAAGACGCCGAAACGTCAGGCTGACCCGCTTGCCGACCTCGCGATCGGCCTTCGGTATGCGGTGCTGCCACTCGCGCTGCATCCCGGCGTGCATCAGCAAGAGGCTGCCGTTGCCGAGAAGCTGTTGGTGTATCCCACCGCTGATCGATCCAGGAACGTGAATTAGGCTCGTCTTGCGGAACCATATCTCGCGCTCGGCGCCGAAGCTGACCACCGCGATCGGGTGTTCGTGGTCCATCTCGGGGCTGTCATCGGCATGCCAGCCCAGGTGCTGACGCTGGTGGGCGTAGCCGTTGATGAAACAGCAATCGAAGCTGAGCCCGAACGAGCTGTTCAAGACACCGCGCACGCCATCCGCGACCATGGGCCAGTCGCTCATCGCCTCATAGGTGCGAGCATTCTCACCGCGACCGTAGGTGTAGGGCAGGCAGTAATCGTTCATCCACGCCTCATAGCGCGGTGCACCCTCGCGATTTTCCCAGGGGATGGTGTCCCAGAGATCATCGACGCTGGTGATATGGCCGAAGATGCCCGGCCGATATGTGACGGGAGCGCTCATGCTTCGGCGCCCCTTGTGACCAAATCGCGCGGGCCCGCCGCAGCGATCTCAATCCCGCGTGGAGCTGTCTGCTTCGGTTGGGCTCGAACCGACCGAACCGCGGCGCGGTGTGCCTCCACCTTACGGCGCAGATCGGTCCACTCTCGCCGGATTCGATTCGCCTCTCGAAGATCGGGAAGATACTGCTCATGCTTGAGCCTGTGACGATAAGCCCGCGCTTGAAACAAGCGCTCGGCGGCCATGTTCATCATAGTGATTTGCCCTCCTGTCGATTTGATGATTAGGCGGCTTCAAGCTCGGCTGCCGGTTCAGCCACCTCGGGCGGAAGCCCCAGCGCAGCGTTTAGACCCTCGACGGGCACGCTCGGGAGAGTATTCTTCTCCTTCGCCTTGATGAACTAGCGTGCGATCGGCATAACGTCGGGCCAACCAGCTTCAATCTGCCCGTCAGTGCGGAAGCCCGACATCACGCCGGCGATCTCCTGGCGGCGCGCGCTCATTTCCGCGTCGAGCGCATCGACCCGTGTGCAGAAGTCCATGATCGCCTTGCCCAGCTCGTCGTCAGCCTCAAGGTCCAGCATCCGCTGATTGTCGTCGCGATGGAGATCCAGCATTCGGAAGATGGCCTGATCTTCGCGAACGGCGTGCTGGGAGACGAGACTAATCGAGTAGACATGGCTCTGGCCGCGGAAGCCGAGCATCAGCGTCGCACCGCCGACGTTCACGCGGAAGATGCTGCGCGAAAAGAGCGCGGTGGGGAATTTGTCACGGATCAGGCCGATCGCTGCGCGCGTCTCGGCGTCGTAGAAGCGCTCGTAGACCTGGCGCTTGAGATCGTTTGCCTCGGCTGTCAGCTCGGCGACCTTGGACTTGTAGGCGTGCTGCATGACGGCAAAGTTGATCTTCCCGCGCATATCGTTCGTGATGATCGTCATATCGATGTATCTCCTGGTCGATTTCGTTGTTTGATGATTTGCGCGCAGATCGATCGGCGCTCTAATGGATAATCTGATGCTGCGGTTGGGTAGCGCGCAGGTAGAGCGCATGACTCTCGTCGCTCGCGCGGACCACGCGCTGATGCATGTCGAACTGCCAATAGCCGACGACACTCATGAACAAGAGGGCGGCTGCCTTAATCGTGCGACCCATCGGTCAGGCCTCCTGCGGCAGGTAGCAAAGGTTCGCGTCACCCGACCGCTGAGCGCCAGTGTTTCGGGGGCGGCCGTTGTCCAGTGTCCAGAGGATGCGATGGGCCGCTCCTCGGGCGGAGTTGTCGGTGCGCGCCCACTCCGAACCAAAGAGCCAGTCGAACAGGCTCAAATCGTCATCGTCGGAATGTTCGTCCGAGTCGGCACCGAAAGCGCGAAAGGCGTAGTCGGACCAATCTTCCCCGCGCTTCGGCGCAATACCCGCGAGTGGCCCGTGACCAACAACGCAAGCAACGCTGCCACACACATTCGTATCGATTTTGACAGCCGGCGCCCAAGGCGTCGCAGGCCCATTGTGACCGACGCGCGCATATGACTCCATATCGAAATGAGCATAGCTGCTCGGCAGGGCCAGCAAATGCGCCGCGATGGTGCGCAGGTTCTTTTCTTGGGTGGGCGTTATACCCAGGCGATCCGACGCTTTCGACATTGCTAAATTCCTCAGAAGGGGAGGGGAGGGCGCCGAGGAAGCGGCGCCCTCCCCAGGTGTTGATTACGCCGCGGCCTTCATCAGGGCGTCGGCGAGCGGCTTGTTGCTCAGGCGGTAGACGCGGCCGTCGACCGTGGTGAGCCCGAGCTGGCGGAACAGCGCCGTCATCTGCTGGGCCTGCGCCCGCGCTGTGCCTTCGGTCTTGCCGTCGCTGACGTAAGCCGAAACCAGATCCTTCGCGGTGAGCTCACCGCGGCCGACCAATTCCTTGACCGCGAGCTTGGTGAAGCCCGATAGGCGCTTGCCGGTCTCGACGGCGTCGCACAGGTTCTCGATCTTCTCGGCGACCTTCTTGGCGATCGTCGTGTTCGTGCCCTTGCGGATCGCATCCAGATCGTTCGCGATCGCTTTCGACACGAGCGTGCTGATCGGCGTGGTCACAACCGCTGTGGCGGCGGTCGGGACCTTGACCTTGCGAGTGCGGCCCTTCTTCTCGGTCGCCTCCGGGACGGGGGTCTCGGTCGTCGCTTCGGCGGTCTCGGGCGCGTCATTGCTTGCCGACGCGCCCGAGCCGATCTCCTCGAGCATCTGCTGGATGTCGTCGTCGCTGGTGATCAGATCAGCGGCGGGCGCGTCAGGTGCAATTTCGCCGGCAATCTTTTCGATCAACGCCAGGTCATCCAGCTCGATCGCGCCTCCGGCCGTGTTTTCGACCACCTCGGTCTCGGGGCGTTCCATCACGACGACGTTGCTGTCGCTGCCCTCTGCGGCCGGGTCGTTGCGCTTGCTGTTACGCTTCGTCATTTCTGTCTCCTCATTCGCGTTTCTATCATCGCATCGATGCGACAATGACGTGATATGATGATTCGCTGGTCCTGTCGGGTGGCTCGTGATCCTATTGTAGGAAGCCACCCGACGGATTTGGCTCAGCTGTGATCGGCGATGTTGATCACGAGTGGCGTCACGCGGGTGCGGATCGGCCGATCGGAATAGAGATAGGTGCCCGACCACTGGTGGTAACCGCCGTTCTCATCCCAATAGTAGACGTAGCCGTCCGAGCTGCCCCATGTGCCCTCATCACTCGGCGCGGCATTCATCTCCGTGCCGCTGTATTCGCCCTTATCGACGTTCCAGGTCTGCACTGGCGCGGTGAGGCGCTTACCGCTGGAGGTGATCTTGCCCTTCACCGTGTCATATTCGATCGGCTGGCCTGCCTGGTTGAGCAGGAGGATGTAGCCGATCTGACCAGGCTTGGAGGTGAGCTCGAGGCGCCGCTTGATATTGTCGATCTCGGCGTTTTCGGTGAAATTGATCGAATTGGCTGCCTTCGCGGCCTTCTCCGATTGTGTCTCCTTCGCGTCGGGTTGAGCCGACGAGGCGACGTCGCAGCCGGACAGGAAGGGTAGGGCGGCCGCCAGGGTCGCGAGAATGATGATCTTGCGCATCGTGAATCCTTATTCGCAGTCGGAGATGGACAGGGAGATCGGCGCCTCGCGACCCTTGAAGATCGCGTGGTTGGTTTCGGCCGATCGAGCGTTGTAATCGGTGGCAATCTCGCGGCAGCTCTGCTGCTGACCCGCCAATTCGACCTTCAGGCGCCGAATCTCATCCGCATCGGTTTCGCCGGCAAGCAGAGCCTTGGTCGCCGCAACCTGGGCGGCACGGGCCTTGAAAGAACCATCGGCGTCGTAAAACCATTCGTAGGACGTGATGATGTTGTCCGTCGTCATCGTGCGATTGACGACGCGACCGGGCGCGGTGGCGACGCTGTTGAAGACGCCGAGGTAGGTGAGGGGGATTGGGGAAACCAGGACCGCCGCAGCGACCAGGCCCCATTGCCAATTCTTCACGTAATTCTCCTCTTGTGTTGTCTGCTATGCAGCCTGGGCAAGCAGAGGTGCGCCGTGATCGGGCCAGGCGCCGATCCTTAATCCCTCGAAGTAGCTCTCGGCTGTCTTCGTGGTGTCGTACGAGCCGCTGTGTGCCTTCGCCGGGTCGTATTCGACGTCGAAGGTGCGGCAAAGCTCGCCCAAGGTGGGGATCTTGCCGTTGTGGGTCGCGAAGCGGCCCTCAGCCATGGTGTCGAACCACGGCACGTCGGGCATCTTCTCGCCGACGCGCTCAAGCTCGCGCTTGAGGAAGGGGTAATCGAAGCCCTTGTCGCCGGGATATTTGGGCCCGCCGCCGTTGTGGGCGATGACGATCGCGCTGGCTCGGATCAGGCTGACGATCGCCGGCGCCACGACGTCGAACGTCATGCAATCCTTGACCATCTCGGCGCTGATACCGTGAACCTTGAAGGCGCCGGGGTCGATGCGACGGAGCGGGTTGATCCGCCAGGTGATCTCCTTGAGGAAATCGCCCGTCACCCAATCATACAATCGATTCGAGTATTCGATGATACGATGTTCTGGCTCGTTTTTGCCGGTGGTCTCGAGATCCAGGACGTTCGCAATGAGGCGGGTCATATTTTGATCCTTTCATTGTCGTATCCGAACAGGTCGCAAAACTCCGCGGCGAGCTCGAGCACCTTGGCCTGCTGCTTGGTGAGCCGCTTTTTGTCCGTGCCTTCATTGCCGACGACCGCGTTCCCGTCCGCGTCGTGGACACAGAAGCCCCAGCCGACCATCAAGGAGACTTGCCAGCCCTTCGGGAGCTTCGCGCGGAGCTCGCGCTTGACCATCCTCAAAGCGTTGCGCCGGGCCAGGTTGAAGCCGGCGTGGAGCGTCCGCATCGTCACTTGCCCGGCTCCACGATCAGTGACGTGATCTCGTGGATCTCGTTTCGGTCCTCGATCAGGCGATCGAAACCGATCAGCCATGCCAGGTTCTGGGCGAACTTCAGCCGCTCGACCGGATCGGCCATATCGACGTGACGGGGGCTGTCAGCAATGAGGGCCTGCTCAAGCCGCTTGCTGATAGCTTCTGCGGCGTCCGACATGCTGTTGACCGCCAGCGGCGTCGTCAGAGCGTGCAGGCGCTGCACGCCCTTTTTATTGAAGAAGCCCATCCCCTGTTTCCCCTTCTAATCGACAATACGAAGCATCGGCCTACCCCGCGGTGGCGAGACGGGAGCGATCACTTCGGTCGGGGCAGGGGAGGGCGCTTTCGCACCAGCCACTGCCGCAACGTTCTCATGAACAAGCGTGATCTCGAGTCCGTGGACCGAGATCCAGGCGCCCGATGACACCGTCGCCATGACGCTCGTTATCTGAGCGTCGGCGAGCTGCCCTTGCGTTATTTCGATCAGGCCACGGTGGATCAGCAGCTTCAGCAGATCCTTACCGATCTCGATCTTCGTAACGCTCATGAGTGATTCGCTTTCATGTGTGTGGTTTATTATGCAGCGAGCGTGTGCGCAAGCGGCTTAATGCCCAGACGTTGCTCGATAGTGCCGGCGACGAATAGCCAGCGCTGATTGCGCGAAAGCACTTCGAGCGGCATCCGCGCGATCTTCCCGTTCAGGTCGTCTTCGTGGGCGAAGCCGCTGACAAGAAAATGGTGATGCCATTGATACGCGGGATTGACCTTCGGCTTGTGCGGATGGTCCTCGACCGGAATGCCTGGCGGGATCAGGAATACGACGTCGGCCATGTTGCGGGTCGCGCGAATGCACTGATCGACATATTGCATGATCCGCTCGTGGATATCAGGCGTGCCGACAGCCGCGGTGATATCCGCCAAGAGATATGCGGCCAAATCGAGCGGGGCGCGATCGCTTACAAAACCGTTCGCGGCCTCCGGAGCCGACATCTTCGAAAATAGGTCCGCCATGACCGCAGTCTGGTAGTCGATGCGCAGATCGAGCGGGACAAGCCCCTTCAGGTCCACGCCCATCTCGGTCGCGATACGGCCGGCGTCCGAGGCGATGTAGGGGAGATTGTATTCGCTCGCGACGCGGCGGGCGAGGGTGGTCTTACCGGCGCGGTGTGCGCCAGTGAATAGAATGCGAGTCATCAGCGGCGGCTCCATTTCAAGAGTCTTAGGGAGAGATAGGCGCTCACATAAATGGCGATACCCAGGGCGAGCCCCACGAAGGGCGCATTGGCAGGGCTGATGGTCATGTGTGTTGTCTCCTATGCATGCGAGCTAAAACGAGTCAGCCCAGGCCTGTAGTCTGGCCCCAAGATGCCCTTGCAGGCGTCTCGCAGTGCGGAGCGGGTGAACGGCACCCCATCAGGCGTTTGCTGGCCCTGGAGCTCCTGTGCGAGCGTTCTGGAGCCCCATACGATGCCGAGCGCCGTGCAGAGCTCTACAGCGCGCGAATAAAGCGCAGGCGTCGACCGGAGCCACATGAACACGTTCCAGCAGTTCGCGTTTCTGTGGCTCTTCGGGTCGAGCATTGCTCGATCGATGTTGTTCATGATTACCCCGCCCTGGATGGCTCCCGCCGGGAATGTCCGACGGCGGGAGCCTATCTGAAGGTTTACTGGCCGGTCGAGCCGAGCCCGCCCTCGCCGCGGGTCGTGACGCTCGAAAGCTCCTCGACTTCGGCGGGAACGATGTGGCTGACGTTGGTGAAGACGACCTGAGCGACACGATCACCCGGGTTGATCGTCTTGGTCTGGTTGGAGCGGTTCCAGATCGTGAGCATCCACTGGCCCTGATAGTCGCTGTCGATGACGCCCGTCAGGTTGCCGAGCACGATGCCCTTCGTCCCGAGACCACTGCGCGGGAACACCAGGGCGACCAGACTCGGATCCTTGATCCAAAGCTTGATGCCGGTGCCGATGATGGCCTGCGCGCCGGGCCCGATATGCATCGGCTGGTCGATTGCCGCGAACAGATCGTAAGCGGCCGAGCCCGGTGTCGCCTGGACGAAGCCGCCCCATTCGACGACGCGCTTGTCGAGAAACACAATCTCGGGACCGGTTGGCGCCGGGGCGGGCTCGACTTCGGCAAAGAAAGCGTCGTCCGAGACGCGTGCTGTTGATGAACGTGCCATGATATATCCTACTCCTTGATGCGCCGCAGGATGCCGCGCAGGTGTTCGTCGCCGGCGTCCGCGGAGATCTCCAGGTCATCGAGCGAATGGGGTGCGTGGGGGCGTGCCGCTACCAAGAGGCACTTCGCGAAGCGGCGGATCTCGAGATCGGCATGAACGCTGCCGCGGAGCTCGACGATATGGCGCAGCGCGCGGATGTTGGTGGTGAAGATCAGCTGCGTCTGGCTCGCGTTCGGGAGCACTGCTCGAGCGGCTTCGTTAGCGCGCTTCTTCACCGAAGTTTTACGCTTGATGAATTCGACCGAGTCTTCGCCCAGCTCGATCTTGGCCGCTTCAAGCTCGCGGTTGAGCCGTGTTCTGAGCTTTGCCTGGAAATTGCTGTAGCGACCCAGCGCCTCCATGCAGGCCTCGGCGAACTCGACGAATTCATCATCGGCGAGGAGCTCTTCGTCTGTTGGGCGGTCAGGGAAGGTGACATATTTGGTCAGAATGATCGGCGGGACGATGAACTTCATGTCTGCCATATCGACGTAGCGCTGGCTCTCCTGGCTGTAAGCCGTGCCGACGCGGTGCCGGATAAGCTCGTGCGTCAATGAGCGTGACACGCCGGTGACTTGGAACACGATGTTCGCGTGCTCCATTACCGAACCGTGCGCGTCGCGAATGATGTTCGCGATATATTCATCGTTCGGGCGGCCGTGCTTCCATGACTTGTAGCACTGACGCCCGGCGAATTCCGTGATATCGTCGGCGTTGCCGTCTTCTGTCATGATGCGAGCGAACAGCTCGGAGAGGGGAGAGCCATCAACTTCGGCGGCATCGGCAACACCGATTGCATCGACGCTCGATTCGAGATCATTGAAATGCATCACGGTCTTGGCTGTGACCGCTACGGTCGGCCCAAAAACGAAGCGGTCGAGAGAGATTGAGCTAGTAGATACCACCGTTATTTTCCCCGCATCCTAAGTGACGTTACGCGCTCGCATGTGTGTTGTTTGCTGCGATAAAGAGCGCATAAAGAACAACACAAACACGCGCAATAGCTTAAATGGTTAATAATCAAATTCCCGTGCGATTGTATAGGTTAACAGGGCGATCAGTACGCGTCGCCCCAATCCCCCTTGGTCGCAGCCTTGCTGTATTCGGTCGAGCGAGTCTCGAAGAAATTGGCATGTTCAGGGCTCGCAACCATGGCGTTAAACCATGGCAGCTCTTCTGCCATATCGAAAATGTCCCAATAGCCGAGCTGGCGCAGCCTCATGTTGGCGATCGCGCGGACGTGGCTCTTAATCTCTTCCCGGGTAAGGCCAGGGATATCGCCCGCCTCGAACACAAGATCGATGAACGCGTCCTCGATGCGAACGGCATCGCGCGTCATCGCCTCGACCCTCGAGCGCAGGAGAGCGCGGTCTATCTCGGGGTGCTCGGCGAGCCAGGTGTGAAAGAGCTTCATGACGCCTTCGCAATGAAGGCTCTCGTCGCGCACCGACCACGACACGATCTGACCCATGCCCTTGAGCAGATTCTGCCGCGGGTAGTTGAGCAGGATCGCGAAGCTCGCGAACAGGTATAAGCCTTCGCCCAGGCCAGACACGCCGGCGAGGGTCTCAGCGACCGAGAATGCGTCCGTCGGGTTGAAGCTATGGAAGAAGTCCGACTTGTCGCGCATCTCCTTGTATTTGGTGAAGGCGCTATATTCGCTCTCGGGGATGCCCAGCGTGTCGAGCAGGTGGGCATACGCGGCGATGTGGACCGTCTCCATGTCGGCGAACGCCGAGAGCATCATCTTGACCTCGACAGGCTTGAAGATCGGCTGATATTTTTGGTGATAGCAGTCCTGCACCTCAACATCGCTCTGCACGAAGAAGCGGAAGATGTTGTCGATCACGGCGCGCGACTTGGCGTCGAGCTTGTTGTAGTCCTTCACGTCGGCCGTGAGCGGCACCTCCCAGGGCAGCCAATGCATCTGGTGCTGGCGCTTCCAGAATTCGAATGCCCAGGGATAATTCATCGGGCGATAGATCAGGGGTGCGTTGTCGAGCGGCATATGTGTCGTCTCCTATGCAGCAAGCGCGCGCGGCGAGGGCGCTTCGCTCGGATGAATGTATTTGATGAACTGGTCGCTCTGGGGATCGCGGCCGAAATCCCAGATATACCAAGCGTAGTTATGCCGTGGGGAGCCTTTGCTGCCGGCGATCCAGCGTGGCCGCTTGGTGACGACGACCTTCCCCGCGTAGGCGGGGTGTTTGCTGAACAGTGCCTGGTTCTTGCGGCAATCGAATTCGTTGCGCAGGAACAGGGCTACGCGACCGCTGCAGCGCTCCATGAGCTCGAGCGCTTTACGGATGAATTGCGCGGCCAGATCGCCGTAGGGTGGATTGGTGACGATCGTCTTTGGGCCCCGGTAGCCAGGCGCGATCGACTTGGGATTTGACGCGAGGAAATCGACGCCGGAGACCCCGAAGCCGCGATCGTATAGATCCGTGGAAACGACAAGGGCGCCATGTTCGGTCAAGCGGATGGAGATATGGCCTTCGCCGCACGCCGGCTCCCAGATGCCACCGGGCTCGGCGACGCGGAAGAATGCGACCAGGCAGTCCACATATTCGGGCGGCGTCGGGTAGAATTGCCCCTCGACCAGCTCGAAGCCACTGTCGCCGAGCATCGCAACGTCACTCATACGAAATCCTGCCGCCAGCTGAAGCTGCCCTCAGACGGATCTGTGGGCTCCCAGATGGGGTATGTGACAACGGCATTATCCTCACGCCGGCGGATGCGGTGCCGTTTCACCGTGCGGTCTTTGCGGGCCCCCCTCACGCGTCCCACTTCACCGGCTTCACCGTCGCGTTGATATGCGCGGCGATCGTGGAGAACAGCGCCTTTTGCGACGTGTCCTTAACCTGGACGCCTCCAATCGTCGGCGTGAGACGACTCCCCTTATCGGCCAGGCGGTAGCGATTGCGCGCGACCTCCTCGACATGGATTGGCAGCATAGCCTTCATCTGCACGCGACCAATCACAGGCACGATCACATCGATATTCATCGCTCTACTCAATTCCGTTATGTGTGTGTTTGTTAGCATGCACCTCACGCGAGCGCAAGGTGCATGCTGTGGCTCAAATTACTGGCAGGCCAGGCACTCCAGCGCTTCGTCGAACAAAGGCGTCGATGCGACGTGCTGGTCGGGCTGAGGCATTTCACCCGCCATGTGACCGACAACCTGCGCGCGCTGGATCGACAGCGAGCGTAGGTAATAGAGGCTCTTGAGGCCCTTTTCCCAAGCAAGCATGTGCAGCGTGTGGAGGTCCTTCTTATGGACGTCTGCAGGCAACGCAATGTTCGTGGATTGGGCCTGGTCGATATACGGGCCGCGCGCGGCGGCATGCTCGATGACCCAACGCTGGTCGATCTCGACGAAGGTGCGGAAAACGCCCTTCTCCCAGTCGGTCAGGAAGGGCAGGTGCTGCACGGAGCCGCCATTGGCCGTGATCGACTTCCACTGGAAGTTTAGCCAATGCTCGAGGCCCTGATCGACTTCTCGCCACGCCGGCATCTTGGTCATCCAGTCGGTCATGTCTGCGTTGAGGCCGGAGAGCATCGTGCGCAGATCGCTGAACCTTGCCCGCAGCAGCGCGTCCAGGTGGGGGTTGCGCACCTCGAAGCTCCCCGACAGCGTCTTGTGGGTATAGACGTTCGCCGGGATCGGCTCGCCGGCCGCTGAGACGCCACCGCAGATGATGCTGATTGAGGCGGTCGGCGCGATCGAGAACATATGGCTGAAGCGCATTTCGAGGCCCGCATCGATCGCGTCGGGGCAGGCGCCTCGCTCGACCGAAAGCTCGATGTTCGCCTTGTCGGCCGTCTCGCGGATCCAGCGCCACATATTCGCCTGCATGTTGACCGCCTGGAAGCTCTCAAATGGGATCATCTTCGATTGCAGGAAGGTGTGGAGCCCCATGAAGCCCAGACCCACTGAACGCTCACGGATTGCGCTGTAGCGGGCGCGCTCGAAACCATCGACGCCATCAGTCTTCTCGATGAAGTTGGTCATCACGTTGTCGAGGAAGCGCAGCACATCTTCGATGAACAGGTCGTTCCCGAACCATTCTTCAGACGTCGCCATATTGAGCGAGGACAGGCAGCACACCGCGGTGCGTGGTTTGGCCAAATGGTCCATGCCGGTGGTCAATGCGATCTCGCTGCACAGGTTGGATTGGCGGATCTTCAAGCCGAGCTTCTGATATGTCGGGCCAGACTCCTTATTCATCGTGTCGATGAAGACGATGTAGGGCTCGCCCGTCTCGAGGCGCGTGATCAGAATCTTCTGCCAGATGTCGCGCGCGCGAACGGTTTCCTTCACAACGCCGGTGTGCGGGCTGATCAAATCCCAATCGGTGTCGTCCTTCACCGCCTGCATGAATGCATTCGGGACGGTCACGCCATGATGCAGGTTCTCAGCCTTGCGGTAATGGTCTGAGCCCTTGTCGGCGCGGCGTATGTCGAGGAACTCCATGATCTCGGGGTGACTGGCATCGAGATAGACTGCTGCTGAACCGCGGCGCAGGGAGCCCTGGCTGATGCCGGCCGAGAGCGCGTCCTGGATGTGAATGAACGGAATGATACCGGACGTCTTGCCGGATAGCCCGACCGGCTCACCGATGCTGCGCACTGGGCTCCAGCAAGTGCCGATGCCGCCGCCTCGGGCGGAGAGCCAGAAATTCTCGACCTGGAGGCCTTCGTTGATCGACGCGAGATTGTCCTCGATCAGATTCAGGAAGCAGCTGATCGGCTGCCCACGATCGGTGCCGCTATTCGACAGCACGGGCGTCGCCGGCATGAACCAACCCTTGGCGATATATTCGTAGACGCGCTGCGCGTGGCCGGCATTCTCTCCCCACAGATAATCGTCCGAGTTGGCGATCGCGACGCGGGCGAACAGGTCCTGGAAGCGCTCGCCGGGGATGAGGTAGCGATCGGAGAGTGTGGCCTTCCCGAAGGCGGTCAGCTTGCCGTCCAGGGCATCATCGACGGTGATGGTGACGCGATTGGCGATATCGTCATCGGCAGAAAAGTAAAATGTGCGCGCCTCGTCGGGCGCGGCAATGACGGTTGCCTCGGTCATGGATACTCCTTGGGTTTTACGAATTTGAAGCTTCAGTATAGCTTGAGCGCGTGTGTGTCGTCTAGCATGCACAGCTTACGCGCGTAAAGATTGTATCACCCCTGCAAGCTGGGCGAATTGCGGCGTTTTGATGCCGGCTGCGATCGCAGCGAGTGCGTCGGCAGGGTGCTCGGCCTTCTTTGTGATGAATTTACCCGGCTTCCCGTAGGGGATTTCCCAATCATTCTTCGCACCATGAATCGGCCATGCCTGTCCCGCGCCGGCGATCTCGACAGCCCAACGAACGATGTCCTCCTTATCGGCGTGCTTGGTGCCGTGGCTCGCCAGCTTCACCTCGGTCGGGCTTACCTCGAAGAGCGGGTAGGGGAGGGATGCCATCACACCAACGCAGACGCCATTCGAGAAGGCGCCGCGGGCGGACTGGGTGCCCGTGGGGATTTCGGCACACGCGATTTTGATCTTGAACAGCGCGACCGCATCTTTCAGGCCTGTGACGATCTGGCGGGTGCGCTCCATATCTTCGGAGCTCTTGCGGACTTTCTTGCCCGACTGGCCCGGCTTGGTTTCGATCAGCCCGACGCGATGCACCGTAGCGATGCGCGCCGTTTCGATCTCGACGTCCGCGATCGCATAGCCGGTGTTGGTGAGGCTGGGATCGAGCCCGAGCATGGTGATGATGGTCATTTGATTTCCAATTCGTGCACGGCCTGGCGTAGCGCGAGCGCATCCCACAGGGCATTATGTTGGACCGCGTCCTTCACCGATGTCGGGTAGGCGTCGATGCGCAGGATAGTGAAGTTGATCTGGCGGGCCGTTGATATCATCTTGCCGGGCCCGGTGATGAGCTCCTGGCAGAAATAGCGAACGTCATCCGGCCAGTCGGTGACGATATGCGGTTGTGGATCTCCGGCGAGGAAGTCCTCGATGAAGCGAGACCACTCCGGCCTGACATTCGATGAGTGTTCCACATCGCTGCTTGCGATGTAGGCGAACATCACCGGCATGACATTTTCTTCAACCCAGGGATCCAGTGCGAAATCAGGACTGCCGTCCGTCAGATATAGCGCGCGGCCGTCATCACGCACCAACGCCAGGCTGAGCAGCTCGCCGCCGAAGCCGTTGAATTCCGTGTCCAAGAAGTATCGCATCACATAATCCCGAACAGCGGTTCGCTGTGCTCGGCTTCCTTGCGGATCCGGTCGTTTCGTGCGCTGAAAGCCTTGTCGAAGCCCTCGGAAAGGATCTTGTGGATCTCCTTCCGCTTGGCGCAGGCCGCCTTCAGTTTCTGGTTGACCGCCTCGACGTCGAAACCCAACTCGGCTTCCACCTTGTCGGCGATGTCGGGGAAGATGTCCTGCGTCTCATCCCAGGGCAGCTCGATCCGGTCATAGACATCGCCAGATTGGGCCGCGACCAGAGGCTTGAAGTGAAAGATCAGGCCATTCTTCTTGCCGAGCGTGACCTTGTCGGCCTCGAATTTGGCGCCAGCGGGGACGGGGCACTTGCGGTAGCCGCCTTGCGCAGCTTTCGCCGGCACCCAGGCTGACGCTACGATCGGCAGCTTAACCTCGCAGGTGCGCAGCTGGACGCCGATGCGCGAGAACATTTCGCCGATCTCAATCAGCTGCTGGATGAAGGCGAGCGACGCGGCCTTCTCAACGTGTGCGGGAGCGGTCATTGCGCGCCCCTCCAAGCGTCAGCCAATCGGCGACATTCTGACGCCTCCTCGCGCATCGCGGCTGCAACCTTTCGGTGCCCTTCCGCCCTGTCGTGCATCTGACATTGCGCGAATACATCTGCCTGCTGGTCAAATCGCGAGGCCTGCTCGACCAGCCGCGCCGCAGCGCTATACAGGTTGTCGCGGTCGTTTTTATTGAGCGAAGCCATTATGCGGCCCTCAGCGACTGGATCAGCGCGCGACGGGTGTCGCGGCTGAAGAAGTCGAGCAGGACGCGGCGGCGGCCGGTGCGGGCGTTCGTCACCAGCTTATCGCCGCACTCCGCTAAACATTGAGCGGGGTGTCGCTCGACGATAATCCAGTCGCGCAGGCCGGTAGTCCTATTCATAGACAAATATCCTCGCAGTGAGTGAAGGAATAGATCGCGTGCCGCTCTTCCTCGCTGAATTCCTCGAGCAGCATATTGGCAAACGCATGCTCCTCCTGCGTAATGCCTTCCTCGGACATGCAGAATTCGATGTGCTCTTCCTCCACATTTCCATCTGCGATGATGATGTGGAGCGCGCCGAAATGATTCATTGTCACCCACTGACGGGCGACCGCCACCATGCGGTGGAAGAGCTCTTCGCTTTTCATACCAAAACCTCCGTGACGCCGTTTTCATACCGCGCCGTCCATGTGGTGCGGGCGTAGTCCGCGATGTCATTGTGGCTGATGACGAGGACGGATCCGCGGTCACGGGCCTTCTCCTCGAGAATGCCCATCAGCCGCTCCAGCCCCGCACTGTCCAGCGCGTCGTCAATCTCGTCACCAATAAACAAGCTGATCTGCTTCGTTGCGCGCGACGCTACAAGGTCTTGCAGCGCGAGCGCGCATGCGAGACGCACCTTGCGCTTTTGACCACCTGAGAGCGCGTTAAACGAAGGCGCCGTGCCGGCGCGCTCCACCGCGATCGAGAATTGCTCCTTGAGCTCCTTCCCGTCTTTCGAAGGCGTCAGCGTCGTCCAGTATGCCTCAATCGTGCCGTCGCTGAGCGCGCCGAGATACCGCGCCGTCCTGTCGTTCAGGAACGGCGTGACATCATCCAGGACGTGGGCGCGCACGCCCTTCGGTGCAAACACCTCGACCACCGCGGCGGCGTAGGAGCTGTCCAACTGTGCTGCCGCGACCTTCGCGTCCTCCTCGGCGATGACGGCCGCGAGCTCCTTCAGTTCCTGGTCGTATTGCTCGAGGAGGCCCTTATGCGGATTGACCTGGGCGGCGAGCTGCTTCGCGGCGTTGGCCTTGTCGACCGCCTGCTGACGGAGTCGCTCGAATTCGATCTGCTTCGCCTCCATCATGCGAAGCTCGCGCTGCAGGGCGGTCATCTGCCCTTGCGCGGCCGATACGTCCGTCATGCCCGCGCGGAATTTCTTGAGCTCGTAGGCGGCGTCGTTATGCGCCGCATGCGCAGGCGATCGCTCGGCGACGGCCGCTTGGTAGATATCCACGATCTCGCGCAGCTTTTCCTCGGCGAGCTTCTTGGCCGGGCCGATGTCGGCTGGCGTCTTTTTCTTGCCGCACTCACCGCATGGCTGGCCGACTGAGCCCTCCACATTGTCGAGGACGTTCTTCGCAGACTTCACCTGGGCGGCAAGACTTTCGCACCGGGCATCAACCTGATCGAGGGTGCGTGCCTTGGTCGCTTCGACGACGGCGAGCTCCTGCTCTTTCTGCCGCTCGATGTTCACGGCGCCGATCTGACCGGAGACCTTGGTGATCTCCGTGCGCAGATCCTCCATGCCGGGGATGTCGATCTCAGCCTTCACAGTTGAGGCGGCTGCGACGAGCTCCTTGGCTTGCTCGGTCAGCTCGGTGACGCGCGCGCGGGTGTCGGTTGCCCATTGCGTCAGCGCTGCGCTGCTGCGCTGAACAGCGTCTTTGATAGACGAGTGTCGCGCTTCGATGCGGTCGCGCGTGATTTGAGCGTCTGACAAGCGTTGCTGCGCTTCACGCAACCGTTCGCGCGCGACTTCATGCGCAGCATTCAGAACGTCGATCCCGGCCGCCTCCTCGACGATCAGCTTCAGCTCCCGATCGGTCTTGCGGGGGAGGTCGGGCATCTGCTCCTGGCCGGAATAGATGGCGGCGAGAAACACATCCTCCGAACAGCCGAGGATCTGCGCGACCAACGCTTGGGTCAGGTCGGTTTTGCCCTTGGTCAGGTCAGTGAGCGTGCCATCCTGCTCAACGCGCTGCGCGAGGAGCGCGTTCTTGTGCTTGGGCGCCTTGCGGTAGCGCGTGATGCGATAGGTGTCGGCGCCATCGATCAGGTCGATCGAGCCGCAGCAATCCTTGCCCGCTGCTGAGTTTATGACGTCATCGCCGGACACACCGCGGGCTGTCTTGCCCCACAGGATCCAGTTGAGGCCGTCGGGCATCGTGGACTTGCCGGCGCCATTGCTGTCGGCCGACGGATCATCGACATTCTCGCCGGCGATGCTGACCAGGCCAATGTCGGCCAGGTTGACCTTCACCTCGGCGATCGAGAGGAAATTTCTGAGATAGAGATCGCCGAACTTCATGCGACGGCTTCCTTTGCGCGTATCGGGGTGCGGGCTGCGACCCACCTGGCATTGTGGACGAGCAGGCGCGGCTCGATGAATTCGCAAGCGTCGGCTGTGATCTTACCCCACTCGATATCATCGCGGCCGATATCCTTTCGAACGTGAGCGAGCGCATCATCGAAACTGTGAAAGATACCGTGGAGGTCAAAACTCCACGCACGATTCGGCGGCTGGCTTATGAGCACGACGTCTGCCTGCGTTGCATCCGTCATGCTGCCAGACTCCGCATCTTCGCTTCGCCAAGCACGGCGAGCGCCTCCTGTTCGATCTTCGCCTTATCGAGCGACGTCTGCAGGTGCTCGCCCACGAAAGACGAGACTGACATCTCCAGCGTGGAGCCCGTCTGTGCGGTCGCATTGGAGCGCGTCACGGTGCGCTTCTTGGAGCTGTGGTCGACGATGCCGAGCGCGCCGCGATCCATGATCGCCTGGCGCATATCGCGAATGATAGACTCCTCCGCATCCTGCAGGCGCAGCCGGACATAGTTGCCCTCGAAATAATCGTCATCGACGATGTCGTCTCCATCCCAGTTGACGAACTTGGGCGCCTTGCTCTCGTGATGCTCGACACGATCCTCGTAGACGAGGAGGAATCCCGCCTTAGTGCCGGGGTCGTTCCAGGTCTGATGCGTGGTTGCGCCAACCGAGTAGACCCCACCGCCGAAGTCGACGTGATTGTGGAAGTGACCGGCGAACACGCGGCGAAAACCGAGAGCAGCAAGCTCGGCGGGATCGAGACACGCGTCCGGAATGCCCTTGATGACGCCGTTGAGCGGGGCGTGAAGGGCAACATCGATCTGCGCTGCCTTCGCACCAAGCTTCGTCGCAAAGCCCCGCAGAAGCGTGCGTAGGCGGTCGAGATCCTCGATCCAGGGCACCATAAGCAGGTTGTTGTGGACGATCGCTGGCTGGACGTGGACGGTGACGCCGGGGATCTGCTGAAGCTGCTGCATCGCATTGCCCAGCTTGGTCGCGTCCTTACCCTCCAGGTCGTGATTGCCGGCGATGATCTCGATGCGAACGCCAGTCTCGGCGATCTCGCGGATCGCGTCATAGGTCGGGTTGAACACGCTCGGCGCAATCTTGCCACGGACGTGGAATAGATCCCCGTCGATCGTCATGATGTATCCGCCGGCGGCTTGAAGCTCGCCCGCGGCGCGCTTCAGCTCGTCGAGAATGATTCGAAGCCTTGTGTTAACGCCGTCAGAGCCGACGCCTGAGAATTGGCTCCAGTCGTGGGCGTGGACATCAGCCACCTTGAGATATGGGGAGGGGTATTTCACGATCCAAAACTCCCCGCGTTCAGAATAGCAAACACGCAGATAAGCGCGTTCAGCACCCCTACGACAGACCAAATACCCATTTGTTTGACCGTCACCGCTCGCCCCTGTGTGTGTTGTTCGCTATGCAGCTTCGATAGCGCGCTTACGTTTGGGCTTCAAGCTGATTTCGAGCGTTCTGTGAGCAAATCTGTCTATATCCACCACTTTGACCGAGCGGCCAGAGAAGCCCTCCCGCGTGCGGGATATGCTGGGGTCGAACAGATCGGAGATGCGACCGGCCCAAATGCCCGCCAACTCCTCATTGACGACAATCACAGCGACCGCCCCTTTACGCATCGCTGTTCTGGCCAAGAGCATATCGACACCGATGCCGGCGGTGCCTTGGTCGATCGCTTCATGGATAGATTTCGCTCGGCCGCGCCAAACATGCGACGCCTTTTGAAACACCATCAGCGCCGGGCCGACGGGTGTATCAACCAACGTGCCCTGCGCCCTCGGCGAGCTCTTGATCGTCTCGAGCCGTTTGTATTGCTTGAAAAGGCGTCGTGAGAGGCTTGCCGTTGTCATTGAGGAGATACACCGCCGTAAGATGGGTTTGCTTATTGATCAGGCGCGGGCCGTAATTCTGGCGCATCCAACGAAGTAGCATCTCAGCGGCCTCGGCACGCGGCGTGTCGAGCATCGTGTGGTTGGCGTGCGCGTGCTTGATAAGCATCGGCACGATAGGGCCGGTGAAGACGGACAGGATCGTCGCCGACCCGAACATCTCCTTGCGCTTAACGTTGTAGAGGCCGACGCGGTCGCCTGTGACCAGGCGCTCCGACCAAGCCTTGCCAACGCGCATTGTATTGGAGATGCGATCGAGCCCCACTTCGTTCATGAAGCCGAACGCCGGGATCATCGCGTGGCAGGATTCGACATCGCCATGCTGCGCGCGCCAGGTGCAGGTGTCTTGCGCAGAGCAGAGAAGGCAGAGCGGTTGCCCGCCTGCCTTCCACCGACCGTCACGGCGCCGTAGCTGGCGAGTGTCTGTTTTCATTCTACGTGGTGAGCCTGCCGCCAAAGATCTGCGACCAATTCGGGCAGCTTTGCCCGAACCACGCCGCCCGGCTTCGATCCATCATCCGCGGTGAAAGCCGCCTCGCCAATGTGCGCGCCGATCTGATCGAGCAGATCCCGATAGTAGGACTCGTTCGTGCAGAATTGTGCGGCGGTTTCCTGCCACATGCGCGCTCGGCGCTCAGCTTCCCGCCGGCGCTCGACCTCGCGGTTGTTAGCCTCGAGGAGCTCGGTGACGCGGCGATCAACTGCGGCGCGCTCGACAAATCCCGGTGGGCACTTGCGGACCAGCCCGAGCTCGCTGACGGGGGTTGAAATGGGTGGATATTCCGCATCATTCGACCTGCTCGGCGCCGCCGCGATCTTTCCCTCAGCTTCGGGGTCTTGTTCGCCCACCGCCAGCTCGATCCGATAGACGCTGTTGCGGGTGCGGATGATACCGTTCGCGTCAGGACCCTCGAGAATTCGGCTGGTGCGGACCTGCTCACCATCCCGAAAGCGTTCCTTGCGATCGTCGTAGATGCGACCGATCGCAAGGCTGCCATTTCCGCAAGGCACGACGCGGGCATTGCGCAGAGTGCCATCAACCCCGGCGAAGTTCATGCCGCCACCCGCTGCGCCTGGACCTTCTCGGCCATCGCGATCAGGACGTCGATCGCGTCGGGTCGCTGACTGACCACCTGAGTGATCTGGGTGCGGAAGTATTTCTTGCCATCCCATACGAGATAATCTCCCTGCTTCTCAAACCCGCCGATGTCGACGAGGTGATCGATCATCGAATCAACAATATCGATATAACCAGTACCGTCGGGCTTGAAGCGGAATGACCAGCCAGTCTTCTCGAAGGGGCGATGGGTTTTGTTCTTGATCACTTCCATCGTGATGTTCTGGCCCTCGACTTCCTTCGTCTTCTTATCCTTAACCATGGAGCGCGAGAGGAAAGCGCGGGTCGAGGAATAGAAGGGTAGGGAGTCGCCGCCCGGCGTGTAGCGTGGATCGCCGTAAACGACGCCAGGCTTGGTGCGGATCTGGTTGAGGAACAGAACGCATGCGTTGTTCTCTTCCACGAAGTTGCAGAATGCCGGAAGCTCCTGCGACGCCGCGGTGGCGAGTGCGACCTTTTCGCGCATGTTGGCTGCGTCGGAGCCGCGCTCCATCTTCTCGGCCGGCACCATCGCTGCGAAGCTGTCGAACACCAGCGCGAGCGGCGCCTCGAAGGGGATGACGTCGGCCTTGCGGATCGCCTCCATCCAATCGACCGCCTGATCGATCGATTCCTCGAACGTGCGCGGACGCTTGTAGGTGAAGATGCCGGCTGCGTTATTGAGCCCGAAGCTGACGGCCAGATTCTCGGCGAACGTGCGCTCATGGTCATGGAAGGCTGCGGCCCCGCCCGCGCGCTGCGCTTCGATCATCACCGACGTGGCGATTTGGGTCTTGCCGGCCGATGGTGGCCCTGCAATCTCGTGGACGCGTGACGACTTGTAGCCGCCGCCGCGGTAGGATCCGCTCAGCGCGTAGTCGATGTTGGGGACGCCGGTCGATAGGAAGAGGCCGAGATCCTTGTTTTCATCGGACTTTACCTTGCCCTTTGCGAGGGCGCCGGCGAGGGCGTCTGCGAGACTCATTGTGCTTGCTCCTGGAAGTAACGGAAGGGCCGCATGAAGCGGTCGAAGTCATTGAGGATGGAGATGAAGGCGAACTCGCCGCAGAAGGAGCGGAACCCAGCTTCATCGAGCGGCTTGCGGATCAGCTGCAGACGCTCGGGCGCCGGGATCGTGGGGTGCGCCAGGTCGACCAGCTCAAGGTTGGCGCGATAGCGTTTCTGGATCGCCTGATCGCTATAGAGACGCTGGTATTTGACCGGCACTTTCTTCTTGCCGTCCGCGAGGAACGCGGCCTGAACCTCTTCGACGCTCAGCGCGAGGAAGGAATCTACGTCACCAAACAGACGAAACAGGTCGAGCGCGCCCTTCTCACCGACGCCGCCGCAGACCGGCACATTGTCGCCGACGTCGCCCATCAAGGCCTTCATCTGGATGAACGTCTTGGGTGATTTGCACCCGGTGAAGGCTTCGAAGTCAGTGTGCGCGCATTTGCGCGCCTGCTTGTGGTCGACCCACATCACGCCGGGCCGGACGATCTGCAACCAATCCTTGTCGCCGGTCACGAGAACGACGTTCTGCCCCTTCGCGATCGTCCGGCGCGACACGATCGAAGCCAGATCATCGGCCTCCATGTTCGCAGCGATCAGCTGCGGCACGCCGAGATATTGAAGGCCGCGCGCAATGTCGCGGCGCTGCACCTTGTACGCTTCGCGCTCAGCGACCTTGGCCGGGTCGGCGACGCGGTTAGCCTTATATTCGGGATAGCGATCCTTACGCCATGACCGACCATCCCAGAGGACGATCGGTGCGGAACTCATATGCTGTTCGAACAGCTTGCGCATTGTGGTGAGCGCGCCGAAGATGCCCGTTGTGTCGCGATTGCCCGCGGTGAGGCGCATGCCGGCGCGCTGGTGGGCCGCATAGCCGATGCTATTTCCGTCAACGAGGCACTTGTACGTCATGGAAACCCCTGATTGGAGGGCGCGTCCGTCAATTCCGGAACAGCGCCCTCCATGGTAGTTGCGGAGGTCATCTCCGCTCAGGCGGGGCCGCCACCGGCGACCCCAATCAGATCAGTCGAGACCGGCCAGGATCGAGTCGATGTCGAGCTCATCGCCACCGGCTGCCGGGGTGGTTGCGGGGGTAGGGGTGGCCGCCTTCGCTGCGGCGGCCTTCTCTGCAGCTGCAGCTGCCTTCTTGGCCTTGGCAGCGGCGACCGCGGCTTCAGCTGCGGCGAGCGCCGCATCTTCGTCGTCGTCCACCACATCGAAAGGCACATCCTCGGCCTCGGCCGGCTTCGGCTTGCTGTCAGCTTCGACCGAGGCGACCAGTGCGTCGAGATCGGCGTCGAGCGCGTCGTCGGCCACATGGGTGATCGCTGCCGGCGGCGTCTTGGTGCCGCCGGTGAGCAGTTCAGCTGCCGAGCCCGCTACCGTATTGCCCGTTACCGAACGCAACAGCTGCAGCGCCTTGGTTTCCTTGTCCGTGAAGGTCGAGGAAATCCAACCATCGAGATCGTGGCGCTTGTCGAGGATTGCCTGCTTGATCGGAGCGGGCTTGGGAGTGACGTTGAACTTGTATTCGGTGTCGAGGCCCGATCCCGTCTTCTCGCAGATGAAGATGTGCCCGCGATCGGCCGACGCGAGATCGTGCGATTCGTCCAGATCCATGTAAATCTGGAAGTGCGCGAGCAGATCGTCGAGCGCGGATTCGCTCATCTCCACCAACACCGGCTCATCCTTCGGCTGGTTCGGATCGTCGAGGATCAGCGCGTTGAACAAGCAGCGCCGGCGAGCCAGCATTTCCTTGTAGAACTTCTTCTGGGTCTCGTCG
>Ga0157378_10000250_pt1 | contig 52510 bp, 43 predicted proteins | sample M65metaG_FD_115309 | JGI IMG/M metagenome (GOLD analysis project Ga0157378, IMG submission 115309) | Miscanthus rhizosphere microbial communities from Kellogg Biological Station, Michigan, USA - M6-5 metaG | ecosystem: Host-associated > Plants > Roots > Rhizosphere > Soil | place: USA: Michigan... | reverse complement strand
CATGGCTTAAAACCGCCACCAGGGAGGCAAAAACGGCGCAAAACTCGGTCGTATTGGGCTGGACAGGGTCATAAATGGGCATTTCAGCCTTGAGATCCACCCGCCCTCCGAATTTGTTTAACTTTGCCCACGACCTATACCGTCCCAACCACTTTCTACCACTTTTGACCACATCCTACTCCTAAATGCTTTACTGTCAACAACAAACTTCCAGGTATGGCACCGTGCTTTTGTCTCAATCTGAAAAACTCAATAAATTGCGGATTACTGGTTAGGCGACCACAAGCAGTGGTGTTTTTGAAGATGGTTCCTGCTGGCGTAAGTCCAAGCAGGTGAGTAGGTGAGGCTGTGGAAAATGTGGATCGTACCTAAACCAGCCGGACGCAGTTCCCGCGCCGTTTTCAGGAACGCCTTCTGGTTGGCCCCTGGCCTTACATGCGGCGCAGACGTGGCAAGAGAAATCCGGTATTTCGTACGTGCGTGTCGAATTCCGGGCCAAACCGCTGCTGAAGGACCCGCTCTTCCCTTTTGGCCTTGATCACGTAATTAGTCAGCAGGATCACAAACGACAAAAGCCCACGCACCTCGCCGACCACCAGGGCCGTTCCGAGAACCGCCACCAGAACGCCGGTATAGAGGGGATGGCGAATACGAGCGTAAGGTCCGCTGCGGACAAGCTGGTGCTCAGACTGCACGATGACTTTGTCGCTCCAATATTTGCCGAGTACGATTCGCGACCACCAGGTCACGAACATTCCTGCGATCGCGGCAAAGAATCCGACCAAACCGAGCGAAGTATTATCCGGAACGAATCGCTTTCCAAGAAATCCTAGGGCAGTTGCCTTCCAGAACAGCAGCGCGAATACGCCGGCGAGAACAAACAACCGCAGCAGGCGATACCATTTGAACTCCCCTGACTGCGCCGCCTTGCTCGGCGCGCCCCAGGAAAGACCAACCGCCGTCCATGCGATTGCGAGAATAAGAATAAGAGCCGGCGGAATCACCCTTCGCCCGGCAAACAACGCAGCAAAGGTTAGAGCCAGAAATGCGAACTTCCAGCCCCGCCCACTACGCTCCACCCCATCCGGACCGGGCTTCAGCACATTGAAGCTCATCCAGTAGGCGCCAAAAAACGTCCACCCGTAGCCGAGGATAGGCAGGAGAGCTGCGTTGCTCATGGGCGGGGGGCGGGTTCAACGTAAACTGCCGTGCCATATGCGAGCACCTCGGTGACGCCCTGCATAATTTCGGTTGCGTCGTACCGGGCGCCGACGACAGCATTGCCGCCGAGTTGACCGGCGTGCAGCAGCATCAGGTCAAAAGCCTCGCTGCGAGTCTTCTCACACAGTTGGGTAAACAAGCTGATGTTGCCTCCGACAATCGTCTGCAGGCTGGCCCCTATGGTCCCGATGATCGAACGGGAGCGCACGACGATCCCGCGCACGACACCTAGCGTCCGCACCACCTTGTATCCATCCAATTCAAACTGCGTGGTCACCATGTTATGCGCCACCATCTGTCCCCGGCTTGCCTGCCCCATCGCCATCACGGTCCTCCCGGAACGATCGGATCCAATTTACACCAAGCTCGGAGGCGCAATCCTGCCTCTGGGAAAAATAGAGGTCGGGAGTCTGCCGCAGCGCGTCACACACTGAACAGCTGCGGGACCTGGCAGCACTTTCCAGGAATTCACAGTTTGTTGTGGGCTGCGGGCAGCGGACATTCCCGCACCGCTTGCCAGGCGCGAGGTGGTTCGGAAAGTGGTGAGGAGCCTGATCAAGCCTCAGGAACAGCCGGACAGCCGGGAAACTCCTTAACAAACGTATTGCCGATATAACCGAGATATTTGATCCCGATCTCGCTCGTAAAAAAGCCGTCCGCCGTCATGTTGCGCAAAAACGAGAAGAACTGAACCCCCTGGCTCAGCGAGGAATCCGCGGCCGCGTTCTTGCGATAGGCGATCTTGTCGAGGATGGCCTTCTGTTGTTCCGGAGCGCAGTCGAGATAAACCTTCCCATAGCGATCGATACAGGCGCCATCCAGCCACATGATGCCGCCACCGAGAACGGCCTGGTAGTCCTTGTTTTCGCTGGTCAGCAGATCGATGAACTCGGGTGCACCCGCTTCGATTGCGCCCCCGGACTCGGAGTCGGCGGGGAAGATTGCCTGGCACAGGGTCTGTAGCGTCTTGTACCGGTGCGCGTCGAAATATTTCGGGGTGTATTCTCCTGAGGGCGTGGCCTTCTTTTCCGCCGTGATCATGCGGTGCGCGTGCTCGGCTGCCTGCAGCGGAATTACCCGCAATACGGAAGTTGCCGCCGCACCCATGGTGAGGGATTTGAGGATCGAACGGCGCGAAATTTGTGAGCTCATAGGTTCCCCTTCTTCGCCTGATCCAGCAGATAGTCCGAGGCGCGCCAAGAGAGCGCCATAATCGTCAGCGTCGGATTCTTGTCGGGATTGCTGACAAACGAAGCTCCGTCGGTGACGAACACGTTTTTGACATCATGGGCTTGGCAGTAGCCGTTCAGCGCCGAGGTTTTCGGATTGTTGCCCATACGCACCACACCCAGCTCGTGAATAATGACTCCACCATCCTGGATTCCGTAGGGATTAGGTCCGTCTGCAGTGGTTCGATCGTAGTAGGTCCCTCCGGCTGCCTCGACGATCCCGCGGAACGTCTGCTGCATATCGCGAGCCATCTTGATTTCATTCTCGCTCCACTGGAAATGGAAGCGCAGAACCGGAATTCCCCACTCATCCACCGTGTGGGGATCGATTTCACAATACGTGTGCTCGTTGGGAATCATTTCGCCTCGTCCGGCGAATCCGATAAACGTGCCATACATCTCCCGGCATTTCCGCTTCAATTCGGACCCGTAGCCTTCGTAGGCTTCACACAGTGGGCCAAACTCCCCGACGCCTGGCATGTTGCGGCCGCCGCCCAGTTCGATGTGATAGCCGCGCAAGAACTCGTTCCTGCGGTCGTACTTCCACCACGGCACGTACAGGTGCATGCCCCCGACCCCGTCATGGTTGTGCGGCGGCATTTTCAGAAGGCGCGGCACAAATCCGCCGCCGGAACTGCCTACGCTGTCGGTGAGATACCTACCCACAACCCCCGATGAGTTCGCCAGGCCATCGGGAAATTGGCTTGACTTCGAATTCAGCAACAGGCGTGCCGATTCGCAGGCACTCGCTCCAACCACAAAGGCCTTGGCATAGATCTTCTTCTCCGAGCGAGTGGCCTTATCGATATAGGAGACGGCTTCCGCTTTCCCGTCCTTTCCTACGGTGATTTCCCGCACCATGGCGTTCGGGACCAGAGTGAACCGCCCGGTTTGCTCAGCCGAGGGAATCATGACCTGGCTCGAACTGAAGTTGGAGGCGCTGACGCAGCCTCGCCCGCACTGCCCGCAGTAGTGACAAGCCGCCCGTCCGTTATGCGCTTTCGTGATCACCGCGAGGCGCGAGGGAATACAGGTCACGCCAATTTTGTCGCAGGCTGCCTTGATGATCAGCTCGGTGCAGCGGGGTTTGGGGGGCGGAAGGAAAATTCCGTTCGGAGCGCTGGACACATTTTCTGCCGTACCGAAAACGCCGATATAAGACTCAACCTTGTCGTAATAGGGAGCGACATCTTCGTACATGATCGGCCAGTCATCGCCCATGCCATCGGTGGAACGCGACTTGAAATCCACCGGGGCGAAGCGCAGGGCGATGCGTCCCCAATGATTGGTACGGCCGCCAACGATTCGCGATCGAAACCAACGAAAGCGTGATCCCGGGGCGTTGGTATAGGGTTCTCCTTCGATGTCCCAGGAACCGTTTGGGGCCAGGAATTCGGAGAAGTCCTGCGAGGCCTTTCCGCCCACTCCCGCGCCGCGGTGCGGCAGCTGATAGGGCCAAACGTGCTCCTTGAAGTCGGTCTCTGGGTGCACGGGCGGTCCGGCTTCCAGCATGACGACATTCAAACCGCCTTCGGTGAGAACTTTCGCCGCCGTGCCGCCCGCGGCACCGGATCCAATGATGCAAACATCGTAAACCTTGGGAGATCGGATAACTTGGGGCATGCACGCTCCGGACTGATAGCGCTTAGCATTTGGCACTTAGCGTTTGGCCATCCCACGATCCGCACCGGGCCAAATGCCAATTGCGAAGTGCGCTCTAGAACCTTAATTTTTCCAAATATTCGAAACTTGCTTGAATGCTTTCGAAAGGTGCCTGTGGATGGTCGTGCTCCACGAAGTAATGCTTGATGCCGCCCAGACTGGCCTTGGCGAAAATCGATTTCCAATCGATCTCGCCTTTGCCAACCTCGGTCATCGTGCCATTCGATTCAAAGTCCTTCACATGGACGAGCGGGAAGCGGCCCGGGTGTTGCGCAAACCACTTTAAGGGATCGGTCCCGGCTTCATGCGCCCAGCCGAGATCCAGTTCCATCTTCACCAGCTTCGGATCGCCTTCCTTCAGCAGGATGTCGTAGGGCAGTTGACCATCGACGGGCTTAAACTCCACGACGTGGTTATGGTAAGCGAATTGGATTCCCGAGCGCATGGTCTCCTTGCCGGCACGGTTAAAGGCTGCGGCAGCCCTCTTCCATCCGTCGGCAGATTTTTGCAGCTGCTCATCGATTCCCAGATTGACGATGTATTTGTGGCCGATGATTGCAGCCGCCTCGATAACGCGCGGTAGGTTCTCCGGGGTAACCGCTGAGTAAGGGATGTGGGTAGCGGGTGCGCTCAACCCGAGTGAGTCCAGTATCTCGCGGGTCTTTTTCGGCGCGGGATTGAGGTCCTTGAGATCCGCAAAGTAGCCCGCGAACTCGACCTCCCGGTAGCCGATTTTTGCCACTCGCTTGAGCGTTCCTTCAAAATCCTGCTTGAGCGCGTCGCGCACCGTGTACAGCTCAAGCCCGATCTTCTCGATGCGATTTGTGCCACTTGCGGCCCATCCCAAGCGACTGACGACAGCAGCCGACGTCAACGTTCCCACGAAAGTTCTGCGATTCACGTTTCCTCCGCCACGATTCCGATGTGACGCTTTTGACTTACGCCAGTTGCGGTTCGGTAAGCAGTTCCTCGCGCACATTTTTCAGCACATACATTGCGCGCTCCACACCGACTTCGCCAGACAAGATGGGATCTTCATTTTCCACCGAAAAGATGCCGTCGTAGCCGACTTCCATGTAGGCACGCATGATGTCTTTCCAGGTGCTCGCGCTGTGGCCATAGCCCACCGCGCGAAACGCGGCCGAGGCGACCTTCAGGTCCTGCTTTTCGAAGACAAAATTGAGGACGCCGTACCTTCCGACTTGGTCCGGATAGAGCACCGTGTCCTTCATGTGCGCATGATAAATTGCGCCTTGTTTGCCCAGCATGTGGATGACTTCAACCGGATTGCATCCCTGCCAAAAAAGATGGCTCAGATCGTTGTTGGCACCGATTTCCTCGCCTACCGCCTCGCGAAGCCTGAGCAGGGTGAGCGGGTTGTACACACAGAAGTTTGGATGCATCTCGAGCGCCAGGCGGCGAATGCCGTGGCTACGCGCAAACTTCACGGCCTCCTTCCAGTAAGGCACCAGACGCTCCTTCCACTGCCAATCTAGGGCAGCCGCGTATTCAGGTGGCCAGCGATACGTAATCCAATTGGGATTCTTGTCGGTGGGATTCGCGCCGGGACATCCGGAGAATCCAACGATCACTTTCACATCGAGTTTTTCCGCCAGCAGTACCGTGCGCCGGAACGTCTGGGCATCGCGATCGGCGATGCTTTTATCCGGATGGACCGGGTTCCCGTGGCAGCTCAGGGTCGCGATCTGAATGTTTTTATCGTCGAACTTCTTCCGCCAAGCCTTCAACTTGGTCGGATCGTCGAGCAATTCCTGAACCGGGCAATGCTTGTCGTTGGGATACCCGCCGGTGCCGACCTCGATAGCTTCGGCGCCCAGGCTCGCGTATTTTTCAACCAGTTGGTCAGTGGTGAGATCCGGAAAAGCGGGATCGAAAATCCCAATTGGAATCTTCTTCCGAGGCGCCGCCGTGCCCGAACCGGGCGAAGCCTGTCTCGCAGCCGCTGCCGCCAGCGGAGTTGACCCGGCAACAGCACCCGCGAGCGCTCCACCAGTGGTGGCGAGAAAATCTCTACGCGTGGGAGAAAGAAACTCAGAACCTTGAGCCATGAAGACCTCGAATGATTTGAAAAGAACCCCGAACGGTTGACCATTATACTCATCGACTCGACTGCGGGCTTTGATCGGGGTTTCTAGGAGAGGCTTGCTTGGAAGCGGAGCGGTGGGATCCGGACGACTCCTGCCACCACGCCGGACAATCACACGCAGACAGAGCAAGAAACTTTTCGAATGGCGGAATCTGATCGCTGAGTGCTAAGGGGACGGAAAATGCTTTCCAAACCAAAACCGCCCTCGCGGGCGGCTTTGGCTTCGTGGGTTGAACTCCTCAGTTCTCAGGCCGGAGGTGGCCATAACTATGAGGACGTTAACTGTATTTTCATGCGGACGGCGATCGACCACAATACTGCAAAATAACTAGAAAACCGCGTCCTCGTTAGTCATTTGCAACCAATCACTTGGCCAACTTTGGTGAGCGCGATCACATCGATTTCGCCCTTCGTTGGTTCCCCCACCTAGCGCCCTTCACGCATGCCGGCACTGGCCTTCTGTCCCTCGGGCGTATGAATCAGATCTCTCAGTTCCCCAGGGTCGGCTTTCCAATCGTAGAGCTGCTCACCATATTTTTGATGAAGGATCAGTTGCCAGTGGCCTGAAACAACGGACCTCATCCAACCATCCGTGGCCAGAGGCTCCTTGCCTTGCATCAGGCGATCCTCTTTGACAATCGTGTTGGTCTGGGGAAGTTCGGAAACGATAAAACCGCCGGGCCTAAGTACGGCGGCAGGGCTTCGAGATCCTGGGTTTGCACTCGCGGCCCAGGTTTGATCGAGCGAGACCTGCGGGAAAGGATCGCTACCTCCGCTGACGATGGACATAACCGTGGCCGCAATTGCCTGGTTGCCCACCGGCTGCTCCACTCTCAGTCCCTCAGGCAAGTGTCCCGGCCAGGAAAAAATAAGCGGCACGCGCAATAGCTCCCAGTAGAGCGCCGCCCCGTGATAACTGAGCCCGTGATCCCCGAGAGACTCGCCGTGATCCGAGGTGAGGATCACCAGCGTGTTCTTCAGAATGCCCTTCCGGTCAAGAGCTGCGAGCAAGCGGCCAATGTAATCGTCTTCGTATTTCAAGCCAGCGTCGTATTCGTCGATCACCGTTCCATGGTCCCAGGCAGGTTTGTTAGTTCCGGGAGGACCGCCATAGGAATAATGAACGTCGAGATAAGTGAGGAAGGCGAAGAAAGGATGATCCGTCTCGCGCCCAATCCAGCGTAGAGCCTCGCGATTGAGTTCGTCAGCCCGCTTGCGAACGCCGAACGCGCCGCCGTAGTCACCCGATCCTTCCGAGTCCTTGTCGAGCCAGTTCGAGAGGCCCGCCCAGTGGAAGAAACGCGTGAACTTGCTCTTCGCACTTCGGTTCAAGTACAAGCGAGCGAACTCGCGGCCAAATTGGGTACGAACGAACCCATCTCCGACGCTGTCGAAATAATCTTCGAAGTGTAAAAATCCCCGTCCGAGGCCGATGTTGCTGGTGAAGTAAATGCGATTGGCGGAAAAAGCTCCCGTGCGATATCCGCGCTGCTGAAGCGCCTCTCCCAGCGTAGGAAGCCCATTCAGGGATCGATTTCCCCAACCGAACCAAGGCATGGGCTGCACATTGCCGGCGCCGTGCTCCTGAATCGAGCGTCCGCTAACCAGGGATGCGTGCGAAGGCAGGCTCCAAGAGGAGGGAGCCACCGCGCTCTCGAACAAAATGCCGTGGCTAGCCAAGTTCGAGATCGCCGGGGTGGTCGGGCGCCCGTAGCCGTAAGCCGACAGGTGATCAGCACGAAGCGTATCGATGACGATCACCAGAACATTGGGGGATCCGGGAGCGGCCCCTGGCAAGTGTGATGTCGCGCAGGACTCATGGAGGCGCTTGCCGCCTTCGATACCAATCAGAAACAAAACTAGTATTCCAAGCAGAGCGGGAAGCGAACGTTTCCAGAATCGCAAGACCGGCTCTTCGTGCGTCTTCAGCCAGCGGGTGAAAGCAACGGCAATACCGAGGGCAAGTAACAGGCATGCCCGCTTGTAGAGGCGACCGGTGACGAGGAGCCAGTCGTAGGTGGTCAGGAAAGCGAGAATGAAAACCAGAACCCGAAGACGGGGAATGCGCAACCAAGCACGAGAGACTAGCGCAACCGCCGAAGCAATGAAAAGGAAGAAGACAAGGTCAACGATCGGGGAAATCCAGAGTATTTCCTTGGAAACGTGAAGCAGGCGCGACCATTGAGCCCAATTGATTCGCTGAAAAGCGAGCAGGCCTGCGCCTTCCACAAGACCCGCGAGCAGGGCAAACCAGCAGGCCGAAAGCCAAAGCGCGGCGGCTGGCTGCGATGGAGAAGACCAGACAGTTGCGGGAGACGCCGGCGATATTGCTTCTAAGGACACCGAGACCTCTGCCTCGCGCTGCTTTTTGCCGGTCTACGGCTGCGTGCCATCGTGCCCTGAGTTTAGCAGTTGAGCAGGAACATTCCAGGGGTAAGCCGATAGAATGGGCGCTTCATGTCAACCCATACATGGGAGGCGCGTACGCCGGAAAGAAGTGCCTTGCAGAATTGGCTCCCGGGCTTGCTGATGATGGTGGGCACGGGCGCGCGGCTGTGGGTGGCCGGGCGAACATTTCTGAATCCTGATGAGGCGCTCCACTACTTCGTGGCGGCCCAGCCAACGTTTCTGCAAACCTACACGGTGAGCCTTTCGACGGCGCACCCGCCTCTGATGTTCTTTCTGCTGCATGGGTGGATTGTTTTTGGAAGCTCAGAGTTTTTTCTCCGTCTGCCGTTCGTGCTTGCAGGCGTGCTGTTCGGATGGATGATGTTCCTGTGGGTGCGAAGGGTGGCAGGGCAACAAACCGCCTTGTTTGCTCTGGCGCTGACTCTGCTCTCTCCAACCCTCATCGCCATCTCGGCCGAGGTCCGCCAGTACTCGCTGCTGCTCCTGTTTTGTGCGACGTGCCTGTATGCGCTCGAACGCGGGTTGCAGGAGAACTCTGGCGCGTGGGTCGCGCTCTCGGCTTTTGGGCTGTGGTTGGCACTCCTCACACATTACTCTGCGCTGATCTTTGCGGCTGCTACCGGGGTATACGGATTGTTTCGCCTGTATGGCAACAAGGCAACCACGATGCGAATCAAGGCCTTCTGGATTGCTGGACACCTGACGGCGCTAGGTATTTGCGGCGTGCTGTTCATCACTCAAATCGCAAAGCTGCGGCAGAGTGGAGTGCCTACCGAAATCGCGGCAACCTGGCTACGGCAGTCGATCTTTCACCCCGGGACTGACCACCTGCTGACATTCGCAATTAGCAAGACGGCCCGACTGTTCCGATATTTCTTCAGTCACGGCACCATTGGCGTTCTGATGCTGACGCTATTCCTCGGGTCGCTCGCAGCACTGTTTTCGGGAAAGACGCGGATCCAGTTTTCGCGATCCGTGGCAATCCTTCTCGGCTTGCCGTTCGCAATCACCTTGGCAACGGCTGTCGCCGGCTTCTATCCATACGGCGGAACCCGGCACGATGTGGTTCTGGCGCTATTTGCGGTTCCCGGGATTGCAATCGGCGTGGACTTCCTAAAGGGAGGAATGCTGTGGAGCAAGCTTGCTTTGTTGCTTTTGCTTCTGATTGTCTGCAACCTATTCCCTGCCCCGACTCCACCGGTCATCCGTCCGCAGAACCAACGGCCACAATTGATGAAGGAAGCAATTGCGTTCTTGAATTCGCATCCAGATGGTTCCGTGATTCTCTCGGATTATCAGGGCGGTCTTGTGCTCGGGTACTACCTTTGCGGGAAAGAGGCCCGGTTGCCGTTTGGCCCGACACCAGCCGCGGTCGTGCCTGCCAACTGCAACCACCAACGGTTGTTCACCTTGGTTGGAAGTCAGAGCAGTCTGGCGCCGGAGGAATTGCCGGAGGCGATGCAAACGGCGTGGAGTTCCGTGCCGGAAAACGTTCCCGGCCTATGGCTGTTTCAGACGGGTTGGATCGATGACCGGCCAGACGTGTGGGGGAGCGAATTAGTCCGGATTGGGTGCGGGGAGATCCACAATTTTGGCGCGAATATCCGCGTATCGCGGTGCCAAAAACAACCTGCCGAAAGCGTTACCGAGATAGGGAAGTGGCCAGGATTCCCTTTCCTTCAGTGACCTCGTAGCTCTTGCCGGCCTTAAGTCCCTTGTACTCTTCACTCCTGCCGCTCGGCCAGTCGATCACCACTCGATCGACGGTGTCTTGTCGGGCGACGCCGAACATCACCGGCAACTCTGATTGAGACAAATAGCTGGACCCGCTGCGAACGAAACGAGTTTGCATCAAACCGCCCGCGAACAGCTTGATCCGGGCGCCGATTGCATCGCGGTTAGATTTGGTTCCGGTTAGCTTGAAGCGAAGGCTGCGGTTGCCGCTGCTTTGATCGTTGCGAAACAGATACGCAGCACCGTTGTTGGTGGTCATCAAGACATCTTGATCACCGTCGCGGTCAAAGTCCCCCACGGCAAGACCACGTCCCACCCGCGGCTGGTTGAACCCTCCTCCCACCTGCCCGCCAACTTCGGCGAAGTGTCCTCGGCCGTCGTTCAAGAACAACTGGGGTGGTTGCGCGTATCCCACGTTGCGCACATTGCGGACGGTGTCGTCGATGTGCCCATTCACAGCCATGAGATCCAACCAGCCATCGAGATTGCAATCAAAGTAGGTGCATCCGAAGCCGAGCGTAGTTTTCGACGGGAGACCGACGCCGCTCTGCATGGCGATGTCGGCAAAGTTACCGTTCGCCTCAGCCCGATATAAGCCGATCATCTCGTTATCGAAGTTGGTGATAGCAACGCCCGAGCGGCCAGAGTTGTCGAAGTCTCCGACATCGACGCCCATTCCGGCGCGCGCCTTGCCTTCCTGACTGAAAGCGATGCCAGCCTCGACTGCCGCATCGCGAAACGTTCCATCATGTTGGTTGCGATATAGCTTGTTCGGCTGAGTGTCGTTGGCCACGAGCAGGTCAGGCCAACCGTCCTGGTCATAGTCGAGGAGCGCCACCCCTAGGGATTTGGAGCTGCTGTCAAAGATGCCGCTTGAGGCGGTGACGTCCGCGAAGGTACCGTTGCCGCGATTGTGAAAAAGCCAGCAGGTTTGCCCGACGTAAGCCTCGGGCGTGCAGTAGGACTTGTGCTTGCCGTCAATGCTGCAGAAAACATCGTGCTCCGCCGACCACTTCACATAGTTGCAGATAAACAGATCCAACAGGCCGTCGCGATCGTAGTCAAACCAGATGGCCGAGGTGCTGAATGCGAGACGCTTGCCGAGGCCGCTAGAATCGGTGACGTCAACGAACCTTCCCTTGCCAGTGTTCCTGAAGAGGCGGTTCTGTCCAACACAGGTGATCAGAATGTCGGGGAAACCGTCGTTGTTATAGTCCCCCACGGCGACCCCCAGGCCATACATCTCAAGATCGAGACCCGCCTCCCGGGTGACATCGGTGAAAGTGCCGTTCCGGTTGTTGTGATAAAGCTTCGGCGTGGAGCGCTGGCGTCCGTGGCCGGGCCAATCCATGCTGTTGACGAGCAGGATGTCCTGCCATCCGTCGGAATCGTAGTCGATGAAGGCGCAGCCCGGACCTAGGGTTTCTGGAAGCAGCTTGCCGCCATAGGCTCCGTTGTTGTGATGAAAACGAATCCCCGCGGAACTGGTGACATCGGTGAATTGAAAGCCCAGAGAAGGCTGCGGCGGGAGCGAAAACAGCCTCGATTTGGAGAGCATTGCCGCGGCACCGGCACCCGCAGTATGCCGCAGAAAGGAGCGGCGATTCACGGAATGTTCACCAGCCCATTGCGAATGGCGTAGACGACGAGTTCTGCGGTCTTGTGGATGCCGAGCGCATCCATAATATTGGCGCGGTGCACGGCAACGGTGTTCACGCTGAGGTCCAACTGAGCGGCGATTTCTTTGTTGGACTTTCCGTCACAGATCAGTTGCAAAATCTCGACTTCGCGTACCGTCAGACCTGATCCGCGCTCGCCTTTGAGGCTTTGCTGCAACGAAAGTTGTCCGTCGAGCACGGTTTCCCCGTTCACCATGCGTCGGATCGCGGAGCTCAGTTCCAGATCCAACGCGTTCTTTAGCACGTAGCCCTTGGCGCCGGCGTCAAACGCCTGGCGCACCCAGGTGTCTTCGGTGTGCATGGTGAGCATAAGGATGAGCGTTTGGGGTGCGAATTCGAGAATCTTGCGAGTCGCCTGAATGCCGTTCATCTCGGGCAGGGCGCAGTCCATTACGATGACGCGAGGCTTGAGCAGTTGTGCCTGCTGAACGGCTTCCGCGCCGTCGCTGGCTTCGCCGACGACGTTCATGTCGGATTCATCTTCGAGCATGCGGCGGAAACCGCGGCGCACCAGGCTGTGGTCATCGACCAGCAGAACTGAAATTCTGTCAGGCATGCATCTCCTGGGTTTCACGGGAAACCGTCTCCCGTGGAACTTCGAGCTTCACAAGGGTACCGCCGCCGGGCGCTGGCTCGAATCGAATCGTGCCACCGAGCAGTTCGGCACGCTCGCGCATGGCCACTAGCCCGAGGCCGCGACGGGTGGGCAAGTCCGAAAATCCGGTACCGCTATCGGCGATTTCGAGTTCCAGCACAGAGTTGGCAAACCGCAGCCGTACATGCGCTTTCTTCGAGCCGGAGTGTCTCGCCACGTTGTTTAGGGCCTCTTGCAAAACGCGATAAATGTGGACCGCCGAATCGCCATGTACTGGAAACGGAGTTCCACTTTTCTCGTAGGATATGCCAATTCCCGTCTGCCTTTCCACCACCGGGAGATACCACTCGATGGTCGACTCCAGACCAGCCTCGTCGAGCATGACCGGGTGAAGCGCCTGCGACAGGCTGCGAACTTTTTCGAGCGTGTTCTGTGCGATCTCGCGCACTTCGAGCAGTTCTGTGCGAAGCGGGGAGTTTTCCGGAGCATGGCTGCGAGCTCTGCCAATCATTGCGCCTACGGCGGTGAGAATTTGGCCGAACTCATCGTGCAGCTCGCGGGAGATGTAGCGGAGCGTTGATTCCTGGGTGGAGATCAGGGTCTGGGCCAGTTCGCTGCGCTGCGCCGAGAGCGCTTCCAGGCGATTGAAGAGCTGGCGGTTCGAATGGATCAGGAACAAGCTGGTGAGAGCAATCGCCATCAGGGTCCCGATCAAAAAAAAGTATGCCTGGCGTTGCACGTGATCGTAAATCTTGCTGACCTGGACGGCGGCACGCTCCTCGACTTCATTGTTCTGCACCAGCAGGCGTGCCACAGCGTTGCTGAGCGCGGCCAGGCGCGCCTGCAAAGAAAGCCTGATTTGCGCACGGGCTTCTGCCTCCTGGCCAATACGCGCGAGTTCGAAATTGCGATTCATCGCATCCCAGAATTGGGCGAGCGAGGCTTCCAGATACTGCTGCTGATCGGGAGTTCGGTCTTGCGGGGACACCTGCCGCTCGCGATGAAACGCGTCTTCCAAGTCGCCGCGCATCCGGTCAAATTGCGCCTGCCACGCGGTGAGTGGATATTTCTGCCCCATGTCGTTGGCATCGACGTCGAGCATGTCGCGCATGGACATGCCGATGGAATTGAGTTCATTTTGAATCCGCAGGAGTTGCAGTGAGTCTCGGCGGTTACGGTCGATCAAATTCTTCTGCAGTTCGCGCAGGCTGTCGATTCCTCGCGTGACAGAAAACGAGTAGGCGACCACGGCGACAAGGGTGATCACCAGGCCTACATAGAGCGGAGTTGTCGGAGACCTGCCGGACGTATCCTGCACTAGCTGCAAGCATATAACTTCAGAGCAGCAAACCCAAAATCGATGCGGGTTGAACCGTTTATACTGCGTAAGCACGCAGCCGTCAGGCACTCAGCCGCCGTTTTGAGCTCTCTTCTGAAACGTCCAAGCCCTCTTGACTGGGTGCTGGGTGCTGGATCCTGAATTCTGAGTGCCTATCCCATGAACAACCCCAAACTTCCCGAACCTTGGCTACGCGGAACGCTCACGGAAATCGATCCGGTACAACGCGCCGTCTTGCATGCGCTTGAACTGGCGAGAGAAGATTTGCAGAAATGGTGTGGAGATTTGTCGGAAGAGGAACTGAACGCATGCCCAGGAACGGCCTCGGTGGCATTTCATCTGCGTCACATTGCGCGCAGTACCGACCGCTTGCTTACCTACGCCGAGAACCACCCGCTGAGTCCTGAACAGGTCACCGCGATGAAACAGGAACTCGATCCTGGAGCCACGCGCGAGGCGCTCTTTGCGGAACTCAATGGCGGTCTAGAATCCGCCGTCGCGAGGATTCGCGCCATTCCGCCGGAACGGATGTCTGAACCGCGGCTGGTAGGCCGCCAGCAATTGCCGACAACCGTTGCCGGGCTCGTAATCCACGTGGGTGATCACGCGCAACGGCATGTAGGGCAAGGAATCACCACCGCGAAGATCATCAAAAGCAGACGCTCTTCCACCTAGGCCGCGCTCGAAGAGCAATGTTCCAATGCCTCATTCACCGAGTCGAAAAAAACAAAAAGAGACGCCACGTTTGTCAGTTCGAGGAGATAACGAACCCGCTCCGACGCGCAGGCGATACATACGCCGCGATCAAGGGCGCGAGCTTGCATGCTGATGAGCACCAGCTGACCAATCCCGGCACTGTCCAAGAGATCTAACAGGCCAAAATCAAGGAGCAAATGATTGCCCGCTCTCATAAATCCTTGCGCGGCTTCGGCCAGCGGCTGGGCTGCCCCCTGATAGCACAAACGCCCGGCACAATGGATTACAGAGACGTTCCCCAGGCTCTCTGTTTTGATTGAAAAACTGAAGTTGCGGGAGAGATCTTTCTCACTCTTTGCAAGAACGGCCACTGCAGAACATCCCCTCATGGCTAGATAGTGTAGGCACTCCTACTCCTGTTTCACTATAGACGCAGATTTTTTTGCAAAGTGTGAAAAAGCCAAAAAAGAAGCTGCTACAGCCATGCAAATCTAGAGTCCGGTTGGCATCCGGGAACTAGCCCGCAGCATCCTAAGTTCCTCTGTCCTGAGGAGCGTTCGTTGCGTAAGATCTGCACGATCACCTTCACCCTCCTGATTTTCACTGCCATATGCCGAGGACAAATTCCCCGGAGTGGCAACGCATTTTTTGGCTACTCCTATTCCGGCGGACAGGTATTTAACCCCGGCCCGATCCATATAGCTATGAATGGGTGGGAAGGAACTCTAGAGGGCAAGTTTCTCCCTTGGCTGGGCGGGGTGGCGGACTTCGACTGGCATTATGGCGGAGCTACTACGAGCTGTATCGGTGTCGGGTGTCAGCCGGTGAAGTTTGGCCTCAATGGAAGCCGGCATAGCGTGCTGTTCGGGCCTCGCGTATCCACCTCGGTCGGGAAGTACACCCCCTTTGCCCAGGTCCTTTTCGGCTTCAGTCATCAGTCGGATGCTGGCGGAGGAATATCCACCTCCTCGCTCGGATACTCTCAGGCAATGGGGGGTGGAGTGGACTACAAACTTCTTGAGGCCGTCGGCGTGAGGGTCCAGGCCGACTGGATGAGGACCCATCTTTTCGGAGGCAGTCAAGACAACTTCCGCATTTCGATCGGAATTGTGTTTCGGTTTTAGCCGCAGCTCGCGGGCTCTTCCTGACTATTGCTTCTGTTCGGGCGCCACATACTCTGGGGGCGGGGCTGCACCTTCGCCGAAAAAGTATTGCTCCATCTGGCGGACGATCACTTCCTGGTCTTCTCTGCGGGCCGGATTCAGGCGGTATTCATTGAGGAGCATCTTGCAAAATTCGGTCCACTGGTTCCAGGCCTGCTGGGAGACATTGTCGTAAATCTTGCGCCCGAGATCCGTATCAAAGGGCGGCTCGTCGAGACCGGGAAGTTCTTTATGCAGCTTGATGCAGTTAACCTTGTGCTCCATGGTGGACGCTCCAGAGAAAAAATTATCTCACAAGGGCACCGTGGACTTAGGGGAACAATGAGCAAACAAGAAGGCCTGCCGAAGCAGGCCTTTCTGTTTTGGCCACAGGTGCTAGGCGCTAGGCGGAGGTGTCGTGTTCGTGGTATTTCCCTGGGGCGTCGTTGGAGGCGTGCTGCTAGGTGGAGTGGTCGTTCCCGGCGTTGACGATGGATTGGTCGTTCCCGGAGTGCCGTTCGGTGCGGGCGTCGTCGGGCTTGTTTCCGGGGTCGACGGAGCCGGGGTTGTCTCTGGTGTCGGTGCCGTCGGGGTCGTTTCTGGAGTTGTCGGCGCCGGGGCTGAGCCTGCAGTACCAGGCGTCGGAGCCGCTGTCCCTGGAGTCGGGGCCGCCGTTCCTGGCTGCGCGGTACCCGGGGTCTGCGTGGATCCAGGAGTCGTGGTTGGCTGGCTTGGGGTCGAGCCGGCTTGACCGTTCATGGTTCCTGCACCGCTTCCCGCGGTTCCGGTTTGAGATCCAGTTGCAGCGCCAGATCCGGTTCCAGCTCCAGTTTGAAGGGAAGCGACCATTACTTGGTGTCGGTGCAAAAGCGAACTCGGGGCATTCGACGGTTTTGAGGGCGCACTACTGCACTGGTCTGCCACCTTGGTTGCATTCGTCACGTTGAACTGCTTCATACCGTTGCTGCTTGCGCTTGCAGTATTCGAGCTCGAGTTCATGCCGGAATTCGCGCCTGCCGATGCAGTGCCCGAAGAAGCACTCGCGGTTGCCTGACCGGCAGATCCTGGACTTGGGGTGGCACTCGCAGAAGCGGATCCACCGTTCTCTGAGGAAGTGCCCGTCACCTGCACCTGGTTGCCGACGAGCGTCCGCAGGCTGTCGAGGTTGCCGGTGAGTTTGAAGTTATTTCCGCTTTGATCCGTGAGCATGTAACTGCCGGTGATCGGAGATCCTGCCAGACAGCCCGTCAAGGTGTTGCTGCTGCTCGCCGCATTGGCTCCGCCCGAGTTTGTGCCGTTCGCCGGAGAGCCGCTTCCCACTCCGCTGGTTGTGCCGGTGCCTTGGTTCGTTGTGCCGGTGCCTTGGTTGGTTGTGCCGGACTGCGCTCCGCCCGGGGTCGCGGTTCCTGTGCCCGTCTGATCGTTAGTTCCCGGGGGATTGGTGGCCGGACCGGATTGTGCTGGCTGCTGAGGGGTGCTCGGCGTAGTCGTACTCGGTGAAGAAGTCTGGGGTGTCGAGGGGCTGCTTTGCGTCTGCGTTGAGCCCGTGCTCGGAGGTGTACTGTCCTGGGTAGTGCTTTGCGCTAGCACCCATGTTCCCGAGAGCAGCACGAGTGAAACCAGTGTTGCTTTTCCTTTCATAGCCTTCTCGCCTCCCGATAGATTCGTCTGACTCTCGCAATCTATTCGGATTCGTGTTCGGGGAGAATCCAGCGGACTCCTTATGAGCCGGCGTGGCGTTACCGTACAGCGATTTTTCCGGCGGCGCGCAGAAATTACGCGAAGCAGAGCTGGGCGAAGTAGCTGGTGGGTACCGGTCCTTACAGAATTACTCGTTCATCTCCAACACGTTTGGTGACATGTTCGCGATCCAGGTACTCCAGTAAAGGAATGGCGTACTTGCGGCTCACACCGGTGAGGTCTTTGAATGCCGCAACGTTGATCCTCGGGTTCTTAGCTCTTTGCGCAGCAAGGGAGGTGCGCAGCTGATCAAGAACAACACGGTGAAATACGAGATCATCGGAAACCTTGATGAGCAGCTTCTCTCGAAGCAGCAGAGTGACAAGCTTGTGCGCGCGGCCTTTGTCGATTTTCAATCCGGCGAGAACATCTTGCAGGGCCGGAACCTTCAGACCAGCCGACGCAAATGCCTGCTCGATCGTCTTACGCGACTCGGCCTCTTCCTCTTTCATTTCGACGCCGCGGCCGGGTAGATGAACCAAGTCTTGGGTGACCGCAAGCTGCTTTGCCACGAAAGCTGCGTTCAATGCGGCATCGAAAGCAATTGCAGAAAGTGCTGCATGCTCCCGCAGGGCATCTTTGGAAATTCCGGGCACAAGCGGATTCTTAGCGTGGAAATGGGAAACAATTTGCCGCAAATTCTCGACCGCAGACTGCAAGTCTCGTGCACCAATGAGCCAATCGCGATGCCGAACGATGGATCCGCCGGACGTCAGCTCTGTCATCAGAACTTCAGCTGCGATCCGTGTTTGGCCGGTTTCCGCGATCAGCTGCGCCAGGGTAACTCCTTGCAGTGCCCGTCGGGCAATGCGTCCCAGAATAACCGGCTGCAGGTCGCCCGAGTTGAAGGTTTCTAAGAACCTGAGCCGTTCAGAGGCGGCGGCCTTCTTCATCGGTAAGGCGTCCAGGACAATGCCTCCGCCGATCGTAACCACCGGCGAAAATTTCCTGATGATGAAGCGATCGCCCGGAAGCAATAAGGCGGTGTCCGCAAGTTGTAGTTGCAGGAACCCATCGCTGCCGGGCTGCAACGGCTTGCCGTCCAGCAAGCGCACGGCGGCGATTGTTTCCGAGGCGAAGGCGTGCAGATGCACCCGGGCACGGTTCCGCAGCGGCTGCGCAGAGGACAGAAGAGACAGCCTGACATCGATACGCGAAGTAGCCTGCAGGAGGCCGGGGCTCGCGAGGGTCATACCTCGGGCTAGCTCCGACTTCTCAACTCCTGGCAGGTTCAGCGCAGTGCGTTCCCCGGCAATCGCGTGGTTGGCGGAAGAACCGTGCACTTGTACGCTACGAACACGGACGCGTCTCCCAGACGGAAACAGTTCGAGCTCATCTTCTGCACCAACGGTTCCGGCCACGAGTGTTCCTGTGACGACGGTTCCGAAGCCCTTCATGGTGAACACACGATCGATCGGCAGCCGTGCAATCCGACGCGAATCGCGCGCAGGAAGCTTCCCGGCCATGTGGACCAGCTCTCGCGTGAGGTCTTGAATGCCCGACCCGGTGAGTGAGCTGACGGAGAGAATTGGAGAATTCTGTAGAAACGAACCCCGGAGGAAGTCCTCGACCTCGATGCGAACCAGATCGAGTGTGTCTTTGTCCACCAGGTCGGACTTGCTTAGAACTGTAATTCCCCCTTGAACGCAAAGCAGCCGGCAAATATCGAAATGCTCGCGGGTCTGTGGTTTGATTCCCTCATCGGCAGCAATGACGAGCAGAACAAGGTCGATTCCGCCTACTCCCGCCAGCATGTTGCGCACGAAGCGCTCGTGGCCAGGGACATCGACAAAGCCCAAGCGCAGCCCCTCACCATTTGGCGAGGGTACTTCCAGGTGCGCAAATCCCAAGTCAATTGTTATTCCGCGGCGTTTTTCCTCTTCCAGGCGGTCGGCGTCGATGCCGGTCACAGCCTTGACGAGCGCTGTCTTGCCGTGATCGATGTGGCCGGCCGTGCCTACGATGACGGACTTCATGCGACTCAGTATAGGGGGTCATGGCGCAAAGAGCACTGCTCGGAGCTGGCTGCCGTGAGCACCAGCAACCAGCAAGCATTTGGTTTCTGCGTAGCAGTTTTTCTGCTTTTGCTGCGCTGCCGGGAAATGCGACAATAGAGTTTCCCCAGATGACCACCCAGGCGATACCTGCAATTACTCCCGAAATACTGCGCGGCCACGCAATCACGCCGGAGGAATTCGAGCGTATCAAGTCCCTGCTTGGACGCGAACCCTCGTTTACCGAGCTCGGAATTTTCAGCGTGATGTGGAGCGAGCACTGTTCGTACAAGTCGTCGCGGGTTCATCTGAAACGCCTGCCTACCCGCAGCCAGCGCGTGCTGCAGGGACCGGGCGAGAACGCGGGAATTATCGATATTGGCGAGGGATGGGCGTGTGCCTTCAAGATCGAATCGCACAACCATCCTTCGTTCGTAGAACCCTTCCAGGGAGCGACCACCGGCGTGGGCGGAATCCTGCGCGACATCTTCACCATGGGAGCGCGGCCGGTAGCGGTGATGGATTCCCTCAGGTTCGGGCCAATACGAGCGGAAGACGCGGGCAGCAGTTCCCGGGCTACGCTCTCTGACATCCACCGCAATCATTCCATTCTGGAAGGCGTTGTCAGCGGTATTGCTTCCTACGGCAATTGCTTCGGCGTACCCAATCTTGGCGGTGAGACCAAGCTGGAGCCGTGCTATTCCGGCAATCCGCTGGTGAACGCCTTTGCGCTCGGGCTGGTTCGCAAAGAACAGATTTTCTACGCCAAAGCTTCGGGTGAAGGCAATCCCGTCATTTACGTCGGCGCCAAGACCGGCCGCGACGGTATTCATGGCGCCACCATGGCGTCGGAAGAGTTCAGCGAAGAATCCGAAGCAAAGCGGCCGAACGTTCAGGTGGGAGACCCCTTCCTTGAAAAACTTCTGCTCGAAGCCTGCCTCGAAGCCATGCAAACCGGAGCCATTGTGGGGATTCAGGACATGGGAGCTGCAGGGTTGACTTGCTCGACTTGCGAGATGGGCGCGCGCGGCGGTGTGGGCCTGGAAATCGAAATGGATCGCGTGCCACAGCGCGAGACTGGCATGAATGCCTACGAGATCCTTTTGAGCGAGTCGCAGGAACGCATGCTGCTCGTGGCTCAGAAAGGGCGCGAAGAAGAGGTTTACCGCGTATTCCGCAAGTGGGGACTCGATGCCGTCGAGGTCGGCCACGTGATCTCGGAATCACGCATGAGGGTACTCGAGCACGGCCAGGTTGTCGCCGATATTCCCAACACCGCACTCACGGATGATGCTCCGGTTTATAAGCGCCCGCTGGCGCGCTGGGAGCCGCCAGTTGCGCGTGAGATGCCGGAGAGCATCAAGCTTGGTCAACGAACAGAATTCACCACCGAGCTGAAGACGCTACTTGGCTCGGACAACATCTGCAGCAAGCGCTGGATTTATCAGCAGTATGACTCGATGGTGCAGACCAATACGGTGGAAGGCCCCGGAAATGGCGATGGCGGAGTGATTCGCATCAAGGGCTCGCAACGTGGTCTAGCGATGGCCTTAGATGGAAACGGCCGCTGGTGCTACCTCGATCCAAAGCTGGGCGCGATGCATGCGGTCGCCGAAGCAGCGCGCAATGTGGCATGCACGGGAGCGGTTCCGGTAGGGGCAACGAATTGCCTGAACTTTGGCAATCCCGAAAAGCCGCCCATCATGTGGCAGTTCTCGCAAGTCATTGATGGGATCACCAAAGCCTGTGAGGAACTGGACGTCCCGATCACCGGCGGAAATGTCAGTTTCTACAACGAGACGCTGGGAGAAGGGATCTACCCCACCCCGGTGCTGGGTGTGGTTGGCATCCTGGAAGACATTAGCAAGGCCATGTTCCCGCACTTCCGCGAGACCGGCCGCTCGGTCGTTCTTCTGCGCGGTTCAGAGCACGGGGACCTCACCGATGCAGAAGTCGAGCTTGGGTCTTCGGAATACGCCAAAACCGTACTGAAGCAGCTCTGGGGCTTCCCCCCGGGGCTGGAATTAGAAGGCGAAGCGGCCCTGCAGAAGGCGGTCGTTCAACTGGGCGCCTCCCGCCTGATTGATTCAGCGCACGATTGCTCGGAGGGCGGCCTGGCCGTTGCCCTGGCCCGATGCGGCTTTGCGAAACAGGCCGGCTGCTTGGTCGAGCTTTCTTCTCAAGGACTTGCACCGGAATTTGTGCTGTTTGGCGAGGACGCGAGCCGTATCGTGATCTCTTGCGACCCGGCCCATGTGGCTCGAATCAAAGAAATAGCGGACCAACACGGCATTTTCGCGGACCTGTTGGGCGAGACGGTTTCAGACAATCTGGAAATCAAAGTAGATGGCCGGACGCTGGTTGCGGCATCCATTGCCGAATTGCGGGATGTGTATGAGAATGCGCTCGAGCAGGCCTTGCGGGCGGAGCCTGTGGCGGTAGGGGCGGACTAGAGTTTGGGTTGAACTGAGGGGCGGGGACTGATGGCTAATTTCGACAAGTTTCACGAAGAGTGCGGGGTGGCGGCGATCTATCAGCACCCAGAGGCAGAGACGCTCGCTTACCTCGGCTTGCACGCCTTGCAACATCGCGGGCAGGAGTCGGCGGGCATCGTCACCTCCGACGGCATGTCCCTGCACATCTACAAGTCGATGGGCTTGGTAGCCGACATCTTCACCGAGAAAAAGCTCTCGCGCATCCGCGGCACGCTCGCCATCGGCCACACCCGGTATTCGACCGCGGGCGATTCCGCCATCCTTAACGCGCAGCCGATCATGGTGCAATCGAACAAAGGCATGATTGCCCTGGCGCACAATGGCAATCTCACCAACGCGCAAGACATTCGCGCGCGCATGGAAGCGCAAGGTTCCATCTTCCAGACCACCAGCGACACCGAAGTCATCGTCCATCTTATTGCGCAATCCCGAGAGCAGACTCTGCCGGACGCGATAACGGACGCACTGCGTCGGGTGGAAGGGGCGTTCTCGCTGGTGATGATCAGTCCGGACAGGATTTTTGCAGCGCGCGATCCGCGCGGGTTCCGCCCCTTGGCCATGGGACGCATTCCTGCACAGGGCGAGCTGCGACAGGACACAGTGGTGTTTGCGTCCGAAACATGCGCCTTTGATCTCATTGGCGCGAATTATGAGCGCGAAGTGAAGCCTGGCGAGTTGATCATCGTTGGGCCGGACGGCCCCCCGACCTCGCGCTTCTATGCCTCCGCCATGCCGCAGTCAAGCTGCATCTTTGAGCACGTCTATTTTGCGCGACCGGACAGCAGAATTTTCGGACGTTCCGTGCAGGAAAGCCGAGAAGAACTGGGTCGGCAACTCGCCCGCGAATCTCCGGCGGATGCCGACCTGATCGTACCCGTCCCGGATTCAGGAGTCACGGCCGCGATTGGATATTCAGCCGAGAGTGGTATTCCACTTCGCTTTGGGCTGATTCGCAATCATTACGTCGGACGTACGTTCATTGAGCCGCAGCAATCGGTGCGGGACTTTGGCGTGAAGCTGAAACTGAACCCCGTGCGCAGCCTTCTTGAAGGCAAGCGGGTCGTGCTCATCGACGACTCTATCGTTCGCGGCACGACCAGCCGCAAGATCGTTCGCATGATCCGGAACGCCGGCGCAAAGGAAGTCCACATGCGCATCTCGTGTCCGCCGACGATCTCGCCGTGTTTCTACGGCGTGGACACTCCTCGCAAAAAGGAACTCATTGCAGCCAACAACACCATCGAGCAGATCCGACAATACATCGGCGCCGATTCTCTCGCGTATCTCTCGCTGGATGGTTTGCGAAAGGCGTGCCACGACGGCGAGAAGACCACCTACTGCACCGCCTGCTATACCGGCGTCTATCCGACGAATCTGGTGGACATCGAGGAAATCCAGCCGGTCGTCGTCGATAAGCGGTGAGTTCCTCGGCCCAGTCTTCCTCTAAGCAACCCCTTGATCCTGTAACCGCCTACAACCAGCTCGCGCCCTACTATTCGGATTTCAGCAAACGACGGGCCCCGTACCTGCGCCGGGTTGAAGAACTGATCGCAACACGAATTCCCGCAGGAGCTTCCTCCCTGCTCGACATCGGCGCCGGTGATGGCGGCCGGGCTTTGCGCATCGCGCACACGTCCGGAATCTCGCGCGTGGTCTTGTTGGAACCCAGTGCGCGGATGTCGGGCGAAACCCCTTCCGGATGCGTTGCCTGGCGAACGCGGGTGGAGGATTTGGATGTCTCAGAGCTGGAGGTTCGCTTTGATGTGATCACCTGCCTGTGGAACGTTCTCGGGCATATAGAAGGACTCAAGAGGCGGGTGCGTGCCTTGAGCGTTGCCAAGCAGCTACTTTCTTCGAAGGGGTTGCTCTTTGTGGATGTCATTCATCGTTACAACGTGCGCTCCTACGGGGTGGTGATGACGGCTGCCCGTTGGCTCGGTGATCATCTGGCCCCCCGCGAGGACCGCGGCGATGTGAACGCGCGCTGGCAAACCTCAGCCGGGGAAATCAGCACCTATGGCCACGTTTTCACCCATCACGAGGTTCAGCGTCTGGCGCGCTCGGCGGGGTTCGAGTGCCTCGAACGGGTGGTCATTGACTACGGGACGGGCAAAGTTCATCGCATCAGCTGCATGGGAAATTTGCTCTACGTTCTTCGTTGCACCTGCTGAATTGCATCTTTCAAGGCCGTACACACCTCCCGGATTTCACTCTGAGTGAGTTCGTTAAAGAAGGGGAGCTGTATCACGCGGTCGGCCACAAATTCCGCATTGGGCAACGAGCTAGCCTTGCAGTCTTCTCCGCCTTCCCCGTCCGGCCCTTCCTGCAATTCCGCGCCCCCGGCGATGACCGCTTTTCTGAAATCTGGCACCACCGGCTGGCGATGCAAAGGCGCGAAGTACCTTCCGGTGGCGATTCCCCTCTCGAGCATGGCTTCGCAGATCCGGTCGCGGTCTTGGGCGCCAAACTCTGCCCCGAGTTGAACCGGATAGACGAACCAGCTGATTCGCCCTATTTCGGATGTAAGCGGCGACCGGCGAATCTGCGGAATGCTTGCCAGCACGCCATCATAGATCTCCGCCAGCCTCTGACGCTTTTGAATCACCTCTTCAATTCGCGCAAGCTGGGAAATTCCGAGGGCGCAATTGATGTCCGAGATCCGATAGCTGAAGCCCACCTCGGCTTGGGAATTCCAGCCAAGCGCAGGATCGCGCCCCTGGTTGCGCAACCGGGCAGCTTTTTGTGCCAAATTCCGGTCCGGGGTGACGAGCATGCCGCCTTCCCCGGTGGTGACCTGCTTGTTTGGATAGAAGGCAAACAGGCCGGCATCGGCAAGGGTTCCGGCTTTGCGCCCATGCACCTCGGTTCCCAAAGCCTCGCAGGCATCTTCGATTACGCGAATGTTCTTCCCGCCCGATTCACGGCGCACTCTCTCCATAATCTTCGTTCCGTCCACCGGAAGACCGAATGTGTGCACGACAAGGATCAACCGGGTTTCCGGTGTTATCGCCCTCAGCGTCGACTCCGCAGAGCAGTTGTACGCACCAGCGTCGCTGTCCAGGAACCTCGGCCGAAGGCCTTCGAGCAAAATCACGTTGAGCAGGGCAGAAAAGGTGTATGAGGGCAGGACGACTTCGGCCCCACGTTCGATTCCGAGCGCTCGAATTGCAAGCTGTAAGGCCGAAGTTCCCGAATTGACAGCGACTCCGTGTGCAGCCCCGGTGTAGTCGCAAATGGCACGTTCGAACTCGGCGACCTTCGGGCCGGAGCTCAGGTAGGGCGTCCGCAGCACGTCCATGACGGCAGTGCGGTCGGTCTCGGTAAGTTCCGGTTTCGCCAGGGGAATACGGATGTTCATAGGAGATGGGCGTGCTTGAACAGCAGCTTTGTGCCAAGCGGCGTTTGAGCAAGCACCTTGCTGATCATGCGGGCTGCATTGCCCTCTCCATAAGGATTCTTAAGATGCCGTACCGACAGGCCAAATTTTGGCGAGAGAGCGAGCTTCACTGCTGCTTCGATGGCGTCGCGTTTTGCCGGAACATCGATCACATTCTTGGCATGCTCTCGGCCCCGCTGCCGGATACCGACGTTGATTGCGGGAAGGCCGAGCGAAGTGCATTCGATGATCCCGCTGCTGGAATTCCCGATCAGCACGCCGGAATGCTTCAAGAGACTCAAATAAACCGGGTGATCGAGATTCACCAGCACACGCGCTTGGTTGTGGCCATGAGCAAAATCGATGGCCTTCTCAACCAAATGGCGTCCGCCCGCGTCGGCATTGGGGTAAATCAAGGTGATCTGCGTCTTTAGCGCTCCGAGAGCCGCAAAGACCTCCTCTGCCTCTTCGGTCGTGTTGGGTAGCATCGTCACCGGGTGGTAGATCGACACCACCGAATCCGGCATGATCGGAAACCCCAGCCTCTTTTGCAGCTGGGCACGGGTTAGCAATCGCTCACGGCGGAGCGCATCGAGCGAAAGGCTGCCGCTGAAGGTGATGCGCCAAGGCTCCTCGCCCATGTCGGCGATGCGTTTTGCGGCCTTTTTCGTACAGGCGAAATGCAGATGGGACATTTTTGTGAGCGCATTGCGGACGGCATCGTCAATCGCGCCGGCCGTAATCTCGCCGCCCTCAATATGGGCAATCGGAACCCGTAGCGCCAGGGCGGCTGCCGCGGGTGCCAGCATTTCGTAGCGGTCGGCGATCAGCACAAGAAGATCGGGCCGGAGGCGGGACAAGGTATCGGCAAATCCCAGAGCCGCCACTCCAATGGTTTTAGCCATGCCTACATCGGTATCGGAATCGAGTAGGCATTCCACCCGTTCAACGGAAAAATCCGCCTTCCTGCCCGATCTAATGCTCTTTCCCGTGCTCCCGAACCCGGGCGACAGGTGTGGTCCCAGGGCAATCACTTGCAGCTCGAGTTTGGGATTGTCGCTCAGCTCTTGCAGCAACCAGCGCACGTGCGCGTAGTCTGCACGCGACGAGGTCACGACCGCAATCTTTCTCCTGAGGGAAGGCACGATAGAAGAAAGCTGATTCTACTTGCGTTCCCTCAGGGATGCACAGCTCCTAAGAAGAAGGCGCTGGCCGAGGGCCAGCTGGGAGGAGATTGAGGCGCAGATTATGAATTTCTTGTGACAGCTTATGCATCTTAAACAGTTGCAAAGGCAGACCATCAGCGCTTGAAATTGATACACTGGAATACTTCGCCAGCCGTCCGGCCTCTAACCTGTAAGACTCGGGAGATACGTTCAAATGGCGGTCAGTGATCAGGCAGTTCTCACAGGGAAACAGATTGAAACCCTGAGCATTAATACCATCCGTACTCTGTCGATTGATGCCGTGCAGAAGGCCAACTCGGGCCATCCCGGCGCACCCATGGCCCTTGCCCCGGTTGCCTATGTCTTATGGCAACAGTTCCTGCGTTACGATCCTGCGAATCCAGTATGGCCGAATCGCGACCGCTTCATTTTGTCGAACGGGCACGCTTCGATGTTGCTGTATTCCATGCTTTATCTGTCTGGAGTCAAGGCAGTCGATTCAGAATACAAGGTCCAAGACAGTCCGGCTCTTACCCTCGATGACATTAAGAGCTTCCGCCAGCTCGATAGCAAGACCCCTGGACATCCGGAATATCGGATCACTTCGGGGGTAGAAACCACGACTGGGCCTCTTGGCCAGGGCATCGGCAACAGCGTGGGAATGGCGATCGCAGGCAAGTGGCTGTCCGCAACGTACAACCGTCCCGGGTTCGATGTCTTCGATTACAACGTATACACGTTCTGCGGCGATGGCGACATGATGGAAGGCGTCGGAGCAGAAGCCGCCTCGCTCGCCGGACATCTGAAATTGTCGAATCTCTGCTGGTTGTACGACGCGAACCAGATCACCTTGGACGGTCCCGCAATCTGGTCTTTCAGCGAGGATGTTGCAACTCGCTTTCTCGGCTATCAGTGGAACGTTGTGCATGTTCCAGACGCGAATGACCTCGAGGCAGTGGCGAACGGAATCCGAGAATTTCAACGCACCCACGATCGCCCCACTCTAATCATTGTCAACAGCCATATTGGCTACGGTTCGCCGAAAAAGCAGGACACCAATGCCGCGCACGGTGAACCTCTGGGGGAGGAAGAAGTTCGAGCCGCCAAGAAGTTCTATGGCTGGCCGGAGGACGCGCAGTTCCTTGTTCCCGACGGAGTCCTCGACCATTTCCGCCAGGGCATAGGGCAACGTGGACGAAACCTGACCTCGCAATGGTATGAACTGTTCGGAAGATATGGCCAGAAGTTCCCCGATCTCGCCGGCCACGTTGACCGCATGCAGCGGCGCGAGCTACCGGAAGGCTGGGACAAAAACATCCCCACCTTTCCCCCTGACGCGAAAGGCATTGCGACGCGGGAAAGTTCGGGTAAGGCGTTAAATGCCTTTGCGCAGAATATTCCCTGGCTGCTCGGGGGATCGGCTGACCTGGCAACTTCGAATAAGACGACCCTGAAGTTCGAGGGTGCAGGAGATTTCCAGGCCGGAAGTTACTCTGGGCGAAATTTGCACTTCGGCGTCCGTGAACACGGAATGGCCGCGGCCTTGAATGGCATGGCCCTTGCGAAGCTTCGTGCCTTCGGAGGCACATTCTTCAATTTCACCGACTACATGCGGCCTTCCATGCGCCTGGCTGCGGTCATGGAAATCCCGGTCATTTACGTGCTGACTCATGATTCCATCGGATTGGGAGAAGACGGTCCGACGCATCAGCCCATCGAACAACTGGCTGCACTGCGTGCCATGCCCGGCATGGTCGTCATGCGTCCGGGTGACGCAAACGAAGTAGTCGAGGCCTGGAGGGTTACGCTGCAGTTGAAGCACGAACCGGTCTCCATGGTCCTGACGCGACAGGCTTTGCCCACCTTAGACCGCAACAAGTATGCCTCAGCCAGTGGGCTCGCGAAGGGCGGATATGTCCTCGCCGAATCGCACGGCAAGCCGGACCTGATCTTAATCGGCACCGGCAGCGAATTGTCGCTGTGTGTTGCCGCCTACGAGAAGCTGACTGCAGAGGATATCCGGGTGCGCGTGGTTAGCTTGCCGTCGTGGGAGCTGTTCGAGAACCAGACCCAGGCCTACCGCGACAGCGTGCTGCCACCAGATGTACGGGCGAGGGTGTCGGTTGAGGCGGGCTCGGTATTTGGATGGGAGCGGTACGTTGGGCTGGATGGCGCAATCTTAGGGATGACGACATTTGGCGCCTCGGCTCCGGCAAAAGATCTGTTCAAGAAGTACGGCTTCACCGTCGAGCATGTGCTCGAAGCCGCCAGAGGAGTTCTGGCAAAGAAGAAATAGCCGGCCTTTGCTTTCTGTCACACCTTCCAAGACAGCAGGCAAGAGCCAATTACGAATACGAGGTTTATATGCAACCCACGGGAGTCTTAGAGACAGCGAAAGCTACGAATCCATTGAAAGATCTGCTGAAGTTCGGCCAGTCAGTCTGGCTGGACTACATTCGCCGCGATTTGATTACCAGCGGCGAACTGAAGCGACTCATCGAAGAAGACGGCCTGCGCGGAATGACCTCGAACCCCGCCATTTTCGAGAAGGCGATCGTCGGCAGCAAGGATTACTCCAGCATTCTCGAGGGACTCAAAGGCCGCAAGGACCTCGATGCCAAAGGCAAGTTCGAGGTCATCGCCATTCGCGACATTCAGGACGCAACCGACTTGCTGCGTCCCGTCTACGACGAATCGAAGTGGAGTGACGGCTACGTCAGCCTGGAGGTCTCTCCTCATCTGGCTCGCGACACACAACGCACTCTCGACGAAGCCAGACGCTTGTGGCAGGCCGTCAACCGTCCCAACCTGATGATTAAGGTTCCCGGCACAAAGGAAGGCATCCCGGCCTTCGAGCAACTGACGAGCGAAGGCATGAACGTCAACGTCACCCTGCTGTTCGCGCAGGAAGTCTATGAGCAGGTGGCGGAAGCCTACATCCGAGGGCTCGAGAAGTTCGCGGCCAGCGGCGGCGATCTAAGACGGATCGCCAGCGTCGCCAGTTTCTTCGTCAGCCGGATCGACAATTCCGTTGATGCGGAAGCTGCGAACCGCCTGAAGACGGACAAGGATCCTGCAACCTCAGAAAAGCTCAAGAAGGTGCTGGGGAAAGTAGCCATCGCCAATGCCAAGCTGGCATATCAGCGCTACCTGAAAATCTTCTCCGGTCCGCGCTGGGACAAGCTGAAATCGCAAGGCGGGCAAGCGCAGCGCGTTCTGTGGGCCAGCACCAGCACGAAGAATCCGTCTTATCCCGACATTCTGTATGTGCAAGAGCTGATCGGCCCGAACACGGTGGACACGATTCCGCCTGCAACCTTCGATGCTTTCCGCGATCACGGAGTGCCACGGGAAACGCTGACTGAAGATATCGAAGGTGCCCAGCAGACGATGAAGACCCTGGCCGACGTCGGTATTTCCATCCGTCAAGTCACTGACAAACTCACCGATGACGGTGTGCGGCTGTTTGAGGAGGCATTCGACAAGCTATTGGCGGCAGTGGAGAAGAGCACCCAAGCATGAGCGGGAAGGAAAGCTACATCCTGCCGGCTGCCCTGAGAAAGCAGCTTACAGATGCCGTCGCCGATTGGGACGATCACGACAAGGTCAGTCGCCTTTGGCAACGCGACGCGTCTCTGTGGACGAACTCCGACGAAGCCGAGTGGCTTGGCTGGTTGGATATTGTCGACAAGCAGATTGCGGACACATTGTCGTTTGAGACATTGTCAGAGGAAGTTCGTAGGCAAAACTTCTCCGATATTCTCCTGCTCGGCATGGGCGGCTCTAGTCTTTGCCCAGAGGTCCTGGCTAAGACCTATGGGCAGATTGATGGGTTCCCCCGCCTTCGCGTCCTCGATTCCACCGATCCCCAGCAGATCAAAGCCTTTGAAGATGCAGTCGACATCGAGCGAACGCTATTTATCGTTTCTAGCAAGTCGGGTAGCACGCTTGAACCGAATATCTTTAAGAAGTATTTCTTTGAACGCACCAAAGAAATAGTCGGCCCGGAGAAGGCTGGCAGCCGCTGGATCGCAATCACGGATCCCGGATCCAAGCTGGAAAAAGAGGCCCAGGCCGACAACTTCCGCTACATCTTCCACGGAATACCTAGCATCGGCGGCCGCTACTCGGCCCTGTCCAACTTCGGCATTGTGCCAGCGGCGGCGATGGGACTGAATGTTCCAAAGTTTCTCTCTCGTGCGCAAGCCATGGTGAAGGCGTGCTCTGCCAAGGTCTCGGATAACCCTGGCGTAATACTCGGTCTCACTCTCGGCTCGGCTGCGAAGATCGGCCGCGGCAAGCTGACGATCGTGGCATCGCCTGCGATCTATGATCTCGGCGCTTGGCTTGAGCAGTTGATCGCTGAGTCCACGGGGAAACAGGGCAAGGGGATCATCCCTGTCGATCGCGAGGAACTTACCGGGCCCAAGGGCTACGGAGATGACCGCGTATTCGCCTACCTTCGCTTCGAGCCCGAACCGGATTCCAACCAGGACCAGCATGTTGCGGCGCTTGAAGAAGCTGGCCACCCGGTGATTCGAATTCCGGTGAAAGACGCCTACGATCTCCCCCAGGAATTCTTTCGCTGGGAGATCGCCACCGCGGTTGCGGGTTCGATACTCGGGATTAATGCCTTCAATCAGCCTGATGTGGAAGCCAGCAAGGTGGAGACGCGCAAGCTCACCAGTGAGTACGAGCAGTCCGGTTCTCTGCCTCCGGAGAAGCCGATCTTTGAGCAAGCGGGCATCCAGTTGTTTGCCGATGCCAAGAATGCAAGCGCGGTGAACCGCGGGAACCTTGCCGGACATGTCAAGGCGCACCTTGATCGCATCCAATCCGGCGACTACTTCGCCGTGCTCGCCTACATTCAGATGAACGAAGAACACGAAGCTCGCTTGCAGGAGATTCGCCACGCCGTCCGGGATGCCAAGCAGGTAGCTACGTGTCTTGGTTTTGGCCCCCGCTTCCTGCATTCGACGGGACAAGCGTACAAGGGCGGGCCGAACGACGGCGTGTTCTTGCAGATTACCTGCGATGATACCCAGGATTTGCCGGTGCCCGGGGCAAACTACACCTTCGGTGTGGTGAAAGCAGCGCAGGCCCGCGGAGATTTCCAGGTTCTTGCCGACCGCGGGCGCAGAGCACTGCGCGTGCACCTGGGCAAGGATGTGGAAGTTGGGCTCTCGGAAATGCTGGACATCATCGCCGAAGCAGTGATGTAAGCGACAATTCTGTTCTGTAAATTTGGAAGGAGCCGTATGCGTCTGGGAATGGTGGGTCTTGGGCGGATGGGCGCCAATATGGCGCGACGCCTTATGCGCGGCGGTCACGAAGTTGTAGTCACTGATCTGAGCGCCGAGGCCGTCAACGGCATGGCGGGCGAAGGCGCGATCCCTTCTTCTTCGCTTGAGGATTTTGCTACCAAACTTGGGTCTCCACGGATTGCGTGGCTTATGGTCCCGGCCGGCGATGCGACCGAGTCTTCCGTTCAGGCCCTCTCGCTAAAGTTCCAGCCTGGCGACATTATGATCGACGGCGGTAACTCCTACTTTAAAGACGACGTTCGCCGGGCACAGATTCTCGAAGGCAAGGGCATCCTTTACGTTGACGTGGGCACCAGCGGCGGAGTTTGGGGTCTCGAGCGGGGCTATTGCATGATGATCGGGGGGCCGAAGGAAGCCTTTCAGAAACTGGATCCGATTTTCAAGACGCTCGCTCCCGGGCGGGGAGACATCCCCCGCACTCCCGGCCGCGAAAAGATGGCCGGCACTGCGGAAGAGGGTTACATATACTGCGGACCTTCGGGCGCGGGGCATTTCGTAAAAATGGTGCATAACGGCATTGAGTACGGCATCATGCAGGCTTACGCGGAGGGTTTTGACATCTTCCGTAACGCGAACAAGGCCGATCTGCCCAGGGAGCAGCGCTACGATCTGAACCTGGCTGATATTGCGGAAGTGTGGCGGCGCGGCAGTGTGGTCAGTTCGTGGCTACTGGATCTCACCGCGATGGCCCTGGCAGAAAATCCCACGCTTGCGGAATATTCCGGGTTCGTGCAGGATTCGGGTGAAGGGCGCTGGACCATCGAAGCGGCCATCGACGAAGCCGTACCGGTTGACGTGCTCTCGGCGGCCCTGTTCGTACGTTTTCGTTCCCGCCAGGAACACACGTTTGCGGAGAAAATGTTGTCGGCAATGCGCCAGAAGTTTGGCGGTCATGTCGAACCAGGACTGACCGTCAAGAAACCGGCTTGACGGAGAAACGGTTCATGGCACAAGCAGACGTGATGCCTCGCTCCCAGCAGCGCACCTCCGGCCGCCCCGGCGACCCCTGCATCATGGTGATCTTCGGCGCAGCCGGCGACCTCACGCAGCGCAAGCTCATTCCCGCGCTCTATAACTTGGCCAAGGTGGATTTGCTGCCGCGCGAGTTCGCCATTCTGGGTGTGGCCCACAATCCCATGTCGGATGATGAATTCCGCAAGAAGCTCACCGCCGACATCGCCCATTACGCCGGCAGAGAAGTAGATCCGGAAATCTGGGAGTGGTTCCAACAGCGGCTTTACTATCTCACAGGCGAGTTTGACGACAAGAACACCTATGCGCAGCTGAAATCCAAGCTTGAGGAGCTCGACCAACAGCACAACACTCGCGGCAACTTCTTCTTCTACCTTGCCACGGCGCCTAGCTTTTTCGGACCCGTCGTCGAGCAACTGGCTGAGACCGGGCTCATGCACGAAAAGGACCACTACTGGCGGCGGGTCATCGTCGAGAAGCCCTTCGGACACGACATTGATTCCGCCCGCTTACTCAACAAGCGGCTGCTGGCGGTTGCCGACGAAAAGCAGATCTACCGGATCGACCACTATCTTGGGAAAGAAACCGTCCAGAACATTTTGGCGTTCCGTTTCGCCAACGGAATCTTCGAGCCGATCTGGAACCGCCGGTACATCGATCACATTCAAATCTCAGTTGCCGAGACCGTAGGGGTTGAGCAGCGCGGCAGCTACTACGATTCTGCGGGTGCGCTGCGTGACATGGTCCCGAACCACATCATGCAGCTCATCAGCCTCACCGCCATGGAACCTCCGGTCTCATTCGAGGCGAATGCCGTCCGCGACGAACAGGCCAAGGTCCTTCACGCCATTCAGCCTTTGAGTTCCGAAGAGGTTCTAACGAAAACCGTCCGCGGACTATATGGCCCGGGAATCGAGGGGGCGCAGCGAGTTCCCGGATATCGTCAAGAGCATGATGTTCCAACCGATTCGCGCACGGAAACCTTCGTCGCCATGAAACTGGCCATCGACAATTGGCGCTGGGCAGATGTTCCCTTCTATCTCCGTACTGGCAAGCGGCTAGCCGCACAAAATACGCACATCACCATCCAATTCCGCCGGGCGCCGCTTGTGCTGTTCCGCGACACCCCGGTTGACACACTGATGCCGAACCAGCTGGTGCTTCACATTCAGCCGGAGGAAGGCATCTCGCTTCAATTTGCCGCCAAAGTTCCTGGGCCGATCATGCGCCTGGGCGCGGTGGACATGAATTTCGAGTATGCTGATTATTTCGGAACCCAGCCGAGCACCGGCTATGAGCGCCTGTTGCACGATTGCATGATTGGCGATGCTACGCTTTTCCAGCGCGCCGACATGGTCGAGGCGGGTTGGTGCGTGGTGAGTCCGGCGCTCGACGTCTGGAAGGCTCTGCCGCCGCGCAACTTCCCCAATTACCCGGCCGGAAGCTGGGGGCCGCGGGAAGCGGACGAACTGCTGGAACGCGATGGACGGCACTGGAGGAATTTCGAGAAATGATTCTGGCGGGCGATATCGGGGGAACAAACGCACGCCTGGCACTTTTTGATGTCCAGAACCATGAGTTCAACCTGCAACAACTCTCTATTTTCCCCAGCCGTCACTACTCCGGCCTAGATCAGATCGTCGGGGAATTTGTACGTAACGCCAAGGTTCATCCCACGCAAGCATGTTTCGGAATCGCCGGGCCGGTCAACAACGGCCGGGTAGAAGCCTCGAATCTTCCATGGATCATCGAGTCCAAGCGGCTGGCTGAGGAATTGAGGCTCAGCAAGGCTGTCCTCATCAACGATCTTGAGGCCACCGGGTGGGGGATCGGGGCCCTTTGTTCGAACGACCTCGTGCCGCTCAACAACGTGGTTTCCATTACGGGAACGGCCAGTGGGAACCAGGCTGTCATTGCTGCGGGCACAGGGCTCGGCGAGGGAGGATTGTACTGGGACGGCACGCGACACCATGTTTTCGCCTCCGAAGGGGGGCATTGCGACTTCGCGCCGGAAGACGATTTGCAGCTTGAGCTTTACAAGTACTTGCGCGGCCGCTATGGCCACGTCAGTTATGAGAGGGTGCTGTCAGGACCCGGGCTGATCAACATCTTCGAATTTCTCCGCGACACCGGCAGGGGCCATCCACCGGACTGGCTGGTGGCCGAGATGGTGGAAAAAGACGCAGCGGCAACCATCTCGAATGCGGCATTAGAGGGTCAGTGCACGATGTGCGAGCAGGCGCTGGACATTTTCGTTTCTGTTTTCGGTGCGGAGGCAGGAAACCTCGCCTTGAAACTCAAGTCGACCGGGGGTGTTTTCCTGGCTGGCGGGATCGCGCCAAAGATCCTGCCCAAGCTGGCTACTCCCCTGTTCCTTGAGGCCTTCCTTGCCAAAGGCCGGTTACGTCACCTGATGGAAATCATTCCCATTCAAGTCATCACCAACGACAAACTGGGCCTTTTGGGCGCCGCCCGTTGCGCGTTCCTCGAAGCTGCCGCCTAACTCATGCCTTCCGATCCCGAGATTCTCGTCTTTCCGTCGACCGCGGAACTCTTTCGTGCGGCGGCCGAAAAATTCTGCGAGATCGGCAAACAGGCAATCCGGGAACACGGGCGTTACACGGTTGCGCTCTCAGGTGGCTCGACGCCAAAAGCATTGCATCAACAACTTGCGACCACCTTCTCGAAAGAACTGCCCTGGGACAGAGTCTTCTTCTTTTGGGGAGACGAGCGCCATGTTCCACCCGACTTTCCGGAGAGCAACTACCGGATGGCGAAGGAGACGCTGCTTTCGAAGCTGCCCATCATGGCGGAAAACGTCTTCAGAATGCCCGGCGAGATTCCCGATGCGAATCAAGGATCGGGCATGTACGAGCAGTGTTTGAGCGAGTTTTTTTGCCCCGTCCCAGGGCACTTTCCTCGTCTCGACTTCATCCTTCTCGGAATTGGGCTGGAAGGACATACGGCTTCTCTGTTCCCCGACACCTCCGCCCTGCGGGAGAAACAGCGCTTCGTGGTTGGAAACTACGTCGCAGTGCACAGCACCTGGCGGATTACCTGCACCTACCCGGTTTTAAACAACGGCTCCAATGTCATGTTCCTGGTTGAAGGTGCCGGAAAAGCAGATATCGTCCGCACTGCATTAAAGGATCCTTCTGCCAATCTTCCATGCCAGGCAGTAAGACCCGTCCAAGGAAAGCTGATGTGGTACCTGGACAATGCGGCCGGTGAAAAGCTGTAAGCGGCGCCGGCTTAGAACACCGGGGCCAGATTGTGCATCTTCTGGTAAAGCTTGCGGTCTACGGTGCGCAATATTTCTTCCAGACTCGTTCCCGTAACATATGCGGCAAGTCCCCAGGCAAAGGAGAGTTTATATGCCTTGCCGTTCGTGGCGTTCCATTCGGCAACCGCGCGCAATAATCGCTGCAGGGGAAACTCAGCTTGAGCTTCCGTGGTATCGGACATCACGATGAGAAACTCATCTCCCCCCTGCCGGAAAATCAGGTCGCCTCCGCGGAAAACACTTTTCAAGATCCTCGCGAAGTCGGTCAGAACCCGGTTTCCCTCCATATTCCCCAGCTTCGCATTCAGTTCGCTAAAGTCGTTGATATCCACGCTTAGGAACGTCAAGGGGTCCCCATTGCGGTTGGCGCGTGCCAGCTGATGCGAGATCAGTTCGTTGAGCGCCCGGCGGTTCAACAGTTGGGTCAGTGGATCGATGAGGGAGAGGCTCTCAAGCCGCTCGTTAAGGACCAGTTCTCCGATCAGCGCCTTGCGCGTCGAGTTCAGGTTCGCGCGCTGAGAGAGAAGATAGATGTTGCAGAGCACGATTAAACAAATGAGTCCGAAGAATAGTTGAGGAAGATAAGCCTGCCCCATTCGAAGCACTCGCTCTCCGCCGTTGAGGCTGGGGACGACAAGCGCCACGAATCCACCGGTCAACACCAGAACAATCAGGCTCGCAATCGACCATAGTTGCAGGTCACGGCTGGAAAGCAGATGAATCTGGCGTTGTATCTCTTCCGCACGTGCCAGCATGGACGGTTGTTGCTCTTGCATGACTTGCGACATCTCATCCCCCTAAGCGAATACACCTGGCCTGGATGCCACTTGTTTCATGGTAGGTGGAACGGCCGCAATTGGTGCCGAAAACTAAACCGCCTCTGTTACCTTCGTAAGCTTTCCCCGCTTCCTCCTTCCGGGCTCCCAGGAGGCATTGCATTGTGATTAAATCCATGGCGTGCGATTGAGCGAGGTCCTAAGGGCTGCAGTTCACAGACTTAGCAGGGACGGGGTTCCCTCCCCCCGGATGAACGCGGAGCTCCTGCTCATGTTCACGCTCGCCTGCGACCGCGCCTACCTCTACGGGCATCCCGAGCGGGGGCTTACCAACGATGAGCGCGCCCGATACGAGGAAGCGCTAACCCAGCGTGCCAAGGGGATCCCGGCGCAGTACATCACGGGCCATCAGGAGTTTTGGGGCATGGACTTTATTGTCTCACCAGCCGTGCTGATCCCCCGGCCCGAGACGGAGCATGTCATCGAACGTGTTCTGGAAGTTCTGGCCGCAGGGCGTGGTGCTGAGACAGCTCGGAGGAGGCCGCGACTAGCAGATGTGGGCACAGGTTCCGGCTGCATCGCACTGGCTCTGGCGAAGGAACTGCCGCAAGCCGAGATTCATGCTACCGACATTTCCTCAGAGGCACTCGAGATTGCCCGCGCAAATGCCACCCGTCTGAACCTCGATACCCGGATTGGTTTTCACCAGGCCGATTTGCTCGCGGGAATCGAGCCGCCCTTTGACGCCGTTGTCTCTAACCCTCCCTATGTAGGTCTCGCGGAAGAAGACCAAGTACAGCTTGAAGTTCGCAAATTTGAACCAAGGACTGCGGTTTTTGCGGGCCAATCTGGGTTGGAGGTGATCGAGCGGTTGGTACCCCAGGCTTATGCAGTGCTTGAACCCAAGGGTTGGTTGGTCCTCGAGATGAGTGGAACCATCTCGGATAAGGCCCAGAGGCTCCTCCATGGCTGGGCAAATCTAGAGGTTATGCCAGACCTGCAAGGCATTCCGCGCGTCCTCTCGGCGCAGAAGCCGTCCTGAAGGACAGGCGTGGCCATCCCCGAAGTAACCTTCACCCGCCGGCTTTCGGAGCTACACTTTATGCAAGCACCCTCCCCAAAGTGAGGTCTTGTTCGGGGATGAAATTTTCGAAACTGCACATGGCAATTGCCGCCGGGGCAGGCCTCATTCTGCTCCTTGGCTTCTTTGGGTATCTGATGTGGCTGAACGGCCAGCCCGCCGTACTCGCCAAGTCTCCCGATTCCGATCCACTTACAAAGCTTCCGCTCAAACTGGATCTGAATCCCATGCGGGACCGCTCCTCAGAACACGCGGCCAATGAATTTCTGCGTTCCATGCGGGAAGGCAAATGTCATGATGAGCTCTCGCAGTGGGAAGATGACTACCGCGTCAAGCGCGCGGCATTCATTTGCGATTCGGAGTCAAAACACCCGTTGGTTTCCTGGAAAATTGCCGATTGGGAAGACCGGCCGCCGCTGCGAATCTTGTCCTATACCGGAAAACGCCGCAACGAAGGCTCTGGATATCAGGACCTCATTTCGGTCACGCTCGACAGCCGTAGCGGAGAGTGGGTTGTCTCCAGCTACGATGCCATGTATTGATTCCTACTCGGCCGCGTAGTTCGGCGCCTCACGCGTAATCATCACGTCGTGCACGTGGCTCTCCCGCAGGCCCGCTCCGCTGATCCGGACGAATCGCGTCTTCTGCAGCAACTCCGGCAAGGTCGAGCACCCGCAATAACCCATGCCCGATTTCAATCCACCAACCATCTGGTACAGGATCATCGATACCGAGCCACGATACGGCACGCGGCCTTCAATTCCTTCGGGAACAAGTTTGGCGAGGCGGTTTGGATCGGCACCCATGTGCGGAACCGCTGCCGAAGCCTCTTCGGATGCGCTCTGGAAATAGCGCTCACTCGATCCTGCAGCCATGGCGCCTATCGATCCCATGCCCCGGTACGACTTGAATGTTCGGCCTTGGTAGAGGATCAATTCACCAGGGCTTTCATCGGTACCTGCGAACATCGAACCAATCATGACTGCGCTCGCCCCAGCAGCCAGGGCCTTGGTAATATCGCCGGAATACTTGATGCCGCCATCGGCAATGATGGGAACCCCGGCATCTTTGGTGGCCCGGTAGGCCTCGGCAATGGCGGTAATCTGCGGCACTCCGGCTCCGGTGACGATGCGAGTCGTGCAAATCGAGCCAGGGCCAATGCCGACTTTGATCGCATCTGCCCCCGCTTTAGCGAGTTCGCATGCACCATCGAAGGTGCCGACGTTGCCGGCAATCAAGTCAACTTCCGGGAATTTCGCTTTGACCTTCTTCACGGCATCGAGAACGCGGCTGGAGTGCCCGTGCGCACTATCGATGGCCAGCACATCGACATGCTCCTTCACCAATTCTTCCGCACGCTCAAGGAAATCTCCTGTTGCTCCGATCGCCGCACCAACTCTCAGCCGGCCGTGACCGTCCTTGGCGGCGTTGGGATACTTCAGCCTCTTCTGGATGTCCTTAACGGTAATTAGGCCCTTCAGGTTGTAGTTGTCATCGACGACCAATAGCTTCTCAACTCGATGTTTATGCAGAATTTTTTCTGCATCCTGCAGGGTCGTTCCCACCGGAACCGTGATCAGGTTCTCCTTGGTCATGACCTGGCTGATCGGAATATCAAAACGGGTTTCGAAGCGAAGGTCGCGGTTGGTAAGAATACCGACGAGTTTCTTGTTCTTGGTGATCGGCACGCCGGAAATCTTGTACTTGCGCATCATCTCGAGCGCATCGGAGACCTTATCGTCTGGGCTCATCGTCACCGGATCGACAATCATTCCGCTTTCCGAGCGCTTCACCTTGTCGACCTCTTCGGCTTGCTGCTCAACCGTCAGATTGCGGTGAACGATGCCAAGTCCGCCCTGCTGGGCTAAAGCAATCGCCATGTGCGACTCGGTCACGGTATCCATCGCTGCGCTGACGATCGGAATGTTCAACCGAATGTTGCGCGTGAGTTGTGTCTGGGTACTGGCGTTGGCGGGAACCACGTCAGAGCGCGCCGGCAGCAGCAACACGTCGTCGAAGGTAAGGGCCTCAGGAACAGGAAAGTGAATCATAGGATGCGGGGGTGAAAACTTTATTGTAGAGAGCCAGGCTGCCCTAAGCAAACGGACCGGGGCGCGAAGTAAGCGCTAAAGGGGCCGTCTCCTATGCCGTCAGTGCACAGAAGGTTCGCCTGAAGGACGAAGATTCGGCGAAGTACCGTTACCAAAGTTTTCCCCAAAGCACCCCAGGATCACGATCCTCTGGTTTCTTCATGCTAGCTTTCTTGAGACAGGTCGGCCCAGAACCTCGACGTGTATTTGTGCTTCGCGTTTCCTCTGAGGTTGGGAATGGCGACATTCCCGAATCTCTCATGCAGCGACGGGCGCACGCTCAACGCGGCTGGTCAAGCGCGTTGCGCCTGAACTATGACGATTCGCAAAAAGATCATTCTGTTTTCGGCGGTGGCTCTGGGAGCCTTCTTGGCCATCGTGTTTCTAATCTCGCGTTTTGCGTTGATGAGAGCCTTCACCCGTCTCGAGGGCGACGCCGCTCAAAACACCGTCCACCAGATCCAAAGCGCCCTTGAACACAAACACAACAGTCTCGAAACCGTAGCCCACGAGTATGCACAATCGGACGCGGTATATCAGTTTCTCGAAAGCAAGAATATCGAGTACACACGCGCCGTGCTTACCCCTGATGCCCTGAAAGCCCTGCATGTGGACTTGGTGGGAATTCTTGATAGCACGAACAATCTAGTGTTTTACCGCATTGGGGCAACTTGGCTTCCCGACGCCGCCCAGCTGCAAACCATTACCTCTGCCGGTTTTCGCTACGCTGGCATTCAAGGCGGCCTTCCTACGCGGGGGATTCTCGAAGTCGCCGGACACATTTTGCTTCTTTGTTATCAGCCGGTGCTGCCTGCAAGTGGCAGCGGACCTTCGCGGGGGACGATCGTCATGGCCCGCGAGTTGAATGGCGCAGAAGTGGAGCTACTTTCCACCTCCCTTGGGTTTCCGGTGTGGCTAGAACCCGCGAACATCGTCATTGGCGATGGCCAGGGGGTGGCGTGGACGAACGGCATTGATTCGGCCCGCGTCGAGAGCGACTCGACCATGCTGAACTATGTCGCGGTCCGGGATTTCTCCGGCAAGACCTGCCGGTTGTTGGTCGCCCGGACCCAGCGCGCATGGTTCCTTGAGGGCCAGAAGGAGATCCGTTACCTGTTGGGTCTGCTCATGCTCGCCGGCGTGGTCTATTGTGCGGCCCTGTTCTTCTTCGTCGAGGAAGTCCTGGTGCACCGCATTGCCTTCCTGGGCAGCGAAGTCGGCAAGGTTACCTTGAGCGGAGATCTTTCCCTGCGCCTGAATTGCGAAGGCCAGGACGAACTCAGTACCTTGGCTCGTCTGCTGAATACAATGCTCTCTTCCATTCAGAAGACCAAGTCCGATTTGATGCAGGCCCAGGAATCGCTCCGTTTTCATGCTGAGCATGACGCGCTCACCGGCGTGCTCAACCGCCGCGCCATACGCGACGTCCTGCGCAGGGAGCTGGCCCGCTGCCGCCGCGAAAAAAACACGCTGGGCGTGATTCTCGGCGATGTCGACCACTTCAAAAAGATCAACGATCATTACGGCCACGCCGCTGGCGACGCAGTCCTGGTGGGGGTCGTGCAAAGGATCACATCGGTGCTGCGCTCCTATGACGCCCTCGGACGCTACGGTGGCGAAGAATTCCTCATCATTGCGCCAAACTGCGATCTTGCCATGGCGCAGAGGTTGGCCGAGCGCGTGCGTAGCATAATCGCGGACGAAGCCATGGACCTCGGCAACACCTCGGCCAACGTAACTCTCAGCATGGGCGTAACGCTTGGCACTGCAGAAAGCGATCCCGAATTTCTGGTCGCACAAGCTGACACGGCCATGTATAACGCCAAGCGCAATGGCAGAAACCGCCTTGAGGTGGAGCTCGGTCTCCCCGATACCGAGCCTTTTCACGAAGTCAGAAACCGCTAAGCCACGATTCCCGCCTGCTTGATCCTTGCTCGAGCCCAGATGCTACAGTAATCCTGGATGTCCGCCGCCAACTCATTGCTGGTTCGCGCCTGCAAACGTCTGCCCGTCGACCGCACTCCGGTGTGGCTGATGCGCCAAGCCGGGCGTTACATGGCGGAGTACCGCGCCGTTCGCAGAAGCCATTCGCTCCTTGAAATCTGCAAGAAGCCAAGCCTTGCTGCTGAGGTGACGATCACCGCGGCGGAGATCCTGAAGGTCGATGCCGCCATCATCTTTGCCGACCTGTTGCTACCCTTGGAAGTCATGGGCCTGCCGTTCCAGTTCTCGGCCGGTGAAGGCCCGGTTGTCGACAAGCCGCTGCGAACCTCGCAAGACATTGCGCGATTGCGAACCGATACCGCTTCTGAACTCGGCTATGTGGCCGAGGCGGTGCGGCTTGTATCGGATCATTTCGTTGATCAGATTCCCGTCATCGGATTTTGCGGGGCTCCCTTCACTCTGGCAAGTTACATGATCGAAGGCGGCGGGTCGCGCCACTACATCCACACCAAGCGCCTGATGTACAGCGAACCGCAACTTTTCGATCTACTGCTCGCGAAACTGGTGGCGGTCACCGCGCAATATGCGGCCGAGCAGATTCGAGCCGGAGCCGACGTGATTCAGGTATTCGACAGCTGGGTAGGATGCCTCTCACCGCAAGACTACCGCCATTATGTTCTGCCGCGTACCCGCGAACTCGTACAGCGACTCAAAAGCGAAGGCGCTCCCATCATCTACTTCGGAACCGATACGGCCACCCTGCTTTCCGCGATTCCGGAAACTGGCGCCGATGTGATCGGCCTCGATTGGCGCATTCCGCTCGATCGAGGATGGGAGCAACTTGGGAATGAGACTTCCGTCCAAGGGAACCTTGATCCCGTCGTCCTTTTTTCCCCCTGGAAGCAGGTTGAGGAGGCGACGCGAGACGTACTACACCGAGCCGGAGGAAGGCCGGGCCACATCTTCAATCTGGGTCATGGCATTTTGCCCGAGACGCCGGTCGATCATGTGAAGGCTCTGGTCTCGTTCGTGCACGAAAACTCCCAGCAAGCAGTCGCCGCCTTGAAACTATGAGTACCCCGGACAAAAGTCGTCAGGCTGTACTGCTACTCGCCCACGGCAGTCCTGATTCCGTCGACCAGATTCCAGAGTTCCTTTCGAAAGTGACCGGTGGCCGCCCTTTGCCGCCTGCCGTCGTGGAAGAGGTGAGGCATCGCTATGCCAGGGTCGGGAGCTTCCCCTTGACCCAATTGACCCTGAAGCAGGGCGAACTCTTGTCTGAGCGCCTTCGCACGCCGGTATATATAGGCATGCGCAATTGGCATCCTTTCGTCGCGGCCACGCTGGCACGGATGAACGCGGACGGAATCAGGGAGGTGAGGGTTATCTGCATGGCGCCCCAGAACTCAAGAACCAGTGTGGGGCTGTATCGAAGTTCTCTGCGAGGTGCAGTGTGCAACATGACGTTTGATTTTGTGGAATCCTGGCACGACCAACCGAGGCTCATTCAAGCATTTGCTGAGAAGCTCAGGACCGGTCTTACGCAAGCGGAAAGAGAGCACGGAAAGATCCCACCTGTTATCTTCACTGCCCACAGTGTTCCGGAGCGCACGATACTCGAAGGGGACCCGTACGAAGACCAAAGCAAGCAAACAGCCGAACTGGTTGCATCTGCAGCGGGTCTTCACCATTCCGCGTGGAAGTTCGCCTTCCAAAGCCAGGGCATGTCCGGCGGAACCTGGCTTGGGCCCACGGTGGAGCAGACGATCCTGGAGTTAAGAACCTCCGGCCATAGTGGGGTTTTCATACAGCCTGTCGGATTTCTTTGCGACCACATCGAAATTCTTTACGACATCGACATAGCGTTTAAGGAATTCGCTGCCGCGCAAGGGATGCGCCTGTGGCGGGCGGAATCGCTGAACACCTCGCCTCTGCTCACCGAGGCTCTGGCAGAAATCTTCCACTCCAGGACTTCTGCCCCTGCGGCTGATTAACATGATTAAAAGAATCGCCGTCGTTGGGGGTGGAACCGCTGGCCTTTCCGCCGCCTACTCCCTGGAGAAGAGGAAATCCGCTGGAACGCCGCTCGAGTTTGTCCTGTACGAAGCGAGCTCACAGTTCGGCGGCGTCATCCGCACCGAGCGGATCGAAGGCTGTGTGGTCGAGGCGGGCCCTGATTCCTTCCTGACCGAGAAACCTTGGGCAGCTGATCTCTGCCGCGAGCTGGGTCTCGGCGAACAATTGATCTCGTCCAACGATGCCCAGCGCAAGACGTACCTGCTCATCCAAGGTCGCCTGATTCCGATTCCGGACGGCCTGATGTTCATGGTGCCAACCAAGCTTGTGCCGGCCTTTCTGTCCCCTCTGTTCTCAGCGGGAACGAAGGCGCGGATGGTTCGCGAGTGGCTTTCACCGCCGAAGCCTAAGACCCATGAACTGACGGTAGCGGAGTTCGTTGCCCGCCACTACGGCCGCGAGATGGTGGACCGCGTCGCCGACCCCTTGCTCGCCGGTGTTTACGGCGGCAGCGCCGATCAGCTCAGCGTAGATGCAGTCCTCCCCCGCTTCGTGCAGATGGAAACCGAGTACCGAAGCCTGGGGCGCGCCATGGCTGCGGCCGCTAAGAACGTACCTCGATCGGGTCGAGGTGCACTGTTCACCTCGCTGAAGTCGGGCATGCAGGGAATGACGAGTGCACTCGTCTCCCGTCTGCCGACTGAGGCGCTGAGAGCCGGGGTATCGGTCGAACAGATCAAGCCTGAATCGGGCAAGTGGCTCGTGATCGGGAGTGGTCGCACCGAGGAATATGACGCCGTCATCCTCGCTACTCCGGCGCATGTCGCAGCCGCCGCCTTGACGACTCAGCCGGAGCTCGCCAGAGAACTGAGCGCCATTCCTTACACTTCCTCAATCACAATCGTCCTCGGCTATGGCCAGAAGGTTCGCTCCACACTACCCCCCGGGTTTGGTCTACTCGTGCCCAGAACCGAAGGGCGGAAGATTCTTGCCGCGACGTTCGTTCACAATAAGTTCCCCTATCGCGCCGGAGAAGATCGTGCACTCCTCCGATGCTTTATCGGCGGCAGCGTAGCGGAGGAAATGTTCGATCAGCCGGAAATCGCCATCTCGAGCGAGGTCGAAAGAGAATTGAAATCGATTCTCGCGATCGACGTGAGCCCTGTCTTCACACGCGTGTACAAATGGCGTAAGGCAATGGCGCAGTACACGGTTGGACACTTGGCCCGCGCGGCGCGGATCAAGTCGCTGGTTGCGCAAATGCCAGGGTTGGCCCTGGCCGGAAACGCTTACAGCGGCATTGGCGTCCCAGACTGCGTGCGCACCGGAGAACAGGCTGCCGATAAGGTGTTGGCCGATGTGGCTCCGAGCTAGTCCGGCCGAATCGGCGCGGGCGGATGCTTAAGAAACACCAATCGGTCCGCGACCAGAAAATTCAAGGTCGAGCAAGCCGCGATACTCAGTATGTTGGCTGCCAAGTAATTCACGCGCAGTCCTTCCACGAAAGTCTTCATGGCGAGAACATTCCCTGCAATCGATAGCGCACCGGCACTCAAGTTGAATTTCAGGAACCTGGCGCGCTTGGCGGCGGATCCCCGGTCAGCCCAGGTGTAGCACTCATGCCAGAAGAAGTTGTGGAAGATGGTGACCTCGACGGAGAGTGCGGTGGCAAGAAGATAGCTCAACCCGAATCGAGTTTTGAGCAACGTCAAGGTAACTAACTGCACCACGATTCCCAATCCGCCAACAGCATTGAACTTCCACCACCGGATCCAGTTCCCTTGCGGCCCGCTCATCGAATCCGCTCCTCCCTGTACAGGCGACGAATGTTTTTCGCGGTGAAGAACACAAACATCGCCGACATGCCGGCGATTCCGGCCATGCCGCCGATATCGAACAGGCGATGCCCCCCGAGGACGTAGGGCCGGCTGAACAGCGCCAAGTTGCCGATGGCGAGCAGAACTCTTAACTCGGTTGGGCCGAAGCGGAAGAACGACAGGTGAAACTCTCCGAGCGTGTAGGTCGCAAGGTATGACTGAATCGACAGCAAGAGGAATAAGACGAGGAGCCCCGTTGCGACCCACGGGCTCATATATCCCGAAAGGGCCAAGCCTGCCATGAGCGCCACCGATCCAATGCTGTCGAGGATGTGATCGACGTAGAATCCATACCTCGGTCGCTGGTTTTCTCTCACCCGCGCCAGGGTACCGTCGAGGCTGTCGCCAAACCAGTTCAAGGCCAGGCACAAGATTGCCGCCATGAGCCAGAATCTGTTGAAACGCGACAAGGCGTAGCACACACCCGTGCCGATTTGGGCAGCGAAGCCGAGCACGGTGAGATGGTCCGAGTTAACCCACGCTGGTATCCGTTCCCCCACCCATATGAGCACCCGCTTTTCCGGTCCGGCGAGGATACTCTGGTGAACGCGCCGGGCGGTCCGAAAGTCTGAAAACATACCCCGATTGAGCACTTCCGTTGGCATGGTTTGCCTCCCTCGAGCCGTCATCATGACCGTTAGGCGAGCGATCGGGCAATGCTCTTGAGGTAAATCAGAGGTCAACTGCAGATAACCAAGTATGTGCTTTGTATGGTGGGACTTACCTGGGAACCGCAAGTGCCCCAACTACCCGATCGGGCGCACATCGAAAGAGTTCTGAGCCCGTTCTCCGGCTCCTACCGCCCCTTCCGGGGTGTGGTTTCCAGGATGGCTTGGCTCAACTGCTCACATGCCCAGTCGACTTCATCGGGAGAGATCACCGCCGGGGGCGCCAAAAGGATGTGGTCCCCACAATCTGCACCGGCGCATCCCTGGCCGGGATATACCAGGAGCCCGCGATCGGTAGCCGCTTGGGCCACCAAACCGCTGAAGTTCTGGTTGGCGGGAAAAGGTGTCTTGGAAGTCTTGTCGGCTACAAATTCGATCGCCCACAGCAGGCCGATTCCGCGCACATCGCCGACCGCGGCAAGCTGTCGCAGGCCCCCCAAGCCATCCATTAGCTTCGCCGCAATGGTCCCGGGATGGTCAGAATCTGCCGCGTCGACCAAGTCATGCTGCTGGATGTGATTCAGCACGGCCCGCCCGGCCGCGAGTGAAATCGGATGGGAGCTGTAGGTGAACCCGTGCATGTGAGCGCCGGAACCATACGCCACGACCTCAACCACTTTGGGCGACACAATCACGGCTGCGAGCGGCGCGTATCCACTCGAAAGACCCTTCGAGGTGACAACGATGTCGGGATTGATCCCCCAATGCTGGACAGCAAAGTTCCTGCCCGTGCGTCCCATACCGCTCGTGACCTCGTCCGCGATCAGCAGAACTTCATTGGCCTCGCAGATCTCCTCGATTTTCTGCAGATAACCGGGCGGAGGCAACACCGCCCCGAGAGAAGTGCCGCTCACTGGTTCGAGGATCATCGCGGCGGCTTGACTGGCGCTCGCGGCCAATGCCGCCTCAAGCTCCAGTGCATACTCACGGCCACATTGAGCGCACCCATCCTTGCAGTCGTAAGTGCAGCGGTAGCAATAAGGCGTGCTGATGGTGGTGAACTGGCGCACCATGGGCCGGTAGATTTCAGAGCGCCGGCCATGATGGGAAACGGCTATGGCGCCCAACGTGGATCCATGCTGGCTCTGATCGCGGCTAATAATCTGCGAGCGCCCAAAGTTGCCAATTTCAACCTGATACTCACGTGCCAGCTTCAAGGCAAACTCCACCGCATCCGAGCCGCTGGCAGTGAAGTAGACGGCACCGCCTTGGTATGCAGGGCCGGCAAATTCGAGCAACTCACTCGCGTACTGCTCGGCAATGGGAGTGGTGAACTGGCTGGAATGGACGAACTCAAGTGACCGTGCTTGTTCCGCCATGGCGGAGACAATCTCCGCGACACCATGACCGATGAAATTTACCGCCGCAGATCCGGCAAAATCGAGGTATTGCTTGCCCCGGGCATCCCAGAGGTAAGCACCCTGGCCCCGGACCGCCGGCGGGAAGGTCTTCCGGAAAGACCTCCGAAGAAGCGCGGACCCCGGAGAACCCTGTATTGTGGCCTGGTCGATCACGGTATTCGGGACTGCTCGCACTTCTGATTCGCCGCGGCAGAAAAGAGTTGCTGAGGGAAACACAGTTGTTGGTTGCCGGTTGTGAGTTGCGCGCCAGCCGCGCCGGGGTCAAATGCTGCCACTGAAGCGGAATCAAGCCCAACAGCCTCAAGCCCAACAGCCAATCTGTCATGCCACTCTCGCGGGCCTTTACGCCCGACTTCGCCGTGTAGAATCGCCCTTAATGCAGGCTTCCTCCGGTATCTCTCCGTCACAATCCACACTCGCCGGACCACCGAGACCTCCGACACCGGTTCAGAGGTCGATGCTCCGGCGGTTGCTTCGCCTCTTCCGCCCATCCCACCAGCACACCGCCTTTTCAGCAACCCTGCTTCTGGTTACCACGATCATGCTGTCGCGGGTTGTGGGTTTCCTGCGCGAGTGGTATATCGCCTGGGCCTTCGGTGCGACCTCGGTCACGGATGCCTACAACGCCGGGTTCACCATCCCCGACTGGGTAAACTACCTTGCTGCCGGCGGGACGGCCTCGATCACCTTCGTTTCTATCTACACTCGTTTCCTGGCGGAAGAGCGTGAGGAAGATGCGCAGAAGACTTTCTCGGTGATCGTGACCGTCATGACTGCGGTGCTGGGGGTTGGAATTCTTGCCGCTGAGATCTTTGCGTCGCAGCTCATCCGGCTCATGTTCGGCAAGTTCCAGCCCGAACAGCTCGCCCTGTGTGTGCACATCACACGCATTCTGCTTCCGGCACAGTTGTTCTTCTACGTTGGAGGAGTTGCATCCGCGGTATTGCTGGCGCACCGCATGTTCCTTCTTCCCGCAATCGGGCCGCTGTTTTATAGCGGCGGAATCATCTTGGGGGGGCTGCTGTTCTCCCGAACCATAGGCATCTCGGCTCTTGCCTACGGCGGCGTGGCCGGCTCTTTTTTAGGGATTTTCCTGATCAACGCGATCGGTGCAGCGCGGGCGGGTGTGCATTACAAGCCCTCCTTCGACGTCCGCAATCCAGCGTTCCGCGAGTGGATACGCCTTTCCATTCCGCTCATGCTGGGGGTTTCCCTCGTTACAGTGGACGACTGGATGCTGCGCTATTTCGCCGCGTCCTCGGTCGGAGACATTACGCGCTTGAACTATGCCAAGCGCCTGTTTCAGGTGCCGATCGCGGTGCTGGGACAAGCCGCCAGCCAGGCTTCCTTGCCGTTCTTTGCCCGACTGTTTGGCGAAAAAAGGTTGGATGAATTCAACGCCACTGTCAATGCGTCGATTTACCGCATCATTGCCGCCGCGCTCATCGTGTCCAGCTTTATGGTCGCCGCCGCCCTCCCATTGGTGGATCTTGCCTATCGTTGGGGGCATCTGCACTTCTCTGACTCAACAGTGATCTCTGTTTATTTCCTGATCTTCTCGATCTCGCTGGCCTTCTGGTCGGCGCAAGGGCTCTATGCGCGCGCGTTTTACGCCGCAGGAAATACTCTCACCCCGATGGTGGCGAGCACCATCATCACGCTTGCTTCCCTGCCCGTGTACTCCCTGTTGTTCCAACGCTTTTCTACCATCGGTCTGGTGGTCGCCTCAGATGTGGGCATCGCTGCAAACTGTTGCGCATTGGCAGTACTGCTGCACAAGCGACGCCTGGTCTCGCTGAAGGGGTTGCAGTGGGACGAACTCGGGAAGGCTCTCATCATTTCCGTAATCGCCGCCGGGGCATCACGATTTGCAGCTCGTCTTGTCCCCCTGCACGGCAGCCGCATAGCCGATCTCAAATCTCTCGCCCTCGGCATCGTGGTTTGGGCAGCCGTTGCCGGTCTTGGCCTCTGGCTCTTAAAAGCAAGACTTCCGCAGGATCTGTGGCGCCAGAGAAACCGATTGCCCGGCCAGACAGCGCAAGCCACAGTCGAGCAAAACTCATGAGCGAGAGAGAGCACGTCTCGGGCTTGAAGGTCAAACGCCGTCGACCTGCGAGATGGCCTCTGTGCTGGGAGAGCAGAGCCAACGGTCGAATTCTCTTGCGATTAGTCTGCTGCCAAGCGAGTGGCGAGGGTCCGATTGAAATGCTGAATCGCGCGGTAGCATTCGCAGGCCGCAGATTCCAGCTCAGAACGATTCAGAATTTTCACGCTCCCGCGACCGTTTTCTATCGTCCCCGCCCTCTGCAGTCCCCCCGCCGCCAAACTCACGCTGGGGCGCCCTGTTCCCAACATCTGTGCGAGGAACTCATGAGTCACCGGAAGGTATTCGGAGTTGACCCGGTCCTGACACATAAGCAGCCAACGCGCCAGGCGCTGGTCGATTTCGTGCAGACGGTTGCAGGCAGCAATCTGAGCGATCTGCAAACCCTGAATCAGAATGAAGCGGTGCAAGGCCAGACTCAATTCTGGAGCTTCCTCTAACCAGTTCTCCAGAGCCTCCGACTTGAGGCGGTACGCGGTTCCAGAAATCTGCATGATGCTGCGATAGGGTCCGCGGCGAAGGCCGACAGCAAGCGGGGTCCCAACCACTCCCTCATGCCCGACGATGGCAACTTCCACACTGCGCCCATCACTGGTAAGCACGACCAGGGAGGCCAGACCTTCGTTCAGGAAGTAAGCGAACTCAATCGGCTCTCCGGCTTCGTGCAAGATGTGATGATGCGGCAGCTGAACCAACTCCAGTTCAGGGCGAAGCCGGTTGTACTCAGCTTCCGGAATCGAGTTCAGAATTTCATTCCCACCGGGCCTTCCACTGGCATCCATCCGATTACCGGAGAGGCGGAGTCCCGACGTTAATTTGTCATCGCGAACATTCGTACGATCCAAACGTGCTCCTGTTGTGAGCCCGCGCAAGGGAATTCTGGAGACAGATCCAGTTCGCGTAGGCTATTCGCGGCGACCAGACGTGTCAGTTCGGCAGCGAACTGAGAAGCTGTTCATCCCTGTAGTAGGAGACCGCTCCGGTAGTGTTGGATGGCTCCGTAGCATTCGCATGCCGCATCCTCAAGGCGCTTGCGGTTGAGGATCTTCACGCTGCCGCGAGTGTTTTCAATCAGGCCGGCGCGCTCAAGAACGCCTGCTGCGAGCGTGACCGTCGGTCGGCCGGTACCTAACATTTGGGCCAGAAATTCGTGAGTAAGGGGAAGCGAGCCCGAGTCGGTCGTGTCCTGACACATCAATAACCAGCGGGCCAGGCGCTGTTCCATGTCGTGAAGGCGGTTGCATGCGGCGGTTTGTGCGACCTGCATCTGCTGGGTGAGCAGGAACCGCTCAGAGGCGCGGCGCAAACCCGGAAGGGTTCCGAAGTTGGCATGAAGGGCTGCCGAAGGAATTCGCAGCCCGCTACCCGGCAGCTGCACAATGGCGCGAGTGGCGGCATCATTGTAGCCGAAAGCCACAGCCAATCCCACAACTCCCTCGCGTCCCGAAATACCTACTTCCACGCTGCGGCCGTCGTTGGCAATCACTACCAACGAGATCATCCCGGCATTCAGGAAGTAGGCATGCCCAATCTTTTGTCCCTGCTCGTAAAGCACCTTGTACCGAGGCAAGGAAATGGGCTCCAGCATAGGCCGGAGTACAAGAAACTCATCTTCTGGAATCGCCAGCAACAGGAAGCTGCTAACGGCTTTGCCATCCCGGTCAGTGCGCGGCGGTGGGGGCGCTGGTACGGGAGAACTCCCCGCGGTAGAGAGAGGAGGAATGTCTAAAAACGCCATTTCCGGACTCCTTCACAAGGTTTTCCGTGTCGTAGGATGCTGGCGTAATCAGGGCCTACGTCTCAAAAAGACTGTAAGGAGATCCGGAAGTTAGCCCAGAAAGGGGGAGCCAGTTTGGCGCAAAAAAATCAGCGCCCCTTAGGGCGCTGATCTCTGAAAATTCCCGGTATGGCTTAGGCGCGAGCGGCCACTGCTTCACTGGCAGGAGCTGCTGCTGACTTCTCTTCGCCATTCGGCTTCTGGCCAGCCTGTCCGGCCTTGCGGATATCGATCCCGCCCTTAAAGAACGCGCCGTCTTCAATGGAGATGCGCGCCGCAACAACGTCACCGGTAAGCGAACCGTCGCTGCGGATATCCACACGGTCGCTGGCGGTCAAATTGCCGCGCACTTTGCCAAGCACCACGATCTCGCGGGCATTGATGTTGGCGGCGACGACGCCATTGCGGCCAACTGTAACGCGGTTTCCGGCGAGGTTGATCGAACCCTCGACCCGGCCATCGATGTAAAGCGACTCGGATCCGGTGACTTCACCTTTAATGACGAGAGACTTCCCGATGGTAGCCTGATCTGCTGTGCTGGCCGACACGGGACGCGGAGCACTGGCGGCCGTTTCCGTTACCGCGGGAGCGCTCGGCGCTGAAGTAGGGGTACGCTCCGGCTCGGTCGGACGACCTGGTGCCGTGGGCTGATT
>Ga0157378_10000248_pt1 | contig 52575 bp, 39 predicted proteins | sample M65metaG_FD_115309 | JGI IMG/M metagenome (GOLD analysis project Ga0157378, IMG submission 115309) | Miscanthus rhizosphere microbial communities from Kellogg Biological Station, Michigan, USA - M6-5 metaG | ecosystem: Host-associated > Plants > Roots > Rhizosphere > Soil | place: USA: Michigan... | reverse complement strand
GATGCCGTTCTGCAGGTTGGCGTTGCCGTCGGTGGTGAGCTGCCGCTCGCGCTGCGTGGCCACGTCGACGGCGTAGATGTTGTTGTCGCGCACGAAGGAGACGAAGCGCCCGTCGGGACTGAACGTCACTTCCTCTTTCTCGCCGGGCGAGGAGGTGAGCCGGGTCATGGCGTCGCTGTCGAAGGCGTAGAGATAGATGTCGTTGCCGATGGTGAGCAGGACGCTCTTCTTGTTCGGGCTGAAGTTCCAGTTGCGCTGTTTGGCAAACCCCGCCGCATCCTCGGATGAAACGCCGGCGATTTTTTTCGCCGCCGTTTCGAGTTTCTCGGCGTTGAAGAGAACGCGCTTCTTGCCGGTCTCGGTCTCGATCACGGCCTGCTCGACGACCTTCCCCTCCTCGGTGCGCGGCCAGGCGAAGGTCTTGTCATCGAGCCAGGTGAACCCGCTCTGCGGCGATCCCGCGAACGACACTTTCGCTTTCGGATCGAAGATGTTCTCCAGCGTCAGCTCGCGGATGGTCGGCTTCGGCTGAGGCGTGGTCTTCACGTCCTGCGCGAGGACGGACGAGGCGGCGATGAGCAGCAGTGCGGCGATGCAGTTCTTCAGCATGGCCGCGCTTTATACCCTACTGCCGCAGCCCGTTGAAATGCTTCTTCCGACTGGACAGAATGCATCCGCATGCATGCCCGTCTCTTTGCGGTTCTGTCGTTGGCCTTTGCTTTTCCCGCGATCGCATCGACATCGCATCGGACCATCCTCAACGCCAGCGCGGACGGTCCGGCGCGATACATCGTTGCGCTCAATGACGATGTCGATGACGTCGTCGCCGACGAACTGACGCGGAAGCATCGCGGCCGGATCACGTATCGATTCAATCGTGCGCTGCATGGGTTTGTCGCCGAGATGCCCGAGGCATCGGCGCGGGAACTGCGCGATGAGATGGCCGTCAAATACGTCGAACAGGACTCGATGGCGTCGGGCGGCGAGACGCCCGTCTCCCTGGCCACGCAGACGGCGCCGGCGAACTGGGGATTGGATCGTATCGATCAGCGCAGTCTGCCGCTCGATCAGACCTACGCCTACAAGACCACCGGCCATGGCGTGACCGCCTACATTCTCGACAGCGGGATCAACGCCACGCACATCGAGTTTGGCGGCCGGGTGCGAAACGGTTTCAACTTCCCCTCGACCCTGCCGCCCTCCGACTGCAACGGCCACGGAACGCATGTCGCCGGGATCGTCGGCTCATCGGTGCACGGGGTGGCGAAGGATGTGTCGCTGGTCCCGCTGCGCGTCCTCGATTGCCAGAATCGCGGTTTCGTCAGCGACATGGTTGCCGGAATCGAATGGGCGATTGCCGATCACGCCAGCGATCAGGCCGCGGTCATGAACGTGTCGATCTACACCGATGCGCCGTCCGTCAGTTTCGACAATGCCATCAACGCCGCCATCGCCGACGGCATCACCGTCTGCGTGCTGGCCGGCAACGGCACTGCCAACAACAGCGTGGCTACCGATGCCTGCTCGATTTCTCCCGCCAGAGTGACGAACGCCATCACCGTCAGCGCGACCTCCATCGCCGACGTCAAGGCCTCGTTCGCGAATTTCGGGAGTTGCGTCGATCTCTTCGCGCCCGGAGTGCAGATCGAGTCGACGTGGATCGGCAGCGATACCGCCGTCGCTTTCGACAGCGGCACCTCGATGTCGACGCCGCATGTGACCGGCGCCGCGGCGCTTTATCTGGAAAATCATCCGACGGCCAGCCCAGCCGAGGTCGCCTACGCGTTGATAGCAAGTGCGTCGCTCGACAAAGTCACCGGCGCTGGTACTGGTTCCCTGAACCGTCTTCTGTTCACCGGGGTCATCGAGATCCCGCCGCGCCGTCGCGCCGCCAAGCCGTGATTTCTTCGTCGCCTCAGATCCGGTTGGCGGTTGTGCTGCGTAGTAACGGGAGATGAAGAGAAGGTTGCCAGGTTGCCGGGTTGCCGAGTTGCCGAAGTCCGCCTTGGGCAACTCGGCAACCCGGCAACTGGGCAACCCGCTCCTCCTCGCCCTCTGTCTCACTCTCCTCGCCTCGATTGCCTCGGCGCACGATTTCTGGATCGAGCCTTCCACCTTTCATCCGAACGTTGGCGACCGTGTGACCGCGGCCTTTCGCGTCGGGCAGAAGCTGGCTGGCGATCCGATGCCGAGGATTCCGGCGTTCATCGATCGATTCATCATCAAAGGGGAGAGCGGGGAGGGACCGATGATCGGGCGGACCGGGTCCGACCCGGCCGGCATCGCCCTCATCTCCGACGCCGGTCTTCACTGGATCGGTTACCAGAGCACGCCGTATCCCGTCGCACTCGAGGCGGTGAAGTTCGAGGATTACCTTCGCGATGAAGGGCTCGAACGGATCATCGATGCGCGGAAAAAGAAGGGTCAGTCGGCGACGCCTGGCCGTGAGCGCTTCTACCGCTGCGCGAAGTCCCTTCTCGACACCGGCGGATCCTCGTCGCAGGGCTTCGACTCGCCCCTCGGATTCACGCTTGAGCTGGTGCCGCGAAAGAATCCGTACGCGATCCGGCCTGGCGGCGAGTTGCCGCTGTCGTTATCGTTTCGCGGCAAGCCGATGGCGAATGTTCTCGTGGTGGCGATGAGCAAGAACGATCCGGACAAGGCCGTTCGCGCGCGGACCGACGCGAAAGGGCGCGTGACCCTGCCGCTGGCGCATGCCGGCTTCTGGCTGATCAAGGCCGTGCACATGGAGGCCGCTCCGGCCGATGCCGGCGTCGATTGGGAGAGTTGGTGGGCGTCCATCACCTTCGACCTGAAGTGATGGCGCGACGGTTCCTCGCGGCGTTTTTCCTCGCGGTCAGCCTCGGCGCGCCGTTGCTCGCCCACGAGATGGGCATGGTCCAGATCGAAGCGACTTTCAAGAAGGATGGGACCTACGACGTCGATCTCGTCGTCGATCGCGAGCATCTTCCGCTACAGGCATCCGGCGCGGCGATGCCGCCGGATGTGTTCCTGCGCAGCATCGAGTCATCGGCCGTGATCTCCTTCGATGGCAAGCCGGCCGGCCATGGCACTCCGCAGGTGACGACAGTCGAGGGAAAGCCGAACGTTACGCGGCTGCGGCTGACGGGACGCACTCCCCCCGCCGTTTCGCGCTTCACCTTTACCGACAACGCCATCATGGGATTTTTCGTGATCAAGCTTCGCAGCGAGGGGCGGGAAGGGACGATCACGCAGTGGGTTGACGGCGGAAAAGCCAGTCCGCCGTATCCGCTCGATCGCGCGGTGGTTCCGCTGACGCGATGGGAGATCGTCAAGCTCTATCTGCGCCTCGGCTACACGCACATCCTTCCCCGAGGCTTGGATCACGTGCTGTTTGTACTGGGGATTTTCCTGTTGTGCGTCGATCTCAAGCCGGTGCTTTGGCAGGTTTCGGCGTTCACGCTGGCGCACACCATCACGCTGGCGCTGACTGTCTACGGCGTCGTTTCGCTCTCGTCGAGGGTGGTGGAGCCGCTCATTGCGTTATCGATTGTCTATGTGGCGGTCGAGAACGTCTTCACTTCGAAACTGCACGCCTGGCGGCCTGTAGTGGTCTTCTGTTTCGGTCTCTTGCACGGTATGGGGTTTGCCGGCGTGCTTAACGAAATCGGCCTGCCGCGCTCCGAATTCGTCCCAGCTCTGCTCTCCTTCAACCTCGGCGTCGAGTGCGGCCAGCTCAGCGTGATTCTTGCGGCATTTCTCGTTTTTGGACTGCCGTTCCGGCGGAAGGCGTGGTACCGGCAGAGAATCGTCATTCCGGGATCGCTTCTGATCGCAGCAATTGGCCTTTACTGGTCGATCCAGCGCGTCTTTTTTGCGGCCTGAATACGACCGTTCTTATCGCTCCCTCGTACATCGAACTGTACCGAACAACGCAGTTTTTACGTTGTACGAACAAAGGAGATGCGATGAGACTTTTCATACTTCGTATGGCCGGCGCCGTCCTGGTGGCGCTCGTCCTTTTTCATCCCCAGGTTCAGGCCTCCAGTCACCGGGAAGCACTGGCTGTTCTCAATGAGCCTTGCGCCGATAACACCGACACCTTCGCCTGGGTGTCGAACGGCACACATGACAAGCTCTACCTGATCATGGATTACAACCCGCTCCATGAGCCGGGACAGGGAAATCAGGGTTTCCGTGCCTGTAATGGCTACCGTTATGAGTTCCATATCGGAAAAGGAACCAGCCTCAAGGACGAGGCCGTCTATCGGGTCGAGTTCAAGAACACCCTCAATCCGTCTCCGTTGCCCGGACCGACCGACGCGCTCGGCGGCGGCAACGAGCTTCTGTGGCAGCTCACCGGCGGCACGGAGACGATGACCGTCACGCGGGTCATGGCGCCGGGAAGCCCGAATCCGGTCATTCTTGGCGAGAATCTCAAGGTTCTTCCGAACAACCACGGGCCGCAGACCGACCGGTTGGTGTACGGGCTCGGCGCTTTCAAGGGCTACGACTCCGGTGATCCAAACAGCCGCGATCACGGTCTCTTCGACCAGACCTTCATCGACAGCTTCATTCAGACGCTCGCCGGTGGCGCGCGCATCATCGCCGGTGATTTCGACGATCCCTATCAGCTCGACGAGAAGGGCATTTTCGATCTCGTCAACCTCGGGCGCACCGACCTCGGAGGCCTGCAGGGCGCGCGCAACACGCCGGTCGAGGATGTTTTCACCGGCTTCAATGTGTCGTCGATCGCGCTCGAAGTTCCCACCGCCGACCTTTTCCCGAACGGGATTCCCCACAATGGCCAGCTCAATGCCCAGTCGACCGACAGCCTGTTGCGCGTTTGGGTGAGCATCAGCCGCCAGGCGACGCAGACGGTCGATCCGACCAATATCATTACCGGTCTCCGCGGAACAGGTAATTACGTGCAGGTCGGTCGTAACGGTCTTCCGCTCTTCAATGCCGGTCTCGTAGGCACGCAGCGCCAGACTCTTTATCTGCATACCGATCCTATGAAGGATGTGAGCCGCTTCGGCAATGACATTCTGTTTCCGGTTCTTGTGCGCGACGCAGAAGCACTCGGGATTTACAAGGCCCTCGGTGTTCCGACGTCAGCGGTCACAACACTCAAAGGGCCGCGGCTCGACATCATCAATGCGATCAACCTCGGCCGCCCAATTCCTGTGGCGGATGGTTCCACTGGTGACGTCATTACGCTCGACGCCTCAATTGATTCCCAATTCCCCAATGGCCGGCGCCTCGGCGGCGGTACTGCGCCGAATAAGCATCAGGTCAACGTGAACACAGTATTGATTTCATTGATCGTCGCCGGCGACCCGGGCGCCAATCTGGCCAAGGGCGTCGAGACGAACGACAAGGATTTTCTGCCGCGCTTCCCGTTCCTCGCGCCGCCACATCAGGGATTGCTGCAAGGTCACGGTGGTACCAATGCCGTTGCTACGCCTGTCATCCCCGATCCGAACCTTCCGCAGCCATGAGCCGCACAACAACCGATAGGAGATTGACAGCATGAGAAAACAGATTTCTCTCATGGTTCTTACACTGGCTGCCGTCATGGCGACGTCGGCCTTCTCGCAGACTGTACTGCATCCGCGCGAGCTTACCTTCGCGTCCGACACCCAGACCGTTCCCGTCGTGGCCAACGTTCCGGGTCAGGGCGGCACGTTCCAGTCGTATGTGGCGATCTTCAATCCGACGACGTCCGCATACTCGGTAACGGCAACGCTCTACGACGTCACCGGCACGAAGCGCACGGCGCAGATTTCGCTGGCGGCAGGGGAGTTGAAGACGTACACGAACTTCCTCGACTCCGTCTTCAACGGATTCACCGGCGGGGGAGCGGTGACGTTCTCCAGCCCCGACACGGCTGGCGGAACGCGCAACAATCGTTTCATCGTCAGCACGGAAGTGCGCACCGCCGGCGCGCGCTACGGAACGACGATTCCGGTGGTCGACTTTCCCGGCACGAGCTCGCGCTCGTTCTCGCCGGGCATCACAGTCGATTCCAACACGCGCACGAACGTCGGCTGCGTCGATCAGTCGGGCGCAGCGAACAGCGTGAAGGCGACCATTCTCGACGCCACCGGCAAGCAGACCATCGGTTCGGTCACGCTGAACCTGGCCGCGAACGGCTGGGGTCAGACGGCGGTGACGTCGATCGTGAGCGGCGGGTATGTGCAGTTCGATCCGACCGACTCGGCGGTCTGCTATGCGGTCGTGGTCGACAACGCCACGAACGACGGACGGTTCATTTCGGCCGCGGAGTACAGGCCGTAGCCGGCAGTTGATTGGGACCGCCGCCGAGCCGGCGGCGGTCCAGCCGTCGAGCCGACGGCGCTACGCTTGCGGCGGGCTACTTCGTAGCTTCGGCTTCGCGCTTCGCGGTGGCTTCGCGCTCGTCCTTTGCCGACATCGGCGGGTTGTAGGCGGGGATTCCCGTCACCGCCTCGCCGATGATCAGGTTGTGGATGTCGTGCGTGCCCTCGTAGGTCTTCACCGACTCGAGATTGAGCATGTGGCGGATGATCGGGTACTCGTCGCTGATGCCGTTCGCGCCGAGGATGTCGCGGGCGGAGCGGGCGCACTCGAGGGCGATGTTCACGTTGTTCATCTTGCCCATCGACACGTGGTGCGGTTTGAGTTTTCCCTGATCCTTGAGGCGGCCCATCTGCAATGCCAGGAGCTGGCCTTTGGTGATCTCGGTGATCATCCAGGCCAGCTTGTTCTGCACCAGCTGATGTGACGCGATGGGCTGGCCGCCGAACTGGATGCGCGACTTCGCGTACGTCCGCGCCGTTTCGTAGACCGACATCGCCGCGCCGAGGCCGCCCCAGGCGATGCCGTAGCGCGCCTGGGTCAGGCAGCCGAGCGGGTACTTGATCCCGTTCGTCTCCGGCAGCACGTTCTCCAGCGGGATGCGGCAGTCGGAGAAGAACAGCTGCGAGGTGACCGACGCGCGCAGCGAGAACTTGCCCATGTGATAGGCGGTGGAGAAGCCGGGCGTGTCCTTTTCGACGAGGAAGCCGCGAATGACGCCGTCATGCTTGGCCCAGACCACGGCCACATCGGCGATCGATCCGTTGGTGATCCAGGCCTTGGCGCCGTTGAGCACCCACGAATCACCGTCCTTGCGTGCGTAGGTGCGCATGCCGCCGGGGTTCGAGCCGAAGTCTGGCTCGGTCAGGCCGAAGCAGCCGATCTTCTCGCCGGCCGCCAGCTTGGGGATCCAGTAGTCGCGCTGTTCTTTCGAACCGTAGGTGTAGATGGGATACATCACCAGGCCCGATTGCACCGACGCGAACGAGCGCAGGCCGGAATCACCGCGCTCCAGTTCCTGCATGATCAGGCCGTAGGCGACATTGTTCAGGCCGGGGAGGTCGTACTCCTTGATGGTGGCGCCGAAGAGTCCCATCTCCGCCATTTTCGGGATGAGGTGCATCGGCATCTTCTCTTCGCGATTGGCCTCTTCGATGATGGGAATCACCTCATCATCGACAAAATCGCGAACGGTCTGACGCACCATCAGCTCTTCCTCGGAGAAGAGCGAGTCGATATCCATGTAGTCAACGCCGGGGAAGGTAGGCAAGGTGGCACTCCTGTTGTTGAAAGTCTGGCGATCATATCAATCTGCGCTTGGCGCGTTGTCTGCGGCTTTGCCGCGTTGTCGGTTGTCTGCGGCCTGCGGGCCGCGTGGTCGGCGATGGCGACAGTGCAAGATGGCTGATCAGCATCGCGGTCGTCGCCTCGCTACTTGCGATGCTGTGTTGCACGTTCGCGGTTAGTTGTCCCTCGCGATCGAGACGTCGAATGGGGAGCTGAATTTTCTCGGCTTCTGACGTACTCGATCAGACCCTTGAGTGGTTCGGCGACGCGGCGAATCGCGCCGCGGAGCTGTCGCGATGTCTCAACGTCTATGTACTCGAGCCGGCGGGCAGCGATGACCTGTGCCTGAACCTCGTACAACGATCCGCGGGCATGACTCAGAAACTGACGCCATTCGCCGTCAGATAACCGTCCCTGCCCCTCAGCGATGTTGCTGACTACCGACACCGCCGCGCGGCGGACCTGTTGCGTCAATCCAAATCGTTCATCTGCTGGGAACATTTTCGTCATCCGGTAGACCGCAACCATGAGATCGAGAGCACGCCTGAAAGTGTGAAGGTCTTCAAATGATGTCGTCATTGCGTTGCGGTGCTGCGGAGGGCAAGAGACGCGCGACCGGGAGGCCACTCGGTGGGAAGCACATTCTACACAGGAAGCCAACAACCGCAAGGACAACCACCACCGACCAAGTGCGCCGCAGCGCGCAGACAACCGACAACGCGGCGAAGCCGCAGACAACGCGCGCGAAGCGCGCAGTTACCGCGTCAACTTCACCACTTCCGCCTCCATCTCCGGCCCGAACTCCGTTTTGATCTCATAGATCCAACTGTAGAGGAGCTCGTTCAGGATTTTGTGGATGACGACGGGGTAGTCGCGGCAACCGGAGGCGATGACGTTGTTGAGGAGCTGGTCGAAATCGAGGCGGGCATCGTTCACGAGGTTCATGCCGGAGAGGTATGGCGTGGTCTCGGCGGAAAGGTGAACTACCACGCGATCCATGAAGTCGTAGATGTGATCGCCGATACGCTGGAAGACCAGGCCGAAGATGGTCTCGTACATCCGGTTGTAGCGCTCGACGGTGCCTTCGAGCTCGTACTCCGTCTCCGCCGCGGCGCGCTGTTCGCTGACCGTGTCCCCCTCCGCCTCGGCGATCAGGTTCACGCTCAACAGCGCCCACAACGTCCGGCAGGTCACGAAGTTCGAGAGATAGCTGCGCGAACAGATGTCCTCCGCCGTTCCAGGCTCGGTGAGAAGGCTGAGCACGTGACTCTCTTCGTCGGTCAACTCCATCGCGTAGGTGCGCATGTCGGCGCCGCTCACCTGTTGCAGCAGGCGATCGAATCGCGCCAGCCCGCGGGTGATCAGCGACCAGAACTCGATGTTCTGCACGCCGTCGAGAATCAACCGCTCCGTGTTCAGCGGCAGAGCGATGATCTCCGGCGGAAACTCGCTGGTGAATTCCATGGTGTAGCTGCCGGTGCGATGACGCATGGCCTGAAGCACGATGGCGCTGGCCTGCCGCTCGACCGCCCGCAGCAGTTCCTCGGATCGCAGATAGCCAAGCTCGCAGAGGAGCGCGCCGATGCGGCGAGCTACGACCAGACGCTCCATGGCGTGGTTGTATTGCTGCAGCGTCAGCTCGCCGCTGCGCAACAGCACTTCGCCGAGGCTCATGTCCGGATCGGAGCTGGAGGCGAAGATGATCTTCCCCTCGTTGAAGTAGATGACGTCGTTGCGGCCGATCGCTTCGAGCGACACGATCCCGGTCTCGCCGCTGCGGATCAGAGTCCGGAAAAGATCGGGAACGGTCGTCTCCGCAAGCGTTCCCTGAATGCTCAGGCCATCGTCAGACATCGGGCGATTTTATTCGAACTGCGGCTTCGCCGCGTTGTCTGCGCTGGCGCGCGTTGTCTTCGGCTTCGCCGTGTTGTCTGCGCTGTGGGGCGTAGTGGGTTGGAACGTTTGTGACCACGCGGCCCGCGGCCGCAGACAACCGACAACGCGGCGAAGCCGCAGACAACGCGCGGCGCGCAATAAGGTAAAATAACCTGCAATGCGTCCCGCCGCGCTTCTCATCGCAGTAACCCTTATCGCCGCCACTGTCCTTGCTTCCGGTCCGCCAACCCAACCGAACGACCGCGAATGGGGAGTGATCAGCACCGACTACGCGTGGATCGAGACCTTGCGCAAGGCGCAGCCGTTGCCGGCGGCGAATGCGTCGCGGAAGCAGATGCTGGAGACGGTGCTCGACAATCAGAAGAAGCTCGAGCCGGTGTACGTCCCGTTTCTCGACAAGGTGAAGGAGTACTTCGATCGCACGCATGATCCGCGCGCTGGGCAGGTGCTGGCGCGCGAGAAGATCATCATGGGCGACGAGTACATGCAGTACCTCTCGCGCTATGACAAGGCGCTCGAGCTCTACCGCGCCGCTGTCGAGCTCGATCCGAATAGTGCCGACGCCAAGAAGCGTGTCGAGCTCGCGCAGCAGCGGCGGTTCGTTTCCATGGCCGCGTTCGCCACGGTGAAGAGCGGGATGAAAGAGGATGCCGTACGCGGTTTAGTGGGACTGCCGCGCGAAGATTGGATCAAGCAGGTCGTGCAGAACAATCGCGTCTACTCCGTCTGGATTTACCCGAAAGAAGACGGAGGGGCGTCGGCCATCTACTTTGACAACGGCGTCGTTTATCACACAAACTGGAACGCCGCGGCGCCGCCGGCGCCGCAGAATCAGACAAGGTAACGGGAGGGTGTGCAATGGTGTCTGACGAAGTTCTCACCGACGATCAATCCCACTACGAAGTTTCCCTCACTGCCGGACAGGCCTTCATCGCCTTCGTCCTGCTGCTGCTCTCGCTCGCCGCGTCGTTCGCTTTCGGCCTGATGATCGGCAAGGGGCAGGCCGACGAGCGCCTCGTCGTCCGCAAGGAGCCCGCGGTCATCAACGAAGGGAGCGTCATCGCCGCGAAGAAAAATGACGCCAAGCTCGTCGACCTCGGCGTCGGCAACGACGATTTCAAGGCGCCCGCCGCGACGACGAGTTCCGTGATGACCGAAACCGCGCCGCCGGCTGCGACGATCACCGAAGGAACGCCGGCGCCGTCGACAGAATCCGCGGCTGCGATCACCACGACCGCGCCCGCCGAGGTGCCGAAGCCGGTCGTCAAACCGGCCGCGCAGCCTCCGGCAGCAGCCGTGGTGAAGCCGGTTGCAGCCGGACCGGCCTATGCTCAGCTGCTGGTCACCAGCGATCAGAAGACCGCCGACGCACTCGCGGCGAAGGCGATCGATCACGGTTTCATGTCCACGTTCGTGGAGCGCGCGGGCGCAACGTTCAAAGTGCGCGTGAAGTTCTCCTCGGAAGCCGAGGCGCGTGCGAATGAGGCCAAGCTCAAGGAGCTCTCGAAGGACGTCTGGATCGTGAAGTGACGGAAACCATGACAAAACGAGAAATGCTTCACGCCATCGTCGACAAGCTCCCCGAGACAGAGCTGAGGACCGCTGCCCGGATATTGATTGCTCTCGATCAGCCAGCCGACGATTTGGAGATCCTGCTTGCGAACGCGCCCATCGACGACGAGCCTTTTGATCCAAAGGATCTCGAAGACGATGATGCCGAGCCGTCGATTCCGCATCACGAGGTAGTCGGGCGCTCCTAGCAGATGACCTTCGAAATCGAGTGGCGACCGCGTGCTCGAAAGGACTTTGACGGGCTCGATCGAAGCGTGAAATCACGCGTCCGTCCGGCGATTGAGCGACTTGCCTGGGGAGGTGGCGATGTGCGCCGGCTCGCGGGGATCGATCCGCCGCTGTTTCGCCTTCGGGTTGGAGACTGGCGGGTCCTGTTTCGCTACGAAGAAGCGATGATCGTCATCCTTCGCATTCTCCCACGCGACAAAGCTTATCAATGACGAAGAGGCGGGATTTGGACCCGTGGTCACCGCTCCGGGGCGGATGATCTCCGATCGGGCGTTCGTGGCAAGCACGGCCGCGACCGCGCCTCCGGTCTTCCTGAGTGCAACACCACGTAATCTGGTGGTGGCAAGCGAATTTGCTCAATTCGAAAAGCGAGGTGGGATTTGGATTCTAGTCGTCCGAATCCATCCTCTCCGCGGCTGCCGCAGGCATCTGCACGAATCCGCCGTCCTGGTAAATGATGTCGCTCGCCAGGCTCGGGCTGTGGATGACAGGCGGGCGGCTCTTCTCGTCGAACATCGCGACCATGTCGCTGCCGCCTTCGAATTGGTGATCGGAACCGGCGCTGACCAGGCGGTAGTGCTGGCCGTCGGTCGAAGCCGAATAGCGGTAAGCGGTGCCCCAGCCATCCTTCTCAGGGAAATTGCGAATGTAGGTCGGTGAGAGGATCGGTTTGAGATCGCTGTAAGACGCCACCTTCGGGTAGCTGTTCGTGTCGGTTGCGTAGGCCTCGATGGCCGTGGCAACCGCGCGCAGATCGCTCATCGTTTTCTCTTCCTGCGGCCTCTTGGCCTCCTCCTCGGCGCGTAGCTCCTCCATGACCGCGCTCGCATCCTTGTTGAGTAACTCGGAGCCTTTCATGAACGCGCCGAGGGAGATGTCGGGCAGGAGCGCGGAGGTCTTCTGGCCCGCCTTCGTCTTGAAAAAGGCGATGAGCTCGCGAAGTTCGGCGGCGGAGTAGGTCTTCTCGAAAAGCGGCGCGTAAACCTGATCGTCGTACGTGGCGAAGTCGACGCGCGCGAACAATCGCTCGCGGAAGACGCGCATCTGCTCCTGCGCCTTCTTTCGCTGTGCCTGAACCTTCTCCAGTTTGTCCTTCGGTATCGATGCGTCAGCCTGCATCGCGTCGGTCATACCGAGTACGCGGTTGAACATGAGGTCGAGCATCGATTGCGTCAGCCGCTTGCTGTCGATGACTTTGAGCAACTCGCGTACGAGCTGTTGCCGTTCGGCGCGTGTTTCGGTGGTTGACTGAGCGAGAAGTGGAAGCGCGAGGAACAGCGCGGCGAGGGCGATGGGGACGAAACGTCGGGACATTGGACTCTCCTTCGAACAGGGTAACAGCGATGAATTAGAATCGCCCGTCCGTCCCCCTCCGATGACATCTCCAACAACCAGCGACCCCGCGGTCCGTGACCGGGCTCTGCTCGATGTCGTTTGCTATCTCGTGCTCACGATTTTGGTTTGGGGTGTCTCCGCGTTCCGGCGTGGGCTTTGGCAGGACGATGTGCAGGCGCTCGGGCTGGCGTTCGCTCGGGCGCAGAGTCACTGGACCAGGATGTTCCGGCCCGATTCGAGTCCGTTGCGGCGGCTGACCGTGTTGCCGTCCGCGCTCGCCAACGCCACGCCGTATCCGATCGAAGCGCTGCAGATTCTCTCCGCAGCGACCTGGCTGGGGATGGGACTGCTGGCCGGATGGATCGTGAACTTGCTCTTGCCGAACCGGCGACTGACCCACTTCCTCGTGGCCTGCCTGACATTGACCGCGACCAGCGATTACCTGACGGCGAGCATGGTTCCGCTGGCGTACAACGTCGCCGCGGCGTGTCTGCTCGCTGCGATCGGCTGTGCGATGGTGTTGCTCGATCGAGGGAAGCCGATTGCGTTGATTGCTTCGGCGCTTCTGCTGGCGAGCTCGCTCTGGAACATGGATGTCGCCCTGCCCGCGACGCCGTTCGCAGTGCTTCTCTTCATCTGGGTCAGCGGCTGGCGGCTGACGAAGAGACTGGCCGCGTTGCTGACGGCGTGGACAGTGGTCCTCATTCCAGTGGCGATCGTTGAGTGGATCTTTCTCCACGACCGATCCGGCTATGCGGCGGTGGCCATCACGTCGATGTCTCCACTGTCGATTGCGATTCGGGCGATCAGACTCTGGCTCGAAAACTTCGCGCCGTGGCGATGGGCGTTTGCGCGCCCGGAGTGGTATCCGCGTCCGCCGGCGGTGATTTCGATGACGTCGATGGCGATCGGGTCGTTGCTCGCAGCGATCGTTTTTCTGTTCACCCTTCACCGGAAGACCGACGCGGAGGAAGGCGGAAATCGATTCGGATATGCGGCGCTGTTCGCGGCGATGGCGTTTGCGGCGAACGCCGCGTATGCGCCGATTCACCTCTCCGAGTTTCATTACCGCACGCACATCCTGTCGCGCGCGTGGGCCTCGGCGACGATCGGGATCGTCGCCGCCTGGGCCATGAGCCATCGACGCGTGGCGTTGCGTCTCGCGGGCTGGGTGATCGCAACCGCCTTCATCTTCCTCGGCACCTGGGGAGGGATGGAGCGACAGGACCTTTTCCTGGCGACCTGGGATCAGCATCAACGCGAGCTGTCATCGATCCTGACGGCTGCTCCATCCGTTCGTCCCGGCACGAACGTGATCCTGCGCAGCCAGCCGACGCCCGATCGCTATCTCGCCACCGAGGCAGATTACCTGACGGAATCGTGGCTGCATTTGCTTTACGAACAGCCGGAACTGGGTTCGATTCGCATCACGCCCGAGCGCGGAACTGCCTGTCGAGCCACGGCGGCCGGCCTCGAATGCTGGCGTGAAGGGCGGGCGGCGTGCGTGGCGAACGGAACGTGCACACCGAGTCGCTTCCCGTACGAAACGCTGCTGATCATGGATTACGACTACGGATCGAACAGCTACCGTCTGCTTCCTTCGCTTCAGGGAGATCCGTTCGCGCGGGGGCACGAGGTTGACGCGATGCGCTATCGGCCCGAGGCGGTGATCCTTCGCCAGCCGTTGACGACGAGGCAGCGGCGCATTCTGTTGATGCGGTGAAGCGTAGCGCTGTCGGCTCGACGGCTGTACCGCCAGCGGCTCGCTGGCGGTTTGCACCCCAATGCCGCCGAGCCGGCGGCGGTCCAGCCGGCGAGGCCGCCGGCGCTACGCTCACACCCAGCGGAAACGCTTTACCGCCAGGATGAACATCAGCACGGCCCAGACGCCGATGATGGCCAGGCCGGTGCCGTGGCCGGCCAGAGATGCGCCGTCGTTGAAGACGGCGCGCAGTGCGCGGAGGTACGGCGCCAGCGGCAGGACGAAGACCACCTTCTGCAACCACTGCGGCGCGCCGTCGATGCGGAAGTAGACGCCGGAGAGGAGCATCAGCGGGAAGAACACCAGGTTGGAGATCGCGCCATACGTTTCGACGGTCGATGCGAAACTCGACAACGCGAATCCCATCGCCAGGAACGTCGCCGTCCCGAAGATCACCAGCGAGGCGAAGATCACATACGAGCCCTGGTTGACGATATGGAAGCCGAGCCATGCGGCGAGCAGCAGCAGGATGGTCTGGACCAGGACCACCGTGACCCGCTGCAGGATCTGCCCGAGGAGGAAAACCCACTTCGGAAGAGGCGTGACTGCCAGGCGGCGAAACTTTCCTTTTTCGCGATAGGCCACCGTCACCATGCCGACGGCGAAGAGTCCCATGCTGAGCAGATTCAATCCGATCAGGCCCGGCACCAGAAACGCGGCGTAGTTCTGGTTGCGCGCATGGCCGGGACTCTCGATCGTGACCGGAATCCGTTCCGGTTCCGGCATTCCACGCAGTCGCGCCTGCGCCACCATGAAGGCCTGGCTCGCGGCCTGCGCCACCACCTGGCCCTGGGCAATCAAATAGCTGTTGAGGCGCATGCGATATCCGTCGCCCGCGCTCTCGAGCTGGACGGTTGTCTCGCCTTTGGCCCAGCGCTGCTCCGCGTCGGCCGCACTGAGCGTCACCACCTTCAGCCGTGCTTCCTCCAGCGCTTTGAGAAAGGCGCGATCGCGCGCCGTCTCCTGCTGCGGCGCGATGCGCACCAGCGTCAGCGCCGATGGGCCGCCGGAGCGGAAGATCACGCCGAAGCCGAAGAGCATCAGCAGCGGGAAGAGAAAGGTCCAGAACATGGCGCCGCGGTCGCGCGCGTAGAGCCGCCATTCGCTGCGGAACTGGAGCCAGAGCAGCTTGAACGGATTCGGCAGATTCATCGACGTCGTCTCTCCGTTCATTCGCGCAAACTCCGGCCGGTGAGCTGGAGAAAGACATCCTCGAGCGTGGCCCGGCGCACGTGGACCTGGTTGTATTCGAGTTGCGCGCTCTCGATCGCCGTGAGCAGCTTCGGCAGCATCATCTTCGGATCGGGCGTCGGGATTTCCCAGATGTCGCCGCGCGCTTCGACCGGCGTTCCCAGCCGCGTGGCGAAGTCCGAAGGATCGGGAGCGGTGCCGTTGAAGGTGAGCTCGACGACGCTGGGGATGCCGAGGCCGGCGATCAGTTCGGCCGGCGTGCCCGAGCGCAGAATCTGGCCATGGTCGAGGATGGCCAGGCGATCGCACAGCGCTTCCGCCTCGTCCATGTAGTGCGTCGTCAGGACGACGGTGCGCCCTTCGCTCTTCATCGCGCGGACCACTTCCCATAGCGAACGCCGCCCCTGCGGATCGAGTCCCGCGGTCGGTTCGTCGAGAAAAACGACATCCGGGTCATTGACCAGGGCCAGCGCGAGCGCCAGCCGCTGGGCCTGACCGCCGGAGAGCGTGATGTGGTACGCGTCGGCCTTGTCGCGGAGCTGGACGAGATCGAGCAGTTCCTCGGTGCCACGCCGTTTCGGGTAGTAGCCGCCGAAAAGATTGAGCGCCTCGCGCGGCGTGATCTTGTTGTAGAGACTCGTGGCCTGCAGCTGCACGCCGATCCGGGCCCGGATTTCCTGCGCGTTGCGCTCCCAGGTCAGGCCGTTGATGACGATCTCGCCGGAGTCGGGTTTGGTCAATCCCTCGATCATCTCCAGCGTGGTGGTCTTGCCGGCGCCGTTCGGCCCGAGGAGGCCGAAAACCTCGCCGGAAGCGACGCTGAGGTCGATGCCGGCGACGGCAAGGACCTTCGGAAATTGCTTCCGCAACCCTCGAACGGCAATCTGTTCCGGCATGAGCGGCGGAGATTATCGCGAAATTCGCGCCTCGGGATAAAGACGCTTACTATCTCCGCACACGAGTGAGGATTTATGAAAAGAACGACAGCCGCCGTGGTCACGGTTCTGTGTGTGCTCTTTGCCGTTTCGGTCCTGGCGAGTGAGAGCTTCACGCTGGACATCCCAACCCGAGGAAACCCGCAGCAGGAAACAGGGGAGGTGCGGCTTACGCTCACGCTGAACGCCGCTCCGGCCGGCGCGCAGCTGGTGGTCAACGGCAACGTCACGCTGAACCTCGGTGAGACCAAGCAGACCGGCGGCGATTCGGTGACGTTTGAAACCGCCGGCGGAAACGACGTTCGGATCACCTACAGGCCGAAGTCGAATTTCGGGGCCGATTTCTGCAGCGGCACGTTTGCGATCGAGAAACAGATCCCGATGCGTTTCGTCGGCGCGCAGGATGTGACCGACTATCGCATCTCCAGCTACATCGTGGCCTCGCCGATGGTCGAATGCTCGGCGGTCTCGAAGCACACGGGCGACACGCCGGCCAATCTGATCCTCGTCGATGACGGCGTTGCGCCGGTGCTGACAGCCACGAACAAGGGGCGCCATCCGTTCGACGTCGGCATCGTGCTCGACAAATCGGGAAGCATGAACGACCTGCCGCCGGGCGCGATTTCCGGCGCGAACAAGGCCTCCATCCTCAAGTCGGCCATCACGAACTTCGTCGCCCAGTGGCAGCAGATGGATCAGCCGACGCCGGACGGCGCGGAATGGCAGCAGGACCGCATCGCCAACATTTTCTTCGACAGCGCTCCGGTGGCGCAGCCGCTGGCCGGCGCCGATCCGCCCACGAACGTCTGGCTGCAGCGCGGCAACAACTGGAACACGGTCAGCAACAACGTCAACACGCTGTCGCCCGGCGGTTCCACGTCGATCGGCGGCGGAATCAACGAAGCGATGAAGCAGTGGAAGCTCGATCCGGCCCATGACCTCTCGCTGGTGGTGGTGACGGACGGCATCCAGAACACGGCGCCGCTGATCAGCCCCACCGCGAGCGGATTTCTTGGCCTCACGCCCGTCAGCGGTTTCCCGCAGGAGTTGCGACAGCGCTTCGTTCCCATCCAGACCATCGGCTTCGGCACGCCGGCCTCCGTCGACCAGACGCTCCTGACGAACATTTCGTTCGAGACGTCGGGGGTCTCGTTCATCACCGCCAACGCCGCGACGATGTTCGACGTTCTCGGCCAGACGCTCATCGCCCTGCTCAAGGGTAATACGGCCTCGATGGGCCTGATCCATCACGACACCATGACTGGCAAGGGCCCGAGCGCTCCGCAGCAGGTGATCATCGACCGTTCGGCGCAACGCGTGGTTTTCACCGTGCAGTGGGCTCCGCCAACGCGCGAGGCGCTCGATCTCGAAGTCTTCCGCCCGAACGGAACCGCGGCAGTTCCCGACTCATCGCAGAAAACGCCGCAGGGCGCGTTCCAGATGTTCAACATCAAGGCGTCCGACGTTGGCACGTGGGCCGTGCGCGTGAAACGCGGTTTGAATCAGTCCGCCGAGGTGGTTTCGTACACGCAGAGCGCGCTGCTGCTCGAGCGCCACCTCGATTACACGCTGTCGATCGATCCGGGCCGCGCCGCGACCGGCGATACGCTCACGATCCGCGCGATCGTCGATTGGGATGGCAAGCGCCTGGCCGGTCTGCCGCCGGGATCGATTCGCGTGCGCGTGCAGCGTCCGCCGGCCAGCATCGGCACGATCCTTCACGACCAGCGTTTCCCCGACAAGTCGACCGGCGTCACCACCACACCTTCCGGCGACAAGCTGACACCGTACGATCGCAAGCTGGCCGCGCTGACGAAAGAGGGCCTGCTCAAACGCGTCACGCCGCAGGATGTGGCCACGATCGAGCTGAAAGAGCAGAGCCGCGGCCTCTACGAGGCGAAATTCGATCAGACCACCATCGCCGGTTCCTACGGTTTCGAAGCCGTCCTCGATTGGGACCTGGAACGCTACGGCCACGTGCACCGCGTGGAGCGCCTCGAACAACTCGTGCAGGTGAAAGCCGATCCCGGCAAGACCGAGGTGAAGGTGACCCGCCCGGACGCCAGCACGATCCGAATCGCAGTAACCCCCCGCGACAAGTCCGGCAACTACCTCGGCCCCGGCTACGCCTCAGTGGTCAAAGCCCAACTCGACAGCAAAGGGCGCATCACCGGTCCAACGGATCCGGACCAGACCGGAACGTACGTGTTCACCGTAATTGAGGCTCCGGCGGGCGAACCGGATGTGGAGATCACGGTGGGTGGGGTGGTGGTGTTTGGGAAGCCAAGGGGCAGATGAGGGTATCGGCCGGAGCGAGCATCGTCGAGTAATAACCGAATACGCGTTTATTCACCTCGAATGTTTCGCGGGCGAAAGCGATCGTCGAGCAGACGTAGACCAGTAGAAACATCAAAAAACAAAGTACGCCTCCCTTCAGCCATCCGAACGGAGGATTGAATGAATCATGAGATCTGTGCCTTGCGCTTTGGTAGCCCTGCCAGATGCCTGTCAGAACAATGACGATTAGGGCCAAAATCGCGAAAAAGAATGACACGACCGATATGGTTCGCGAGAAATCGCAGCGGCGTTGGATGCGCTCGATCTCGGAGTAGCCTGGCTCGGCGCGATAAATGCGATTGTGCGCGTGCATCCAGAGTTGTTGAATACTTGTCTGGATATCGATGCGGTCGCTCTCCTTTTGCAGGATTAGTCCTTTCATAGCGGAAGTCATCCAGCCTTCGACTTTGGCACCGCGGTTCGGATTGGGATCAAACCTTGAAAATGCATGACGCTGTACCAGCTCTCCGCCAAGCTCCGTGAGAAGTAGTACGTCTTTCGGACTCTCGGAGCGTAGATTTCTGATCAGCGTCGTATTTCGAAGTGCATCGTGCGTAAGTTTTGAGTGCTCGTCTGTCAGTTCCCATATCGGATCCATCAGGAAGGGAGCTCCCTGGTAAAGATATCGGGCTCCGAGGTCGTCGTACTTGATGCAGATGTCTTCTGTCAGCAAGCCCACCAGAAAGCAGAGAGCCACAAGAACGCTCCACGAGAGATTTACCCCCGGGCTGGCGTGATGCAGTCCCCACTTTCCAACAAAGAAGCCGCTGAAGGACTTACCGTAAGTGAAGTGCACAAACGCTTCGATGCCCAGCAGAACGAAGCCGCCGGCGAGGAATGTCATTCCAAGGTCTTTGATCTCGAAACCCATCAATGGAGGTGGGTGGATAGAAGAAGAAACTCCTACCTCCACTTATGACAACCACCAATTAAGACTCCGGCTCGATCAAGCGATCGATCAACTCTGGCGCCCGGACTGAACTACTGCCAGCGAGCCGCTGGCGGTCCAGCCGTCGAGCCGACGGCGCTACGCTTCTACGGAACCCAATCTGACCCATACCTCTCCTTCAACCGCTGCTCCGTCTCCCTCCGCATCTCGTCGTACGGAATGCCTTTCAGCCTTGACCGGTCGAGTGGGCAGGCGCGGATGATGTCGAGAGCGGCGGCGTGATCGAGATCCGCGCATTCTACCGAACGCATCTGTTACTCTGTCGCCGGTCCTGATGATCCCTTTTTCTCCCTGCCCGTGGTGTGTTTGCCTGCGATGAAGGCACTCATCATCACGTCGCGATTTCCGTGGCCGCCGTACACGGGCGATCGACTGCGCGCGTCGATCTGGATCGCCGCGCTTGCACGATGCGGTGAGGTGACCTTGATCGCGCCGGCCGGAACGCCGCCGAACAATTCGTTTCGTTTTTTCGCCGCGCGCCGTTCGTTGTTGAGTCTCGCGAAAGGGATGCTGCGCCTGCTTCGCGATCGCCTTCCGCTTCAATGCCTGATGTCCGCGCCCTACGATTGGCGAAACGCGATCGCGCGGGCTCGTGAAACCGATGGCCCGTTCGACGTCATGGTGGTGGTCCTTTCCCGCATGCATCCCTGGATCGAGGAATCGCTCGAAGGCCGGACGCTGCTCGACGCCGTCGATTCCCTTCGCCGCAGCGCCGAAGAGCGCGCGAAAGCGGCCGGACCTGCGACGCGCTGGCTCTGGCGGATGGAGGAGCGCCGCATGGCCCGCCTCGAACGCGAGGCCGCGCGCGAGTACGGAAAGGTCGTCGTCGTCAGCGACGATGAGCGGGGAGATTTCGGCGAGGCGGTTGCCGTGACCATCGGCATCGCCGCGAAGCCGCTCGAAGCCGCGCCGCGCGCCTACGACTTCGGATTCTGGGGACGATTCCCGTACTTTGCCAACGCCGACGCCGCCGGCTGGCTGCTCGAAGAGATCTGGCCGGCCATCCGCGCGATGCATTCCAGCGCGACGCTGATCCTGGGCGGGGCGGAGGCCCCCTCATCGCTTCGCAAGGCTGCGCATCGTCGCGGCGTGACGCTGATCTCGCCCGTCGACGACATCAGCAACTTCGCGCGCAATATCCGCATCGCGCTGATGCCGGTGCGCTTCGGCAGCGGCCAGTCCACCAAGATCCTCGAGGCCGCCGAAGCCGGCTGCGCCATCGTCGGAACGCCTCAGGCGTTTCGCGGACTGGGCCCGCTGGCCGTTCATGCACGGATCGAATCGTCCACCGCCGGATTCGCGCGCGCCGCCGTCGATCTGCTTGCCGATGACGATTTGCGCGCGCGTCAGGCGACCGGTCTTCGCGACGTCGTCACCGCGGCGTTCGCGCGATCCGTCACGCTCGATCGCCTCGCGTCAGTGGCAACGGAGGGCCGATGATTCGCCCCGGCTCGGTCGAACGATCGCTTCGAGCCACCATCGGCATCGCCGGCGATTTCCTCGTGGCCTGGGGCAGCCTGGCCGCCTTCGTCTATCTGCGCCGCACGGTTCCGCTGGCCTTTACCCGCGGTCTTCTCGCGCCGGAAAAACTTCCGCTCGACGCGGTGATCGTGGCGCTGTTCGGCGCGGCATTTCTGTCCGGACTCGGCCTGGCCGGCTTCTACCGCGGCCGCATCGCCCTGCGCGGGCGGCCCATCCTCATGGTGGCGCTGCTGATTCAAATCGCGCTGGTCACGATCGGATCGACAGTGCTCGAACGGCCGTTGCCGCGCACGGTCCTGGTGGCAATTCCCGTCCTGGAAGCGCTGCTCTTTCCGCTGTGGCGCGCGCTTCAACGCATGGTCTGGCCGGTGCGGCCGCGGGAGACCATCCTCGTCGGCGACCCGGTTGAAGTCTCGGCGGCCATGGCCGTGCTCAACGCCGCCGGCGATCAGCGCGTCCGAGTAGCCGGCTACGTCGGGATCGGACCGGCGGAGACCGGCGTGCCGTGGCTTGGGGCTTTGGACGATGGGGCCGTGCGCGATGCCATCCGCGACGTCGAAGAGGTGATCTGCCTCTGGTCCGAGGCCGCGCCGGACGGCCGCCTGGAACTGCTTCGCATTCGCGGACCGCGCGGCTATCTTCTGCTGGCCTCCTCCGCCGACGCCCTCCTCGTCTCCTCGGTCCTCGGGTGGATGGGCGACGAGCCGCTGATCGAGGTGATGATCGGCTGCGGCGTCGGAGCGAACGCCATCGTCAAGCGAGGCATCGACATCGCCGCCTCGATCGTGCTGGCGACGCTGACGCTCCCGCTCTGGATTCTGATCGCCGCCGCCGTCTGGCTGAGCGACCACGGTCCCATCTTCCATCGCCAGATGCGCCTCGGCCGCGGCGGCGTTCCCTTCGCCATGTGGAAGTTCCGCTCGATGCGCCCGCCGGCACCGGGACTATCCGACGAACAGCGCATCACCCGCATAGGCCGCATTCTTCGCAGCTACCACGTCGACGAGCTGCCGCAGCTGATCAACGTGATCGCCGGCGAAATGAGCCTCGTCGGCCCGCGCCCGGAGCGCCCGGAAATCGCCGAACAGATTCTTCGCGAAGTCCCCGATTTCGATCTCCGATGCCTGGTCCGCCCCGGCATGGCCGGCCTGGCGCAGAGCCTGGTCGAGTACGACTCCCGCCCGTCGGTCAAACTCCGTTACGACCTGACCTACATGTGCTCCTGGACGCTGTGGCTGGACATCCGCCTGCTGTTCCGCAGCGTAGCGGCGGCGTTATCGGGGAGTGGGGTGTAGAGCAGACATCCCTGTCTGCTCCCGACGGGCGTCCTCGCCCGGCGGTGGTTCCGGTGGCAAACCCGTGTGCTTTCACAAAAACCACCGCCGGGCGAGGACGCCCGTCGGTAGCAGGCAAGGATGCCTGCTCTACGCGAACCTTCGATACAACTCCAAATGCCTCTTTGCCGCATCAATCGGCGACGGCACTGATTGCGGCACGCTGGCGGTGATCTCGCCTCGCGTCCACTGGTCGATGATCGCTGCCAAACCGGCGGCTCCGCTTTCGAGCGGCGCGAGCCAGCCACCGCCGTGTTCGCGGATCCGTTCCGCCGGGGCGCCGAGGTCGAAGGCGGCGACGACGGCGCCGGCGAGCCAGGCTTCGGAGAGGACGAGACTGTGGGTCTCCGGCCAGATCGAGGGAAGCACGACCAACCCGATGCCGTGGCGGGCGAGCAGCGACGGAAGCGTGCCGGCCCGAAAGTAACCGTGAACCGTGACGTTTGGCACGCGGCGCATGGCCCGGAGCAGAGCTTCATCGCCGCCGCCGAAGATGTGGATGTCGATATTGGGGAGACGACGGGCGATGTCCAGAAGAAGATGCGCCCCTTTGTGCCGCTTCGCGCTTCCGGCGAAGGCGATCGTGCGTAGCGCTCTGGCCTTAAAAGGCGGCGCCGATACACCCGGCGCGATCACCTCGGCGACAAGATCCGGCAGCGAGAAGAGCCGGCGATGCTGGTCGAGCAGGAACTGCGACGGAAAGATCAGAGCTGCCGCCCTCGTGAGAATCTCGCGCGCCAGCGTGCGGCGCTCGCGCTGTGCATCCGGCGGAGCGTCCCAAGTCTGCCGCAGGCATCGATGACATCGCTCGAAGTCCTCGGAGTAAAAACAGAACTGACCGATCGGCTCCTCGATGAGGTGTGGCCGCGCGCAGAAGAGGGAAAAATCGTGAGAGGTGACGATCACGCGAACGCCGGATTCGATGAGCCGCAGCACGGCGGGAAGCGGCACGTCGTGCATCCCCTCGAAATGAACGGTGCGCGCGCCGGTGATGGCCATCGCTTCGCGAATACCCGTTTCGAGATCGATGGCCACACGTCGTGATCCCGTTCGCTCGAGAAGGCCGGGCGAGAGGAGGGCGACAGGGCGAAGACCGCGCTCGATGCGAAGTCGCGATGCCAGCTGCGCCTGCACGCCGCCCAGCCGCAAGGCCGTGCCGGATGCTGCGACGTTCAGAATCGCGGCCTCGGATTCGCCCGCGAACGTCCCGCGCACGCGCGAGGCAGCGCCGTGAAACGCGTCGCCGATCCGTTCGCTTGTCCGGCGAATTGCAGACGCAAGCCCTTCACCGCGAATGACTCTGGCAACGGTGCGGATCATGATCGGAGCACCGCGTCGTACACCCGCTCGATCTCCATCGCGTGAACATCGTTCCGTTTCGGCCGCGGTAGGCGCGCCGACCAGCGATCGATGATTTCCGGGTCGTCGATGAGACGGCGCAGGATCTGCTGGAGAGCCTCTGCATTGCCGGCGAGGAAGAGCTCGACGCAGTCAATCTCCGAGAGCGCGCCGCCGGCCGATGCGATGACGGGGACGCCGCAGGTCATCGCTTCGCGCGCCACCAGGCCGAACGATTCCAATCCGATCGACGGCACGAGCAGCACGTCCATCGACGCGAAGACACGCGGTTTTTCTTCTTCCGCGAATCGGCCTTCGAAGATCGCTGGCCCGCGCTTTTTCAGATCATCGACGTAGCCCGGAAACGCGCGAACATCGCCCCACACATGCAGCGATGCTTGGGACGGATCGATGTCCTTCATGGCATCGATCGCGGTGTGAATCCCTTTGTGCGGGCTGATCGAACCGACGTAACCGAAGCGAACCGGCCGGCGCGCCGGTGCGCGCGGCTCGCGAGGAGCATCGATGTCGACGCCGTACGGAATCACGTGAAATGGCTTCGATTTCGGGATCACACCCGCGCGGATGTAGTCGTCGCGAATGGCATTCGAGCCGGCGATGAAGACGTCGGCGGCGGCGATCGCGGAACGCGCAGCGGAGCGCCGCGTGGCGTGCATCAGGCGATTGGTTGCTGCGGCCGGCGCGACCTTGGTGAGGGTGACGCAGCGCGCGCATTTTTCGAAGCCGGGTCCGGTGCAACGGTTCCCGTCGCGATCGAAGAGGTTGACGCGCGCGCAGAGGAACCACCAGTCCTGAACCTGCATCACGATCGGGATGCCGAGGCGTTTGGCGACGTTGGCGAGGGAGAAGGCATGGCCGGCGAGGTGATGGATGTGAAGAAGATCCGGCCGCTCAATCTTCAGGAAGCGCTCGAAATCGCGCTCGATCAGCCGGTCGCGAATGGCGTTGCGGCGAAAGGGATTCCGCGAGGTGAAGTTATTCGTCACGATCCGCACGCGCACGCCGCGATCGAACAGCTCGACCGCCTCGCCATGCGCACGCGCGGGATCGGCTCCGCGCACGTAAACCGCGACGTCGTGCGACGGCTGCTGCTGGCGCACGAGCCAGTAGGCGTAAAGCTCCGTCCCGGCGTGTTGAAACGGCGGCCAGCCGTGAACGAGATGGACGATGCGGCGGCGCTTCGCTGCAGGCTTTTCGCCGAGGGCGGAGCGGATGCGCGCGCGTGCGGGTTCGAGCGGATCGCTTCGCATGAACGCCGCGATCGTGGCCATGTAACGAGGATGAAGTCGTTGCAACGTGCGTTGCGCCCGGCGTTGCAGCGCCAATCGCGACTGGCGAAAACTGCGATGCCCGGCGTGGAAGATGAAGGTGGCATCGTCGGCGATGTGCAGCCAGCCGCGAGCCAGCGCGCGCATGCAGAAATTGTTTTCTTCTCCGTAGCCGAACCCGAAACGCTTCTCGTCGAAGAAACCAACGTCGTCGAACACTGCCCGCCGGATGTAGAGGCAGACACCGACGCCGGTCGGAATCCGCGTGTAGCTGCGTTGCGAGACCTGTTCGACAACCGCCGCGAACGATGCGACGTCGAATCCTGCCGGCAGCAGGTTCTCCTCGAAGCCTCGGGGAACGGAGCAGAGCGTGGCGTGATTCGAGAGCGGCGTGACCGTTCCAATGTCGCCGGACGAGTAGGCGGCATCGATCAGTTTTTCCAGCCAGCTGGCGGTGACGACGGTGTCGCTGTTGAGCAGCACGACGTCCGAGGTCGATTCGCGCATGCCGCGGTTGACGGCGACGACGAAGCCGCCGCGCTGTTCGTTCCGGAGAACGTGGGCTTTCAAGCTTGCCACGATCTGCTCCACCTCACCATCCTGCGGGCCGTCGATGACGAGAATGAGGCGATGACGGGTAAGGTCCGTCTCGCGCACCACGCTTTCGAGACAGGCACGAAGCTCGGCGGCAGCGCCGTAGATCGGGACGACGACATCGACGGTCGATGGTCGTATAGCCGGCGGTCGTCCCGCGCCGCGCGTCCAGTCGAGCGGAGCGCGGCGGATGAAGTCGATGATCTTCAAGTGTCGCGCATCGTAGCGCCGTCGGCTCGACGGCTGGACCGCCGCCGGCTCGGCGGCAATGAACCCAACCCGCCAGCGAGCCGCTGGCGGTACAGCCGTCGAGCCGACGGCGCTACGATGCGCGGCGCTCGATTATCCACTCGCCAAAGCACAGCGCCAGCATCTTCATAAACCAGCTCGAACCACGGCGCCGCGGGAAGGTGTTGCCAAGCGCTTGGACAGCGCTTGCGCGATATGAGCAGATAGCGGATTTGATGCTGCCCGAGCGCGCGCCAGAGCTGTTCGGCGTCGGCGCTCCTGCCGATGATCGTTTCGTTCGAGTACGGGCCTTCGACGTCGCCGAAAAAGTCGTCGCCGCCGTAGTACTTCAGTTGTTCGGCGCAGACGGCGTAGATCCGTCCGGGGCCGCGATGCTCGAGGGCGCGATACTCGGGGATGTGGGCTTCTAGGTATTGCTGTCGTTGCGTGGTTTTGATCGGAATTGGTCCCTGTCGCACGAGGCGGTAGCCGGCGTAGGCGATTCCGGGGGCGATGGCGATCAGCGAGATGGCGATGAGCGCATTGCGGCGGAGCAGCGGCGCGACGGCGGTGGCCGCGGTCATCGCCACCAGTGGCAGCAGCGGCAGGAGGTAGCGCGAGTCCTGCGGCAGAAACGTGAAGATGGCGATGTAGGCGATGCAGACGGCGGCGATGAACGTCGCGCGCCGGTCGCGCGTGGCGGCGATGATCGTGATCAGCATGGCCACGGCGAAGAGCGGCGACCAGGGCGGCTGGAAGTTGACGCGTTCGCGAGCGAAGGTGATGTCCCAGAAGAGCCGAGGCACGCTGGTGAGATGTCCGGAGTTCGCCGTTATCAACGTCCAGGGGCTGGTCCCGAACACTTTCGGGATGAAGGGGAAGACCGGATTGCCGGTGAGCGCGATGATGCGGCCGTACATCGGAAGCATGGCTGCGATCAGTGCACCGAGGTAGAGCGGGATCGTGCGGCGGCGATGCGGGCCGAAGAGCAGCAGGTATGCGAATCCCGCGGCGGCGAAGTACAGGCCGAGGTATTTCGTGCTGCAGGCGGCGCCGAGGAGAAAGCCGGCGGCGAGCGGGTTGCGATCGAGGCAGTAGAAACCGGCGGCGACGAACAGCATCAACGCCGCCTCGGTGTAGGTAACTGTCGCGATCTGAATCACGATCGGATTGCCGAGGACGAGCGCGGCGGCGAGGTAACCGGTCATCCGCTGCTGCGGCCACGCGATCAACAGTCCCGCCAGAATGATCACCTCGGCGAGCGCGACGAGATGCGTGGCGGTGTCGCCGGCGAGGAGGAAAGCCGGGACGCAGAGGAGCTCGTGAAACTGGGGGAAGACGGGGAAGCGGGCGTCAGTCAGGAAGCGGATGGCGCCGGAGCGGGCGATGGTTCTTACGAAGGACAGGTGGTAGAGCGTTTCGTCGAAGGCGATCGGGGGGTAGAGGGTGAGGAGGAAGAGGGGAAGCGTTAGCAGCGACGCGCCGGCGAGCCGCCGGCGGTCCAGCCGGCGGGCCGCCGGCGCTACGAGCGTCGGCGCTACGAGGCCGAGGAGCGCGATCGTGGTGAAGGTCCAGAGGAGCCATGGTCGCAACGCGCCGATGATTCCGAGGATGGCGAAGAGCTGGCCGGCCACCGCCAGTCCCATCGCTGCGCGGAGCGCCAGCGGCGCTTTTGATCCCATTACCAGTGTTCCCGCGCCGGCGGCGGTGAGGAGCAGGAGCAGCAGGACGGCAGCATGTTCGAGGACGAAGAACAAGGCGCTGATGATCGCATGCGCGGTAACGTAGAGGCGTGCCGAAGCTCTCGGTAGTCATTCCCACGTTCAACACGGCGTCGATGACGTTGCGCTGCTGCCGTGCTGTCCTCGCCTCGATGCCGGAGGGTTCCGAAGTGATCGTGGCGGATGACGGATCGAGCGATGGGACTGCGGAGTTGCTGGCGCGCGAAGTGCCGTCGGTGCAGGTGGTGAGGCTGGAGTCGAATCGCGGGTTCGCGCCGGCTGCGAATTGCGGCGTTGGTGTCGCGCGTGGACGCATCATCCTGCTGCTGAACAGTGATGCGATGGTGTTGGCTGATGCTCTTCGCGCCCTCGTTGCCGCGTTCGATGATCCTTCCCTCGGCATTGCTGGGGCTCGGCTGGTGAATGAGGATGGGACTCTGCAGTGGAGCGGAGGGCGGACTCCGACATTGCCGTGGATGATTGGAGTCGTCAGCGGGTTAGGGCGATTTGCCAGGCTGTTTCGGCGGAAGTCGAAGCACAGACAAGAGTGTCTGTGCCACATTGATTCTGCCGGGAAGCATGGTCCGCTCGAATCGGAAGATCCGATGTGGCACAGACACTCTTGTCTGTGCGAGGTTGACTGGGTCAGCGGCGCGTCCATGGCCTTTCGACGCGAGGTGTGGGAAACAGCCGGCCCGCTCGATGAACGGTTCCGCTTCTACTGTCAGGACATCGAGTTCTGTCTTCGTGCGCGCAAGGGCGGCTGGCGGGTGGCCATCGTCGAGAACGCGCGCGTTGCGCACGCCATCGGCGGAACGGTGGCGGGGGATGCCGCGCTGCGACACGATCCCGCACGGCTCTGGCCCGACCTGCTCGATTGGGGGTCCTCGCACTACGGACGGCGATGGTCGATCGGCGCGCGCATCGTGCTGGTGATGGCGGCGTGGTCGCGCGTGGCCTGGAGCGTTCTCTTTCGTCGCAGCCAGACCGCGGCACTCATTCGCGGCGCGCGAAGTCTTCAGAGCAGCGACTCGTAGAAGCGCCGCAGGCCGCGGGCGAGGGTGTCGTTGTCATAGCGATCGCGGACCGTCTGCCGCGCAGCGTTGCCGATACGCGTTGCGGTTTCGGGATCGCGCAGCAGACGGTTCACGGCTTCCGCGAACGACGTCACCTCATCGGCGATGAGGATGTCGCGCCCGTTCTCGATGTCGATTCCGCCGGCGCCGAGGGTCGTGGCTACGATCGGTTTGGCCAGCGCCATCGCTTCGAGGACTTTGATGCGCATGCCGCCGCCGGCGAAGAGGGGAGCGATGACGACCGACATCCGCTGCAGGAACGCCTGGGCGTCGGCGACTTCGCCGAGGAACTCGATGTTGTGACCGCGGGCGAGATCGCGCAGCCAGCCGGGCGCACGGCTGCCGGCGATGAACAGCCGCGCATTCGGAACGCGCGGCCAAAGCTGGTCGATGATCCAGCGAACTGCTTCCTGATTCGGACGAAAGTCGAGCGAGCCGATGAAGCCGACGGTCCCTGTTTCCGGCGATCCAACATCGGAAAGTGTGATGCCGCACGGCACGACGTGCATCGGACGCGTGCAGCCGAGGGCTCGAAAGTCGTCCGCATCGGCGGCGGAGATCGGGATCATCGCGTCGATGGTGTTGAGGTGCCGCACCTCGTACTTGCGCAGCGACGCCGCAACGCGGCGTATGGCGAACCGCCGCAGCGGATTACGTTCGTTCGCCGCCAGCCCTTCCCAGATCCGGAACTCGACGTTCAGCGAGCGAAGCGCGATCCGGGCATTGCTCTCATTCCGCACGACGTCTGCGTACGGCAGCAGGAACGGGCTCTCGATCTGGACAACGTCCGGTTTGAATCGTCGCAGTACCCTGCGAATCACCTCACGAAAATCGTTTGATAGAAACCGGCTGACGATGAACGGCGCATCTCCCGACCACCTGATGCTCGACGTATCGATATCGATCGCCTCGACCGGGACCGGCGCCAACGCCCCCTCCGCGCGATGCTTGCGCGGATTCAGCGACACGATTTCTACCTCCGCGCCCGCGTGAAGCAGCCCCTCCGCCAGCCGTCCCATGGCGATGCGTCCGCCATCGATCGGCGGCCAGGGAAGGCGGGGAGTAAGCAGCAGAATCCGCACGTTCGTGGCAGATATCACAACCTATCGTGATCGATTCCGCCGGACCGGTCCTCCGTCAATCATGCGAAAACCCATTTCCCTGCTTCTGTTCGTCCTCTCTCTGCCCGCGCTCGCCCAGACGCCCTATCTGGTCAAAGACATCAACGCCATCACCAACGCCAGTCCAGCCCCCTCGGATCCCGCCAATTTCATCCGTTTCGGCTCGCGCGTTTTCTTTACCGTTGACCACGACTATCAATCGGAGTTGTGGTCGACGGACGGCACGGAAGCGGGCACGTCGATGGTCGCGGCGATCGTTTCGCAGGCGACGAGTGCCAATCCCTCTCGATTCATCGTCGTCAACGGAAAGCTGCTCTTCAACGCCACCGATTTATCGCATGGCGAAGAGCTGTGGGCCTCAGACGGCACAGCAGCCGGGACGAAACTGTTGGCGGACATCTCCCCAGGCGCCGGGTACTCCAGTCCCGGATCGCGCATCGTCTACCACGGCCAGATGATCTTCGACGCCGCCGATGGCGTCGACGGCCGGGAGCTCTGGATCACCGATGGAACCCCGGCGGGCACGAAGCTTTTCAAGGACCTCGTCCCCGGCCTCGGGTCCTCCAATCCGCATTCGTTTGTCGTGTTCAACGATCTCGTGTACTTCGGCGCCGGCGAAGATCTCTGGAAGACGGACGGCACCGAGGGCGGCACGGTCAAGGTCAAGTCGTCCGTCAACGTGCAGAACCTCGTCGTTGCCGGCACGCGCATGTTTTTCACCGGCAATACCAGTCAGACTGGCGCCGAGCCGTGGGTGAGCGACGGAACCGAGGCCGGCACGCACCTCATCACGGAGCTCGTGCCCGGCACGGCGAATGGGATGCTTTCCGCCGGCACACCGTTCGGTGACCGGATCGTGTTCCAGGCTGCCGATCCCGATCATGGCCGGGAGCTCTGGATCAGCGACGGCACTGCCGCCGGAACGCACATTCTTCGCGACATCAATCCCGGGCCGGCCGAGTCCATCCTCGGCGATCCGTACATCACGGTCGCCGACGGTGTGGCCTATTTTTCGGCCTTCAGCCCGGCCGAGGGCCAGGAGCTGTGGCGAACCGATGGCACCGAGGCCGGTACGACGCTCGTGCGGGACATTTATCCGGGGATGCAGGGCAATCTCGTCAACAGGAGCAACCCGGCAGGCCTCGTTGCTGTCGGCGATCGGATCTTTTTCAGCGCTCGAAACGGCGGCAGCACCACGCTGTGGACGAGCGACGGCACCGCGGCCGGAACCCGCCAGGTCAAAACCAGCAGCCCTCTCGCCGTGTTCATCGGGTTCACCAATATCGACGGCACGCTCTACTTTGGCGGTGCGAACAATCTCAACGGCGTCGAGCCGTGGAAGAGCGACGGCACCGATGCCGGAACCTCGATGCTCGCCAACATCCAGGAGGAGAGCGGGCCGTCGTCCTATCCGGCCATTCTTCCCGCTGCGGACGACTGGATCTACTTCAGCGCCTGGGATGGGATCGGCTCGATTGCCAACAACGGTGAACCGCGGTCGCTGTGGCGCAGCGATGGCACCGCCGAGGGAACGGTGAGGTTGCTCGACGCTACGGGGACGGAAGGTTTCTTCGCCGCCGGTCGCTCGATTTTCTTCGGGAAAGGGGGAGAGCTCTGGACGAGTGATGGCTCGCCGGAAGGTACGGTTCCTGCCGCGGAGCTCGCCAGCCGCTTTCCCGGACCCCTCTTGATTGCCTACGCGGATGGCGACAAGCTCTTCGCGAACGTCCTCTCCTCGTCCCCACCGACGCTGTGGGTGACGACGCTGGCTTCCCACGCGCCGGCGACGTTGCTCACTCCTTTCGGAGCCGGCTTGTTCGTAAACGTTGCCGGGCGATTGATGTTCTTCGCCGGCGACAGCTTCTACGGTCTGTGGACCACCGACGGCACGCCCGCCGGAACCTATGCCGTAGTTCCGAACGTCGGCACGAGCCTGTCCGGCGCTGTGGCCTTCGGTGGTTATCTCTACTTCAGCGCCATGACCTCGGCCGGAACGAAGTTGTGGAAGAGCGACGGCAGCTTCGAGGGAACGACGGTAGTCAGGACGTTTCCCTCCGGTTCGTTGGGGCTGCGCAACTTCGTCGTCGCCGGCAAGAACCTCTTCTTCCTTTCCGACAGTCAGGTCTGGATCACGGACGGAACCGATGCCGGTACACGCGTCCTGTCGCCCAAGACGACGGGTGTACTCGCGCCGGAGGGAGATCGCGTGATCTTTTTCGCCGCCGTCTCTTCCCAGAGCGGCGCGGAACTGTGGGCGAGCGACGGCACTGTCGAAGGCACGCACATCCTGCACAAGTTTGCCGGCGTTGCCCCCTCCACTGCTGACGAACTGGTCGGCGTCAACGGTGCCGTCTATTTCAGAGCCTACGACCCCGTGAACGGTTCTGAACTGTGGGTTACCGACGGCACTTCGGAAGGGACCAGACTCGTCGCGGATATCGAGCCCGGAGCCAACAGCAGCTATCCGCACGAGCTCGTGCGCGCGGGCAACCGGCTCTTCTTCATCGGCGGCACTACCGATACGGGGGTCGAACTGTGGTCGCTCAATACCTCGTCGCCGTTACGGCTCTCGATGAACGACGTTCGTGTAGCCGAGGGCGACTCGGGGACGAAGACGGCGCGCTTCACCGTGTCGCTGTCCGCGCCCTCCACGCAAACGGTGACCGTCGACTACGCCACCTCGGATGGCACCGCCGTCGCCGGCAGCGATTACGACGCCGCATCCGGGACGCTCACGTTCGCTCCCGGCGAGACCACGAAGAACGTCGACGTCCGTGTTCGCGGCGACGTCGTTCCCGAGAACAACGAAACGTTCGCGCTCACCCTGCGCAACGCCTCCGGCGCAGCGCTGCCGGCAAACTCGGCCTTCGCCATCATCGACGATGACGATCAGTCTGCGGACATGGCGCTGGCGCTCGATTTTTCGTTCTGGGACAACCTCGATGTTCTCGTCAACGCCACGAACAACGGTCCCCGCACCGCGACGAACATGAAGATCCTGCACACCGCCACGCCGGCGGATATCGCGGCCAGCTCCTGCCAGCTCTGTCCATCTCCGCCGCAGGTGATGGCTTCCGGAGCGACCGCCCGTGCCTACGATTACCGCTGGTTCAGCTACCAGCAATACCTCACCGCAACCGCCGTGATCCATGAGCGCGATCCGCAGCCTGCGAACAACAGCGTCGGATGGGTCACCAACATTTACCTGGCCATGGACGCGCTTTACCTGACTCCGGGCTCCCAGGCCAACGTCTGGTTCGAGCCGAGTCAGAGTCAGGCCAGCGTTACGATTACGTCGTCCGATCCCTCGGTGATTTCCGTCCCCTCGTCGCTGACGGCAATCGCCGCCAAGCCGGTGAGCTTCATCGCCCGCGGCGTGAGCGTGGGAACAGCGACGATCCGCGTTTCCACCCCCGCCGCGACCCTTGCCACGCTCACCATCGACGTCGTGAATCCCGGCACGAAGCTCCGCTGGCCGGGCGGCGTGACCGCGGCCGCGAGCAACGGTGCCGCGTCGTTCGACACGCAGATGGGATTCGCGATCAACGCATCCGGAACCGCGCCGTACACCGGCGAACGGGCCACCGGCGTGGTCACCGTCTCCGCAAATGGTCGTGAGCTCGGGCGCTTGACCCTCGCGCCTGGTCCCCAACTGCAAGTGCTCCCGTTCTACCTGCCCGCCCTCGGAGTGAACGCGATCCGGTTCGACTACCTCGGCGACGCGAATTTCCTCCCGATGACGCAGACCTCGAACATCACCGCCACCATCGGCCACGCCACGATCCTCGGCGGCGCGGAGAGAAACGGCACGACCGCGAAGATCCACCTCCGCGTGACCGGATCGCCCGAGGGCACTCCGACGGGTACGCTCCGAATCTCTGAGGCCGGAGTCATCGCTCCGATCGATATCCCGCTCACCGCCGCAACCCCGGGAACTGCGCAAGCGGACATCGCGCTGAGCAATGTCTCCGCCGCCCCGCACACGCTGGTCGTCACCTACTCCGGCGACGGGCACTACAGCCCGTCAACGCAGAACGTACGCATTACCGAGGGCCACAATCGCGCCGTGCGACGGTGAATCGTGTATAAATAACTTTCATGCGCGCCCGGTTCCCTCTCGCTGTTCTGTTCCTCCTTCCCACAGCGCTCTTCGCACTCGACTGGTCGGCGCACGGACCGAATGGGGGAACGGTCGCGCAGATCGCCATCTCGCCCGCGGCGCCGCAAGTCGTGTATGCCGCCAGCGGCGCGGGAGTGTTTCGATCCGACGACGCCGGGGACCACTGGCGCGCAGCCGGCGGAGCGCTCGGCGCCGTCACCCAGCTCGCCGTCGATCCGACGAACGCGGAGGTCGTCTTCGCCACAACGGGGCCGAAGGTCTACAAATCGACCGACGGCGGGGCCACGTGGCGCGACGTGACCGATCACTTACCGTTCCCGCTCCTTCCCTCCGCCCTCTTCATCGATCCAACGAATCACTCCACGATCTATCTCGGATCACGTTGTGGGCCGATCGGTTTCAAGACCGCAGTTCCGTCCATGTCCGGCAGTCCGTTTGCCGGCGCGGGCGTTTTCAAATCGATCGATGGCGGCGCTACGTGGACGGCGCAGCTGAAAGGACTGGACGACCGTTTCTTCTCGGTCTGTGTCGAGGAGCTCTCGCTCGATCCCGCCACGCCGGCACATCTTTTCTCCAGTCCACTTCTCACCGACGGCGGCTATTCGGAGTCGTACGACGGCGGCGCGACCTGGACGCGCGCGGCGGCATTGGTGCCGGGCCGCGTCGTCGCCGGCCATCCGGCACTGACGCTGACGCGCTACGGCATCACCGGCTTATCCGGATACGGCAGCTTTCTGCGCAGCACCGACGGCGGCGTAACCTGGAGCACGGTCGTCATTGCCGGCGTTCCACTGACACGATTCAACGACCTCACTACGGATCCTGAAACCGGCCGTCTGTTTCTGGCGACGGATATCGGAGTCTTTCGCAGCGGCGACAGCGGCACCACCTGGATCGACGCGGGCGCGCCGCGCGTCCCGACGGCGCGAGTGGTCGTCGACCGCGCCGCCGGATACGTGTTCGCGGCGAACGCGTTCGGCGTCGTGCGCGCTGCCATCCCGAGCGGCCCATGGCAGCAACTGGCGCTCGATGATCCGTCGACGAATGTGAGGAGCGTGGTCTCCGATCCCCACGACCCCTCGACGGTCTACAGTCTGATCTCCGACTTCCAGAACAATTTCACGCCATTCGCGACCCATGGACGCATCTTCGTCAGCCACGACCGCGGCAATTCCTGGCAGCTCCTGCGCGAGAAGGACGACATCGGGCACGCGAGCATCGCCGTCGATGGCATCGGCGATCTTTACGTTGAAGGCGCCGACGGCCTGTGGCGCTACTCCGCGGCAACGGGCGAATGGACGCAACGCACGACACCGCCGGCGCTCACCCAGGCTGCCGACCGCCGCCGCGCCGGTTACCTCTACGCCTTCAACAACTTCTTCACGCCCACGTTCGCCGTCTCCTCCGACGGCGGACAGTCATGGCAAAAGGTGACGCCGCCGCTTCCGCACGGCGTAGTCTCGGTGATCGTCGATCCTGCCCAGTCCTCGACCGTCTACGCCCTCGGTGCGGAGGGAATCGCCAGGAGCACCGACAGCGGGATGACGTGGACGATCGTCGAGCCCACGGATACACGCCTCCTGGCCATCGCGCCGTCGAATCCACTCCGGCGCTATCGCGCCGGCTACACATCGGCAGTCGGCCTTCAGGTGGTCGTCCTCTTCCGCAGCGACGACGCCGGAGTGTCCTGGACGCTCCTCGACCTCCCCGAGCAACTCTCCGGCTCCCTGGCCCTGGTCGTCGACCCCGCCGACGCCCAATCGTTCTGGATCGCCTCCGGCGCCGGCAAGATCTATCACTCCCCCGACGCCGGCCTCACCTGGCAGGACGCCACCACCCCCGTCCCCGCCTTCGATCTCGCCATCGCCGCGGATGGTTCCCACCTCTACGCCGCGACGAAGACGTCAGGCGTGCTGGATGCGCCGATCGCGCACGTACGGCGGAGGGCGTCGGGACATTGATGCTCACCACAGAGACGCAGAGATCACAGAGGTTTTCTCTGCGACGGAGCGCTGCCCGTCTCGGCGGCTGGCTCGGCGCGCGTCCTCGCCGCCGAGGTGTTAGGCAAAATGTTGGGGTCTGGCGGGTAGGTGGCGGGACGCACGCCTGGCCAGCCGGCGCGACGCCAGCGCTCCGAGGATCACCGCCAGCGTCCCAATCGAGATCACCCGTCCGCGTACGAACGCATCCGGCAGATAGAGGACTTGCAGGCGGTGGTGGCCGGCGGGGACGTACATCGACAGGAAGGCGCGGTTGACGGACTCCAGTTTCACGCGCCGGCCGTCAATGTAAGCGCGCCAGCCGGGCCACGACGCCTCAGCGATCACGATGCGGCTCGGCGTGCGAACCTCGCCGTCGATTTCGTAGCGCGATCCGATTCGTTGCGTGTGCAGGGTGGCGACGCCGTTGTCGACTAACTGCGGGGGGACGTCGTGCGTGACGATCCACGCTTCGTCGGTGAAGTCGGTGGCGGCGGACATCTCCTCCAGCGCTCGCTGGTCGCTGTCGATGAAACGGATGCGGCGGGGGACGAAGACTCGCGGGATGGCGTGCGTGTTCTCGATCAGGCGGGAGGTGTGATCGTCGGCGACGACGCGCCAGCCCGGCGGCGGTTCCATCGTGCGCGGGGTGATGGCGTGGCGCACGCCGAGGAAGGAGAGGAAGGGGAGGGAGAGATCGGTGATGTCGTGGTAGGTGCGTTTCTGATCGGGGCACCACAGTTTCATCGTCTCGACGTACGTGTAATACGTCATCGCCGAATAGCCGCGCACGTCTTCGAGGCCGTACATCGAGGCCACGTTGGGGATGACCATGTTGCCGATGGCGGTGAAGCGATAGAGCGGATCGCGAGGGATGGCCGCGATCAGCGGAACCGACGGATAGAACATGCGGCGGGGGATCGTCGGATGGATGTTGCCGTCTTCGATGAGCCGCTGTCCGGCGATGGCGGCGACGATCAGGATGATGGCAACACGGCGTGAGGATGCGCCGAGTGCGGCGAAGAGAAGGACGATGCCGGCAAGTTCCGCGGCGGCGCCGGCGAAGAGAAGCTTCGGATCGACGCCGATCGTCAGCTGCATCCGCCAGAACCAGGCGGTGGCGATGCCGAGCATTGCGGCGGCGACGAGGACGACGCGGCGATCGCGTCGCGTGGATGCATCGAATGCCATCGCCGCCAGAATCGACAGTGCCAGCGCGGCTGCGAATCCGAGCCGGTCGTTCACGGCGATCTTGAAGAGCGGCAGCTTGCGCAACAGGCCGTCGACCGGCTGCGCTTTCCAGCTGGCGAAGAGCGCGACGACGCAGAGCGCGCCGAAGAAGCGCACCTCGCGGCGGCGCCAGAGCCGGAAGGCGGCGATCAGCGCCAGCGCCAGGATCACGCTTCCGACGCGCGCCAGTCCGAAGTCCAACTCGCTGGTCGGCGAATGCCACGACGCGCCGCCGTAGTAGGGGATGAACGTCGCGCGCACCGCCTTCCAGATCTCGTGCGCGGCGGCGGGCGGGGGCGGCGTCTGGCGGATGAGGTAGTCGAACGACCAGGGGAGCGCCGCCAGAAACGGCATCAGCGTGATCGCCGTCAGCAACAGCGCGATGCCGCCGGCGGCGAGCGCGAGGGCGGTGGGACGCTGCCATTCGCGCCAGACCGGGACGAGCTCAAAGACTCCATAGATCACACCGATCACGGCGACGTGCAGCATCGTCTCCGGGTGTCCGAAGACGATCAGCAACACGAGGGCGATCGTCAGCAGCGTGAACGCGGCGAGGTCGCGGCCGCGCACAACGCGGCGCACCGCCAGCAGCACAAACGGCAGCACCGTCCAGCTCCGTCCATGCGGCCACGTCCCGAAAAAAGCCATAGCGCTGCAAAGTGAATAGCCGGCTGCGGCGATCAGCGAGGCCCCTTCGCTGCATTCGAGCTCGCGCGCGAAAGCGAAGGCAAAGAGCGCGGCCAGGAAAAAGATCATCGCCGCGTTGAAGGTTGTGGCCAGGCCGAGCGGGAGCAGCAGCCCGATCAGATTCAGCGGATTCAGCGGCGCCGCCTGCATCCCCGCGGCCAGCACCTCGCCGGAATCCATGGCCGGATTCCACAGCGGCCACTGATGATTCGCGAACGACTCCCGCACCATGTGCTGCCACGGCACCATCTGCAGGATGTGATCGACCAGCAACCCGTTGTGCGCGGTGGTGAATCCGAACTCGTGCGCGTAGTCGCTGAACGGCGCGCTGAGAAAGAGGATGTCGTATCCGCCGTACACACTATTCGTGACCAGCGCCGGCCCGATGAAGAGAAACGGCAGGAGGATGGTCACGATGGCCGCGCCGCGCGAGACCGGCGTCACGTACTTCCAAACGAGAATCGTGCCGGCGGCAACGATCAGGTAGAGCAGTAACGCCGTCGGCACGCCGGGAAGTATAGGAGGGGGGCGAAGCGTAGCGCCGTCGGCTCGACGGCTGTACCGCCAGCGGCTCGCTGGCGGGTTTGCGTGTCTTGCCGCCGAGCCGGCGGCGGTACAGCCGTCGAGCCGACGGCGCTACGCTTTGCCTCTCTTCAATCGGTACCCGATCGTCGGCGCCGTCAGGATGTGCTCCGGCATCCGCGGGTTGTCCTCGAGCTTTCTCCGCAGCTCCGCGATGTGCGTATCGATCGTCCTCGTGATCACCGAATCCGCGTAGCCCCACACCGCGCGCATCAGGTCAAGCCGTGGGACGACGGCGTTTTCCTTCTCCAGCAGCGCGGCAAGCAGATCGAATTCTTTGCGGGAGAGCGACACAGCCTCACCGCGCTTGGTCACCGTGCGGCTGGCGAAGTCGACGATCACGTCGCCGAAGCTGCCGATGCGGCGCTCAGGCGCAGGCGCGCCGCGCCGGAGGACGGCTTCGACTCTGGCCAGCAACTCCAGCAGGGCGAAGGGTTTGGTCACGTAGTCGTCGGCGCCCATCTTCAGGCCACGCACCTTGTCGGACTCGTCGCCCTTGGCCGTGAGGATGAGGATCGGCAGACTCAGGCCGGCGTCGCGGATGCTGCGCAGGACGCGGAAGCCGTCGAGCTTCGGCAGCATAAGGTCGAGGATCATCAGATCGGGCGGCGACTTGAGTGCGGCATCGAGGCCGGCCTGACCGTCGTCGGCTACCTCAATGCGGTACCCCTCGATCTCCAGGTTGTTGCGCAGGCCGAACGCCAGCTCGGCGTTGTCTTCGACGATCAGGATCCGTTTCACGCCATCGCCTCCGAACCATCGATGGGCGCCTCGACGACGAAGCACGCGCCCCCTCCGCCGGAGTTCTCGACCCAGCAACGGCCGCCGTGGCTGGCGATGATCTCGCGGACGATTGCCAGGCCGATGCCGCTTCCCGATTTGTGCGTGCCGCGATCGCGATCGAGCCGGTGGAAGCGCCGCCAAACCGACTCGCGTTCGTCCGCCGGAACGCCCGGGCCTTCGTCCTCGACCTCCAGACGGATGTTCGGTCCCTGCACGGAGAGCCGCACGCGCACGGTCTGTCCGGCCGGTCCGTACTTGACGGCGTTGTCGAGCATGTTAGTCAGCACCTGCTTCCAGGCGTCGCAATCGACGTGCGCATGCAGGCGCGGCGGCGTGTCGACGATGATGACTACATCGCGCCGCATGGCCAGCGGGGCGAAGGCGTCGACGGCATCGGCCACCAGCGCTTCCATGTCGCAGTCATCGATCGTCGGCGTGATCCCGGCGCGCGGTCCTCGGGAGAGAAACAACACGTTGTCGACGAGGTTGGTGAGCCGTTGCGCTTCTTCGCTGATGATCCGCAACGAGCGTTGCCGTTCATCCATCGAACGGACGCGATCGAGCAGCAGCGTTTCGGAGAACATCCGGATCTGCGTGAGCGGCGTGCGCAGCTCGTGCGAGACGCCGGAGACGAAGTCGGATCGCATGTGCGCCAGCTGCCGTTCGCGCCGCAGGACGATGAAGGCGACGGCCAGCACCATGGCGCTGGTGAGCAGCATGACCACCAGCAGCGGCAGCCGCGATCGCGGGATCCCGCCCGGAATCATCGCGGCAACGGCCCTCGGCGAGAGCGAGCATTGCAGGGTCAGACCTCGCACGGCATCTCCGTAGTTTCCGGGCGCCGGCATGGTCACGCCCATCGATTCGTCGAACGTTCCCGGCGTACGGAAGATCTCCTGATCGCCTCGGGCGATGCGGATGAAGACGTCGGCGTTGGTCAGCGCGCCTTTGTCGAGGATGCCGGGGAAGACCGAGCGTCGCGCGAAGGCACGGGCCGCGAGCATGCCGATGGCTTTCTCGGGAATGGTGAAGGCATAGATGCGGGTCTGATCGATCCCGTAGATCAGCAGATGGTCGCCGTCATCGAGATGAACGCGCACCGTCTGCGCATCGCCGGCGGCGTTGCGCTCGCGGGTGATGGCCGGGAGTTTCCGCAGCGCCCAGCTCTGCAGCGGCTCCGGCAGCGGTGGCGTGATCGTCCCTTTCGCGGTATCGATGAGGACGAGGCGATCGACGACGAAGGTGACGTCGGCGACGCGATCGTTCGCCTCGAGCTCGCCGCGCGACGGGACGGTGTCGTGGTCGAGCAGATAGGTGGTGATCTCGCGGCGGAGCGGCTCCGAACCGAATATCTCCAGCTCGTAAACCGTGCGGCGGAGGAGATCGTCGGCAATGACGGAGGCGTCGTCGCGAATGGCCCGCCGCACCGCCGCCCGATGCGCGCGCTCCGCGCTGACCGCCTCGAAAGTGAGCCCGGCGGTCAGCACAATGGCAGTGACGAGCAGGCCGAGAAGGATCATCGTGCCCGCATTGGACCGATTGAATGTAATCACGTGCGACGACTGTAGCAGCGGCGGGAGCGGGAAGGACGACAGCCGCGCGAGGCTGACAAAATCCTTACGTCGCTCGCGTGAACAGCTGCCGCTGGCTGACCTGATACGCCGCGGCGCGGATGGTCTCGCGGACGTTCCGCGGGTTGTGGATGCCGTGCAGCATGGTGACCGGCAGCGCCTTGTCCGACGACACCAAGGTGACGTTGCCGATGCCGAGGAGGCGATCGTTGAAGGACTGGAAGAACTGCGTGTCGTCGAGGGAGCGGAGATCGATCTCGCTCACGCTCTTCGACAGAATCCCCTGCTCGATCAGGATGCGCTGGTTGCTGACCGTGTAGAGCGTGCTCTGAAGCCGCAGCATGGCCAGAAGAAATCCGACGATCTGGATGAGGACGAGCAGCGCCGCCACCCACCAGCCGAGTTTCGTGATCTTGCCGCTCATGTCCAGATCCGCCGTATGCGACGCCACGAAGGCCGCCGCGAACGGGATGACGATGGCCGTGAGCACCATCATCACCACCTTCCCGATCAGCACCCGCCACGATGGCGATCCCCTCCACAACGTCTCTTCAGCCGCCGGCGCGGCGGCAACCGGTGCTGCGAACGTCGTAGGCGACATCGGCCGCCCGCAATGCGGACAGGCCGCGGCGAGCGTGGAAACGTCGCGGCCGCAGTCGGGGCAGGTGATGACAGGCATGGCGGGGATTGTAGCAACGACAGGCAACGTAGGTCGGACTCTCAGTCCGACCTGCTGATCCGGGTCAGTGTTTCCCACTCCAGATGCTCTTCGGCATCTTCACGTGCACGCCCATATTCGGCTTGTCGACCAGCTGCGTGACCACTACGTGTCCGGCCATGCTGACCAGCTGATACGCCTGATGCTTCGTGAGATTCTTCGATGCCGTCAGGAAATCGACCATCTCCTGAATGGCCGTCTTGGTGGCCACCATCAGATCGGGATCGGTGGCCATGCTGATGTAGTCCGCCGGCGTCTCCGCGCGCGGCCAGGTCAGCTTCATATCCTTGCGCACGGTGAGCTGAATGCGTCCGCGCAGCGACGTCTCGATCGCGGTCTGATCGACTTCACCATCGCCCTGCGCCGCGTGGCCGTCGCCGACTTCGAAGAGCGCGCCCGGCGCGAAGACGGGGATGTAGAGCGTCGTTCCGGCCACGAGCTCGCGGTTGTCGAGGTTGCCGGCATGCCTGCCCGGCGGATTGCTGCTGACGCGTCCCAGATCCGCCGCGGGTGCCACACCCATGCTGCCGAAAAACGGCTTGAGCGGAATCACGATCCCCGGCGCGTACCCGGAGGTCATCGTTTTCTTGTTGATGGGAAGAATCTTCAGGCCGGCGGAGCGATCGCAATTCTCCGGCACGATCCCGCTGCAACCGTTGTAGCCGTAGTCGATGCCGAAATCGATCGACAGGATTTTGACCTCGAGCACATCGCCCGGCTCCGCCCCTTCGACGTACACCGGCCCGGTGAGAATGTGCCCTCCCGGCCCTTTCCGATCTCCCGTCACCTCGGCGACGATCGTTTTCAGCGATTGCTGAATCCTGTCGTCCGCCACACCCGCCCGCGCCAATCCCGCCGGCGTGTTGGTCAGCAACGTATCGACGTCGATGATGTCCCCCGAGGCAATGCGCAACGCCGGCCTGGCCTCGGACCAGTAGTAGCCGTAAGCGACCGTGTCCGGCGTCGCTAGCAGACGATGGGTACGCGTCTGCGCCGAAACGCCGGCGGCAAGAAGAGCGATCAGAACGAGGGAAGTCTTCATGTAGGGGGACGCTAACACAGCGAGATATCGATGCGATTGGCGCCGCCGGTTCCCGAGTTGTGCAGAAAATCCAATCAGTCGCTTTGTCGATGACAACGGTCTACCCACAGTAGAAGAACTTGCCTTTCTGCAAACACCGAGGGAGCCTCGGTTTAGGAGGGATGCGAGTCATGAATGAGACGACGGACGCCAGGGTGCTCGAGGTGCTGGCGCGGCACTGGGGATATGCATCGCTTCGGCCCTTGCAGGCCGAGGCGATGGAAGCGGCGCTGCGGGGACGCGACACGATCGTGGTCATGCCTACCGGCGGCGGGAAATCGCTCTGCTACCAGGTTCCGGCGATCGTTCGCGGCTCACTCACCGTCGTCGTCTCGCCGCTGATCTCATTGATGAAGGACCAAGTCGATGGCCTCGTGGCCTGCGGCGTCGCGGCCGCGCAACTCAACAGCTCGCAGTCGGGCGCGCAACAACGCGCGGTGGAACGAGCGCTGGTCGATGGCAACCTGCGGCTGCTCTTTGTCTCTCCGGAGCGCCTCGCGCTTTCGACTTTTCGCCAGCTCCTCGGGCGCGCCGGCGTCGCCTCGTTCGCCATCGATGAGGCGCATTGCATCAGCCAGTGGGGCCACGATTTTCGTCCCGAGTACCGGCAGCTCTGTGATCTGCGCCAGCTCTTTCCGAAGGCCTCGCTGCACGCGTACACCGCCACCGCCACCGAGCGCGTGCGGCGGGACATCATCGAGCAGCTCGCTCTTCGCGATCCCGTCGAGCTGGTGGGGAACTTCGACCGGCCCAATCTCACCTATCGCATCGTTCCGCGGCGCGATGAGGTGGCGCAGGTCGAGGAGGTGATTCAACGGCATCGCGGCGAAGCGGGGATCATCTACTGCATCCGCCGCCGCGACGTCGACGGGCTCGCCTCCGTCCTCGCCGGGCGCGGCCACCGCGTCGCGCCGTACCACGCCGGGCTCTCTCCCGAGCTGCGGCGGTCGGCGCAGGAGGCTTTTTCGAAGGAGACGTGCGACATCATCGTGGCCACCGTCGCTTTCGGGATGGGGATCGACCGCTCTAACGTCCGCTTCGTGCTTCACACCGGGATGCCGAAGTCGATTGAAAACTACCAGCAGGAGAGTGGGCGAGCCGGCCGCGACGGGCTGGAAGCGGAGTGCACGATGCTGTATTCGCCGAGCGACGCCGCGGCGTGGAGCTCGATCCTCTCCGGTGGAGCCAGCGATCCCTCCGGAGCGATCGAGAACGTCGCCCGGATGCAGCGCTACGCCGAGGCGCTGGTCTGCAGACACAAAGCACTCGTTGAGTACTTCGGGCAGACCTACGAGAACGGCCCGTGTGGCGCCTGCGACGTCTGTCTCGATCATCACGACACCTCGTGCCGGACTCGCTGGTGATCGCGCAGAAGATCGTCTCCTGCGTGGTGCGGGCCCGAGAGTCGTTCGGCGTCGGACACATCGTGGCCATCCTGCGCGGCGCGAACAGCGACAAGCTCCGCGAGTGGCGGCACGACAAACTCTCCACGTTCGGAATCCTCAGCAGCTTCTCGAAGGAGGAGCTGACGGGCTGGATCGCCCAACTGGTGTCGCAGCGATTTCTCGAACGGACCGGCGGGCTGTATCCAGTTCTCCGTCTGACGCCGGCCTCGCGGTCTCTTCTGCGTGGCACTTGCGAAGTACAGCTCACGCGCGTGGTCGCGCACGAAGGGGGAATGGACGATCGCGCCTGGCGCGGCGTCGATCACGCGCTTTTCGAGGAGCTCCGCGAGTGGCGGAGAGGCGAAGCCGATTCTCGCGGCGTCCCGCCCTTCGTCATCCTCGGCGATACAACTCTGCGCCATCTGGCGGCAGTGCGACCGTCGTCGCTCGATCGGATGCATGCAATCTCCGGCATTGGCGAGAACCGCCTGTCCACGCTCGGATCCGCGCTGCTGGCTGTGATCGATGACTATTGCACGCGCTCGGGCGCGACTCGCGACGCGCCCGCGCCGCCTGCCGTCCCATGGCGACAACCGAAGACCGTCGCCCCTGGCCGCATCCAGGCGTTCAATGCGTTCCGCCGCGGCGCGCCGATCGATGATGTGGTCAGGCTCACCGGCCGTGCCCGAAGTACTGTCGCCGGCTATCTGGCCGACTTCATCATCACCGAGCGCCCCGGTACGATCGACCGCTGGGTCGATCACGATCACTACGAGGCCATCACCCCGGTCGCCGCCCGCCTCGGCACCGACCGTCTGAAACCGATCTACGACGAGTTCGAAGGCCGCATGACCTACGACGACATCCGCCTGGTGGTGGCGCACCTGGTTGCGAATGGCGGCACCGGTCCGCCGCCATTCGCATGACATCGTGAGGCTACCCGTTCGGGTCGACGCCGAGCCCCTTATCGCCACTGAGGGCCGACGTCTTCACCGTGGCACCGCCCCCGATCGGATCGAGGATCGACCTCCCATTGGCCACAACGACGAACGAGGTGAAAAGTGCGAGAACGAGGACGAGTCTCAAGTGCACCATAACTTCCTCCTTATGGAGGCTTACGGATTGCCGCATCGCAAAGTTAGGCGCGTTTCCGTTCCGGCACGAGAAGGGCACTTATTGGACTGATTGCAGCTACTCGAGCCGGTCCACGTAATTCACGGGCGCGTGATCGAACGCCACCTTCTCGGCGTGTAGCAACACTGACGGCTCGGGATCCTCGGAGAGGTGCCGCACCTTGCCCACGTGTTCATAGCCGAGCAGCGGCGGCGGAACGAATGTGACGCCGTCGATATCGTCGACGACGCGGTGGATGGGAACGCCGCTCAGCGTTTCGACGAACGCGTGGTTGCCTACCAGCGGAGAACCGAAGGTGTAGACGGCCCTCGGCGGATGCCGCGCGGCGGCCAATGTCGCCAGCGCGGCGCCGAGGCTGTGTCCGGTCATAAAGAGCGGAACGTCGCCAAGTTTGTCGAGCGAAGATTTGATTTCGTCCCAGACGACGTCGAGCGCGCGCTTGAAACCGCGGTGGACGATTGCCTCTTTGCGGAGCAGCGGAACCGAAAGCCCAAGATCGCTGATGACGTCGGCCACCTTCTGTTCGGTGCCGCGGAAGACCAGCGCCGCCCATTTCGGAGCGGTCGTCGACTGAACGAGCATGGCCTGCGTGTCCGCCTTGTCGTCGTTGAAGAATTTGATCTCATCGAGATTCTTCGGGCCGAGAAACTTGCTGCGCGGTGAGGAATGAGGTTTCAGCTCCTGATCCGGATTACGCCTGTAGACGAGGCGAGAGAGCTCCATCAGCCACAAGGCATTCGGGAGGCTGAAGCGGGCCGGATCGGCGGCGGGATCGAAAGGATCCATCAGCCGCCGCGCGAAGAAATCCTCGGCCGCGCCGGGGTTCATCAGGTCTTTGAGCGTCGTTTCTTCAGTTCTCATATCTGGAGGAGTGCTGCCGGACAGGATTTCCCTACCAGTGCACACGAAGCAATGAAACGTTTCTCAGTCGTTGGTCACTACGTCGCAGGGGGCCACGATGAACTTCAGCCGGAAAGTCTTTCTCATTGCGGGCATCTACGGATTGCTGGTCGTCACGCCGCAGTACTTCATGGAATCGTGGGTCGGCGGCAAGTTTCCGCCGCCGGTCACGCACCCGGAGTACTACTACGGATTCGTCGGCGCAGTGGTGGTGTGGCACCTGCTGTTTCTGGTCATCTCGAAAGACCCGCTGCGCTACCGGGCCATGATGCCGGTGGCCGCGCTGGAGAAACTCGCCTTCGGGGCTCCAATCCTCGTCCTCTACTTCCAGAACCGCGCCGCCCTCGCCATCGTCGGCGCCGCCGTCATCGACCTGATCCTCGGCGCGCTGTTTCTGGTGTCATATGGGAGGACGGGGGAAGGCGCCTGAGCTCCAATTGGGCGTCTCCAGCCGTTCCGAGTTGGAGCCGCGTGGCACAGGGCTGCGGAAGATTGATTTCTTCCGGCAAATGGCTGCTTGAAACTAGTAACGGGTCATCCCGTAGCGCGGATTAGCTTGGGGTCAGGTCTAGAGTCTAAAGGGCACTCGTTTCTACTTTAGACTTTAGGACTTGACCCCGCCAGAGCGCTTCGGCACGAGAAGCGCACTGGTTGGATGTAATAAAGCGATAGCCCGTTCCAGAAAGCGCGAGTAGGAAATTGTTGATCTGCGTCCGTCCAATAGGCGGAGGCCAACTCCATGAAACTCAGAGAGAAACTGGCGTACGCGCTGTCGTTATTGTTGCTCCTCTTTCCGATCCTCTATGCCATCGATTGGAATCTCAAGTATTGGAAGTTCTGGAGGTATCACGTCACCCTCGGCGCTTCCGAGCTCTTCATCTTTCTAGCGTTCGTCCCCGGTGTGGTCGCCGTCGTCTATCACCTCGTCACCGTGCGCGAACGGCGCGATCAGAACCTCTTGGACGTGGAGCTTTACTACAAATGGCTGAGCACCCGTCTCATAAAGCGCGGGCATCAGATGACCACTCGTGTCACGTCGCAAACGTTAGGACCGGTCAGCGCCAACGCGGCTACGCTGCTTCTTACGGCAGTCTTCCTCTTCGTCGCGATCGTCGCCGCGTACACGGATTGGATCGGCACTCCGCGCGCGGGCATTGTCTACGCCGGCCTCGGCGCGTACACGTCGATCCTCTACTTCATGGTGGCGCGTCTCTACGCGAGCGCGCTTTCCTCGCGCTTTCTGATGTCGGGCGCGATCGGCAGCGCTTCCGCGGTGGTGATGGGATGGGTCTTCGCCTCGATCGGTCTGTGTGTGCTGACGATCGACCCCAAAAGCTTCAACCTCGCCACAGTCCTTTTTCTTACCGGCCTCTTTCACAAGTGGGCCTTCGATGCGCTTCGCGGCCGCGCGCGCAAACTTTTCGGTCAGCCCGAGCCGGAGACTGTTGAACTGCCGATTAACGCTATCGAGGGGATCGATGACGTACACGCTGATCTTCTGAGCGAGTACGGCGTCTCGACGGTCCAGCACCTGGCGATCGCCGAGCCGGGAGAGCTTCTGGAGCGCACACTGCTGCCGCTCGATCGCATCACCGACTGGATCGACCAGGCCATTCTCATCTCGTATCTGAAGAAGAACATCCTCTCCGCGCGTGCGCTCGGCGTGCGCACCGCCAACGACCTGGTGATGATCTACAAACGGGCGGCGAACGACCCGGCGACGTCCAAACTACTCGACAGCCTCGCCGAAAAAGCGTCCATGCCCCGCGCCGCAATCGACGCCATCGCGAGCAGTCTCAGCGACGACTACCTGGTCGTCTTGCTACATGAGTTGAGGGAGGGGCAGTAGGCCGGCAGGGGGGACGCAATTCGCGCCCAATCAAATCTGGCGTCCCCAACGCCCGAGATTTTAAACTCGGTGCTCACCTTCGTTCGCACTCTCGACGTGCTACGGCGCGAGGCCGCTTGAGCCCTGTGCGAGAGCTGGTCGGCCTCTGCGACTCGTGAGAGCACCGGCCTCCCCGTCGAGATTTGAACTGGAGACTACCGGCGAGGGTTCAGCGCGCGGGCTACGGCGTCGATCACGTCGCCGCAACACCCCTCAACGAGCGTCACCGCGTCGCCGTTCGCAAATGTCTGAATCGGCTCGTCCGTCGTCGCTACGCCAACGGCAGCGAGCCGGAATCGATGTCGATGCCGCCCTCGCGAGGTTATTGCTGAGCGCCGCGCTCGTCCGAATGACATCCGCCAAGCACGTAGCGCCGCACCGACCAATGGCGGCATTTCGCCTTGACCGGCGAATTAGGCGCCGGTCAGCGGGACGGTGTTTTCAGTTCTCATGAGGTACAAGTGTACGGAGCGTAAGACTTGTACGGTGAGCGCATTTCTAGCGTCACGGCTATCAACAGTGTGGGGTGCACCACCGTAACCGGCCGCAATCCGCGCAACCATGCTAACCGCTGACATCGGATCGAATTCTTGCTCGCGCCAGTCGCAGCCTGACTCGTTGGGTTTCAGCACGGGCGTATTAGCAATTGGCGCAATATCACGTAGCTGATATACGATGCGTCTCATTTCGACAGCCGTGGCGCCAGTGGCATTTCGCACAGTAATCGTAACAAACGACGCGGGCAGGCGTATGCCGGCATCGGAGAACACAGTGACTTGGAGGAGGTCAACCAATTCTCTGGCAATGGCCGGCACGCGCTTCACTAAGGCGTCGGTATCTAGCAATCCGGAGTACGCGCCTGCGGGATTAGGTGTCGCCAATTTCGTGATGACTGCGAATTCAAGCGGAAAGTACAAGCGCAAAAGCAAATGGAGAAGGTGCCTGTCGCGTAACGTCTGAGAAGACTCACGAAACGCCGTCGAATTGACCAACGCCTGCGCTGTTGATATCAGCATGGCACGAACGTCATTTTGAAAGCCGTACGTCAATAGGGTAAGGTCCCCGTAGATGTCGGCGACGTCGTCCCAAAACGACGCCAATTCGCCATCACTTAGAAGTGCCCTGCGAGGAATATCGGACTCCTTGAAATCGCTAAAGTTGTACCGTAGAAAGAATGCATGTTGGCCGACGAGGTGCCACAACTCAGTGATCAGGCCAGCCAGATCCGCGAAGCACGTCGTAGGCAGGAGCAGCAGAGCTTCTCCGCCGCGACTCAGCACTTGTTCCAACGGTTCGACAAGCAGCACAAATGACGGAGGACCGTTTGATAGCAACACGGTTCGACCATACTCGTTTACTATTTCTTCAACGGTAGAGACAATCCAGCCGGAATGGCCTTCGGCCGAGAGGCCTAAATCATCGGCTACGCGTTCAAACAGAAATGGCTTAGTGCGTTGCTCGATAACGCGCTCAACGTGAGTACACCAGTCCGCAATGCTGGATCGATACCGCCGCACGTGTTCATGGAGCGAGTCCGATTGTTCGTCGTTGTTCTTTTTCGACGCCTCGAACGCCTCGGTCGCGATGTTGAGGAATGACACCGATCGCAGGAGCGTAGCAGCGCAGCGGCGAACCGTTCGGCGGAACGTGCAGCAGACGTCGGCGTGCGCGCCACTCGCTCGGACGGCTTCTGCAACGTGAGAAACGTAACGAGCGATGGCATCGGGCAAACGCGCAGTCGTTTCAATAATCTCATTATAGATAGCCTCATATTCAGCAACGCAGTTGCATTGTTTGCGGCCATCTTTAGTCTCGCGCAACGCTGTGACGACTTCAATTATCTTGCGCGCAGCAGCCGACAGACCATCCGATGTTGAGACCGCAACGATGTCCGCCAATAAGGGTGAGCGCGCCACGACGTCAGCTGCAGTTAAACCATGCCAGACAGGCAGCAGAGCATCACGGCGCGAAAAGAGCGCGCCAAGTTCACGCTGCGGCCAGTCCTTCGCGAAAAAAGCGACACTGAGAATAACGACGCCAAAGCGAGACTGCGCCAAACCTTCGTCGATCTTTGCGCGCAGACTGTCTCCGAGTTTGAGCTCCGATTCGTCGAGCCAAACACGAAGGCCCGCGTGCTGCAGCATTCTGGCAAGGGGTCGCGCAACAGTTATCTTGTCTTCCGACGCATGACTGACGAAGACGTCCCAGCTCATCGGCGCTAAGGATACCGCCGTTCGCATATGCGTCGCCCACCGTCGATTGCGTGCGACTACTGGCCGCCGGGGTACAGGTACGCGGCGCGATATCCGGGCAGAATCGCTTCCATGCGCTCCACCATCGTTCCCGCGAAGTCGATCAATTCGCCTCGGAGCGCGTCATTAATTGTCTCGTCTTGGTCGCTGGCAATCGCTTCCAGCGCTTCGATGATGTATGCCGGCAGGCGAACTGTGACCGTTCTGAGGATGAGAAGCTGGGGAAACGCGCTCACCGCATCATCACCGAGCGCCTCAACGATCGCAGAGAAAGGGTATCGACGGAACGCGATCAGGGCAGCCTGCCGCCATGTGAATCGCCAGCGCTTGCCTTCCCGATAGTCTTCCTCCCGATCGCTCCGAGCCTCGCGGATGAGCGTGGCACGCGAGACGCCGAGAACCTGTGACGCCTCGGATAGGGCGTAGCACGGTGCCGGGCGAAGAAAAAGTGTTCTGATGCCATCGCAGCGGGTTCCGTTTATCTGCTTGCCCATGACCAATCGAAGCTGAAGAGAGAAGTGCGAAGAGAGGCGGAACCGGCACGCCGCAACCTGCGGCTCGCCCCGTAAGGCAACGAATGAAAGGAACGCTCACGGCGAAGCCACGTGCCGTTCTCTACCTCCGTGTCAGCACGAAGGAGCAGGCGTCGAACTACAGCCTCCAGACTCAGGAAGCGGCGTGTCGCACATACTGCGACTCGAACGGCTATGAAGTCGTACGTGTTTTTCGAGAGGAAGGCGAATCAGCGAAGACGGCGAATCGGCCCGCGTTCTTGGAGATGATTGCCTACTGCACGTCGAAGAAGACGAGCATTCAGTACGTCGTCGTCTTCGATCTGACGCGGTGGAGCCGGAACACCGAAGACGCCCTTGCCTTCGACGCGCTGCTCGCGCGCAGCGGCGTTTCGCTTCGATCCACACGTGAACAACTCGACGAAACGCCACACGGGAAGTTCCTGATGACGATCTTCTCGGGCGTGGCGCAACTCGACAATGACATGCGTTCCATGAAGACGCGACTCGGCATGCGTCAGGCACTCGAAAACGGCCGCTGGACGTGGAAGCAACCCATCGGCTACTCGCGCGTCGGCGCCGGCAGAGAGTCGAAGCTCGTTATCGATCCAACGGCCGCGCCGCTCGTGCGGCGGGCTTTCGAGAGTGTTGCCACGGGCCTCTATACGAAGCAACAGGTGCTCGCAGAGCTGACAGCGCAGGGGCTGCGCCGCCGCAGCGGCAAACAGCTCACGCCTCAAGACTTCCAGCGACTGCTGACGAACCCGTTCTATGTCGGGATGGTTTCGTCGCCGAAGTGGCAGACCACGCATGCCGGCGAGCATCCACCTCTCATCGATCGAGAAACCTTCGATTGCGTTCAAGCAATCCTTTCCGGCCGCCGGACGGCCGTCGTTCCTCACCTTCGGAACCGCGACGACTTTCCGCTGCGCAACTTCGTGCGGTGCGGCGCCTGCCAGCGTCCCCTGACAGGTTCGATCGTGAAAGAGAAGTACGCCTACTACTACTGCCCGAACAGCGGCTGCCGCGCGGCGAAAGCTCGACGCGAGGTCTTCGAGACCACGTTCATCCGTTTCCTCGAAGAGCAGCAACCGCAGCCGGCGTACCTGAAGCTGTTCGCCGCTGTCGTTCGCGATGTGTGGCAGAAGAAGAATCGCGAAGCAGAAGAAGCGTTGACCGCTTGCCGGCAGCAGATTCGCTCGTTGAAGGACAGACGAGAGAAGCTCATCGACGCGATGCTCGACGGCCGCCTGACCGAATTCGAAGCGCGCGAGCGGCTCGACCGCCTGAACGACGACATCGTGGCAGCGGAGGCGCTGGAGAAGGAGAAGCACATCGATCAACTCGACGTCGAGGCCGTCCTCGCGTACGCGGAACACCTTCTTCTCAACACGGCGCGCCTGTGGCTCGACGCGAATCTCGATCAGAAGCAGCGGTTACAGCGCGTGATTTTCCCGAAGGGGCTGGAATTCATCGACGGAAGTTTTAAAACTCCCGGAACCTCTTCGCTTTTCAGCAACTTACGCGAAATCGAGGCTCAAAAAGTAAATTTGGCGTCCCCAACGGGATTCGAACCCGTGTTGGCGCCGTGAAAGGGCGCTGTCCTAGGCCTCTAGACGATGGGGACGGATTTAGGCGGGCGAGCCTGGTGAGCCCGGTAGGGATCGAACCTACGACCAATTGGTTAAAAGCCAACTGCTCTACCACTGAGCTACGGGCCCGTAACCTCAACGAACGAAACCCACGAGGCGCGCTCG
>Ga0157378_10000247_pt1 | contig 52680 bp, 83 predicted proteins | sample M65metaG_FD_115309 | JGI IMG/M metagenome (GOLD analysis project Ga0157378, IMG submission 115309) | Miscanthus rhizosphere microbial communities from Kellogg Biological Station, Michigan, USA - M6-5 metaG | ecosystem: Host-associated > Plants > Roots > Rhizosphere > Soil | place: USA: Michigan... | reverse complement strand
TCTCGAACACGGGCTCGTTCGCCACAGACATCGCCAACGGCATCACGTCGATGACGCAGGCCGGTGTCCCGGCCGTGCGCCAGTTGCAGTTGCTCACCCAGGCGATTCGGGCGACCGGCGATGCGGCCAGCGGGGCGTCACACCTGCCGGGCTCGACGGCGCTGGCGACGCCGGGCGCATACGGCACCAAGGAGTTCGTCGGCGCGGCCGTCGAGGGTGTGACAGCAGCCCTGGCGAACCGGCTCAAGAGCGTCACACCGGACGACTTCGCCAGCGTTTACAACGCCGTCTACGGCGGCCCGCAGCCACCGGCCGGGACCGACCAGCGGACCATCGACGAGGTTCACCGGCAGCGGCGCCAGCAGGCGCTCACGCCGCAGGCGCTTGCCGACCAACTCGGCGAGATCGGCGTCCTGCAAGACCCGGCCGCGATCAAGGCGGCGCTCGAAGCCGGGATGTCCTCGCTGCACATCGGCCCGAACACCCTGCTCACGCCGGACCTCGAACGCAAACTCGCCAACTTCATCATCACCAACCTCGGCATCAGCAGTGAGTTCGTCGGCAAGGCCCGTACCGACCTCCAGAACGCCATCATCAACGCGCTCAGCGCAACGGCGACCACGCAGGCCAACCAGCCGATCCCGCAACTGAAAGACCAGGACAGCTTCAACCAGTTCATCACCGGCCTGGACAAGAACGGCAAGGCCACCGGGGCGGGCTCGCTTGCGCAGTACCTCCAGGGGCTCGCGCAGTTCGACGACCCGCGCCAACTCGACCCGTCGTTGGGCCGGTTGCAGGCAACGGTCACCTACCTCTCGACTCTTGCGCAGCAGGCTCAGTCGCGTGGCCTCGGCGGCTTTGCGCTTGAAGAACTGCTTCAACTGCTGCACCAGAGCCAGCACGACCTCACGTTGGCCGCCATCGCGCAGATGGAGCGGTTGCGCAAGGCGGCTGAGGCTGGCGACACCTCGCCTGCCAGCGTCGCGGCCACCGAGCGCAGCTACGTCGAGCAGGAGGTTCGCACCGCACTTCGCGCTCACGACATGTCCGCCTTGGTGCAGGTGCTCGACAGCGCTGACAAGGCGACGATCGACGCAGTTGAGTCGGCGATCAAGTTGCAGTACAACACCGCGCTTGACTCCTACAACCACGCGATGGCGGTCTACAACGCGGCGGTCGAGGCGTGGCGTCAGATGCCCGCTGGGCTCAAGAACGCCAACCCCGAACTGGCGCCGGTCGCGCCGAGTGACGCGGGAGTCAAGAGCGCCAAGCGCGCTGTGGACCTGCTCAACCAGGCCAACAAGTCCGTCGTACCCGGCTCCGGTAGCGGCTCCGGCGACGCGAACGCGCTGGCACAGGCGCAGATTCTTGCTGGGGCTCGTGCCGGTGATCCGGTCAGTGAGGCACGCGCCAACCTGGCGGCGGCGCAGTACGCCCGTGACCACGCGAAGAATCAGACCGACTACTGGAACGCCGTCAAGCAGGTCAACGACGCCCAACGTCAACTGACCGAAGCCATCGCTGGCTATCACGAGGCCGAGGCAACCGGCGAGCACTACCACCCTGGCAACGCCGTCGCCAATGCCGCCGCCGCTGTGAAGTCGGCGACGGATGCGCTGAACGCATCGCTGACCGGCACCGCCGACTGGTGGAACAACTACAAGGCGTTGCAGGACGCGATGTACGCACAGACGCAGGTCATCGAGGAGCATCAGCATCAGGTCAACTTGGCCCGCATCGACCAGACCGACCCGGTAGCGGTTGCGCGCGAGGAGCTTCGGGCGGCGCGGCAGAAGGAAGCCGACGACCGCAAGAACCACACGGGCGATCCGGCTGCGGACATGGCTGCCGAGCACGCCGCGAACGCCCGTTACCAGGCAGCGTTGTTCGACCAGCAGCTTCACGACGTGCAGGTGGCGCACGACCTCGGCCAGTTGTCCGACGCCGCCTACATCCGCTACCTCGACAACCAGCACGACCGACTGACCGCGATCAAGCACAAGACTCGTCAGCAGATCGACGAGTTGCAGCAGATCGACGAGGCGCTCAAGGCCGCCGCCGACCAGATGCAGGGTCAGTGGAACATCGGCGACATCAAGATTCCGACGCCGTACGAGGCTCGTCGCTACATCGAGACCGCGAGCGCCGGGCTCACTTACTCCGGCGCCACCCAAGTGACGCAGAACGTGACGAACAACGACGTGAAAGTCAACGGCGCCGACACGGCGGCGGTTCGGGCCATTCTCATCGCCTTGCTGGGACCATCTGTCGTTCAGACGATCTCGACCAAGCCAAGGAAGGTGTGACATGCCGAGCGACCCGCAGAACCCTGGACAGATCGCGAGTGTGCATCAGCGCGAGGCGTTCCTGGCAACACGCGATCTCGTCGGCTGGAACGGCGAGCGAGTGCTGACGGGCATGGAGGCGCCGATCGCCGACTGGCCGGACGACTACGTGCAGCATCTTGTCGCCGAAGGGACGCTCAAGATCGAGCAGGTTGACCTCGTTGAGCCCACTGTCACGGTGGTGAGCGCCGACGACCTGCCGCCAGAAACGACCGTTGTGGATGCGGCCGGTGAAGCTGTGCGGCCGCCGCAGGGCGGTGGCGCCGAGTGACACTGGGCACGCACACCGACCACACGGCTCGCAACGCCAGCCTGGACGCCAACTACGGCACTAACCGGGCGGTGAACTGGCCTGCCAGTGTCAACTTCCGGCTGTATGCCGCCGACCCGGTGACGGGCGGCGCGGAGTTGTCGTCCACGGGTGGCTACGTTGCGCTGTCGGTGGCGAACAGTGGCACCAACTTCCCGGCCGCCGCGACCAGCATCAAGTCCAGTGGCGTCGCGCTGAGCTTCGCCGCCAGCACAGGTGCGTGGTCGGCAGCGGCGGCCTACTGGGCGTTCGAGAGCGGCGGCGTCATCTACGACAGCGGTCCGATCACCGACCCGACGACCGGCACGCCGACGCCGGTCACCGTCAGCACGGCGAACGTCACGGTCCGGTTCGCCGCAGGCAAGATCACGATTACGGTGCCGACGCCGTGAGGAGCGAGTAGTGGCAAACGAGAAGCGCCTGCGGACGAACTTCCTGACGGGAGCGATCGACACCGCCGACTTGACCAGCACATCGACGACGATGAACTCGGCTGGTCTCGCCGCCGCACCTGTCGTGGATACGACGAACCACCTGCCGATTGTGTTCGACCCGGCCGGATCGTCGGGCACGCCGGAGATCGCCTACATCACCGCGCACACGGCCGGTGCAACCAGCGCCACTATCGTGCGCGGCCAGGAGGGCTCAACCGCACGCGCCGTCGTGCAGGGCACCAAGTGGGCGAACGGGCCGACCGTGCGCGACTTCGCGCCAGCGGGACGGTTTGCGTCGTTCAGCAAGACGGGCGCGAACTACACGATCAACTCGACGACGTGGGTTGACGTGGACACCACGACCGACATGGTGGTGACGGCCCAGGTCGGCGACTGGCTGGAGCTTGGGCTTTACGGCCGAGCGCAGGGATCGTCAACGCACCCATATTTGGTGCTGGACTACCACACGATGGTCTCGGGCTCTGCCGTCAACAGCGTGGTCACGGGCGCGGCGCCGGGAACATCACCGGCTTCGTCGTCGGCTGCATGGGCGCGCGGCAACACGCAAGCCTCGGGTGACACTCCGATCAACCAGACGTTCCTTGCGGGTGCGCATCTCTATCAGGTGCAGGCTGGCGACCTCGCGTCAGGCAAGGTGACGGTCCGGCTGCGAGCGGTGAGCGGTGCCAGCGTGACGCTCTACGCCACTGACCCGGCGCTCAAGGGCTACGTCAAGAACCTCGGCGCTCAGGAGGCGTAACGGATGGCTAACGAAATCCGAGTGCGGAGCAACTTCGTCGGCGGGTTGGTGGACACCGCCGACCTGTCCGCGTCGGGCACCACGCTCAACTCCGCTGGCCTTGCCGCCATCCCCGTCGCCATTGGCAGCACGAACCACATGGCGATCACGCTGGACCCGGACGGCCTCTACGGGGCGCCGGAGATCGCCTACATCACCGCTCTCACTCTCGGTGCAACGTCTTGCACGCTGTCGCGCGGTCAGGAAGGAACGACGGCGCGACAGCACCTCATGGACACGCCGTGGGTTCACGCACCGACAACTCGCGACTTCGGTCACGGTGCTATTTGGGCGACGCGAACGGGTGGCAACGTCACGGTCTCTAGCACCACCTGGGCCGCCGTGGATACGGGCCTCGACCTCACCTTGGCAGCGCAGGCAGGCGACATCATCGAGTACGGCGTGAACGGTGCTTGGGCTGGCACCACTTCCACGACGGTGTATGGGTTGCTCGACGCCGCCACCGTCGTTGGTGGCAGCGTCGTGAACTACTTCTCATCCGGGTCGTCCAGCCCTGCCACGTACGGAACGCTGGGTTGGTGGGGGCCGCCTTACACCGCCTCGAACTCTCCCGACTTCCCGATTCCTGGACCCATCCAGCGAACGCTCGTGAGCGGCGACTTGTCGGGCGGCAACGTGACGTTGCGTTTGCAGACCGCGATTAGCGCTGCTGGCAGCCGACTGTTGTATGCAGCTACCACCACTCCGTTGCGCGTGTTCGCTCGCAACCTCGGACCCCAGGTGGCATGACATGGCGTATCCCCGATTCCAGCGAGCACGTGCGTTCAAGTACGTCACGCGAACGGCTGGCAACCTCACCATCAGCAGCGCTGCCGCCTGGGCCGACCTCACGACGGCGATGGACATTGCCCTCAACTGCCAGGTCGGCGATGTCATCGAGTATGGGCTGAACGGCTTCTGGAGCAACGAGGCCAGCCCGGCCTATCTCGACGTGGCGACCATTGTCGGAGGCAGCGCCGTCAATCACTTTCTCAGTGGTGGCAACACGGCTAACAGTGGAGTGTCCGCTTGGGTGGCGCAGCCGGTGAGCGCATACAAGCCGTTCAGCGGCAGCGTCCTCTATACCGTCGTCGCGGGCGACATCTCCAGCGGACAGGTGACGTTCCGCCTTCGCTGCCTTGGCAGCGGATCGACACGCACGTTGCGTGCAACGACCGACATGCCACTCCAGGCGTTCGCGAAGAACATCGGTCCGGTGGACCCGAACTGACATGGGCTACTCCGATGTGGTGCTCCAGGACTCTCCGGTCGGCTTCTGGCGACTCGGAGAGACCTCTGGCGCGCTCGTCGATTCCATTCACGGCAACAACGGCACCGCCAACGGCACGCCCACCCGAGGCGTTGCGGGTTTGCAGAAGGGCGATCCGACCGGCAACGGCATCCAACTCAACAACAACCCGTTCGGTAGCGGCAACGACTATGTGACGATCGCCAACGCCAGCGTGCTCAATCCCGGTGCCGCTATGACGATCGAAGGTTGGTTCAAACTCACAACCTCGTCACCCGCCACCAACCAATATCCGTTGCTCCAGAAGGCATACACGTCACACACGCCGCCCTATTACCTCTACGGATTGTTCTGCAACAACAACACGGCGGGGCACAGCCCGAACACGATGATCCAGTTCGCGGCGGCCTGCGGTGGGACGTTCGCGGCAACCAACGGCTACGACCTCGGCCACACCTGGGCCAATGGCGAGGTTCATTACCTGGCCGGGGTCTATGACGGTGCCCACCTGTTCACCTACGTTGACGGCGCTCAGGTTGACTCGATCGCCGCCACGGGTGCGATCACCAGTGTCACAACACCGTTGGACTTCGGGCGTTACACCAACCTCGCCAACAGCACCGGCACGCCGTACTGGCAGGGCGTCATCGACGAGGTGGCGCTGTACTCCTCGGCGCTGTCGGCGACGCGGATCAAGGCCCACTATCTCGAAGGTCTGCGCGGCGGGGTGGTGCTCTGATGGGCTACGCCGATCTAGTCAAGGCGGACTCGCCGTGGGCCTACTGGCCGCTGATCGACAAGGGTGCGATCACCCTTCTTGACTGGTCTGGAAACGGTCGTTCGCTGACACAGAACGACGGCCCGAGCGGCGCAGGTCCGATCACCGTCGTCACTGATGGCCCTGACGCTGATGTGAAGCTGATCCAACAGGTCATTGACATCGCCGCCACCGCGACGACCACCAAGACGGTGACTCTCAGTCAGGCCGTCACGGCTGGCAACACCCTCATGGTGATGATCTCGGAGTACAACGCAACGAGCCTGGCGGTCACCAGCATCAGTGGGTGCGGGGCGACCTGGATGCAGGTGAAGCGCTCCACCGTCGCCGCTGATGGCATTGCCAGCAGCATTTGGATCGGACTCAACCCCACGGGCGGTACGACCATCACGACCACCGCCAGCGGTGCGATGCAGAACGACACCGAGGTCACCGAGTGGGCCGGTCTGGACAACTCGCAGACCATGTGGCAGGCCAACACGGGAGCGGCGGACATTCCTGGTTCACCGACCGCGATCACCACGAATCCAGTCACACCGCAGCCGGGCGATCTTGTTGTCGGCATCTTCCAGACGAACGTGAGCACGGCAACTTTCACCGAGTCCTCGACCCCCAGTAACTTCACCGCTCTGACTGGTGACGCCAATGCAACGCTGGTGAGCTACAAGGTGGCGACAGCGGCGGTCGCACATGAGTTCAAGGGGTCGGTGAACAACAACGTCTACGCCCGTGGCTGCATCGCTGTCATTCCGCGACGGATGCCGAGCGGGCCGCGCATGGGTCAGTCGAAGGTGCGGTTCCCCGACGCCAACTTCAACCTCTACGGCACACAGACGCAGTACGCCTACTTCGTCGCGAGCAGCCTGCCCACACTCAGTGGTGCTTTCAGTGTGGAGGCGTGGACTCTCTCGCCGAGCAAGGACATCGGCCACAGCCTGCGCCTCGCGGGTTCCCGAGCGCCGAGCGACTTCGGCTTCGTCCTGACCATGCAGGACGACGGCTACGTTGCGGTCAGCGTCGGCAATGGCAGCAGCTTCCTGGCGAGTGAGTTCACCGCCACCAGTCCCGTGCTGCTGGGCCGGTGGAACCACATCGTGCTCGTCGTCACCACCACCGGCTGCACCATCTACGTCAACGGAGTGGCCGTGGGTTCGACCACGTGGTCAACCGCAACGCCGATCGCGGCCGACTCCAGTCACAACGTCTACATCGGGGCGAGCGGTAAGACGAACGACCGTGCGACCAAAAGCGCTGTCAGCGATGTGGCGATCTACCCGGTTGCGCTGACGGCGGATCAGATCAAGTCGCACTACCAGGCGGGAAAGCGTCTTGGCGCCCTTGCCGGACAGGGCTACGGGGGGTGACCGATGGCCTACGGCAATAACAGCTATGGCGGTGGCTCCGGTGCCACCAAGGCGGCCACCGTTGAGGTATTCGGTTATGGCTCGGGTGCGTACGGCAGCGAGCCCTACTCGGGTGACGCGACGAGTGGCGCTGCGCCCGTCACGGTGGACCGGGCCGCGCTTGGTGCTCGGTCGATGCGAACCGCCGCCGCTGGCGGTGTGCTCGCACCGGCCAACGACGACTTCGTAGCGCGACTCACGATGACCGGCACGTCCGGCGCCATGAACTTCATCACCGAGAACGCCACCCTGGAGGGCACGGAGCCACCGCAGTTCACGGCTGGGCCGGGGACTGTCTGGTGGAAGTGGACGCCTGGCTATCTCGGCACCGGCACGGTTGCTGTGCCGCTGGGCATGGTCGTGGACGCCTACCTTGATGTGGACAACATCCTGGCCGATCTTGTGCCACTGGCCGGGGCGCCCACCAACGGCGTGACGACGACGTTCGATGTGCGCGTTGGCGAGACCTATGCGATCCGCGTGTACTCAACCGGGGTCAACGACACCTTCGTTCGAGCGAACAGCGCAACCGGCCTGGGCGTTTCCAGCGATGGCAAGATCACCTGGACGACCCCCAGTGGCGCCAACCCCATTGGCATCCTGAGCAACCAGGCATACCCGGTCGGCGGTTCAAGTGCTGGCAGCGCTGCGCTCTTTGACGGCCACACTCCCAACGGCACCTTGCAGGTCACGTTCAACGCAGCGACCAGCGTCGGCGGCAGCGCAACCCTCCTGCTGTTCCGTGCCCTCGATGCGTCCACGAATAACTGGCGCGTGTCGGCGACGGTTGGCACGAACTACGCCTTGCGCAAAGTGGTGGCCGGTGTCGTCACCACTATCGGCACTTCGACGACGCCTTTCGTGGCGGGCGATGTCGTCAAGGTGGTGTTGGACGGTCCGTCGATCAAGGTGTACGTCAATGGCAATCCGGTGTTCAACATCACTGACACCGATCTCCAGACAGCCACCCAGTATGGATTGCGAGCGACCACCACCGACACGGCGAGCCGGTGGAGCAACTTCTCCTTCGTGCCGAGCTACGGCACGCTCACATGGTCAGTGGCGCTCGCGCCGCTGGACTTCACCCTCGCCACGACGGTGATCCCGTGGTCGCCGGGCACCGTCACCGCCTACATCGCCAACGACACGCCTACCTCCACGGTCAACCTGTCGTTCGACGGCGGCGCGACAGCCCAAACGGTCGTTACCGACAGCGAAGGCAACGTCACCTTCCCGCTGAACATCCCCGGCATCGCGGTCGGCGCCCACACCGTCACCGCTACCAGCAGCAGCGGTCGCACAGCGACGGTCAGCTTCACCGTCCAGAACGCCGACACGTTCACGCCGCCGACACCGCCGACACCACCGGCCATCATCAGTGGCGCAGCGAACCGCTGGCGCTTCCAGGACCCGATCACCAGCGAGACGTGGGACTTCCCGATCAACCCCAAGACCGAGCCGGGGACCGTGCTGCCGCGCACGCTCACGAGCCACTGGACGACCGCGATTGACGACGGTCAGCCGATCATCTTCGAGGGTGGCCGCAAGGCTCGCGAGTGGCAGTTGACCGGCGAAGTGCTCACCCTCACCGACCTTGAGTCGCTGCGCGGCTGGAAGCGCCCGTACCGGGTCTACGTCACCGACGACCTGGAACGGACGTTTGTGGTGAAGGTGAAGCGTGTCGCGACCCAGCCAGTCGGTGCCAGCAACGATGTCGAGCATCCTGAGCACCACACCTACACGCTGACCGCCCTGCTGTTCGGAGTTCAGACATGATGCGCCGCTGGAGCTTCCACGACCCCAGCGGGACGTTGGCCGACTACACGTTCGCGACCAGTCCGAATCAGCGCGACGACCCTGAGATGGACGAACAACTGGACCCGCAGCAGATGGCCTACAACGGCACGCTCGCGGTGCTGCCCCAGTCGCCACAACCGATGGACTGGTCGTTCAAGGGCATCGCGTTCACGCTCGCCGACGTGGCTGTGTTCGAGGCGTGGATGGACAACGGCCGGACGATCGAACTCACCGACCATCACAGCCAGACGTGGCGAGTGCAGATCAAGGACATCGAGACGGCGCGCAAGGGCAGCCGTGGGTTCCCTGAGAAGCAGGAAGTCACCGTCAAGTGCCTCATGCTCGGGAGGGCCTGATGCGAGTCGTCCCGACCACCATGTCCGACGCCTGGGCGTCCGGTGAGTTCACCGGACCGAACCGGCCGATCGCACGGGTGACGGTGCAGCGGACCGCGATCAACACACAGAAGGTCAACACGCTCTACCGCTGGGCCAGCTACATCTTCGGCAACCCTCACCCGATGCACGAGCTACCCAACGTCAAGGCGGTGCGCTGGAATCGCTCGATCGACCAGGACGCGGCGACCTGCGAACTCGACCTGTTCAACGTCGCACCGCTGCCGATCGGGCAGGCGCCGATCCTCACCGACGACGGCGTGTATGAGGGCTTCGAGCAGCGCGGCTACTTCACCTTCAACCGTGGCGACGACACGACCAACCGCTGGAACCACACGCCGACCGAATGGACGCACAAGCTCTACCCCGACATGATCGTGCGGACCTACGAGGGCTACGGCTTCGACGAGACGGTGCCGCCCGACCAGGACCCGCACCTCGTCCAGACCGGCACGTGGTTCATCGACGACGTGATCCTCGACGCCATCGGCACCTTCCAACTCAAGATGCGTGATGCCTCGGTGTTGCTGATGGAGCAGATTGCATTCCTGCCCGTCATCCCCACCGGCTCATATCCGTTGTCGTTCGAGCACATCCACACGGTGCCCGGCCCGGACAGCATCAGCGTCTCCGGCAGCACGACATGGAAGCACCCGGCCTACTCCAGCGACTCAGGCATCCCCTACAACGGCGCCAATGGCTCGATCGGTGGGCACCGGCCGTCCGACGCCTTCGACGGCAGCAGTTCCACCTACTGGCTGTCGATCGGCAACGACTCGCCGTCGAGCCCCTACGCCTACGAGTACGTCGAAGGCAAGATCACCGCTGGCACCGTCAACGCCTTCAAGGTCAACGTGCGCGGCGGTCCCTACACGATGTACCTGTCGGTCTATGCCAACGGCGCGTGGCAGGGCAAGAGCAAGGTGCCCTACGACCCAACCAACCCGGTCAGCGCACCGAACGGGTCGGACATCAAGTATCTGCGTGCGGTCACGGTGGACAATGAGGCCACCATCACCGTCAAGTTGCCGAAGCCGATCGCCAACGCCACCAAGGTCCGCGTCACCTTCCACCACCTGTGGGACTCCAACTACGGCACCTACCAGTTCCGCGCCGGAGTCCGCGACTTCCAAGTGGCGGTCGGCACCACGACCACCACGACAACGCCGACCACCAAGACGGTCGGCAACTACAACGACTACACCGACATCGTGAAGCGGCTGTGCTGCTTCGCCGGGTTCTGGTGGCCGAACATCGCCTCCACCGGCTACATGATCCAGGGCGACAACTCAGAACGGTCGTTGGTGGCGTCCCCGGACGACCCGGCGATCGTCGCAGGCAAGGCGTGGGGCGACTTCGAGCAGAGCGGCACCTACGGTCCCACAGACCTGACCAGCGACATCTTCGACAAGAAGCCGCTGATGGACGGCGTGAGCTACGTCCGCGACATGCTCGGCTTCATCTTCTTTATCGACGAGGCCGGTGGCGCGGTGTTTCGGTCGCCGAACATTTGGGAACTCGGCAACATCGTCATGGACAACGACAACCGGCTCACCACGTCGCTGACACGCACCACCGACATGATCACCATTGACGAGAAGCAGACCCTCATGGGCTTGCAGGTCACGCTCTCCAGTCGCAACGTCCGCGAGCGTATCGTCATCGCCAACGTCAGCGGTGGCTTCGGCGCCGTGACCAAGGGGTTCAACCCCTACAACATGCCACTGACCGGGTTCCGTCGCGTCGCCATCTGGAGCGACCAGCACTTTGCCAGCGTGAAGGAATGCCAGATCATGGCCGACCTGATCGCGCTGCGCCAGTTGTTCACCTTCCGGTCGGACAAGGTGACCATCCCCGGCTATCCGGCAATCCAGATGGACGACCAAGTGCAACTCGTGGAGCGAGTCACCGAGGAGACTGAGGTCCACTACGTCATGGGCATCGCCTCCAGCAATGACATCAGTTCCGGCGAGTGGACCTACACTCTCGACACACACTGGCTCGGCAAGAGCCCGTTCGGGAACTGGGTGTTCAACCCGGCCAACCTTGCGCCGGACACACAGGACTACCTTCGTGCGCTCGGGAAGATCACATGAACGAGACCTGGAAGGCGCTCGAAGGCCATCGGGGCAAAGTCGCGCAGATCGACGAGAACTCCACTCGCGCTGCTCGCTTCACCGCTCGTTACACCACCACCGGACTCGGCGTTGTCACCGAACAGAACGTGTTCGCGTTCGACATGGCGTTCCTCGACATGCCGACCTTCAACTACGGCGGTGCGCTCGGCGATGGGCTCGACCTGCCGGACGCCACCGCCGACTACCCGACCTACCAGGCCGGTGTCTATCGCTGGAAGATCAACGGTGACGGCTACTACACCGGAGCATGGTGCTGGTTCAGCGTCACGGCGGGCAGCAGCGTTGACCCCTCGACGTTCGCGATGGACTTCCTGCTGTCGTGGTCCGGTATCGGCAGTAAGAACTTCATCGCCTCACCGGGCTTCCCCGTCAACGCTCTGGAGTTGTAGTGGCCGCAACACCAGCGGCCATCATTCTCGCCGACAGCCCGCTTCTGTACTGGCCGCTCAATGACGAGCGTTCCGGTGACGCCATCACCGCGCAAGAAGTCATCCAATCTCCCGGCGTCTACGACATGCAAACGATCGGTGCTGGCGCCACGGGCACCGACAGCACGATCAATCCGGTTTGGGGATCGCTGCACACCCGCTGTCTCGGTGTGAACTTCGCGGGCAACTCCACACAGAATCCAGCGCTGGCCTACCCGCACAGTGGGCTCGGCTTCATCTCGAAAAAGCCTTGGTCCACATCAGGTTCCTCCATCGACCCGTTGCTGGCGTCAGTCACGACATGGGCCGTCGAAGGCTGGATGGCAACGCCCGTCACCACCGACCTGAACTACGACTTCAACAGCAACGGCTTTGGCGGCGACCTGACCTCAAACACCTGTTGGTATCCGTACCACGGTGAAGGTCACCCGAACGACAACAGGCCGCCGACCGGCTTTGGCCTCAACATGGGCACCAACGGCTTCCAGCTACTCGGCCACCACGGCGCATATCTGCGAGGCGACAGCGGCGCGATCGTGCTGTCGGACAAGTTCGAGCACCACATCGTCGTCAACTGCGTGGACAACGGCAACAGCACGCAGGACTTCTTTGTCTACGTTGATGGCGTATTAGTGATGTCCGACACCACCTGGGGTCACGACCCGAATCTTTACCCGATCCTGCCGCCTGTTGGCGTTGGCATCGGGCCATACATGACCTACTTCGGCTCGGTGCGCCACTTCGCCGTCTACCCGCACATCCTTAGTTCGACGCAGATCGCGGCGCACTTCGCGCACATCACCTGCCAGTTGGCGCACCCACCCGTGCTCGCCGGACAGCAGGTGTCCTCAGACGCCCGTTACGACGAGGAGTTCGTCGGCCGGGCCGTGCTGACCGGCGTGCTCTCACCGATCAGCGGCGGCGGAACCACTGGCGTCAGCGAAATCATCGTGCCGTGGAACGCGACCGGCTGGAAGTACCAGCAGTTCAACACCGACACCAGTGATTACTCAGGGGTCAGCTTCGACGACAGCGCATGGGCGGTCGGCCAGGCGCCGATGGGATCGGACGGTGGGCAGGCGTCCGCAGGTGTCGCGCCCGGCCACGGCTACGACTCACTCGGTGGCTACAACACGCCCTGGCACACCGACACGAGGATGTGGCTTCGCCGTGTCCTCGGGCCATTGCCGATCGGCACCGGGGCGGTCACCGTCAACTTCCGCGCCGACAACTGGGGCTCGCTGTACTGGAACGGCAACCACTTCTACGGCGACAGCGCCTTCTCCGGTGGCTTCACCCTGTTCACCGTCAGCGTGCCGCCGACGTTGCTCGACAACGTGAACCTCCTCGCCGTGCGCGCCACCGACGACGGCTTCCCCAGCGCGTCCCATCCACCGGCTGCGGACGGCGACAAGGCGGTCATCGACGTGGAGGTGGTCGCCGACGTGACCGCCGTGGACTGTGGTGTCGTCGGCGATGACAACACCGACTGGATCGCGCTCGATCAGGTCACCGTGGGTTGGCGAGACAGCTTCCGCAACGCCTGGCACTACGCCACCGTCGCGCAGGCCCGCTATGACGTGGGTGTGGCCGAAGCGCTGTCCTATGAGTGGACCGTCTATCAGGCCGGAGGGTCGCTTGGGAAGTGGTCTTGCGGTGAGAGCAGCTTCAACTACTTCGGGACCAACGGCATCATCCTGGAGATGGCGGGCTCGCCCGCGTTGAACCTCTACCACCGTGGATCGGTCGTGCAGAGCGTCGGCGCCTTCACTCCAGCGGTCGGTGATGTCGTCAAGATCGTGACCGACTTCGTGGCCCGGACCTCGCAGTTGTTCCGAAACGGGGGTTTGCAGGCCACGCTCAACTTCGCCGCGCAGACGTGGTACACCCAGGACGGGAGCCTGCTCTAGCGTCGAACGCTCCGGTGACGGTGCCGATACAGACAGTAGGACTGGAATCGGAGTGGGCATTGGACCGGAGCACGTACGTCTCAGCAGCCACGCGGGTGCCGCCTGACGTGCCGTTGGCACTCATGGACATCGCGATCGGGCTGCTGCTGCTGCTTGGCCCGTCCGCACGGACCGCCTCGCCGTCGTTCAGTGTGGCGAAGGCGATCATGCCCGTGCAGGCGTGGGGCGTGCTGTTCATCGTGCTCGGGCACACCCTCCTCGTCGCGGTGCAGATCGGCCGGGAGATGGTCCGTGAGCGCGACCCCAAGGCCCTTGCACGGGACATCCGGCTCTACTCCAGGGTGAGCTACGCGATCCGCGTCATTGGCCCGACGCTGTTCGTCATGTGGGCGACCATGTTTGTCGTCGCTGCCATCGAGGCGCCCGCCGCTGGGTTCGCTGGCATCCCGACCTACCTGTTTCTCGCCTTCCGCCACTCGTTCGCTCCGGTGGGCCGAGAACGGCGGCTAGGTGGATGATCGAAGCCTCGTCCTCGGGCACCACCGCACTCGCCGCCTGGGGGCCGATCCTGGTTGCCTCGGCGGGGTTCATCACGGCCATCGTCGCGGCCTTCACGCGCCGGGACCGGCGCCAGGCCGACCAACTGTCCGGCGCTGACGCGAAGATCAACACGGCGCTCAAGGGGCTCGAAGCCGCCTTGGATCGCACAGAGAGGGAGCGAGCCCGATGGCAGACGAGGGCCGAGACCGCCGAGGCCGCGTGCGCCGAGGCCAAGGAGCGGGAGGAAGCGTGCGACGAGGAGCTGGCAAGCCTGCGCGCGGAGAACGCCCGTTTGAAGGAGCGCACGACCCGCACGCCACGGAAGCCGCGCGGCGGCTAGTCGGCAATGACGCCGGGAGCCTCACGGACGGCCTTGACCCGGAGACCGCTCGCGTCGTCGAGGTGCTGCTGGCCGCCGAGATGGTCGCAGGTGCCCACAGGACATCCAGCAAAGGCGCCCGGCGCTGGCGCGACCCACTGGTGATCGCTGTCGTGCTGTTCGGCGCGGCGATCTTGCTGTCGGCCATCAGCATCCACGCGCTGACGAACACGGTGGCCTCGAACTCGAAGTCCCGTTCGGCCGAGATCGCCGGGCTGGAAGCGCAGATCGCGTCGCTCAACGCCACCATTACCAGCCTCCAGGGCTCGATCAAGCAGGCCAACGACCGCATCTCCACCTTGCAGGCCGAGAACGCCTACCTGATCACGCTGGTGCAACGGCTCTGCGCGATCAACCCGAGCAACAAGAACTGCAACTTCAAGCAGTTCTCGCAGGGAGGTGGTACGCAGGGCTCTGGCTCGTCGAGTCCGCGTGCCTCACCTTCCCCTTCGGGAAGCTCGCCGTCACCAAGGCCGTCGCCATCGCACACGCCGGAGCCAAGCCCGACACCAACGCTTCTTCCCTCGCCGGTTCCACCGATCTGTCCGGGCCACGGTCTACCGTGCATCTGACCTCGACAACGCCCGTTAGGAGACCTGCATGACCACCACGACGATCCCGTTCTTCGTCCAGCACGTCACGGCGCAACTCGGCCAGTCCGAGCATCCGCTGGGCTCCAACAACACCAAGTACGGCGTGCAGTTCGGCGAGAACGACGTGTCGTGGTGCGTCGAGTTTGGCTTCGACATGTACGAGGACTGTGGCGTCGTCCTGCCGATCAAGACCGCTGGGTGCGTCGTGATGTGGGACGCGGCGGCGAAGCGCGGCCTCACCTATGCCTCGACCAACTGTGTGCCCGGCGACTCGATCATCCGCACCTGGGAGCACAAAAGCCGGGCCGACCTCAACCCGGCCCTGACCCACTTCCAGGTCGTCGTCGGCGTTCACCGCGCAGCCAACGGCGCGAAGATGCTCGACCTCATCGGTGGCAACCAGGGTCCCGGCGTCGTCAGTCGCGACATGGTGGTGGCTGGTGACCCGTCCGTGCTTGGTGGGCTCGGCTTCCACCGGCTGTTCAGCGGTGTCAACAACGGCGTTTCGATCCACGACCCCGAGCACGACACCAGCAAGGCCAACCTGCCTGCGGCCAAGTCGCACAAGTACCCGACCGCGATGCTCAGCTTGGGCAGCCACGGCGATCTCGTGGTGGCGCTCCAGCACCATCTCCAGCACTTGGGGTACTACAAGCACAGCAAGGTCGATGGCTCGTTCGGGCCGGAGACGCTGGCGGCGGTCATCCAATTCCAGCGACACACCTGGCCGCACGACCAGGGCCAATGGGACGGCGTTGTCGGTCCCAACACCTACAAGGCGCTCGGCTTCTAGCCGAGCCGAAAGGACGGGCATGACAGTAGTCAGACGGTGGGTGCCTGCCTGGCAGGCGCTCGTAGCGGCGCTGTTCGCCGTTCTCGCGTTCGGCGCGTTCGGCGCCACCGCGAGCGCGGCCAGTAGCGCCACGAACACAACCCTCGTTCATCAAGCCGCTCTCTACGCGCAGCAGCATCATGCGCAGGTCGCCCAGGGCGTGGCGATCCTGCTCGGCTTCGTTGCTTCGCACGTGACCGCGTGGCTTACACACGTCAAGGCGCCGGACAAGTGGAAGGCGGGCGTCGCTGTTGTCGTGTCCGTCATCGCCGGAACGGTTGCCTCGATCGGGTGGGCGCCTGATCAGCCCTGGTTCGACTGGGTGAAGGCGATCTTCCTGGCAATCATCGCGAGCCATGTCACCTATGCGCTGAAAGCTGTGACGGGCGTGGCGGCCACACAGAAGGTGGGTCTCGGACTCGGAGCCCCCTCTGCAACGCCGCTGTCCACTGTCGATACGTCGGGCTCGCCGGCCGCGCCATCAACGGGCGTTGTCAGTGACATTCCCGCAGCCCTCGGTGGAGACTCGGGGGACAGTCCGCAGACCGGCGCCGGGTTGATCTCGATGCTGGTCTTGCTCGCGGCGTTGGTGCTCGTGGTCGTCGGCGTCATCACCTTGATCGTCGCGGCCGTCGCCACCGCGCCGCACCTGTCCGTGACCGGCGTCGTACTCGTCGTGGTCGGCGTCGTGCTCGCGATCCTTGGTCGAGCCGCCGAAGGTGGCAACCTTCGGCTGTAGACCAATTCGCTTCTCAACGGGCGTTGTCGGAAATCATCCGGCGACGCCCGTTGACTTGTCGGTGGTCTCTCATACAGTGACCGACACAACCGAATAGGCGGCGCCGCTAGGCGGGTCGCCAGGCACCAGAGCCAAGGGCTCGAAGGGCCGTCGTTTCAACCAGCGCAAGGGGAAGGCGCTGGGAGAGACGGCGGCCCTTCGTCTTGTCTAGGAACAGGAACGGGGACCATGAGCGTCGCGCTGCTGGACGAGGACGGCCGGTGTCGTCTGACCGGCCTCAAGCCCGGTGAGTGCGCGTGCGAGAAGCACCGCAACAGCGAGACCCGGCAGCGGCTCGAAGGCGTCACGTTCGACCGTTACATCGACGCGATCTACGCCGGGAACTGCGCGCTGTCCGAGGAGCACTCGATCACGCCAGGCGAGCGGATCGGCCACACCGAACAGGGCTGGGCTTGCAACCGCTGTGTGCGCGACGCACGGGGTCTCGCATGATCGAGTTCAAGCGCAGCTACCGCGACGTGATCACGCACTACGAGGGCGTTGCCACCGCCCGTACGGAGTACCTGTTCGGCCTCCCGTCCATCCGCTTGACGCGGTTGAGCAAGGACGGCAAGCCCGAGCACGAGTGGTTCCCCGAGGAGCAGTTGGAGTTGGTCGGCTCGATGCCTGTTGGCACGACGGCGGGCTTCGGCGGAAGGACCGAGCCATGAGTCTGTCGATCCGCCGCATCCTCGAAGTCAGCCGGACGCGGACCAAGCGTTGGCACCACGCCGACACGGTGCCGTGGGTGGGCTCGGACTGGTCGAACGCGATGGCCGGTGAAGCCGGTGAGGCGTGCAACGTCGTCAAGAAACTGCGGCGCATCGAGACCGGCACGATGGGTGCGCATAACGGTGGCGAGACCGACTGGGATGCCTTGGTCTTGAAGCTCGCCGAGGAGTTGTCGGACACCATCCTCTACGCCGTGCTCGTCGCCGACCACTACGGCCTGTCGGGCGAGGACTTGGAGAACGCGGTCATCGCGAAGTTCAACCTTGTCTCGGTCGAGTCCGGTTTTCCGGAGCGTCTGCCGTGAAGCCGCACGAGCACGGGCAAGGTCACATGACCGAGCCGGAGATTCGCGAGCACGTCGAGCAAGAGCACGGGTGGACCCGGCTCAACTCATTCGCCATGACCTACTTCGGCACTCTCGACGCGCATCTCCAGGAGCACCGCAAAGAGCGGATGCAGGTGGTCCGATGAGGGCCTGGTACTACCGCTGGCGTTGCCATCGCTCTATCCGTTGCTGTCAGTACACCGACAACCCCAACTGCAACGGTTCGCTTGAGCCGCACCGACTTCTGTGGTTGCCGCGTCGATCCACGCATCGCAGCCGCTATCGCATGGTCAACGGCAAGCATCGCGAGGACTTCCGGCCGAAGCGTGCGTATCGCTACCAGGGGTCGCGATGAGACTGTCCGCGAGCCAACTCAGCGCGTTTGAGCGCTGCCCGACCCAGTACCGCTTCGAGCGCGTCGAGGGACGGCCAGGTGAGGCGCTGTCGGCGACTGTCTACGGCACGGTCACCCACCACGCCGTCCACACGTTCGAGCGCACCGTGCATGAACTGATGGACCAAGGGCTCGACATCTACGCAGCGCTGGAGCGGGCGAAGCAGCGAGCGCTCGACACGTTTGACTACTACTGGCACCCGAAGCATCTCAACGAGGTTGCCGGTGTCCAGCAGATCGACGTGTGGATCGGCTACGGCGCCTATCGCGACACCTACGGCCTGTTGCGTCAGAAGGGCTTCGACGCGATCGAGAAGTACGCCGAGATGTGGCGTGCTGACAAGCACCAGCTACTCAGCCTGGAACACCCGTTTGAGGTGCCGGTGGTCGGCACGATCGACGAGATCACGGGCGAGCCGCACACCATCTCCGGCTACGTCGATCGGCTCGGTCTGCGCTGGAAGAACCGCAACCCGATCCTCGACACGGACGACTGGAAAACCGGCCGCAAGAAGGCGTACCTGCGTCACCACATTGGCTTGACCGTCTACTCCTACGCCAGTACGCAGGTGGAGTTCTGGAAGCCGTTCGAGGCTCAGGGTGTGTCTGCCGAGGAGATGCACGAGCGTTTCGCCGCGTTGCCCCGGCACACCGTCTGGTACGACCTCAAGAACTTCGACCGCTGTGATGGCGGTTATCGCTCCGATCGCGACTACGCACGGCTCGCCAGGGCTGTGTCGGAGATGGCGAAGTCGGTGCAGGCAGGCATCTTCCCGCTGCGCATCAGCGGTGAGACTTGCCAATACTGCCCGCACCGTGGCTACTGCCCGGAGCCGGGTATCGGGCTCCCCGACGAGGACGAGGGAGCGCCAGCGTGAACCGACAACTCAAGGTTGTCGGCATTCGCGACAACACCAGGGATTGAGTGTCAGCGGGCGCGGAGAGGCCGAGCCAGCGTGCAGGGGCGAGTACAGGGAGGCGTTGAGAGTGGCGGCAAAGGCGACAGCGGCGGACCAACGAACCACGACCGACCGTCCGGTCTATGGCCTCGTCAAACACCGATCGTCCGATCTTGCTGTCGGCGATGTGATCCGCAACCGCTTCGGTAAGTGGGACGTGGTGTCCTCTGTCGTTGTCGATGAGGACGGTCGGTACGTCAGCGTGCAATTCGAGGTCGGTGGCGAATGGAGATTCCGTTCGGTCCACCTCGTGGACGTCCAAGTCGTCAAGCCTTCCTAGTAGAGCGAGGAGAGTCATGCCAACGGCAGCAACAAAGTCAACGCAACGCAACAGACGGGGGGAACGCAAGCCCGTCATCATCAAGCAGATCGGTGTGGAGCAATGGGCCGGTGGGCTCGGCCACATCAAGGTCATGGTGGTCGCCGGGCCTGACATCGGCAAGACCCGATGGTCGTCGGCGTTCCCACGACCACTATGGCTCGCATGTGAGCCGCTGGAGACGGTCGCCGCGTCGATCGTCAGCCGGAAGATCAACTATGAGGGTGGCGCTGGGGCGCCGCACATCGTGGAGATTCAGTCCAGCGATGGGCTGTTCGACACCCTCGACTGGCTGGACCAACTCGCCACCAACACACCCGCTGGCAAGGTGCCGAAGTACCAGACGGTCATCCTCGACACGGCGGACGGTCTCGCGGACCGGCTCAAGAACGAATGGGCCGAGAGCGAGGGCGCGTCGATCTTCGCCGGTCGCGACGCCTGGGCGTTCCTGGAGGGCAAGTTCACTCTCGCGCTGGAGCGGCTGTGCTCGCTGCCGATGAACGTCGTCGTCCTTGTGCATCTCAAGGACAAGGACATCGAGGAGCCTGGCCCGAACGGTACGACGAACAAGAAAACGATCTACGAGATCATGCTGCAAGGCAGCACGAAGGACAAGATCGTCAACAACTTCAACCTCGTCGGGTTGATGAAGAAGGAGTTCGTCGGCGAGCGCGAGGTGCGCGGCATTTCGTTCGACTCGTCCGCCCAGTTCCCGTTCCTCAAGGACCACTTCAACCTGACGCCGCCTGACGACCCTGAGATCAGGCGCCACTTGGGTCGTCACTTCTGGCCGATCACTCTCGACGACGGCACCAAGGGCGGTTCGGGAACGACCGACAGCTTCGAGGAGACCAACTACCTCGCGCTGTGGACGGCCGTTATCGGCGAACTCGACAACCTACCGGAGTCCGGGGATGTCGAGGAGATTCCGGTTGGGGGCGAGCCGAGCGCGGACAACGTGACCCCTCCTGGGCAGGGTGGGCCGACGCCGGGAGCGGCGAACGTCCAGCCGACGAAGCAGGCGGCAGCGAAGAAAACAGCGGCACCGGCAAAAGCGACAACGCCACCAGCCAAGACGGCCGAGCCCGCCAAGGCCGCATCAGCACCGCCGCCGACCACCGCTTCGCCGGACTCGAAGGAGACGACCTCCTCGACGCCCTCCTCGCCATCCTCGACAGCTTCAAGCCCCGACCAGTCGAGTGCGTCATCTGCGGACTCAGCCACCCCGGCCCCGGCAACGGACGCTGGCGCTGCACCCTCTGATGGCGCTGCGGTAGATCCTGGCAGCGGTGATGGCGATGGCGCAGCAGCGAGCGATGCGGCGCCGGTAACGGACGTTCCTGACGCGGCTGTCTCCGAGCCGGAGCAGCCAGCACCAACGGCCGAAACCTCTGAGCCTGCAACGGAACCGACCGTCGAGGAGGCGGTCGCGAACGTCGCAGAAGCGCTTGGCGGCGAGGTCGTAAGCGAGACGGCACCTGCCGATTCACCAAGTGGTGGCGCAGACCAGACGGCCCACACGCACGACGAGGGTCACTGTCCGATCTGCGGCGCGTCGATGGAGAAGGAGCAGCCCGATCTTGTGCAGTTGTCGCGGCTCAAGCACCGCACGCTCGTCCTACCGGACGGGCGCAACTTCTACGACACAGGCGGCTGTTGCTACGAGTGCTACCAGCGGCTCAATGAGGAGAAGGCCAGCAAGAGCGGCCTTTACGCCGAGAGTGCCTGAGTCCAGGGTCCAGGGAGAGAGGTAGAGGCAGGGATGGGCTACACCAAGGAAGTCAAGGAGCGGTCGTTCGACCTGATCCCCGAAGGCTGGTACACCGTCAAGTTGCTTGACGTGACACCCAAGACGGTCGGCCAGGGGACGAAGCTCAAGTGGAAGTTCGAGATTGTCGAAGGCGAGTTCGCCACCCGCTGGGTGTGGGGCGAGTGCTGGGACAACCTCGACCAGTCGGACGGCTGTGTCTGGAGACGCTGGCACGAGGCGCTTGTCGAGCGGGATGTCGAGATCGGCGAGAACATCGACACCGCCGACGTAGAGAACTACATGTGCCAGGTCTACGTCTCGCACCGATCGTACGAGAAGGACGGCGAGGAGAAGTGGGTCGCCGAAGTCAAGGACGACCCCGAGTCGCTCATCAGCATCAGCGCTGAGATTCCCAGCGACCAGCCGCAGGCGGTCATGGCTGGCGCTGGCGCTGACGACGACAAGCCGCCGTACTGACATAGACACCGGGCCGCTTGCGCGAAGGGGAAGCGCGTGAGCGGCCCGGTTATCCATTCGCTACAACAACGGGAGACGCTGAGTGAGTCAGGCCGGATCGCTGTCGATCACGGACTATTTGGCATCGAAGAACGTCCGCACGTTCAAGGCGAGTGGCGACGAGATCACCGCATGGTGCTTCTTCTGCGGGAGGCATCAGCGCGACCGTGGGCGGCTCTACATCAACACGGTCGAAGGCGTGTACTTCTGCCAGGTCTGCGCGGAGTCGGGGACGTTCCGCGAGATCGCCAAGTTCTTCGGCGACGACCCGACTGTGCTCGTTCCCGCCAAGGACACTGAGGACGCCCGTTACCAGCGTCGTCGCATCCTCAACGCGGCCGTCAAGGTCGGCGTCGAGGGCCTGATGAACAACGACGAAGTGCTGCTGTGGCTCATGGGCAAGGACCGGCTCAAGAAGCAACGCGGCCTTCACGTCGAGACCATCGAGGAGATGAAGCTCGGCTTCCTCGGCAAAGGCTGGAGCCTCACCCGCAACCTCCAGGCGGGACCGCTGGAGCGTAAGCAACTCAAGACATCCGGCCTGGTCTACCTGGAGGACGGCGAGCACCACAAGGAGGGCGACGACTTCTTCCGTGGCCCCAAGGTGCTCATCCCCTATCTGTCGAGTGGCAACTGCGTGCAGTTGCGCGGCCGCGACTGGACACCCAACGGCGACGGCAAGTACCAGACCGGGCCGGGCGAAGAAGTCCGCATCTACGGCCAGGATGACTTGCGCGGCGCCGACGAGGCGATCATCGTCGAGGGTGAGTTCGACCGCGCTGTGCTCAAGCAGACGCTCATGCTGTCCGGTGAACCACGGCTCAAGCGCATCGCTGTTGTCGGGCTTGCCGGTGCGCACGCCTGGCTCAAGCCGTTCGCCGAATACTTCCGCGATTGCAAGCGGGTGTGGCTCGCGTTCGACCCTGACGACGCCGGACGCAAGGGCATGGCGAAGGCGAAGAACGACCTCGGCGCGAAGGCGAAGATCGTTGACCTGCCCGACGACTTGCCCAAGTGCGACTGGACGGAGTTCCTGATCTATCGCGGCCACACGTGGCGCGACGCATGGGAGCTACTGCAATCGTCGGCGAACGTCGGCAAACTCACGTTCTCGATGTCGGAGTCGATCGAGTCCTGGCAGAAGCAGGAAGCCAACGGGCTCGTGTTGCCGACCGGCTGGCCGACCATCGACGCGGCGATCGACGGCGGCGGCTTCCGCGCAGGCAACGTCGCCATCGTCGCCGCCAAGACATCGGTCGGCAAGACGCTCGCTCTCACCCAGGTCATCGTCAACCACAAGCGGCTCGGCCTGACGGTGCCAACGCTCGTTTTCAGCATGGAGTTGACGCGCGGCGAGTTCGCCGAGCGTCTGGTTCGCCAGCACAGGTTCTTCGAGCCCTACGCATCGCTGGACGAGATCGGCCACCTCTACGACGAGACGCTGGTCATCTGCGACCGCAACCGGCTCGGCACTCGCGACGTGGAAGCGGTGGTCGAGGAGTTCCAGGAGGACAAGGGCTGCACTCCGGCGTTGCTCGGCATGGACCACCTGAGCTACTACGCACGCGGCCAGAACGGCGGCTCGCTGTACGACCGCACCACGTCGGCGATCCAGGACATGAAGGCGTTCGCGAAGGACCTTGACGCGGTGAACATCGTCCCGGCGCAGGTCTCGCGCAACGCCGAGAAGGGCAAGCCGGTCGAACTCGATGACCTACGCGACTCGGGTGCGATCGAGGAGACGGCCGACTACGCGCTGATGCTGTGGCGTCCCGACGACGCGCTGGAGCCTGACCAGCAGGTCGAGCGCACGGGCGCGCTCCAGGCGCAACTCGGCAAGAACCGGCGCGGGCAGAACGGCCAGCGGTTCAAGATCATCTGCGCGCTCGGGTCGCTGGCGCTCGTGGACCCGTCCGAGACGAAGTACGTCTACCTCGCGACGCAGGAGAATCGGGCCGTGTGGAGCGGCAAGACCTACGCCGACATCCGCACCGAGCAGACGAAGGGTGAACAGCAGATGCTCCAGGTGGTGAGATGAGCGTTCTCGATGAGCAGCCGCCTCCGAAGGTGAGCGAGGAGGCGCAGCGCCGGGCACAGTTGCGGGTGTGCGAGCACGTCATCCGCGAGCACCCGGACAGTCCGTCCCGTCAACTGGTCGAGGCACACGAACTGTGTGACGCGCTGGGCCTGTTGCCGTGAGCGCGATCGAGTCGCTGGTCAAGGCCGCCAAGGGTGGCATGGTCACCCACAAGAACGCAGAGGTGTCTCCAGACGGGCGTTACCGCTACTGGCTGACGCGCACCTTCGCGGTCGGCGACGACCTTGTGGAGTACAGCGACTCGACACCGATCGACGCCGACGACCGGGTGTGCTGGGTGATGCTCAACCCGTCCACCGCCGACGCCAACCTGGACGACCCGACGATTCGGCGCTGCATGGGCTTCACCTACGGCTGGGGCTACCGCAGCATGGTCGTGGTCAACCTGTTCGCGCTGCGCGCCACTGACCCGAGGGAACTGGTCACGGCTGAGGACCCGTGGGGACCGGACAACGGGCTCTACGTGGACTACTGGGTCACCGCCAGCAAGATCGTCGTCGCGGCCTGGGGCGGCAGCTACCCGAAGCAGCGGGCTTCGACGGCCGAGGTGGCGCTGCATGACCTTCGGGACGCGGGCGCACAGTGTCTCGGCCACACGAGCAAGGGCGATCCCCGGCACCCGCTCTACCTGGGTGCCACGACGCCACTGGAGCCGCTGTGAGGAGCAAGACGCGGGGCGAGGGCCGCACGATGCCAGAGAAGGCCGCACAGGCGCTCTACGACCCGACTGAGCGCTCTGCGCAGCGGGCTCGTGAGGCCGAGGAGGAGGCGTACTGGGCGAGTCTGGCCGGTCCGGTCACCGTCCGGCACAAGGAGCCCGAAGGTCACGGTTCGGTAACGAATCGAAAATCGTCGAGGGGTAAGCGGCGATCGAGCACTTATGAGTCGGCGTGACGACGGCTACAACTCCCGTCCCCAGGACGGCGACAGCGCTGCTGGAGATGATCGAGAACCGGCTGGGCTGGGACCCCTACGAGGTCGCTCGGACCAAGGGCGAGCCGGTGTTCAAGGTGCGGGCGATGGAGGCGGGCAAGTTCAACGCCGCCATGAAGCGCAAGCCGAAGCTGATCACGCTGGCGAACCTGGCGCTCGCGGTGGACTACGCGGTCCGCCATGACGAGGAGATCACCAGTCCGTACGGCGTGGTCTACCTCGTGCAGAAGGCGCTCGACGAGCAGACGGGCGATGCGCCACGAACGGGCGTTGACAGCGACTTCGAGTTGGAGTTCGACGAAGCTGTCGCGCTTGAACAGGAACTCGGCGACGAGCGGAGCCCGTACTGGCTCGGCCGGTTCGCCAGGGTTGTCGGACCTGCGCGGAAGGAGGTGCTTGTCGAATGGGCGACGGAGCGAGCGGCGCTCGTGTCATTCCCCTGCCAGTTGAGGAGCGTGTGAAGTCCTGCTGGGTGTGCAAGCACGCGCAGTTCGGCGGCCCGCTGACGGTGTGTCGTCTTGTCGGAGAACAGATCATCGACGAACGTGGCGTAGCCGCCGAGTGCGAGGACTACGAGGAACGGGAGCAGAAGTGAGCCATACGATTGTCGTCAACTGGTCGGAGTCGGCATTCCCGACCAGTCAAGAGGCCGAGAACGTCACGCGCATGTCGCTGACGGACGCGGCCAAGGCGCTTGGTGTCAATGAGCCGAACGTCACGATGAAAGACCGCGCGGGCGAGGTGGACGCGCCAACGCCGACAACGGACGTTCCTGCCGCAGAGGCCAACGAGCGCGGCACCGTCGTCGATGACAGCTTCGCCGAAGGCGCCGATGCGCAGGAGTGGGCGCAGGTGTTCATCAAGCGGTTCGCAGGAGCGACGGTTCAGGGTGGCGAGGTTGGCAGCCAGACCGGCTTGGGTCCTGTTGACGAGGGCCTGATGATCGGCTGGTTCGCGAATGCAATGGCGGCCGGTGAGCGCAAGGCGAACAGCAACGCGCAGGCCAAGGCCGAGGCGCTGCTGGAGAACCCGTCATGAGCGCCGCAGCCCAGCCCCAGGGGCAGACATCGGCAACGCCCGTCACGCCGCTACCGCAGGCGGTCATTGACACGCAGCGGTTCGAGGGCAAGGAAGTCGCCAACGTCAGCATGACGATCAGCGGCTCGGCGAAGCTCGCGCCTCAGTCCATGTCCGACGCCGACAACGTGTATCTCACGCACGACGACGTGGTGACCGTGCAGATGGACGTGAAGGTCACCGACGTGTCGTTCACCGTGGACGAGCACGGCAACATCACCCGCATCCAGAAGGCCCGGCCGATCGAGGGCACCATCCTCGTCGTTGACGTGCTGCGGAAGTTGGACACGCGGATTCGATGAAGCGGGGAAGTCTCGGGCCGACGATCGTGATGAGCCGTGGTGGCCGTCACGGTCGTCGGCGCGGGAAACGGTTGTCGCTGGCGCAGGTCAGCGAGCGGGTTCGTTCCAGGCGGCAGTTGCAATCGGCGCTGCTGTCACAGCATTCGGAACAAGTGCGTGGGCTCTTGTCGATGTGCAACCCCATCAGCCCGAACGGAAAGGTCATCCGGTGATCAGCACGCGGCATACTCAGCACATGCTTCGCCAGGCGCTTCAACTCGCCGAGGCGGTGAACGCGCGGGACTTGGGAACGGACGTTGCTGGCGTGCTGGAGCAGCCCGGAACAGTGACCACCGACGAGATGTTGGAGCGTGCGGCCAACCTTGCGGAGCACGCCGCCGCTGAGCTACGCGACGAACTGTTCACCAGCAAAGGGTGGCCTTCCTGATGCCGACGCCCTGTTTCTGGTTGGACCACACAGGTCAAGGCGAAGTTGCGCTGCGGCGCTACCACTCGCAGAAGGATCACACCGGCTGGACCTGCGCTGACGGATGGCACAACGCCTTCGCGTTCATCGGCGAGCGTGTGCCTTACGCGCTCCAGGAGCACTACGACGCGAGCGCCACGTGGTGGTCCTACCCGTTGGCGACCGACATCTTCTCCGAGCCTGCGCACGACGACCCGCGCTGGCCGACTGAGTGCCAGCAGGGTTGCGGCTATCGGTTCACCGAGGAGGACAACTGGCAGGTCTGGATCAGTGAGGTGCTGCGCCGCGCCGACAACGGCCAGGAGCGCGTCCTGCACGACAGCCTCGTCCCGCCGTCAATCCCGACCGTCGAGCCGGGCGGCCTGTGGAATGCCGAGTGGCAGCGGGGGCGTGGGCGGACCAACCCGAACAAGCCCAACGACGGCATCTTCCTGATGGCACGCTGCCCGTCGATCAGCGGCAAGTACGGCAACGACTGGGGCGTGGACCAACGCGCCTCCAGCGGTGGATACTGGGAGCGCCAAGGGGACCCGCGTAACCCGCCGACGCTCACCGTGTCGCCGTCGATCGAGACCGGCGACTACCACGGCTTCCTGCGTGGCGGCGTGTTCACGGACCATGTGGGATGATCACCAGCCTCACCGTCACCGACATCGCGTTCGAGCTTGACGGCACGACGATCATCACGTTCCTTGCGTCTGATGACATCCGTTGTGGTGGTTCGGTGGCGGTGCGCAAGTCGGTGCGGATCGAGCCGAGTGAGCAGTACCGGCCGGACATCGACAAGTTGATCGGCCGGGCTCGTGCGCTGGTCACCGACGCGCTGGACGACTGGGAGAGGTCGCAGCCGGTTCCTCCCGAGCAGCTTGGAACAGCGCACCCGCAACGCCCGTTCGCAAGCGAGCAGGCCGACAGGATCGACGAGGACGACGATGCCACCGCAGAACGCAACTGGGACCGTATCGAGCAAGCCCGCCAAGGCGAGCAAGCCCAAGTTCCCGCCGATCAACCGCAGCCGCCCACCGATGCCGCAGGCGCCGAAGCCGCAGGTCGCTAAGCACCGACTGGTCTACATCCACGGCCTGGGCATGTTCGGCAACGTGCATCGCCATCCGGTTCACGACGACGGCAGCTTCGCCGAGCGGACCGTGTGTGGTAGCTGGCCCGGACGCGCGACGCCGACAACACCCGTTCTCGATGCCACCGACTCGCCATGTCCCACCTGCTTCAAGGGTCAGCTTCCTTGAGGTCTGAGCACAACGACATCCCCGACGACATCCGCATCGAGGTCTACGTCCGCGACTACATGACCTGCCGGATGTGCGGGAAGTACCTCGGCGAGCGCGCTGGCATCCACCACATCGAGTTCGGCGGTGGGCTCGGGCCGGGCATGGGTGGCCGCCGCGTGCATGACCCCGACAAGATGTGCGTGATTTGCTGGCTACCAGGCGACCCGGCGCCGCGCTCGAAGTCCTGTCACACGCGAGCACACGACGACAAACTGCTGTGGCAGCCGATCTTGCTGGCCGTCGTCAGCAGGCCCGGCGTGACCGCTTTCCAGTTGCGGCGTTGGAGCGTTGCTGCTTCATCCTGAGCCGGTGTTCTTGCACCTTGCGCTCGCGCTCAGCGCGTTTCTCGGCGAGTTCGACGCCTTCCTGCTGGCGACGGGCGTTCTCAGCCTTGGTGTAGCGGGTGATGTGGTAGCCACCGGCCTCGGCGCACCAGTAGGGCCGGTTGGCGCCAGCGGACGCGACGGCTCTGCGAGCGCGCTTGTAGGACGTGTAGGTCGTCTTGCCGCACCCACACTTGGCCTTGGCTAGCGCACGCTTCACAACTGCTTGAGTCGCTCCTCGGTGTCCTCGCGCCGGAAGGCGGCGCGCTGTTCGGTCCAGGTGATCCACGCATATACAAACGCGAGGACGAGGTACACGCCATCGGTATTCCTGACGGCGAGGCCGAAGAACCCGAAGGACATCAGGGCGGCGAGCCAGGCGAGCATCATGCGAGCACCTTCGCAATCTCCGCGTCGTCGAGCCCAGCGGCCACAAGGTTGAGGAGGCGCTGGAGACGGGTGTTTCCAGTGGGCCATCCCATCGCCTGAGCTAGCAGCGCGGCCGTTTCTTCCTCGCTGGCCGCCGCGTGCAGGATCGGCATGACGAAGCGGTTCGACGGCAGGTTGATGATCACGATTGGCTGGTGGTTGTGGTCGTCGTCGTCCAGCCATGTCACGCCGTTGGGCTCTGCGAAGTTCTCGCGGATGTCCTTGTGGATCAGCCCGACGAACCGGCCAGTGAGCATCGCTTGGTCGAAGGCGGTGATCATGTGACCACGCTCACGGTCGCGTCGGTCAGATGCGGGCGGGCCACGTCGATCTTCGGTCGCACCGCACGAATGACGTGGAGATAGGTCATGCCCGTCCCACCGGAAGCGACCCGACTGACGCCCATCTGCTCGCCATCGACCTCGACTCGGTTGCCGACCGAGACGAGGATCTCTCCGGCCACTGGTAGCACCGTGTTTTCCGCCGTGATGTCGCTGGCGAGGCGCGGTTCGACAACTGGTATTTCTTTACCAGTCGGGCAGGTGTGCTCCAGCCACTCGGTGCTGGTGGCGTAGGTCTGGTTGCGGATCATCGTGTCGTCCACCTTGACCTCAACGACGACCTTGCCCTTGTCCGCCTTGGTCTTTTCGTCGTACTCGGCGCTGTAGCTCGTCTCGATCCAGCCATAGACGACACCCGCGTCCCCACCGCAGCGTGGGCACTTGACCTCGATCTTCTGCGCTGGCCCTCTCACGGGGTAGTTCCCTTCACTGGTGGTTCGCCGCGCTTGGGCTGGTACTTCTCCAAGCATCTTCGACAAGACGCTCGATTCGCGTCAGGCACGCCGGGGAGTTTCCGCCCGACGCCTTTGCGCCCGCAGGCCATGACATCCATCCACATGCCGTGTCGCAGGCCGCCTCGCTCCTTCTCGGCGCGGACCTTGATGTGAACGATCTCGTGGCCCATCTGCGGCTCCCACTTCGCCGCGTGCAGGGCCATCAGATGCTCGGTGCTGCGTAGCAACGTGGGTTTGTAGGTCATGTCCGACCTGGCCGCGTCGCCTCGTACTCGCGCATCAGCCTGCGGCGCGCAGCACGGTCCTTCGGCGCTGCCGGTGCGGTGCTCATGCCGTGAATGCAGCCGGGCTCCCAGCGCTTACCGTTGCGGCGCCACAGGCATTGGCCCATCGCTGCGATCTCAGCCTCGCTTTCGGGCATCCGCGAGCCGTCGATCATGGCTGTGCCGGGGAACGCGACGGCGCCTTCCAGCGACAGCGCCACGAGCCCCTTGCACCATTGGCAGCGGCCACCCGTCAACAACTTGACGGCCAGACCTTCGATGGCTTCGAGCGGGCCGACCTTGTTCTCCACGCTGAGCTTTGCGCCTTGGTACTGCGCGGTCGCCCACCATGCAGCCTCGGCTATCGGCACGCCGTCGTGCAGGTAGCCGTACTCGAAGTTCTTCGCCCCGGTGTGACCGATCAGTAGCACGGCGGCCACCAATCGGTCCTCATCCCACTCCATCAGTGAATGCGCGTCTCTCGCGTGTGGAGGATGACGGCCTTGCTGTCGATAGTGACGGTCGCGCCGTCGAGACAAGGCGCGTCGTCGGGATGTGTGTTCTCGTATTGCTCGATCTCGCTGAGCAGATGTCGGTGCTTGTCGGCGAAGAACGCGGCACGCTCGTTACTGGAAACGGTCGTTGCTAGCGCGGGCTGTGGCTCGTGCGCGAAGCTCATCAACTCCTCGGCGACAACGACGCACAGTCCAGGACGGCCTTCGTCCTTGCGGAGAAACATCAGGTCCGAGCCGCCCTTGAACACTTCGTTGCCCTCGGCGTCGAGGACGCTGATCGTGTAGCGAGGTTGTGTCACAGCGCTTGCCCTTTCGCGTAGTTGGTTTCGTGTGTGGTGAGTTTGCGGCGCGTGGTTGCGATCAGTTCGGCCAGGTCACTGACCTCGCGAGCGAGCACCGTCGTTTCCTTGCCGTCGCGCCAGCGCACGCGATAGGAGACGACGGTGTGCCAGCCGATGTTGCCCACGCCCATCTGTGTTTCTTCGAGGCGTTCGAGCACTCGGCCGTACTGGCGTGGCGAGAAGATGCGATAGACGACAGCGCCAGCTTGAACGTCAGGGACGCTTCCCATCGACGGGCTCTCCTTCATGTTCGTGGTTGGCGACATCGACCACTTGAGCGATGTGCTCCAACGCGCTGTCGAACACGCCGAGATGCCAGACGATGCCGGGATGCGTCTGCGACGGCTCGACCGTGAATACCTCCTGCGAGTTCAGCAGCGCCACCAACACCCGTTCGGTGACGAACCGATTCGGCGTGATGATCGTGTGGGACGGACGCGGCTTCGGATTCATCCCAGCGAAGCGCGACAGCGACTCATCCGGTGGCAGCGGCGAGGCCAGCCGCTTGTTGACTCTCGCCATGTACTCCTCGGCCGACCAAGGACAGTCGTCGGTCATGGTGCATTGCGAGCCGTCGATGTGATGTGTGCCGGTCAGACCGTGGTCAGCCATGAGAAACCTCCGGGTCGAGAACTTCGGACAGGTAGGAGATGTCGAGGGTCCATGCGAACTTCGAGCGTGTGCGCCACACGGCGAAGGCGTCGGCGGCGTACATCGCCGCGACGGCAGGCACCCAGCCGTTGACGGTCGCGAGATGTGCGAGTGCGCGATTGAGATGGCCCATCGCTTCGGCCCGGCCGATGTGCTTGACCTCGTGGCAGCGAGGGCAGAGCGCGGTCAGCCCGGCGAGACGCTGCACGCACTCTTCATCGTCGTAGTCCCATATCTCGTGACACTCGACCGGCCAGCGGGTGCCACGGCCGCCGCAGACCTCACAACGGTCGTTTGAGCGGTCGCGGACGAGTCGCTTGCATATCTCCCACTCGGCGCGCGTCACGTTCGAGCGGACGTTGGTGTACCAACACGACTTGGGCACCAACTCGATCGTCAGGCGAGGGTCCTCCGGCACTAGTTCGACCCTTCGATCAACTCGCGGCACGTCCGCACGTCGAGCAAGCCCGCCGCTGCGTGCATCCCCATCAACTCGATCGCGGCGTGGCCTTGCGTCTGCGGGTGCTTGCCGAGATCGGAGATGAACGATGCCATCGCATTCATCACGTCGCCAGGTAGGTACTCCAGGGCTCGTTGCTTCGCCCACGCCATGTGATCGGCGCGTGGTGGCGGTGGCGTTGGAGTGCCGGGTAGCGGCGGGTCAGGCGGGTCAGGCGGCACCAGTTGGTGGACCTGTTCGCACAGCGTGATCAGCGTCTCGACGTGATCCAGGCGCCTGCGGATGCTGTCGAACTGCTCGCGGTAGAGCGCTAGGTCGCGTAGCTGGCCCTCAGACGCCCGCCAGCGAGCGCTCACGAGACTGTCGAGCGTGCGCCGGACATCCACCGTCAGGTCGTCCAGGTCGTCGGTGTAGCGCTTCGGGCCGACGCCGCTCATACCTTCGCCTCGGCGTCAGGGCGGCGCAGGTAGTGAGGCGGCACGCCATCGCGGTCGTACTCCTTCATGTAGTCGCCGACCGTGGAGTAGTGGATCAGGTAGTCGCTGCGCTTGTTCGCCTTCCAGTGAGCGTCCCACGCTTCGCTCCAGCGCTTCGCCTCCTCCTCGGTGGCGTGCGCTGACCAGACGGCGGTGTTCTTCGGGCCGCCCCACCCGTCCTTGTAGGTGGCGAACACGACCCATGCACCCTCGGGCAGCGACACCCACCGATGCGCGACATCGAGCAACTGCATTGCCAACACCCGTTCCACGGGATCGTCGCTGGCGAGCGCGAGCTTCACCCGTTCCAGCGTGTCCTCAAGCGACAGGTGGTCGTGGCCGTAGCCGTTGCTCCAGTCGTAGTAACGACCGGCGCGCGCATACTCATCGGCGCCGGACAGCGACGAGTCGATGATCCGACTCATCTCGGCGTTGAACTCGGCCTTGTCCATCAGGACTCCTTTGGCGGTGGGTCGTCGTAGGTCACCATGTCGAGCCGCTGCGCGATCTGGAGCGCGTCGATGCGATCGGCGTTGCGGTCGAAGTAGCCGCGACAGATCGCCGGTTGCACGTCGTCACGACGAATCGTCATGTGGCACGGGATGACGGTCTGGTCGGCGCGAGCTTCGAGCACCATGCCCGCGACGCGGCCGGGCATCAGCCCTTGGATTCGGCCGTCGTTGACCGAGCGGAAGATGCACGACGCGCACTCGGCGGACAGCACGTGAACGGTGCCGTCGCGGTAGACCTCGTGGACCTCCGGCTCCTCGTCCTCGTCAGCCATTGGTGCGCCTCTTGAGCAACAGCGCCTTGACGAACGCGGCGCCTGCCTCGGTGTAGCGCTGCTGGTGCAGTTCGAGCGGACCGTAGCGTCGCTCAGCCTCCTCCAGCAACGCGGTCCCGATGCCCTTGCGCCGTTCGCTCGGCTTGACCCACATGTTGACGTTGCCGGGGACCTCCAGGATGTAGGGCAGGATGCCGCCCGACCAGTAGGTGTCGTCGTAGTGGTTGAGGATGCCGACGAGTTCGCCGTGCTCGTCCCGGTAGAGCAGGCAGTTGACCGGCTTGCCGTTCGGGACCTCGCCAGCGAAGTACGAGATGCCAGGAACGCCCGTTGGTGGGTACTGCGCAGCTTGGCCCTCCCAGGAGTAGACGCCGGTCTGCGCGTCGGCCGGGATCGTCGCTGTCGGCTCCCAGTCCCAGGCGCGCTTACGACGCATTGACGGCTCGCTCGATGGTGTGGTGTCCGATGCACATTTCGTGCTCGCCTCCGTACTGCCAGTCCCACGCAATGTCGTAGCCCTTCTCGTAGTCGCGGAACGCCTTGATGATCAGCGCCGCGAGGGCGCGGATGCCACCGACGAGATCGCGCCAGTCGCCGGAGCGCTGCCAGCCATCGTGGTCGATGTCGGGGATCGTGGTGTAGCAGAGCACCATGCCGTCGTCGGCGATGTAGCTGGCGCTGCTGGTGGTGAAGGGGTCGAAGTCCTGGGGGAGTTCCACGACCGTCGCTTTTGGCACGTTGAGGCCCTTGTCCGGCCGGGCGAACTGCCCGATCGTCATGTCGAGCAGGCGCATCTCGTCGCCGAGCGGCACGACAGCGATCAGGTGACCGTCCCACCGCTCACCCTCGGACACCTTGCCGGTGCCTTCGATGGCACAGGCGTATACGCCGGGCATCGTGCCGGTGAAGTCAATGTCGTCGTCGGGACGTTGCTGGAGCAACGCGAACGCGGCAGCGGTCCACAGCGACGCCTTCACCGGCTTGGCGAATGCGCCCACGTCGAAGTAGTCGAGGACGCGCAGCGCGATAGCCGTTGAGGCGATGCACGAGTCCGCACCGAACACGCGGTGGAGCATGTCGGCGCCTTGGTTCGTCAGGAACTCCAGCAGCGTGTCCATCCGCTGCTGGTCGGTCATAGGTGATCTAGCTCCTCTCGCGTCATCTGGCGGAAGCCGTGGCGCTCCAACGTGCGGCGCCGTTCGTCGTCGTCAGGGTGGTTGAGTGCGCCGGGCGCGATGCCCAGCAACGGGCGTTGTGCGAGCGAGGCGATGGCTTTACGGCCACACTCGTTGCACGCGAAGGTGGCGTTGGGCAGCGCAGCCGATGTCGGCGCGACGATCAGCGTGGCGCCGCAACCGCCAGCGCATGGCTTCTCGACCGGCGTGACGCCGTGCGTGACGAACTTGTCGCTGGAGTCCTTGCGGGCGCAAAGAACGAGGCTAGTCGCCATCGGGACCTCCGAGGAACCGGCGCATGTCGATTGGTACGACGATCGCGCCGGAGTCCATGAGCGCACGGATGAACGGCGGCACGTCGGGCTCGGGCTCCTCCTCGACCGCACCGACGACGGACCGCAGCGCCATCACGATCTCGGCCGCCTCGCCGACCATCAGCCGGTCGTTGGGCACGACGAAGCAGCGTGGCTTGGCGTTCCACCAAGACGTTTCGCCGTGGTTGCGTTGGATGACGATGGCCGTTCCGCCCTGGAGCACCATCGCGAAGTAGCGGAAACCCTTGCGCCAGAACGAGATGCCGAGACCTTGCAGGCACCGCGACAGCGGCGGCATCGTGGCGACGAACTCCTCCAGGTCGTCGTCGGCGATGTCCTCGAAGTCCGGCCCGGCGACCTTCATGATCTCCAGGTCGCAATGGTCACGTCGGCAATGTGTGTGCGCGACGTAGAGGCCGACGCCGTTCGGGCGCATCGCGGCGATGTCCCGTTCGAGCGCGAGGAGGCGGCTCTGAACGTCCGTTGTCAGTGTCATCCCTTGCCCGCCTTCCGCTGTTCGTCGAGCTTCTGGACGATCGGCCCAAAGGCCGCCTCGTAGGTGTCGCCTGTGATGGTCGGCGTGACCCGCTGCCAGGACTCGGCCCGACCGCTGCCGCGCTCGACCCACAGCGAGACGCTGGCGTAGCTCTTGCCGTTGACCAGCGAGAACGCTGAGCCGATCTCCAGTCGCAACCGACCGGAACCGCCTGCCTCTTTCGCTGCCGTGAAGGCGCGCTCCAGGTATGCCAGCGCATCGTCCTCGTTCTCGTTGAACGGGACGAGCGGGTCACGCAGGCCCATCAGAGATCGACGCTGATCTTGACGGCGAGCGTGTCTAGCCCGTGGCTGTGACCGTCGTCCACGTCGAAGTCGGTGATCTCCTTCTCCGTCTCGCCCTTGGCGGCGATGAGGACGACCGGCACGTGGTCGCCGTAGTCGTCCAGCCGCTCCCTGAGTTCTCCGGCCGTCCAGGTGCTCACAACGCGACTCCGTTCTTGATCAGGTCAGCCGCTCGCTCGCGGCCGACATCGGTCAACGTCCGCCCTGAGCGGGTGAACGTGATGTAGCCCTTGTCGGCAAGTCTGCGCTCAACGTACGACAAACTCGCCTCCATCAGCAGGTTCCGTATCTGGCTCTCGCCCATCGGCCCGAGCGCCTGGTGCAGCAGCACGAGATAGCGCTGGCCGGTGCGGTTGAGCCCGTCCGGTGTCATCCCGGCCCGGTCGAGCACACGCAGCGGGTCGTAGCCGTCAGGCCCGTAGTGCGCGTCCACGGCCATGTCGAGTAGTTGCTTGATCCGACGTGGGTTGAGGTCGGCGGCGAGGATGAACAACTCCATGTCCTCGATGTCCGGCAACGGCAACGGCGGGAAGATGCGCTGGGCGTGACGTATGGCGATCCAGCCCGCCTCGTCCTCGGTGTAGCGCTCCAACTCGATCGGCGGCCCGAAGCGGTCGGTCACGGTCGGCGGCAGCCTGGAAACGTCCGTTGTGGCGCCCATCACCGTGATCTTGAGGCGTTTGACGATGCCGGTCGGCCCGAGCACCACGCCGTCCTGGAGCAAGTGCAGCAGCCACTCGGCCTTGCCCTTGCCGCCGATGACGAGCCGGTGAATCTCATCCACGAACAGCACGTCGCCGTCGCGCATGGACGACAGCAGTTGCAGAACCTCGTTCTTGGTCGGCGAGCCGGAGATGGTGAAGCAGCGGCCACCGATCTCGCGAGCGACGAGCACGGCCAGCGCTGTCTTGCCAACGCCCGGCTCGTTGTCGGCGATGAGGATGTGACGCACTTGCTCGTTGCGTTCGCGAGCACGGGCGATCTGATCCTGGAGTCGCGACTTGGCTTGTGCCTGACCCACGTAGTCGTCCCAGGATTGCGGGTACTGCGGGTCTTTCAGCAGGTCTTGGCTCGGCAGGATCGCAGCGTGCTCGGAGCGGTGTTCGCGAGCGCGTCGTGACCATGCGGTGGCAACGCCGATGGCCGCGACACGTTCGGCGTAGTAGCCAGCGCGGTTTGGCGTGTGATGCCCGAGCGGCTGGATTGGCATGGTCATGGCTAGAACTCGATCTCGACGTGGAGGGTGTCTCGTGGTGGCTTGTAGTCGCCGGGCCACTGGGACTCGGGACTCGGCAGGTCAATGCGATTGGGCTTGAAGCCGCGTTCAGCGAGAACGGCGTCGGTGGCCGTGACGAGCGCTTGGAGCGTGTCGGCGCCGAGCGTCATCGCCTTTGCGTGATCAGCTTCGCTGTAGTACAGGTCAGCGCCAATGCGAATCTTCACGCGGATGCCTCCCGACCGGCGAGCATGAGTCGGATCGTGTCCATGTAGCCGTCCACGACCGACATCTCCTCGCGCACCGCTTCGTACCGGCCGACCATCGCGGGGTAGTCGTTGATGGCCTTGTCCGGATCGACAGCCAACTTTGACACCAGATGCCGACAGTCGTCAAGCAGCGGTCCAAGCACGGTCTGTGCTTCCTCCGAAACGTCCGTTGTCGGTGCGCCATGAGCTACGCCGATGCGCGCGCCGGACTTGCGCAGCGAGTCCACGAAGTCCTGCAACTCGCGGACGTAGCGCGCCGGGTCCTTGGCCCACTGTTCGGGCACGGTCACGTCGGCGGACCATGCGTCGTCGTAGCCGTTGCCGAGCTTGGAGCGATGCTGCGACCGAGCCTTGCCCAGCGGGTCGGACACGACGCCCTTGGGTGACTGGTTGACCCAGTTGTTGCCGATACGGCTGTTGAAGAACAGCACGTAGTCGGAGTTGGCGAGGATCGTGTACTGCTTGTAGTGGTTCGCGTCGGTGTTCTCCAGCCGCCAGGTCTGGAGCGTCACCATTCCCTTAGCGGGCATAGAGTCCTGCCTTTCGGTTCTCCTCGGCGATGCGTTCGGCATCGGCCTTGGTGGTCGCTTCAACGACCGTGACTTCGGAGTTGACGGGGAAGTTGCCTTTGGCGATCTGGTTGTTCGCCTGGTTGTAGGCGCTCAAGGCGTTGCCACGGCGGTCGAGCACTTTGATGGTGCCGTTCGGTCTGATGACGACGGCGTAGTACGCCGGTTTCACAGGCCGCGTAGGTCGTCGGGAGCTTGGCAGCCCTCGGCGAGAACGTCAGCAACGTCCGTTGGCAGCAACGAGTCAAGCTGCACGAACGTGTCGTCGTCTTGGTCCTCGTCGAGAATCACGTCCTGCGCAACCTTGCGCAACGTGACCATCTGCTGCTTGAGTGCGCCGAGCGACGTGCCCTTCTGGATCAGCAGGCTCGTCAACCCCAGGTGGAGCGCTAGCCGCTGAACCTTCTCGCTCGCCATGATCAGTCTCCTCGGTGTTGGGCGGTGCGGATGATCTGTCCGTCGCGGAACCGGCGCATCTTGTGGCCGTTATTCAGCACGACGATGATGTAGACCGGCAACCACATGCCCGCCGTGATCACGCACAGAAGAATGTGTAGGGCGTGGTTGACGGGCATGGGTGGCCGGGCCGGGTAGATGCCCATTACCGTGACCTAACCGGCAGCGGGTCGGGGAAGCCGTTGATCGCGTGGTACTGCGCACGAACCTCGGAGGCGGCGCGTTCCAGTGTGTCGGCCGCATAGAGGAGCGAACGCTTCACGTCAGCTTTGCGTTGCGAGTTGCCGTCGTCGGGCTGGAGACCGTCGAGGTCCCTGATCTCCTCCAGCGCCTTCGCGAGCAACGTCTTGGTGTCGCGCAGGTCGATCTCAACTGGAAACATCGTCCTTGCCTTTCTTGATCTTGTCCACGAGGTCTTGGTCCACGAGGTCCATGACGTTGAGCGACTTGCGCACGGCGACGCGAGCGCGTGCGAAACGGTCGTTGTCGGCGTCGGTGCCCTTGTAGGCGTAGTCCACGATCGTGCCGGGCACGCGCTTGATGTAAGGCGGCTCAACCGGCACGTCGTGAAGGCAGTTGATGATGTGCTGCTTGCACGAGTAGCAGGTGTCCCACGCGATCTTGATGCCATCGGGTGTGACCGACAGGCAGTACGGGCGGCCGTCCTCGCGGGTCTTGATCTCGAACGTCAGCGTCTCAGGCACGGTAGCTCCTTGTCGGGAATGCTTGGCGGGCGGCTTCGAGAGTGAGGTTGGCGCCGGGGAACTCCACCGACTTGTGCGCACGACAGCCGCGACGTTTGCACACGGCCCTGGCGAGTGACTGTGGCCCGAGCAGGTTCCAGTCAACCGAGAACACGTGCCACACATGGCGGCGTGCAGGGTGCGGACCTAGCCGATCCAGCCCGGCGCCGAGAGGCACCCGGAAGATGAGCCGGATCAGCAGGTCGAACGCACCCCACGCGGCGAGCACGTAGAGCAAAGTGCTCCACCCGATGGTCATGGTTGCGGCCTTTCGTTCTCGGGGACACCGGCCCACTCCAGGAGTTCGGTGTCGTCGGGGTCGATGTGGTCGGCCAAGCCCTGGAGTTCGGCGATCTCGCTGTAGCTGATGCGCTCCGCTCGAATCTCGGTGCGCAACTCCTCCAGGCGTGCAGCGATGGTCATGTCGTCGTTGTCCTTTCCCCACCGCTTCTGTGCGGCTTGTCGGGTAACGCCGAGGCGCAATGCGATCTCGCCCCAACTCCACGTCTTGTGACACTCACGCGCAGCTTCATCGAGCACGCGGTTGTACTCCTCGCCGATGTCGCGCAACAACGTCAGCGCATCGACATCCTGACCGGCACGACGACCGAACGCACGCAGCGAGCGCTTGATGAACTTGGCGTACTCGATGGACTCGATCGGCGCCTTGGCGGACTTTGCCATTGTCGTCAACCTTGTGTTGTCAGCGAACCGTCGATAGCAAGGGAAGTCGGCCATCGACGGTCGCGATCCTGCGAGCGAGCCAGGTAGCCATCACGACGTTCATCGCATCTCCGCAGGCTTGCTCTCGTGCGGAGTCTGACAGGCCAGCGGTCCAGTTGTCGGGGAATCCTTGAAGCCGCTCCCACTCCAGCGGAGTGAGTGTTCGCAAACGGCCGTTCTGGATGAGGAGGTGGGTCTGGCGGTCGGAGCGTCCGGCGTCGAACTTGGTGAGGACGTTGGAGAACTCGCTGGCAACCCACGTCTCGTAGCCACCCTTGCTGAGCGCAGCGCGTGGCCTGGCGGACTTCCTCCAGATCAACTCTCCGCTAGGTCCCGAAGGGCTTGCAGGAGACGCGGGTCCGCGCCGGGGTCCGACATGACGCGGGCGAGTAGCTTTTGCGCCTCCTCCGGTGTCGTCCAGAACTTCCCATGCGGGTCGGGGGTCGCCTCCACGATGTCCGACCACGATGAGTCGCTGACGGCGCTGGGTCGATCCGAGATCGTGGCTGTCCACCACCCGGTAGGCCCACCCATACCCGAGGGTTTCCAGACCATTGACGACGGCGGCCATGTCCGCCCCTGGGCTGGATCGAGGGGAACGAAGCAGGCCGGGAGCGTTCTCGATGACGACCCATCGTGGCCGGGCGTAGTCGGTGAGCCGGAGCAACTCGTCGAGGAGTCGTCGGAACTCCCAGTAGAGCGCAGAACGGGCGTCTGCAAGTCCGACGCGGTTGGGTGCTCCGATGCTGACGCCTTCACAGGGGAAGCCGCCGACGACGAGATCGGGTCGTCCGATGTCGCTTCCGCTTGCATCTTCAATCCTCTCGATCCGTGGTGCGTTGGCGAAGTGGCGGGCCAGCACTTTGAGGCGCTGCTTGTTCTTCTCGATCTGCGCGGTGACGGTCCAACCCTCACGCTCGAAGGCAAGGTCGAAGCCGCCGATCCCGGCGAATGCGCTGGCGTACTTCACTCCAAACCTCCGTTGTCAGGATTCGATCTGGCTGGCGAGACCAGCGAGGACGGCGTACGCAGACTCCAGCGCACCGGCTGTCCGGTCCTGGCTCACGTCGAGCACGCGGCTGTGCTCCTCAGCACGTGACGCGATGCCGCGCACGTCGCCGGAGAACTCGGAGACGACCTCGCCGGTCACCTTGCGACCGGACGCACGGAACTTCTCGATCTTCTCGACCAGCGAAGTCACGTCGTCCACGATCTCGTCCTGGTAAGCCTCGATGATCATGTCGCGCATCTCCGGCAGGTCCGGCAGCGGGCAGAGGTTCAAGGCGAACATCGGCGACAGCGCGACGACGGCCTCACTCAACCGGCGTAGCTCATCCCATCGCGAACGGTGAACGAAGTAGCAGCCGCCGGACGTGAGTACCTTGATCCCGTTCAGCCGTTCCTCGATGTACTTCTGCACCATCTGGCGGATCGGCTGGTCGTAGAGGTAGGTCTTGTACCAGTTGTAGTCGGCGTGGATCGAGTTGAGCCAGCCTTCGAGAATCGGCCGCTCGTCGCTGCCGTGCAAACGGTCGTCGTGGATGCTGAATCGCACCCGCTCGCTGCCCGGCTTGCCACGTGCCTGCTTGAAGAACGTAAGTGTGCCGACCTCGCGGCCCTCCAGGTGTTTCTTGTCCACCACGCGGTAGGACATGACAGCCCTGGTGATCGTCTCGCGGTCTGAGCCCACCGGCTTCATCTCGGCGAAGTACGACTGACCGCCGAGCCGGTAGGACAAGGCGCGTGCCTTCTCGCCAGTGGAGTTCAGGAACGCTTGCGCAGCGGTCGGGTCGGGCGGGATGTAGTTCGGGTCCAGGTCGCGGTCGGCGAACTGCTTCTCAACGGCCGTTCTCGCGACGTTGGCCTGGCGAGCACCACGGAACGAGTACATGACCAGCAGCCCGACGAACGAGTCCGCCTGGAGCGAGCCTGCGCCGTGCAGGTAGTCCGCGAACGTGGTCGCGGCCTTCTTCTTGCCGGGCATCAGAGTCCCATCCTTTCGTCACGCCAACGCTCGTAGTCGTCGTCGCAGGTGCAGGGGAAGTGACCACACCACGTGCAGGTCGCGTCGGCGATGTCGATGGCCTCGCCGCACTCCTCGCAGCGCGGACCGTCGATGCTCACAATGAGATGGTCGAGACAGTCGTGACCGTCGTCCTCGGCCTCGATCACGGTGATCGTTGGCGCTGTCATGGTTCCTCCCGGTGAGGTGGCCTTGCGACGGCGACGGCGAGCGTCCGCTATGAACGCCCGTCGTTGGCGCCGTTGCATCAGATGGCGCGGAACACGTCCCGAACCTCGTCCGTCGTGGCGAGGTCGGTCAGCGAACGCACGTTGTCAGACACGCTGGTCAGCGTCATGCCCGCGTGGCAACCGACAGCGAAGCCGAAGGTGCGGATGCCGACCTTCTCGCGGATGCGGTTGTACTCGGTCATGAACGCTGGGGACACGGTGCCGTCGTCGTCGGTGATGAACGCGATGTCCGCCTTGGGCTTGCCGCTGTCATCGAACTTGCGCTCGATCACCTGGCACGCCTGGCGCAGCGGCTCCTCGAAGTTGGTGCCGCCGTTGAACATGAACGTGATCAGGTCGAGGGTCACGGCTAGCTCCTGGTTGCCAGGAACGGGCGTTGACACCGCGATCGGCTTGCCGTCCTTGCTGAGCACCATCGGCTCACCGTCGTGCGGGAACGAGTAGTGCCGTTGCTGCCCGGCGCTGGAGAACAGGATCGCGTAGAAGTCGCGCTTCTGTCGTCGCGCCGAGTCGAGCAGGACGAACGTGATGGCCTTGGCCCACGCCTCGCGGCTCGGGTCCAGGTGAACGTCGGCTGGCGGGTTGCCACCGATGCCGCAGCCCATCGAGCCTGACGTGTCCACAACCGCGACGATCGCGCCCTTGCCGGACTTCTCGGTGCCCTCGAATCGCTTGAGCAGGATGCGCTTCTCGCCGAACCGGCGCAGCGTGTCCAAACGCAGCCCTCGCGGTGCAGCGGAGGACATCTTGGCGAGTTCGGTGCCGAGAGCGCGTCCGATGTCGTCGCCGAGTTCCACGTCCACGAACACGTCGCGGCCATGCTCGGTGCGCTTGGCTTGCTCGGCCTTGGCCTCCATGCGGAACCGGCCGATCAACTTCGCCATCTCTCGCAAACGGGTGTTGCTTAGCGCTTCGGCCAGCGCCTCGCGCTCCTCGAACGACATGTACTTCACGTCGCCGGGCTCGACGCCAGCAGCGGCGGCAGCAGCGGCCTCCTCGGCGGCCTCCTCGGCGGCCTCGCGGATGCCCTCACGCATCGCCTGACGGGTCTGTGACGCCGACTCGTTCATCGCTTGGTCGAGTTGCGCACCGGCTTGCGCTTGCTCCTGCTGAGCCTGCTCCAGCGCGTCCAGCGCGGCTTGCAACGCAGCGGCGGCGTCGGCCTGACCTTGGGTCGGCGGCCCTTCGCCGTCGTACTCGTCCTGCTGAGCCTGGGCGTTCGCCATCGCGTCGGCGACCTCTTGCTCGGCGTTGTCGCGTTGCTCGCGCTTCTCCTGTGCCTGGCGAGCCGCTTCGGCCAAGTCCTTGTTGTGCTGGAGGTACTCGCGCAGCTTCTCGCTCACGCCAACGACGGCCATCGCAGCGGTGTAGGGATCGCCCTTGGTGTACTGGCGAAGTTCATTGACCTCCGGCGTCTCCGAACCTTGCACGGTGATCTTCTGGTTCGGGCGCCGCGAGTCCAGCATCTCCGCGTCGGCTCTGATCTCGGGCTCGACCTTGGTGAAGTAGTCGAAGATGCCCTCGGCCAAGTCCTCGGTGTAGTCGAACGTCTCGCCGAGATCGCCGAGCACGTTCTGGAGCGCTTCGGAGTTGGCGAGAACGTCCTGCCAGTCCTCGTGGTCCCAGCGGTCGTGCTTGACGGCGACGGTCTGAGTGCCGGTTGGCTTCGGCTGACCGAGCAGCCCCTTGGCGCGGGCAAGTAGCCCTTCGAGGAACACACTCACTGGGAACCTCCGTTCCGACGCAACAGCGTGACTTGCACGTAGCGCCGCATCGCGGGTTTGCGACGGCGGGGAGAGCGGACGATCACGATTTCCAGGGCGTGATGATGACCTCGGTAGCCGTTGAACGACACGTCGATCCTCGGCAGCGGGTTTGGATGTCCAGCCGGTTCATGGCGACACGTGACTCGGACGCGACTTACCAGTGGCAGGCGAACGCGGGTCAGCCAGCCGTTCTTGTAGTTCACAGCTTCTCTGCCGCTTCACGCGGCACGTTCAGGCACTCGATCAGGACGGTCTTGCGGAGGTTGTTCACCGCCGTCTTGACCTCCTCGATCTTGGTGGTGGAGCGACCGGCCGCGTGCGCGTCCTGCTCCAGCGCCGTGAGATCGGCGAACATCTTCTTGATCTTGCCGTTGACCTCGGCGCCGAGTTCGGCCTTTGCTTGCGCAGACTGGCCCTTGACGCTGGCGACCTTGGTGGCCCACTCGTCCACGGCCTCCGCGATCTCGATGGCCTTGGCGGTCTGCGGGCTCGCGAGTGACACGACGCGCTTCTCGACGGCCGGGATCATCTCCGGCGTCTCCCACAAGAACCACTGGAGAATCTGCAACGACTCCTCGATGACGGCGGGCTCCTCGCGCAAGTACGCATCGGCCTGCATCAGCGAGATCGCCTGATACCAGCGCCGGTCGGAGACTCGGATCGCGGGCAGGCCGTCGCTCGGGTGCTCACAAGCGTCCTTGAGGTTGCGGATCGCGTCGCGCATGTCGCTCGGGACCTTGATGGCCGGGACCTCGGTGAAAACGGCCGTCTGGAGCGCAGCCAACTCGATTGACGTGCGGGTGGCAGCGATCTGCTGAATCTCACCAGCGGCGAGTTGCAGCAACTTGTCGAAGTTGCCGTCCTCCTGGATGTAGTCCACGACGGCAGCACAACCGCGCCGGTCCCAAAACGCACCGGACTCCTGATCCTCGGGCATCTCGTTCGACGCCATGCCGAGCATCAGCAGCGGGATCGACACCGGCTTGGAGTTCAGGTGCGCGACGAACTCGTTCATCATGGCGAGCATCGGATTGCGGACCGAGCCGTTCGCCTTGAACACTTCATCCGCGAAGCCGACGTGCGCGGTCGGCAGGTAGCCGTCCGGCTTTCGGTGCCACACGCCCTGCTTGTCGAACGCCACCATGTCGATCGGGCCAGAGATGTCCTCAAGGCCGAGTTGGTTGTTGAACAACTGCTCCCAGTACACGGGCTCCTCGCCCTGGAGACCGGGACCTGTGATGGCCTCGAACAGCCACCGGAACAGGCGTGACTTGTTGGTCCCTGGCGGACCGAGCAGGAACGGGTGCTTGCGGGCGAGCAGGTTCACCACGATCATGCGGAGAATCTGCTTGCGCTCGAAGTGAACCTGCGTTCCCTCGTCGATGATGACGTTGAGCGTCTTTGCGGTCGTGGTCACGTTGACCCCTTCACTTGGTTGGTTGGTGCCGCTGTCAGGAAATGTGGTCGGCGGTTGCCGAAGGTGTCCGGTCAAACTGCTCGACGCTGGCCGCTGTTCGGTCCACGTCCCAGCGCACGCCTTTGTAGCGCGGAAAACGCAACACGCCGCTGTCCGGCTGGCGCTCCTGGTACTCGACCTCGATCAGTAGCTCCTCGCCCTTCTGGACGAAGGGGTCGAGCAGCGTCAGGTCATCGACGGAGAATCCGCTGCCGACCTTGCCCACGTCGATCGGCTGTCCGTCCGCGCCGATCACGGCGATGTGCAGCGCACCGAAGTAGTCCTGGCGCCAGCCCTTGCCAGAACAGTCGCACGTGCGCGGCTTCGGGCACGGGATGGTGATGCAGGTGATCGTGTGCGTCGGCTTGATCTTGAGCCAGTCGCTTCGGCGACCAGCACGGTACGGCGCTTCGAGCCGCTTGGCGATCAGTCCCTCAAGCGATTGGGATTCGACCAGTGACATCATCACGGCCGGATCGTTGCCACGGATGGAGCGCTGGAGTCGCGGCGTGGAGAGCCGGTGCTGGATCATGTCGAGCACGTTGAGCCGACCGCCGAGCCCCATGCTGCGCATGTCGGTGCCGTCCTTCGCGAGCAGGTCGAACACGACCAGCGTTGCGGGCAGCGCCTCGGACATCCGCTTGATGTCGGCGACGCGGCCGGGACCGAATGCGCGACGGCTCGTCAGGGTGAACCTGGGAACGCCCGTTTGAGGATCGAAGATCAACACCTCGCCGTCGAGGACATAGTTCACCCCTGCGAACTCTTGCGCGACAGCAGCGGCGAGTTCGGGATAGCGGTAGGTGAAGTCGTCGCCCTTGCGATTGCGCAGCGTCAGCACGCCGTTCTCGATGATCACGAGGGCGCGCACGCCGTCCCACTTGATGTCGAACGTGTAGCCGCGCCGTTGCAGGTCGGCCAACGTGTCGGCATCGGTGCGCGCTGAGTCAGCGAGCATCACGCGCCAGTCGTGCGGATTCACTTCGTGATCCTCTCGGTAGGGTCCGACAGTTTCAGGACGCCTTGGCCGCAGCCTTGCGCGGCTTGCGCGCTGGCTTCTTGGCGGGAGCGTTCTGCTGGATCGCGACCGTCATCGCAGCCTGCATCGCGGCGAACGGATCGGCAGCAACGGGCGTTGTGGGCGAGACACCGGCAGCGACGGCGGCCTGCCCAGCCTCGACCGCTTCGCGCGCAGCGATGGCTTGCGTCAGCTTGGCTGCGTACTCGTTCTCGTACGCCTTGGGATCGAACGGCGTGGTGAACGCCTTCGCGTAGTCCTTGATCATGGCGAGCATCGGCGCCGGGACCTCGGGCAGCGTGACCTCGGGCAACTCCGCGTACTCGTCGGTCGGCACCATCTGGTCGGCGAGGATCACGCCACCTTGCAAGCGCAGCCGGTAGATCGCGGCCCTGCTGGTCACGGTGTAGCGACCCATGTAGGCCGTGTCCGGTGTCTCGGCGAGCAGCGCCACGAGCATCGCGTAGAACGCGCTCTGGTCGGCGACGCCTTTCTTCGTGGATGGCACGAGCACGTAGGTCTTGCCGTTGCGCTCGGTCTTGTCGAGCACGTCGGCGAGTGGATGCGCGGTGAGCATCATCTGGCCCTTGTAGCGCGCTTCCTCGTCCTTGAGCGCAGCGATCTCGCCGCCGTCGAACACGACGAACTGACCGTCCACGATCTCGCGTGCCTTGGACAAGTCCTCGCGCTTCACCGCGACGTTGCACGTCGGGCACACGGGGTCCCAGCACGGCTTGATCGGCGCGTGGTCGGCGCGACCGTTGCCACCGATGCACACCTGCACCAGATCGTTGTCGCCTGCCTTCTCGACGCTCAGCAGGTCGCACGTGACCTGGGTCATGCCGATCGACACGATCAGCGTCCGCTTGAATCCCGCCATGATCCGTTCTCCTGTCCGCTTGTGCTGTCAGAACTTACAGCGACGACTTGCCGCTGTCGAGTCATGTGGTCGAAGTTGACCGAAGGTGTCCGCTCAGTGGCCGTAGCCCGGCGCGAGCATCCACATGAGTGCCCAGCCGACGATCAGCAAGCCGAGCACGAGCGCGACGCCAGCCAGTGTGTGCGCGCGCCGTGTCCAACGCCATGAACGGGCGTTGTGAGTGCGCTTCACTTCTTCCTGGCCTGGTACTCGTAGGCCAAGTCGCGCATGACTTCCTTGAGGTAGTCGTCGGGCAACTCGTCGTACGTGTAGGTGTCGTCGGTCGGCGCCTTCGGGTCGTTGGTCAAGAAGTCCAAGCCCCACAACGCCTGGCCGGTGTCGTGCCAGTGACCGTCCGCGCATCGGTGCTCCAGGATCATGCCGAACGATGACCAGTTTTCCACCTTGGCCTCGTCGCGCTCCCACCACTCAGACCAGCCCACGTCACGGAACTCGGGCTCAGCGGTGTGCGGGCGCGGCCAAACCGACGTGCAGTTGCGCTCGTACTCCTCGCAGCCACAGAAGTCACAGTGATCCGAGCTTCCGCGTCGCTTGCCACAGTGGCACTCGCGTGTCGAGTGCTGGTGCAGGTGCTTCGCCGTCACCGGCTTGTTCGGCGAGACGCTCGTGTCCCACTCGGTGACCTCGGCCAGCGCGTCACACACCTTGCAGAAGCACAGCGAGAACGGCCCTACGCGCTCGTAGTGCTCGCGGTCCTGCGGCAGCCAGTCGCCGATGTCCACGCCGTCCAGGTCGTGCTCGATCCTGGCGCGGTAGTTGCTCAGGTCGATCTCGTCGTCCTTCACAACGCCGAGCACCTTGATCCGCGTGGCGTCGTCGGACACGAATCGCTGCCAGTCCCACTCGGCAACCGGCACGCCTTCGTCGTGCTCGATCTCCAGCGTCACGATCTCGCGTTCCCTGGTCATGCTGCGGCCTCCAGGACGGGGATGGCGATGTGTGGATAGAACTCGGTGATCGTCGTGGCCTTCTCGCACCACGGACGCCCGTTGGTGATCACCCAAGGTCGCCAGTTCTTGGGCTCACGGCCACGTCGCCGGTCGTAATACGGCGACTGGTGGATGTCGCCTTCGAGGTAGAAGCCGGACACGCACGAGCCGTCGAGATACCAGCCATCGGGCAGGCAGTGGTTGATCCGGTCCTTTGTGACCATCGTCGGCCATCCGCCGTGGTCGAGGATCACCACGTCGCCCGCGTCGGTGGTCACCCACGTCACGATGTCGGTGTCGTGCAGCTTGATCGCGATGGCGGTGTCACCACGCCGCTCGATCTTCGTGTTGTGGTTCAGGCGCCGTGTCGTACGCCCGTTGAGCACCTTGACGGCCTCGGCGTAGGACGGGATGCGAGGCATTCCCGATCGGCTCATGGCTTGCCACCATCAGCGACAGTCGCGAGCAGCGCAGCCAGCGATGGCGAGCATGGCGCGACACTCACGGTGAACAACTCCGGCCCGCACAGGTTGACCCTGGGCGCGACGTTCTCAGCGATGGTGAAGTCCTCGCGATTCTGCGAACAGGTGGCGAGGAGACGGCGCAGCGTCTCGGGATCGACGCCCGTCACACGTAGTTCGATCCTCATGGCTTCAACCTCCGTTGAAAGGTCTGGACGCGCTCGATCACGTCAGCGGGCAGCGGCTCGCACAGCCACGCAGAGCCGTAGCGGTACTTCATCGGGCAATCGTTGGCCGCTGTCGTCTCGTTGAGCGCGACGCGCCTGCCGCCGTAGTTGTCGTTCTCGTACACGATCTTGGTCTGGTGGACACACCCGGCGCGCATGTCGTTCAGGTGCCAGCGCTTCCACAGCGCGTGCAACTCGGCGATCTCGCCCAGTGTCCACGGCGCGGTCGGCTCGACGATCTCCAGCAACGCGCCGTCGCATTGACCAGCGCTCACAATGTCGCCGTCACGCCAGTGGTTGCCCTTCTGCCACACGGTGCCCGTGATCGACAGGCGTTTCGTGCTGCCAGCAGGGACTACCTCGTGGTTGACCGACATCAGATCGCGGTCGATGTCCTCGACGCGAATCTGCACGGTGACCGTTTCACCTTCGGCGTTCTTTCCGAGGATGATGTCGCGGTTCATGATGCGTTCTCCTTCGGCTTGGGTGCCTCCGCGTAGCCCTTCTCGATCGCGCACGGGAAGCAATGCGTGGTCCACTTGCCGTCGATCTTGACAGCGCGACCACGGCCTTCGGGCACGTGGCGACCACACTCGCACCTGCCCTTGTAGCGGTTGCGGATCGAGGTGTGCTCCGGCGCTTCTGTCTGACCATGTGGCGCAGACTTCGGCAAGGTGTCCCGCCGTGGCTGGACGAGATCGCGTAGCTCGATCAGCGCACGCTCGACGTTGAGAACGGACGTTGTGAGTGCGCAGCGATCGTCACTTCCCAGCCGTCCCACGATCTCCGCAACCGGACAGCCGGTGGTCACGTGTTCGGCGAGGATGGCTACCGCCAGGCCGTCACTCATGTCTGGCTCGGCTCGTAGTAGGTCAGTGGCACCAGACACACGTCGTTCGGAGTCACGGCGCACACGCTGTTGCTGTCGATGCAGAACACGCCGTAGTGCGGAGTCTCGCCGCGTGTGGTGATGCTCGGCACGGGATTGAGCAACACGATCGTCATGGCTGGCAAGACAGACGAGCCGCTACCTTCCCAGTCGCGCACCATGAGCCCCAGGACCCAGGTGTCGAAGTAGCCGTCGTACTGCGGATACTGCGCGTGTGACGCTGCGGCATACGCGCGTAGCTCGGCCACCTTCTCGTCGTACGTCGAAGGCTTCATCGCTTCCCCTTCATCTGGTGCCAGAACATGGCGGCGGTCGTGTTGGTGCGCAAGACGAGCCAGACGATGGCGACGCCTGCACCGATCAGCCAGATCACCGGACGACGCTTACGAACCGGCCGTTGCGCCGCAAACGCCCGTTGCTGTCGCGCTTCAAGGCGCCAGCGACGTAGGCCATCGCATTGCAGTTGCGCTCGTGCTGGCGGGCCTTCTCGCGTTCAATCTTCTGAACGTCGAAGCCCAGCGACAGCGCCGCGCTAGGGCAGCGTTCGGCGATGGAGTCGAGCATGGTGACCTCCCGATGAGGGTGACCGTCCCTGTTGGCCGGTCACTGGTGCATGTGGTCGGACTTCGGCGAAGGTGTCCGCTAGCCGAGCAACCGCGCAAACGCCGTGATGTCAAGCGTCCACAGCGCGATAGCTGACACGACCAGGAGAATCCCTGCGATCTCGCGCACGCTCATAGTCACAGTGTCAACCTTTCGTTGTCGTCTAAACGTCTCCGCACATGTCCCGCCAGTGGACCGACATTGCAGCCGATCCACTCGCGGCCATGCGGCGGCTACTTCTTGATCGTGAGCAGGAGTTGGCCGGTCACCTTGCGCTTGGTCCCACCGACCTCGACCTCGACTGACACGGGGACCTGCCAGCCGGTGTTGAACGATCCGTCGTCCTTCGGCTTGAAGTCGCGAGGAGCGAACCCCTTCACGAGCGTCAGAACGGCGGGCTCGACGACGGCCTTCTGCGCGTCGCGTGTGGCGTTCTCGGCGTCCTTCTCGGCCGCTTCCTTCGCCTTGAGTTGAGCGATCAGACGCGCAACGTCCTCCTCGCCCAGCGCGTCCAGCGTGATCGCTGGCGCTTCTGCCTTCGCGGTCATTGCGTGCTCCTTCCGAGAGCGTTGTCGTGCTTCAACCGACCATGTGGTCGGAAGTCTGTGATGGTGTCCGCCGCTTCTAGCCCAGCCTCGCCAGTAGTGCGCGGGCGCGCTCGCGTGCCGCTTCGTCCTTCTGTGCGCGTTGTTCGGGCGTCAGCCGCGCCTCACGTGCGCGCATCGTTGCTCTGCCGCGCCGCTGTTCCTGGCGTTGCATCGCATAGCGCACGTTGTGAGGCTTCAAGGCGCCACCCATCACGCACTTCCTTCCTGCGCACCCAGGCGCCGCAGCTCCCACAGCGCGACGAGCGCGCGGGGAACGTCGGCGCGTGGCGCCGTGGTGGCGCCGTGCTCCGTTGTCCGGTCATGTGGCGCCGTGGTCGGCAAGGTGTCCGCCGTGGTCGGCGCCGACCATGCCAGCGCTGCCAGCCGTGGCGAGAGATCGCCAGCGTTAGCCGGGCAGCGTGTCGCATGGACACGCGCTCGCCGTGGACACTCGCACCGTGGCGCCGTGTGTCCGGCGTCGCCGTGTGTTGTCGTCGTTGCTGTCACGTCCGGTCATGTGGCGCGCATCGGCTCAAGGTGTCCGGCGTGCTCCAGCCACGCCGGGCCAGCGCTGGCGGACACCTTGCCGAAGCGCCGACCACATGACGGGTAGGGAGTGAACCGGCCGGATCTCAAGACAGAGACGGTCCGAGCCGATACGCTCCAGGGAGCGCGGTCAACGGGACCGGGCAAACCTCAACAGGAGGCAAGGAACCATGAGCAACGGGAACCTATCGGACATCCTGACGCCGGGCATCGTCGCCGCGTGTGCCGATGCCGAAGGCAAGGCATCGGATGGCTACACGCTCGCCGCGTCGCTTATCCCGGCGTACTCCCGGCGTCATGACGGCGCCGACGACATCGCCAGCGTGGCACGGGTCATCCTGGCGGATGTCATGGAGACGACCGGCCGAACGGGCAGCGATGCAGCAGCAACGGCCGTTAGCCGGGCCGCCGCATGGTACGGACAGCAGCAGCAGCGCCACGGCGCCGAAATGCTGGCAGGCGACACGGCAAGCGACGACGACGGCGCGCCGCGGGAGACGCTCAACCGGGCCGAGTACCCAGCGCCGGACCGGATCGCCCAATGGCGAGAGCGCGACACGCTCGCCGATGCCTGGGCCACGCTGGCAGCGCGTGACGCTCGCACGCCGGGCGACGCCGTGCTTGCCGATGTCATCCGCGACCTAGTGACCGTTGCCGATGTCTGGAGCGACCGGGCCGCGCAGGGTGGCAAGTCGCCCGTGAGCGTGGCAGCGCTCGCCGCGCATCGGTACGGCGCCGACCGGGTGACCGGTCGCAACCGGACCGCGCTGGCAACGGTCGTTGCCGAAGCGCTGGAGACGTTCGGCGAGTACGTCCGGGCGACGCTCAACCGGGAAGGCATCGGCGCCTATGGCTACGCCGCGCCGGGCAGCGATGTCGCCCACCACGAGCGCGCCACGCTGCGCGACACGAGCACGCCGGACAGCGGCCCGGCGTCGTTTGTCGTGAGCACGGCGCCAGACGGGTCGCAATGGCTCAACGTGCCAGCCGATCCGGAGGGCCGCTACGGCGCGAACTACACGCGGCTACGGGACGGCGCGAACGTCGCGACCATCCTGGCGCGCACCGATGCCTTGCCCGCGCATCACGTCGCTGGCGCTGCCCGCGAGACGGTCGCCGCGAACGTCGCCGCGAGCACGGGCACGGGTCGCCCGTCACGTCGCCCGGCTGGCGTGTCGCCCGGCATCGTGTACGGCGCCGGTCACACGGCTGGCGCTGGCAAGCCTGACGCTCGCCCGACCGCGAGCCGCAAACGGAAGCGTGACGGTGGAGTCGGCTCGCCCACCATCCCCGCGTGATGGCCCGGCAACCGGCCTAGCGCCGACGCTCAAGGCCCAACGGCCGACCCCCCCGGTTACCCGCGCCGGGCGAGTCGGCCGAAGGCCCATTACGCG
>Ga0157378_10000246_pt1 | contig 52883 bp, 35 predicted proteins | sample M65metaG_FD_115309 | JGI IMG/M metagenome (GOLD analysis project Ga0157378, IMG submission 115309) | Miscanthus rhizosphere microbial communities from Kellogg Biological Station, Michigan, USA - M6-5 metaG | ecosystem: Host-associated > Plants > Roots > Rhizosphere > Soil | place: USA: Michigan... | reverse complement strand
GCAGCCGCCGTCCCGTTCTCGTGGTGCCCGATCCGGCTACGATCTGATCGCTCGGTCACAGGAATCGGTGTCGCGTGACACCGCCCTTCTCGCGAGACCGACGCATTCTGAACACGCCGGTACACCACGAGTGCACCGGCACCCCGATCCGATGCGCGTTGGGATGCGATAAAACTCGAAAGAGAAACAATCACCCTCGATACGCGCCATCGGTGACGGAGTGATCGGCCGGCGGGAGATGTAACTCGCCGGCCGATTTGTATTGCGTGCCTGGTCGATCAGCAGCGTGCTCAGCGCGTGCGCAGCTTCACCGAAACGCGATTGTCGCCCGTCTCTAGAGTCAATTGAATCGGCGCTTCGAGTGCGAATGACGAGGCGAGGATTTGCGCCGCTTCGTGCTCCGTTCGATACGGCCAGAGCTCGTAGGTGCCGACGGGAAGCCCGGGGAGGGTGGCGACCCCGCCGTCGTCGGTGCGGAAGGAAAGCCCCTGCACACGCTCGATCGCGCGCGCGACCTCCGGAGGAACGACATATCCGTTGTAGCGCACGAGCAGGCGCACGCCGCCTACAGGCTGTCCCTGATCGGTCTGCGTCACGACCTCCAGTCGCCCCGTCGTTTCGGACAGCGAGATCGGCAGGGCACCCTGGCGATCGATCATCGCGCGCGTGATGCGCATCTGCGCGAACGACGTGCCCTCCGGGATCACGTAGATCGTGCAGCCGTCGCGCGGCAGCGGCATGAGCGCACGTCCTTCTTCGTCCGTGATGGCAGAGGAGCGCACGTGCTCCTCGTCGCCACACAACACATTCGCACGCGCGATTGGTGCGCCATGGCGGTCGCGCACCGAGACCTCCCTCCGCACGCCCGGGTCGAGTTGCTCGTCCAACTCCCGCACCGGCACGTCGTCGGGAAGCTCGAACTGCACGTTGTCATGCAGCAGATAGCCATTGGCACGAACGGCGAGCTTCTGTTGTCCCGGCTGCACGCCGCGGAAAATAAAGCGGCCTTCGCCGTCCGTCCTCACGGCTGCCGTGGCGGCCTTGTCTTCCCATTCCGTGCGCAGCGAGAGCGAAGCGCCGCGAACCGGCTCTCCGCTCTGCGCGTCGAGCACGCGTCCGCGCACGACGTGCGCGGGGAGATCGATCGTCACCTGCGGATGATCGAACTTCGCGTGCGTCGTCGCCACCGACACTCCCGGGGCGTACACCCGTACGACGTATTCGCTTGGCTGCCACACCTCGCCTTCCCACCGCCCGCCGGCGTCGGTGGTTACGCGAGTCATCGTCGACTCGTCCGCCTCCATCAGCATCGCCGTCGCGTTCGGCAACGGCTGGCCTCCCATGCGCACGTACGCCGCGATCGTCACCGGCTCGATGACCATCGTCATCCTGCGGTGCTCGTTGTGGCCGAGGACCACCTTCGCCGCGAGTTGTTGCATCGGCCCCTTGCCGCGCACGAGCACGACGTACGCGCCAGCTCCGAGCTCGTTGAACGTCGCCTTCGTGCGGCGCGGTTCCAGCGTGCGCCCCGTCAGCCAGTACATCGTGCCCCGCCCCTGCACGCCGAGCTGCACTTCGAGCGGCTCGCGGTAGGTCTGGGGACGGCGGACGGTGATCTCCACCGACGACGGGGGCTCCAGCTCGATCGCCGGAAGCTGGGAGTCTCCATCGGTCTGCGGCACGTCGACCGTGCGTGCCCCTAGTCCCGGGGCCTCCGCGATCAGAAATCGAGGCCGTTGCGACGTCACTTCGAGCGCAAAGGAGCCGTCCTTGTCCGTGCGCGCTTCGATCGCGGGCTTGGTCGCGCGAATCGTTGCGTTCGCGACCGGCCCTCCGTTCGCGGTAATGCGGCCCGTAATGCGCGGCAGCGAGCGAAGTGTGATCGCGCCGAGGGAAACGGTCTCGCTGGCGGCGGCAACGAGGCGGCGCGTCACCGGACGATGGCCTGGGGCGGCGATCGTCAGGTCGTACGAGCCCGGAGGGACGCTCTGCTCCTGCAGCAAGTCGATGGAAGGCCAGATCTGCTCGTGCTCCGTGACCGTACCGTCCCGCAACGAGCGCAGCTCCAGCGTCACGCGCGATCCGGCGTGCGGATGCTGCAGATCGATCGACATCGTCACCTTGGCGGTGTCGGGTGTCGCGGCGAGAATTGCGAGGAGAAGCGCGAGCGGAATCATGTGGCCTCCATTCGATGCGGAGTGTCGCGGAACTGCGCCGGCGTCTTCCCGGTGATGCGGCGGAAGACGCGGAAGAACGTCGCGCGCGTGCCGAAGCCCGCGCGGTACGCGATCTCAGTCGTATTCAGATCGGTCGTCGAGAGGAGCTGGCGCGCGAGCTCGACCTGCCGGGCCTTGAGATACGCGGCCGGCCGCATCCCTTGCTCGCGCTGCAGTGCGCGCGTGAGCTGGACCGGCGAGAGTCCGCAGCGTGTCGCCACCTCACACGCCCGCGGCGGCTCCTCGTGCGCGAAGCACTCCGCCAGATATTGCTGGATCGCATTCTCCAATGCCATCGCGTTCACCCCACGACTCCCGCCGGCCGATCGATTTCGTTGGGCTATCGATGAAGCGGTTTCTTCAGCGCCACGACCGTGGGCGCCTCCGCGATCCTGTTGGCGGCGATCAGCACGCCGTTCTGGCGGATCTCGACGGAAGCGACCCGATACTCCATGGCCAGATCCTTGGTGGGCGATGCAGAGGCGAAGCCGGAACAGTGTCCGGTGGTGAAACAAGTGCAGTACTCCGGGTAACACCAGTCGTTCCAGCACTGGGCTGCCTGATAGTCGGGGTCGTTACCCCACCAGCAGCGCTCTCCATCGCAAAACGCGCATTGCGCGAATGCCGCCGGAGCGAGCGTCAGCGTGGCGAGCACGACCAAAACTACGAACAAAACTGGACTCAGTCTTTTCATGGGATCGTCCTTTCTCCAGCGGGAGTCATGCTCATATTCGGTGATGCATTCCACACCTGGCTAGTGTCATTTCTTGCGAAGAGACGGATTTCAGCACCCCACAAAGTGCCTTACAAGGTCGGGCCGCGGCGCCCCTTCCGTCAGCGGCCCAGCTCCTCGCGCAGCCTCCCCATCAACTCCTTCGGCGCGTTTCCCCGCAACAGCACCTTCGGCGTTCCATGCCAGCTCGCGCACTCGCGGATGGCCCGCGCCAGGTCGCGCGTGAGCGAGGCGCCGATCGATACGCCCGGTTCGAGATGGATCGACATCACCTCGAAGACTCCTTCCTTCCGGTGCGCCTTCGGGTCGAGCCGGCCGATGAGGCGTCCGCGCCGGAGGATTGGGAGCGTGAAGTAGCCATATTTCCTCTTCGGCGCCGGGGTGTAGCACTCGATGCGATATTCGAAGCGGAAGAGCTCCTCCGCCCGCTTGCGGTCCCAGACGATTGGATCGAACGGTGAGAGCAGCACCGTCCGCGAGGGCCGGAGATCGCCGGCCGCGGCGGCGTCCGCGAGCGTTGCATGATCGGTGTGCACATAGCACGACGCGGCGATGCCGGCGATCTGCGCGGGGAGGAGTGTCCCGTCCGCCGCCAGCGCGGCAAGCGCCTGAGCCGTCTCGCTCCGGCGCATCCGGTAGTAGTCGGCGATCCATGCTTCGGTGGCGATGCCGAGCGATTTCGCGGCCTTCGCCACAAGCTTGCGATTCGCCGGCTTCGCGGAGGGAGCGCGGCCGTCGTACCTGGCTGGCAGCACCCGCTCACGCAAGTCGTACACCCGCTGAAAATGCTCGCGGCGGGCGACCATCAGCGCGCCCGCGGTGAAGAGCATCTCCAGCGCACGCTTCTCGGGCTTCCATCCCCACCAACCGCCTTTCTTCCCGTCGGTACGCGCGAAGTCAGCCGAGCGCACGGGACCGTGCTCCCGGACATGAGCGAGCACCCGGTCGACGACGGCGCGGTGTTCGTCCATCCATTCGTGCGAATACTTCCAGCCGAGCGCGCCCGTGTCGGCCATGCGGTGGCGGAAGAGGGGATAGTCCTCGATCGGCACGAAGGCAGCCTCGTGGGCCCAGTACTCGAAGAGCGAGCCTTCCGCGAGCAGCTCGTCAAGCCAGACCGGGTCGTAATCCCCCAGCCGGCTCCAGAGCACAAGGTAAGGGCTGCGCGCCACTACATGAATCGTGTCGATCTGCAGTACGCCCATCCGGCGGATGGCGGCCAGTACGTCCGCTTTGTCCGCATTTCGAGGCGGCCGCTCGAGCCCCTGCGCCGCGAGAAGGAGCGCCCGGGCGGCAGGAAGGGAAAGGCGAAGCATGCGCGCAACATACTGCAAGGCTGGGGCGGTGCTGATGACGCAGGCGAACCGCTTCGGATGCCGCCAGGGAACCGCTGAGCACGTCCTTTGTCGCGCTTCGCCGACTCTCGAACGTTTGATGGAAGTGACTAGTCAAATCCACGAGGCGAAAGCGCGCTTAGGCGAGTTGTTCCGCCTCGTGCGCACGGAGGGCCCGCAACGGGTAGTCAAACAACACGGCGAGGCGGTCGTGATCGTATCGGCCGAGGACTACGATGGCGCGGCCGCAAAGTCGCGGCAACCCGATTCGCTGGTGGAGTTTTTCCAAGCCGCGCCGACGGGCGGGCTGGTGCTCGATCTAAAGCAAAAACGCGACAAGACGAGAAAGATCCGGTGGTAGCGAAACCTCCGGTTACCTTCTCGATATCAACGTTATCTCCGAGCTCATGAAGCCGCGGCCAGCCCGCAGTGTCGCGGAATGGATTGAGACGACGCCGGGAGGAGCTCCTGTATTTGAGTGTGATAGCGATCGGCGAGATTCGAAAGGCATCGATCTGCTCGCTTCGGCAAACGGACGTCGCACTGGCGACCTTGGCGTGACAAAGGGGAGGTCATGCGCGGAGAGGGCGATTCAGGATAACGTCTACGCATGGCCCATAACGCCGACGTCCTGATCGTCACGGTCACCGAGGTCGAAAGCCATGCGGTAATGAATGTCTTCCGCGAGGCCACGGGACGGGACGCGAGATCCGAGGTGATTGCCAGCGAGCTCTATCTCGACTTCGGCGAGATCAACAGCAGTCGGGTCTTCATGGCGCTTTCCGGGATGGGATCCGGCGGCGTCGGCGGCTCTCAGGAACGAATTCGCAAAGCCATCGAAGCGCTGTCGCCTACTGCCGTGATCATGATCGGCATCGCATTCGGCATCAATGAAAAGAAGCAGGCGATCGGAGATGTGCTCGTTTCCGAGCGCCTCATGTTGTACGACCTTCAGCGTCGCGGGACGAACGAAGCGGACGGCACGCTTCATATCATTCCGCGCGGCGACCGCCCTTCCTCTTCACCTTGGCTTTTCAACTGGTTTCGGATCGCCAGCCTGAAGTGGGACCAGGCCAAGGTTCGGTTGGGCCTTGTCCTGTCCGGCGAACATCTGGTCGACAACATTGACTATCGCCACGAGTTGCTCGCGCTCGAAAACGAAGCGATCGGCGGAGAGATGGAGGGTGCGGGGCTCTACGTCGCCTGCCAGAACAATAAGGTCGACTGGATCCTGGTCAAAGCCATCTGCGACTGGGCCGATGGCAACAAAGAGGTCGATCGTGAGACGCGGCAGAAGCAGGCGGCCCACAATGCCGCCGCCTTCGTGTTGCATGCACTGCAGCAGGCACCTCTCAAACAGTTCAGAAGCGAGCCCCCCTCGCCGGCGCCGATGGCGAGCGAGCCGCGCAAGGCCGTCCCTTCCTCGCTTCCGACGCAGCCGTATTTCTTCGGACGCGAACGCGAGCTCGCAGTCATCGCGGAGGCCATCTCACCCGAGGCGCGTACTTGGGGCGCGTTGATCGATGGTCCGGGTGGTATCGGCAAGACCGCACTGGCCATCCGCGCCGGTCACCTCGCCCCGGAAGAGCATTTCGATCGGAAGATCTTCCTATCCGCCAAGGTCCGCGAGCTGAGTCCAGCGGGAGAGCAGAAGCTCGAAGACTTCATGCTCCCGAACTATTTGTCCCTGCTCACCGAACTGGGGCGCGAGCTCGGCGACGAGGACATCGGAAAGACCGACCCGAGCGTGCGCGCGGCCGAAGTGCGGCGCGCGCTGACCGGCGTGCGGGCGCTGATCGTTATCGACAACGTCGAAACCTTCGCGGAGTCCGAGCGCGTGAGGCTCTATCAGTTCCTTTCCCGCCTCCCCCCGACGTGCAAGGCCATCGTCACCAGCCGCCGGCGTGGCGACGTCGACGCGCGGGCGGTTCGGCTCGACCGGTTGGAGAAGCAAGACGCGCTCGACCTGATCGGCGAGCTGGCGAAGAACAATCGCTGGCTGCAGAAAGCGACGGAAGAGGAACGAAACAGCCTCTACGAAATCACCAACGGTAATCCGCTGCTAATCAAATGGGCGGCCGGACAGTTGGGCCGTACAGGCAGCCAATGTCGCACGATTGCTGAAGTGTGTGCGTTCCTGGCATCGACACCACGAGATAACGATCCGCTGGAGTACATCTTCGGCGATTTGCTGGAGACGTTCACCGAGAGTGAGATGGCCGTGCTATCCGCGCTGACACACTTCACCCAGCCCGCCGCCGTGAAGTGGATTGCGGACGTAGCGGGAATCGCGGAGCCTGTCGCTGTCACCGCCCTTGAAGACCTGACGGATCGTGCTCTGCTCGTGAGCGACCAGGAAGGCCGAACTTTTCTTCTGCCGCCGCTGGCAGCAACCTTCTTGCGGCGCAAACGGCCGGAAGCCATTTCGCGGGCAGGTGACCGCTTCACCGACCGCGTCTATGCGCTGGTGCTGGAAAACGGCTATCAAAAGCACGAACGTTTCCCGATGCTGGAAACGGAGTGGCCCGCGATCGAAACAGCTTTACCACTCTTCATTCAGGGCGAGAATGACCGCTTGCAGACCTTGTGTAACGCTCTGCGTAGTTTCCTAAACTTCTCTGGCCGGTGGGATGTAAGGATGTCTCTCAGCCGACAGGCCGAAGGGAAGGCGGTGGCCGCTGGAGATTTCTACAATGCTGGTTGGCGGGCATATGACGCCGGATGGATCTCCTATTTGCGTTCGCTACCCGATGAGGTGCTGGCCAGCGTGGCACGCGTGACCGCTCATTGGGCGAAAGCTCCTCAGGCTGCGACGTTCGAGAAAGCTTTCCCCGCGTTCCTGCGTGGTGCGGGTCTCGCGGTGCGAGAGAACTTCCCGGCGGCAATCGAAGCTCTGAGGGAAGCGCTTGAACTGTTTCGCGCGATGGTTCCGGAGAGCGAAAATTTCGCCGACACACTAGATGCACTCGCTGAGGTTGAACACCTACAAGGTGACTACGCGGCCGCGGGGCGAGACTATCGTGAAGCGCTTCGAATCTACAGGGCTGTCGACAGCCACGAAGGGGTCGCCCTCGCTATGGGCAATCTGGCTGGGTTGGCACTCGCCTGCGAAGAATGGACGACTGCCGAAGCGCAGGCCCGCGAGGCATTGCCTTTAGCTGAGAAGGTGGGGCGTAGAGAGTTGATCGGTTCCAATTGCTGGCGGCTCGCGAAGGCGCTGGCGCGTCAGGGTAAGCCTGCGGAAGGTCTTCCGTTTGCTTTCCGCGCGGTCGAGATTTTCTCGCAATTGCGCCACCCCGATAATTTGAATGAGGCGCGCGCCGCACTCGCGGAGTGCGGCGGGTAACGCGTCGGCCCCGCTCCTCTAAAGCCTCGCAACTTCCGCTCGATCGCTCGCCATTCAGCATTTCCCTTCCGCAATCGTAGAATCCTCCGGGAATCTGCCCGAAATCCAATTCAGAGGTTAGACGATGAAGCGTGTGCTGCTCCCGGTGGCCTGTCTCCTGTTGTCTGTCTCCCTCGTCTCCGCCAGGACGATCAAGATCCCGCGCCAGCCCGATTACCACGACGGCAGGATCGCCTTCAGCTACATGGGCGACATCTGGGTGGTGAATGACAACGGATCGAATCCGCGCCGCCTCACGGTGCACGCCGCGCGGGACGTCAGCCCGCGCTTCTCGCCCGACGGCAAGTGGATCGCCTTCTCGTCGAATCGGTACGGCAACTACGACGTCTTCGTCATGCCGGCCGAGGGGGGAGCGGCGCGGCAGCTCACGTACTACAGCGGCGCGGACACGGTCGTCGGCTGGTCGCGCGACTCGAAGCGCGTGGTCTTCTCCGCCGCGCGCGGCCTGGTCTATCCGGGCATCCCCAGCCTGTACGAAGTCGCCATCGACGGCGGCCTCGAACAGCCGCTGCCGGTCGACTGGGGTTACTGGGGCAGCTACTCGCCGGACGGAAAACACCTCGCGTACAACCGCCACCCGATGGTCTGGTGGCGCAAGCACTACCGCGGCAGCTACGCGGCGGACCTGTGGGTGCTCGACGTCGGCAGCAAGTCCTCGAAGAAGCTGCTCGACGCCGACATGCCGGACTCGGAGAAGCCGAACAACTTCTGGCCGATGTACGGCAATGGCGAGATTTTCTTCGTCTCCGACCGCGAGGTGCACGCCAAGGCCGGATCGAAGGAGGCCATGCATTCGACGAACAACATCTGGAAGATCGCCGAGGGCGGCGGCAAGCCGGTGCAGGTGACGCATCACAAGGATGGGTCGCTCTTCTTCCCTTCGATCTCGTCGGACGGCAAGGTGATCGTTTACGAGGAGAACTTCGGCCTCTGGAAGCTCGACACGGCCACGGGCAAGACCAGCGAAGTCAAGATCGACATCACCTCGGACGATAAAGAGAACGAGTTCGCCCTCCTGACGGTGCGCAACGAGGCCGACAGCTACGATCTCTCGCCCTCCACGCGCCGCGCCGTGATCTCCGCGCACGGCGAGATCTTCACCATCGCCACCGACCGCGGCGACGTCTCGCGCGTCACGCACAGCTACTGGCGCGACGCGAATCCGAAGTGGTCGCCGGACGGCAAGCGCATCGCGTTCGTCAGCGACCAGAGCGGCCGCGAGGAAGTGTGGCTGGCAGACGCCGACGGCAAGAACGCGAAGAAGCTGACGGACGCCGACAGCGAAAAGGCGGCCATCGTCTGGGCTCCGGATTCGAAGTCGCTGGCCTACACGGCGTCGGACCACAAGTTGTATCTCGTCGATCTGTCGACCGGGCAGGCGAAGGCGCTGGCCTCGAACGACGCCGGCGCCATCCAGGGTCCGGAGTTCTCGCCCGACGGCAAATGGATCTCGTACACCAAACAGGACGGCGACCTGCGGCCGCACGTCTGCATCGTCTCCGCGTCCGGCGGCGAGGAGCGTCGCGTCAACGACGACGTGCTCTTTGCCACGACCGGCGCGCGCTGGAGCCGCGACGGCAAGCGTCTCGTCCTCCTCGGCGGCTACGTGCAGGGCGGCTCGGCGGCGCTGCGCGCCAACACGGCGTCGCTCTACAGCGTTTCGCTGACCCGGGAAGAAAAGGATTCGCTCAGCCGCGACATCGACGACGAGGAGCAGGCCGCGGCCGCCGACCGCGCCGCCGCCGAGCGCGGGCCTCGGGCCGTGCCGCGCGAAGCGCCCGAGGTCAAGATCGATTGGGACGGCCTCGATCGCCGCTTCCGGCAGCTGACGCACCTCGGCGACAACATCACCAGCGTGGCGATCTCACCCGACAGCCGCACGTACGCGTTCGTGGTGACCGAGGATGCCGACGAAGGGCGTCCGTCGTCGTCGATCTACACCGTCGCCGAGAACGGCGAGCAACTGCGGCGCGTGATGCAGTCGCAGCCGCCGCAGGAAGGCGAAGAGGAGCCGCAGGGCGGCGGCCCGGGCGCGGGGCTGACGTCGCTGCAGTTTTCGAAGGACGGCCGCACGCTCTACTTCCACCAGAGCAACGGCATCTGGTCGCTGCCCCTCGGCGCGGCCGAGGGTGCCGGCGCGGCAAGGGCAGCAGGCGGCGGTGGTGCGGCCGCGAGTGCCGAAGGGGCGCGGAAGCGCGTGAGCTTCATGGTGCGCGTGGAGGTCGATCTGCCGCGGGAGCGGCGGCAGATCTTCGCCGAGTCGTGGCGCGTGATGCGCAACCGTTTCTACGATCCGGCCATGCACGGCGCGGACTGGGACGCGGCGCGCACGCGCTACGAGGCGCTGCTCGACGACGTCGCCGACCGCGAGGAGCTGCACAACGTCATCAGCCAGATGATCGGCGAGATGAATGCCTCGCACACCGGCATCAGCGGTGGCGGCGAGCCCGACCGCGACGCGGTGCAGACGCGCAACCCCGGCTTCGAGCTGACCTCCGATCCGTCGGGCTTCTACAAGATCAGCTGGGTCTACAAACGCGGCCCCGCGGACCACGACTTCGTCAAGCTCAAGGCCGGCGACTATCTGTTGGCCGTCAACGGCGAGCCGCTGAAGTCGGGTGACAACTACTGGCGCCTCTACACGCTGGCGCCGGGCCGCCGCTTCGAGCTGACCGTGAACTCCAAGCCGTCGCTCGAGGGCGCGTGGACCACGCGCGTCGACGCGGTCAACGGCGGCGCCTACGGCACGCTGCAGTACGAGAAGTGGGTCGAGGATCGCCGGCAGATGGTGGACAAGCTCTCCGGCGGCGAGATCGGCTATCTCCACATCCGCCAGATGAACGCGCAGGCACTGCGGAAGTTCGAGCGCGACCTGGCCGACAATCACTTCAAGAAGGGACTGATCATCGATCAGCGCTTCAATCCCGGCGGGGGCATCGACCAGGAGCTCCTGGAGATCCTCAGCCAGCGGCAGTACCAGTACACGAAGAACCGCGGCTCGGTGCAGATCACGCGGCCGCAGCGCGGCTACTTCGGCCCGCTGGTGGTGATGGAAAACGAGCGCTCGACCAGCGACGCCGAGGTGTTCCCCGACGGAATCCGCACGCTGAAGCTGGGCAAGGTGGTGGGCGTAACGACGTACGGCGCGGTGATCGGCACCGGCTCGTATCGCCTCATCGACGGCGCCCAGATCCGCACGCCGGGCAGCGGGCTGTGGAACGTCAACGGAACGGATCTGGAGAACTACGGCGTCCCGCCCGACGTCTACGTCGACAACACTCCTGAGGATTTCCTCAAAGGCCGCGACGCCCAGATCGAAAAGGCGGTGGAAGTGCTGAAGGAGGAGATAGGGAAGCGCTGAGCGGGGGGCGACATCGGCGCATCAAGTCAGCGCTTTGCGGCGGAACTGGCGAAGACCGAAGAGGAGCAGGACCGTGTCGAAGGCAACCAGTGTCGCCAGAATGACCACATGGGGGAGATGCGGTGAGTTTGGTACGAGAGCGCTGCGGAAGCCCTCGCTCGCGTACACCAGCGGGTTGACGAGCACGACGCGCTTGAGGATGGGGAACCTGGCCAGCGCCATCCATGGGTAATACGTACAGCCGAAGAAGATCATCGGGGCCATGACCATGCTGAACATCAGCCCGACGTGCTGCTGGCCGATCGAGCAGCCCAGGACCAGGCCGAGAGTCGCGGAGAGCATGGCCACGAGCAGGGCGATGAGGACGAAGAGTCCCAGTTTCGCGCCGCTCATGTTGACGCCTCCCATCACCAGCCAGCCCAGGGGAATCACCACCAGGCCGGAGACGAGAGCCTGGATCATTCCCGAGACCACTTTCTCCACGGCCAGCCATTCCAGATCCATGGGGGCAAGCAGCCGGTCCTCGATCTCCCTGGTGAACTGGAACTCGGCGATGAGCGGCATCGTCACCGCCCAGGTGCCGGTCATGATCATGCTCAAGGCGATGATGCCGGGAAGGAGCAGCGACTTGTACTCCGCCGACATCAGGCCGCTGGAGATCATCACCCTGCCGAAGACGAACACGAACATCATCGGCTGCAGCAGGGTCTGAAAGGCCAGCTGCACGGAGTTGCGCCGGGCCACGTGCGCGTCGCGGGCCAGCATGGCCAGAAAGGTGGTCACGTTCATTCCCGAAGGCTCCGTCCGGTGTGGTGAAGAAAAAGGTTCTCGAGGCTGGGCTCGGAAATGTTGAGATCGCGGATGGTGGCACCGGCAGCAACGGCGGCGGCGACGACGTCGGGGACGAGCGAGCCTCCGTGGTCGGCATAGACGTCGAGCTGCCCTTCGCCGGCCTCGCGGACTTCCGACACCCCGTCGAGCCGCCGCACGGCGTCGGCGAGGCCGGGCGGCCTGGTGCCGACCTGCAGACGCACGAGGTAGCCGCCGGGGATGGACCGCTTCAGTTCCTGGGGAGTGCCGACGGCGATGACCTTGCCGTGATCGACGATGGCCACGCGCTGGCAGAGGCTGTCGGCCTCCTCCATGTTGTGCGTGGTCAGCAGGATGGTCTTGCCGCGGGCGTTGTACCCGCGGATCATCTCGCTGAGAAGCAGGCGCGTCTGCGGATCGAGTCCCGCGCTCGGCTCGTCGAGAAACAGGACGTCGGGGTCGTGCATCATGGCCCGGGCGATGGAGAGCCGTTGCATCATCCCGCCGGAAAATCCGAGCGGTTTCTGATTGGCGCGGTCGGTGAGCTTGAACTGTTCGAGAAGCGAATCCGCTCGTTTCCGCCGTTCCTCCGAGGAGAGTCCGAAGTAGGCGCCATGAAAGGTGAGGATCTCGCGCGCGGTGAGCGCGAAGTCGAGATTGGGACGCTGCGGCACGACTCCGATCAGCCGCTTGACGGCCTTGCTGTTCTTCCAGACGTCGAGATCCCCAATCCAGGCCCGCCCCGCCGTTGGCTGGACTCGGGTGGTAACAATACCAACGGTCGTTGACTTGCCCGCCCCGTTCGGCCCAAGGAGCCCGAAGATCTCGCCCGGATGCACCTCGAGCGTCAGCCCGTCGAGCGCCACGACGTCGCCTCTCTGCTGCGCGGCCGGGTAGACCTTGCGCAATCCCTCGGTTCTGATTCCGATCGGCATGGAGCGCGGATTGTAGACGGAGTTGCGGTACGGAACCGACATCGAGGCTGGCAGCCGACTCGGAGCTTGGCGCTGTTGATCGCAGCGGCTCGCGCCGGTTGGTGACGAATTGCCGAGGATCGCGAGGGTGACACCTTTGATCATCGTTCCGCGAGACCCGTTGACCGAAGGCGCAACTTTCAGAATGTGGGCAGGTCTACTTTTGAAAGTGACGAAGGACTGCGGCGGCCAACGCTTAGACAAGGCTGTCACCTTCAAGAGTAGACCTGACTCTGATTTGAAAGGCGGGGCACGGTTTGGGGACGGCCTCCGTTCGGTAAGCAGATACCACTCCAACTTGGCGCCATTCTGGCGCCGTCATGCCCGCTATCCTCGATCCAGCGATTCGTTCGAAACTCTTGGGTATTCGCCTCTCGTAGGCGCCATCAATCCTAAGTTGTTCAGCCGATACGATGCCCAATTCCTGTCCGCACCTCTCAACGAGATCCCAACAATTGCTGACCAAAAACAGGTATCATTCTCACTCCTTCCATAAATCATATGAATAACGACCCTCACAGTACGCCGGTGTCGAACAAGGTCGATACCGTCGATTCGATGCTGCAATTCGCGGATCATGACCAACTGCTCACGCGCGTGAGTGAGGAGATTCGCTTAGGGCGACCGCTCACTTTTCTCTGCGGCTCAGCGATCAGCGCTGCTCCCCAGGCCGATCAGGTCGGCGTGCCCACTGCTCGGGAGATGGCTGATTCCGTAGTTGAACGATTCGGTGCCACCGGGGACTTGCGCGCCCGGCTCGCTCGTCTACCGTTTCCGCAATCGGCTGCTGCGCGTTACCAGACGGCAATGCAGTTCGTAGTCGGCTCTTATGGTCAGGACGTATTAAACCAAATCGTGCGCGAGGCCGTGCTTCGAGCACGAACCGTTCCCACCGAGGCCCCGAATCGCCTTGAAGAACTCGATCGCTCCACTGAAGGGTGGGGACTGCCGCCGGCCGTCGAAGCCTTAGGGCATATCGTTGCTCAACACTTGCCATCGTTCAACGTTCCACTGCTCACTACCAACTTCGATCCGCTGATGGAGGTCAGTATCCGGCGCGCTGGCCGGCCAGCTATCACTGTATACATGACATCCGACGGTCGTTTTGACAACATGATCACTCATGATGCCGCCAAGATAGTCCACATGCACGGGTACTGGATTGGTAGCGATACATTCCACACACCGCAGCAGATCGAACAACAGCGGCCACAATTGCGAAATTGTCTTCGGCAACTGCTGAGCCGCACGACGCTCGTCGTACTCGGATATGGCGGCTGGACGGATGTTTTTACTCGAACTCTTGTCGAGATAGTGAGCGACGGAAGCACTGAGTATAATGTGCTTTGGACGTTTCTATCGAACGACCCGGTCGAGATACAAAGCAAGCATGGCGATTTGCTTCACGCTGTGAAGGCGTCTAGTGGAACACGCCTGGCTCTTTACCAAGGCATCGATTGTCACGAATTCTTGCCGCGCTTGAAAGCCGCCGTCGCGTGGCCATCTTTTCGGGGACCGGTAGGCGAACAGCGACCTAATATCGACCGCGAACGACCAATCCAGGATTTTCCGCCCTCGACGGCCGCCTGGGTCGGGCGTGAGGCCGAGTTGGAGCGCCTCGCCCAGGGTGATAGTAAGGTCATCGCAATCACGGGCATCGGCGGACAGGGCAAGTCTGCGCTCGCGGCGAAGTTCCTGGAGCGGAGCGTTCTTGGGGGCAAGGTCGAGTTCTGGGACTGGCGCGACTGCAAAGAACAGTCGCACACTCTGAACACTCAATTGGCTTTTATCATCCAGAGACTAACAAATAACTCGCCGATCACGCCCTCGCTTCAAGGCGAACAGACAAGCTATCTAATCGACACCTTGTTCGCGGTGCTCGGGAATCGACGTACGGTGTTAGTTTTTGATAATACTGACCAATATGTCGACGTCGAACGTGGGCGATTCGTCGCCGGACTTGATTTGCTGGTCGCGCGGGCTCTCAAGACTGGCCATCGCACTACTTTTGTATTTACGTGCCGCCCGCGAGTTGAGTTCTTGGGTGATGGACACCTTCGCATTGACCTCAGCGGACTGACTCGCGCGGACGCGAGCCGTCTTTTCAAGCTTCGGGGAGTTCGTGATGTTGGTGACGAACCGGTACGCACGAGAGTCGAGCGTGTTCAGGAACTAACCGATGGCCACCCGCTGTGGATGAACTTGATAGCCACTCAGGTGTCGCAGCAGCCGGACCGTTTCGAGTTGTTTCTCGACCGACTGGCACGAGACCGTAATGCGGCGCTGCCAAGAAACCTCTTGTTGGAGGTGTGGGAGGAGCTAAACGCACGGCAGCAGCGCGTCCTCCGTTACATGGCGGAAATGGTGACGGCCGAAAACGAGAACGACATAGCCGAGTTCAGTTCGGCAGATTTGAACTTCAATCAGGTTCATCGTGCGCTGCGAACGCTAAAGGGGCTCGATCTGATCGTAACGAAATCGTCCGGTACTGACGAGACCCTGGAGCTGCACCCGTTGGTGCGTCAATTTATCAGGCAAGAATTCCCGATGAATGAGCGCGTGCAGTACATCAACCCAATTCTGAGATTCCTCGAGAAAGTGCTGGGACGGTTCGCGCCGCCCAAGGGAACTAAGGCGTCGGCGAGTCACACGCGCTATGCAGCGGCGAGAGTCGAACTGTGCATGAATGCGGGCCAACACGAGGCTGGAGCGCTATCGCTACTAGAGATCGAGAATTCGCTTGTCGAACACGGTCATTCGGAAGAGTTTGTGCGACTCGCAGCGCCGCTGCTCGACAGCGCGAAAATTACCGATAATGCGCTATACGACAAATTAGTGGCGGCGGCAGTTCGAATACTGAGCGAGCTTGGTCATTTCGCGGACGCTGATCACTTTCTAGAGAGTTTTGAGACAGTCATCCCTGGGAAGACTGCCCGCTACATCAGGCTTTGTGACTTACGAGCTTATTCCTTGTGGTGCCGGCGGGATTATGCTTTGGCGATTGAATGGGCTCGTCGCGGCGACGAGCTGAAGGCATCCGGCGGTCTCGATACTGCGAACGATTGCTTGCACACTCTAGCACTTGCGCGACGGGATAGCGGGGACATTGCAGGTGCGTTGGAGTACTTTCGCCAGAACGTTCCTTTGCAAGATTTGCTTGTAGGAAAGGTGCCAGAGCAATTCATGCAGAACGGCCCGTTCTGGGGCAACGTTGGCCGCTGCTTTCAGCTACGCGGCGAACTAAGCGCCGCAGCCTACTGTCTGAGTCGATCGGCGATCTGCCTAAGTGATGATGATGGCCGGTCGGGCGCAGTCAACCGAGGTTGGGCCGCAAAATGGCTAGGAGAAATAGCGGAGGCCGAAGGAGACTCGCAAGGCGCCTACGTTTGCTTCTTGAGCGCGCGCGAGTACTGGCGAAGGTCGTCGCCACCGCGTTCTAGTGAATTGGCTGCGGATATCGCACGTTTGGGCGAGCATGGAACCGAGATTCCGTTGTGGCGTCTCGAACGCTCGTATCATGAATGGCTGGACGCTCGGATTACGCCCTGACCTGATCGGAACGTTAGAAGCACCGACTACTTACGGAAGGTTACTCAGATCAGCGTACCTTGGCTGCATGCCTCTAAACGGCGTCAATGTGGATCGTCATCACATTTCGCCTCGACTCCATGATACCCCGGGCAGTATGCCTTCCATTGGCTACTCGCGCGCAACTGGCAACGATCATTGCACGAGAATCCGCGGGGCGCGCTGAGGCAATGGACGCCATGCACGTAAATGACTTCCGGAGAGCGTCAATTCTTTTCACCGCTTAAGACCGCGAGGGCCGCCGAAGCAGCGGCTCATAGGCTATCACTCCATCCTCACCAACCCCCGGCGGGTGGCTACTTTGATGGCCTCGGTGCGGCTGGTGACGCCGAGCTTTTCGAACAGGTGGCCGAGGTGGGTTTTCACTGTTCGTTCGCTGATGCTGAGGGTGTTGGCGATCTCTTTGTTCGATTTTCCATCGGCCATGAGGCGCAACGCCGAAAGCTCGCGCGGCGTTACCTGCACGCGGGCCATGCCCTCCGCGAGTTTCGCGGCCGCGGCGGGCGCCAGATATGTTTTGCCCGCCAGGACGTCGTGAATGCAGGCGATCAGATCGTCCGCGGTGATGTCTTTGAGCACGTACGCTTTCGCTCCCGCTTTGAGTGCTCGGGTGATGTCTTCATCGGTGTCGTACGTGGTCAGGACGATGACCTTCGCGTTCGGGTCGAGCGCGCGAATCTGCCGCACGGCTTCGACGCCTTCCATCACCGGCATCCTCAGATCGAGCAGCGTGACGTCGGGATGATGCTTCGCGTACGCGTCGAGAGCCTCCGCGCCATTCGATGCTTCGGCGACCACGCGCAGATCGGGCTCGTGGGCGATGATGTTGACCACCCCTCGGCGCACCAGCGCGTGATCGTCGACGACGAGGACATCGTGGGAGCCGTTCATGGGTTGAGGATGCTGAATGCCGGCGGCTCCCACGCCAGGACTACTTCGGTTCCCGCGCGCGGCGCCGTGACGATGGTCAGCGATCCGCCGATCCGATCGGCGCGCTCCTGCATGCTGGTCAGGCCGAACCCGGCGCCGAATTGTTCCTTGGCGATTCCGCGGCCGTCGTCGGCGACGGAGAGACGCAATCCTTCCGACCGCGTGGCCGTGGCATGAATCCGGATCGTGCGCGCGCGGGCGTGACGGACCGCATTCGTCAGCGCCTCCTGAGCGATGCCGGCAATCTCGCGCTGCACGCCGGCGCCGAGGAGCGGCAAGTCGTCGATGACGAGCTCGATCGGCACGTCGGTGGTCCGGCGAGCCAGGGCCGTCGTTCGCTCCAGCACGGCGGCCACATCGCCCGTTTCGAGGTCCTGAGGGCGAAGCGCGCCGACCGATCGCCGGGCCTCGACCATGTGCGAGCGCGCCAGATCGACGGCGGTGTCGATGCTCCGCGCCAGATTGGCCGGCAACGACGACGAGCTTCTCTGCACTGCCTGCAGCTGCATCAGGATTGCCGCGAATCCCTGCGCCAGGGTGTCGTGAATATCGCGGGCGATGCGGTTTCGCTCTTCGAGCACGGCCTGACGGCGTGCTTCTTCGAGGCTCTTTTCCGTCAGACGGTGGTGATGGAGCGCCAGTGTGACCAGCCGGGCGATCGCTTCGAGCGTGGCCCGGCGCCATGGCGCATACACCGCAGGCGCATCACCGGTCGACAAGGCGATCCATCCGAGGCTGCGGGTGGGGAGGACGAGGGGAGCGATGGCCACGGAGCGCAGTCCGATCGCATGATTGAAGAGGCGAACGCTTTCCGGCAGGCGCGCATCGTCGGCGGTGTATTCGACGGTGTCCTTCCAACCGGGGGCGTACCCGAGGAGATGCACGCCCATATCCTGCCGCGACGCCGCCAGATCGCCCCAGTCATCTTTCGAGTAAAAACGATCGCCCACGTACGCCATCCATAGCTCGCACTGGGCAGCGTCATCATCGAGCAGCCACACGCCACAGGCCTGGCTCTCCGTCCGATCGAGCAGAGCTCGCAACAGCAGGCGGAAGAAATTGAAGGGATCGGGCTCCTGATCGAGCAGGTCGAGTTTCAACTGCATGACGTGGCTCTGAATCTCCGCCATGCACTGCGCCCGCCGGCGCTCGCCGGTCTCGCTGCGCAACCGCGCCTTCAGCTCGCTCACGCTCAGCGAGTCGATGTCCTCGACCTCGCTCAACGGACATGTTTCGGTTTCGGGTTCCATGACGGGTCTCCTGGGAAGTCACTCCGGGCGCGGTTTCCGCCGCACCGGGTCATTATCCTCTCCCTATCCCATTGCGCCATCGTCCGAAGGTCGGAGGTCCTTCCGAGCTGAAGGTCTCGCTTCCATCTGCTCGATTGGCAGCACCTGCGCGTGACACCACTGCCCGATTGTTGGCGAGGCGTTGCGAGCCGACACTGTGCGCCATGAAAAGAGCAACGATTACCGCCATTCTCTCGCTGCCGCTGTGGCTGGTCATTCAGGCCTGCAGCCGTGCGGCCGCACAACCGAGCGACGCGCCGGCGCCGCCGAAGATCGGCGTGGCCGCGGTCGTATCGCGCGACATCGTCGAATGGGACGAGCTCACCGGCCGCCTGGAGGCGGTCCACGCCGTGGCCATCCGCCCGCGTGTTTCGGGGCTCGTCGCCGCGATTCGCTTCGACGAAGGGAAGATCGTCAACAAGGGCGACCTGCTTTTCGAAATCGATCCGCGGCCGTTCCAGGCGGAGGTCGATCGCCTGCGCGCGGAGCTGGCCCGCGCCAACGCCACCGTCGCCCGTGCCACCAGTGAGCTCGAGCGCGCGAAGCGTCTTTCCTCCGAGGACGCCATGTCTTCCGAGGAGCGCGACCGGCGCGTGGCGTTCGCCTCGGAGTCGGCGGCGCAGGTCTCGGCGGTCGAAGCGGCGCTGCGAGCCGCGCAGCTCAATCTCGAGTTCACGCGCGTCACCTCCCCGATCGACGGGCGCGTCGGCCGGGCCATCGTCACCGCCGGCAACCTCGTCTCCAGCGGACCGGGTGAAGCGACGCTGCTGACGACGGTGGTCTCGCTCGATCCGATCTACGCATCGTTCGAAGCGGACGAGCAGACCTTCGAGCATTTTGCCTCGCGTGCGAACGGCCTACCGGTGCGGATGGCCCTCGCCAACGAGGAGACCTACACGCACGAAGGGCGCCTCGACTTCCTCGACAATCAGATCGATCCCTCCACCGGCACGATTCGGGGGCGGACGATCTTCCGCAATCCCGATCACACGCTGACGCCGGGCTCCTTCGTCCGCCTGCACCTGCCGGGCAGGGCCGGGTATCGCGCGCTGCTGATTCAGGATCGCGCCGTCGGAACGGACCTCGATAAGCGCTATGTCTATGTCGTCGGAAGCGACGGCACGATCGAATACCGCGCGGTCCAGCTCGGGCCGGTCATCGACGGACTGCGCATCGTGCGCGGCGGCCTCAAGCCCGGAGAGCTCGTCGTCGTCAACGGTCTCCAGCGCGTCCGTCCCGGCGTGCGCATCGACCCTGTAAAGGAATCGATGGAGGGAAGATCGTGAGACTCGCTCAATTCTTCATCACGCGCCCGATCTTCGCCGCCGTTCTCTCCCTGCTGATCGTCATCGGTGGCGGTATCGCTCTGGTGAAGCTGCCGGTCAGCGAATACCCGAGTGTTGCCCCGCCGACGGTGGTCGTTCATGCCGCCTATCCCGGCGCCAATCCGAAAGTGATCGCCGAGAGTGTGGCCGGACCGCTCGAGCAGTCGCTCAACGGGATCGAGGGCATGCTCTACATGTACTCGCAGTCGACCGCGGACGGCCGGCTCACGCTGACCGTCACCTTCGCCGCCGGCACGGACCTCGACAACGCCCAGGTGCAGGTGCAGAACCGCGTATCGCAGGCGCTGCCGCGACTGCCGTCCGAAGTCCAGCGCATCGGCGTGACCACGGAGAAGGCCTCGCCCGACTTCATCATGGTGGTGCACCTTCTATCGCCGAACAACCGCTACGACATGCTGTATCTCTCGAACTTCGCGCATCTGCGGGTGAAGGACGAGCTGGCGCGCATTCAGGGTGTCGGCGCCGCGCAGGTGTTCGGCGCCGGTGAATACAGCATGCGCGTCTGGCTCGATCCTGACAAACTGGCCGCCCGGCAGCTCACCGCCACGGACGTCGTCCGGGCCATCCGCGAGCAGAACCTGCAAGTCGCCGCCGGCGTGCTGGGCGCACCGCCGTCGCCGGGCAGCACGACCTTCCAGCTCTCGATCAACGCCCAGGGACGCCTGACGTCGGAAGACGAATTCGCCAACGTCGTGGTGCGGGCCACGCCCGACGGGCAGATCACGCGCATCCGCGACGTCGGGCGGGTGGAGATGGGCGCCGATCAGTATTCGCTGCGCAGCCTGCTCGACAACAAGAACGCCGTGGCCATCGGCATTTTTCAACGCCCGGGGACGAATGCCATCCAGGCGTCGAACGAAGTGCGCGCCACGATGGAGCGTCTCAAGAAAACGTTCCCCGCCGGTGTCGACTACTCGATCGTCTACGACCCGACGCTCTTCGTCCGCCACTCCATCCGCGCGGTCGTGGAGACGTTGTTCGAAGCGATTCTCCTGGTGGTGATCGTGGTGATGGTCTTCCTGCAGACCTGGCGGGCGTCGATCATCCCGCTCGTGGCCGTCCCGGTCTCGCTGGTCGGCACGTTCGCGGTGATGCTGGCCCTCGGCTTCTCGCTCAACACGCTCTCGTTGTTCGGACTGGTGCTGGCTATCGGAATCGTGGTCGACGACGCCATCGTGGTGGTGGAGAACGTCGAGCGCCACATCGAGCTCGGCGCCGAGCCGCTCGAAGCCACGCGCCAGGCGATGAAGGAAGTCTCCGGTCCGATCATCGCCATCGCCCTCGTGCTCTGCGCGGTGTTCATTCCTACCGCGTTCATCAGCGGACTGACCGGGCAGTTCTACCGCCAGTTCGCGTTGACGATCGCTATCTCGACGGTCATCTCCGCCTTCAACTCGCTCACTCTGAGTCCCGCCCTTGCTTCCCGCCTTCTTCTTCCCCACGGCGCGCCGCGTGACCGTCTGCAGCGCGCCGCCGATCGTCTCTTCGGCTGGTTCTTCCGTCTGTTCAACCGCGGTTTCGCGCGTATGTCCCACGGCTACTCGTCCGCCGTTGCCCGCCTCCTGCGTGTCTCCATCGCCGCGCTGGTCGTCTATCTCGGCCTGGTCGCTCTCGCGGCGCTGGGGCTGGCGAAGGTCCCTCGCGGATTCGTCCCCTCGCAGGACAAGGGGTATCTGGTCGCCTTCGCGCAGCTGCCGGATGCGGCCACGCTCGATCGGACGGAAGGCGTCATTCGCCAGATGTCCGACATCGCCCGGAAGCAGCCCGGGGTGGCCAGCGCGGTGGCCTTCCCCGGTCTCTCGATCAACGGCTTCGTGAACGCGTCCAACGCCGGAATCGTCTTCGTCACGCTGAAGCCCGAGGAGGAGCGGAAAGGGAAGGAGCAGAGCGCTGGCGCCATCGTGCAGGCGCTCAACAGGAAGTACTCCGGCATTCAGGAGGCCTTCGTAGCCATTTTCCCGCCGCCGCCGGTGCAGGGCCTCGGCTCGATCGGAGGATTCAAGCTCTTCGTCGAAGATCGCGACGGATCCGGTTTCGAAACGCTCTACGCGCAAGTTCAGAACGCGATGAACGAAGGGCGTAAGCGACCGGAGCTGGCCGGACTCTTCTCCAGTTTCCAGGTCAGCGTCCCGCAGATCGACGCCAAGGTCGATCGCGAGCGCGCCAAGACGTACGGCGTGGCCCTCACCGACGTCTTCGACACACTTCAGGTCTACCTCGGCTCGCTGTACGCGAACGACTTCAATCGATTCGGCCGCACCTATCAGGTGAACGTTCAGGCGGAGTCGAAGTTCCGCACGCAGCCGGAACAGATCAAGCGCCTCTACACGCGGAACGCCCAGGGCGGCATGGTGCCCCTCGGATCGGTTGTATCTATTAAGAGCGGATACGGACCCGATCAGGTGATGCACTACAACGGATATCCGGCCGCGGAAATCAACGGCGCACCATCGCCGGGACACAGCTCCGGTCAGGCCCAGGGTGCCATCGCCGAGGTCTTGCGGCAGAAGCTGCCCGCGGGGATGTCGTTCGAATGGACCGAGCTGGCGTATCAGGAAATCCTGGCCGGCAACACCATGCTGCTGATCTTTCCTCTGTGCGTGTTTCTGGTCTACGTCGTTCTGGCCGCGCAATACGAAAGCTGGACGTTGCCGCTGCCGGTCATTCTCAACGTACCAATGACCATTCTCTCGGCGATCGCCGGGGTGTGGGTCACCGGTGGCGATAACAACGTCTTCACGCAGATCAGTTTTCTCGTCTTATCGGGACTGGCGTGTAAGAACGCCATTCTGATCGTCGAGTTCGCGAAGCATCGCGAGGAGCAGGGCGACGATCGCGTGACCGCGATTCTCGAAGCGTGCCGCGTGCGATTGCGCCCCGTGCTCATGACCTCGGTGGCCTTCATCATGGGTGTTCTGCCGCTGGTCTTCTCGTCCGGCGCCGGCGCCGAGATCAGGCAGGCCATGGGAATCGCGGTCTTCGCCGGAATGCTCGGCGTCACGTCGTTCGGCCTCTTCCTCACACCGGTATTCTTCACCTTCATCGGCAACCTCGCGGAGCGATTCAAACGGTCTCGCGTTCTCGTTCCCCAGGCGGCCGCTCTTCTGGTGCTGGTCCTGTTCCTCGGCGCCTGCACGCTGCGGCCCTATCAGGCGCCGCGAGCCGAAACCTGGAGCGCGGCGCCGGCGACGCCGGCCTTCTCGACCCAGAAATACGACGCCCGGTGGTGGCACCAATTCGAAGATCCCGTTCTGGATACTCTCGAAGACGACGCACTCCAATCGAACCACGACATCCGCATCGCCCTCGCGCGTGTCGACGAAGCACGTGCGGCATTCAGCGACGTCCGCCTCGATCAATATCCGACCGTCACCTCGGATGCCTCGCTCGACAAGCGGAAGGCGGTCATCCCGGGATTCACCGATGACCGCAAAGAGATCACCACGTACCGCGCCGGGTTCGATGCCGTCTGGGAGCTCGATGTCTTCGGACGGGTGCGCTCGCAGACTCGGGCCGCGGGCGCGAATGCGGAAAGCTTCGAAGCATCGCTCGAGGACGTACGCGTCATCGTGGCCGCCGAAGTGGCGAGGAACTACTTCGAGCTGCGCGGACTGCAACAGCGCCTGGCCGTGGCCGATCGAAGTCTGGTCAATCAACGGCAGACGCTGCATCTGACGCAGGTGCGGCGCGACGCCGGAATCGGCGAAGAGTTCGACGTCGCCAGCGCGGCGTCGCGCGTGGCCGGAATCGAAGCGAGCCTGCCGCCGATTCGCGCCGCCATCGCCGAGCGTGAACATCACCTGGCCGTGCTCACCGGCCGGCGCCCCGGCGAGCTCGCGGCCGATCTGACACCGCGCAATTACCCGGCTCTGGCCAAGTCACTGCCGCTCGGCGACGTGGAGACATTCCTCCGGCGCCGCCCGGACATTCGCGCGGCGGAACGGCAGCTGGCGGCGACAGCCGCGCGCGAAGGGGTGGCCGCCGCCGATCTCTTCCCTCACATCACCATCAGCGGATTCCTCGGATTCATCGCAGGACGGGGAACCCTCTTCGGCGAGTCAGCCTCGCGCGCCTGGGCGGTGACGCCGGCGCTGTCGTGGTCCGCATTCGACATCGCCAGCCCGCGCGCGCGTCTGCGCGGCGCGGAAGCCGGTACGCGAGAGGCGAAGGCGCTGTATGAACAGGCGGTGCTGCGCGCTCTCGAAGAGACAGCCGGCGCGCTGGTCAACTACAGCGAGCAGCAGCAACGTCTGGTGAAACTGAACGATCAGGCGCGTGAAAGCGCACGTGCGTCGTCGATTGCACGGGCGCGATATCGCGAAGGTGTGGCCGATTTTTTGGCGTTACTCGACGCCGAGCGTACGCAACTCGCGGCGGAGGACGCTGTCGCCCAGGCCGAGTCGCAGGTCTTCACCAGCGTCGTGGCCGTCTACAAGTCGCTCGGAGGAATCACCACGGAGGAAGCTCATGAATCTCAAAGTTCTCCAGCTCAATGAATCGCATTCCAACGCCCAGCACGAATACCCGGAAGCGATGTTCGTAACGGACGGACGGATCAATCTGCTCGTCGACGGCCAGGCCGTGGCGGTCAATGCCGGCGGGATGTACGTCGTCCCGCCCGGCATGCTGCACACGGTCGTCCCCGGCAGCGACGGAACGCTGGTCATCTTCGCGTAACACGGCAGGGAAACGGAGACTATGAATGTTGTATCTGGGCCTTATTGTGATCGCAATGGTCATCGTGCTGATGGTCATGACCTTTATCGCCAATGACCTTGACAGCAGTCTCGATTAGTTTCGATCGCCTGTAGCAGGCTGCCTCACTCGTGCTTCCGCGGCTCGGCGTTCTTCACATATTTGTCGAACCAGCGCAGCTCCTCGTAGGCGAGCTGTTCGTTCGACTCCATCGACGCGTACCAGTGCGGCTCGTGCGGCAGCATCACCAGACGGACCACGCCTCCGTTGCCGCGAATGGCCTGGAAGAGCTGTTCGGACTGAAGCGGTGTGGTACCAGGGTTGGCGTCGTCGGAGCCGTGCATGAGGAGCAGCGGTGCCTTCATCCTGTTGGCGAAGAAGTAGGGCGAGACTTTGAGATAGACATCCTGCGCGCTCCAGACCGAACGACTCTCATTCTGGAAGCCGAACGGCGTCAGAGTCTTGTTGTAGGCGCCACTGGTGGCGACGCCTGCCCGGAAAAGATCGGTGTGAGCGACCAGATTCGCGGTCATCAACGCGCCATGGCTGTGCCCCGTGACACCGATGCGGTCCCGATCGACGACGCCGAGCTCCACGGCTTTATCCACCGCGGCCTGCGCGTCGTCCACGAGCTGGTCGATGTAGGTGTCGTACGCCTTCTTCGGATCGCCGACGATCGGGAATGCGGCGTTGTCGATGAGCGCGTATCCGGAGAGGAGCAGAAGCCGGTAATCGCCCAGGCGGGTGAAGGTCTGCTCGGATCCGCTGACCTGGCCGGCGGTCTTGGAGCTGGCGTAGTCGAGCGGGTAGGCGTAAAGGATTGCCGGCACGCGCGTGCCCTCTTTGTAGCCGGGCGGGGTGTAGAGGGTGAACGAAAGCTCGACGCCGTCCTTTCGCTTGTAGGTCACCAGGCGTTTCTTGATCGCGCGCACGGCCGGCGTCGGGTCGGGGATCTGCGTGACGGCGCGCGCGGTCGAGGCCATCGTCGCCTCGCCCGAGGCGGCGCCCGGCACCGGCGCTCCGAGCGTGCGCAGCATGAGGTTGGGCGGTTCCGAGGGGGTCTGGCGCCAGGTGAGAAGCGCGTCTGCGGTGTCGTTGGCGAAGGTCAGGAAGTACTCGTACGCGTCCTTGTCGCTGCGGAAGAGGCGTCGCGGTTTGCCGGTACGAAGGTCGAAGCTGTCGAGGAAGGGACGGTCTCCCGATGTCGACGCTCCCTGGCCGCTGAGGAAGATGGTGTCGCCTTTCTGACGGATGGCCCACTGGCCGTTCGGCAGGATGCGATAAACCGGCTGGCCCGGATCGTTGTAGCTCTCGTCGCTCGACAGATCCCAGATCAGGCGCGGCTTCGTCTCGCCGTGGTCGGCATCGATTAGAAACGTACGGCGCCAATGACGGTTGTCGTCGTACTCCTGGAGCAATCCGGTGCCGCGCCGCTCGCTCCAGTCGATCCCTTCGTATCGTTGCTCGGTGCGCGCGATCTCGACGGGGCTGGCCGTGAACGGAGCGCTTTGCATGAGGACTTTGTCGCGCGCGGGGACGCTCGTTTTCCAGTCTCCGCCATCGAGCGCCTCGGCCCATACCAGTGTCGCGGGCTCGGTGGGGCGCCAGGCGTGGTCGCGCGGGCCGGTCGGTTCGCCGTGGATGGGCACGTGATCGGCGATGGGCAACTTCGCCAGCGTCGTCGCCTTGCCGGTGCGGTCCCAGACTTCGACGTCCGTCGCAAAGCGGCTGTAGGTCACGGCGTAGGAATACGGCTTGCGGATCGAGCTCACCAGAATGTGCTCGCCGTCGGGCGCGAGGTCGATCCCGCTCAGGACTGCCGGCGCACCGATGCGGGTGACGGCACCGCTCGCGGCATCGACCAGCGCGAGCTGGCTCGTGCCGTAGTACTCGAAGAGTGCGGCGTCGGCCTGGTTTCGCAGTGTGTCGCGCGCCTCGTAGGTGCTGAACTCGCCCCCTCCGGTCGATTCCTGAATGCGCGGGCCCTCGGCTCCCGCCCCAGCGGCCGGCGGTGCGCCGATGTTGTCGGGAACGAGCTTGACCAGGAGGGATTTGCCGTCGGGCGTCCACCGATGCGAACTGCCGAGCATCGGGTTGAGCCGCACGTCGCCGACGCGGTGTGTCGCGCCGTCACGGTTGCCCGCCCAGAGCTCCACCGCGTCGCCCGAGGTGTTGCGGAACGCGAAGCTCGCGCCATCGGCAGCCCATATGAAACCGTCGGCGCAGCCGCCGGCCGGCAGCGCGATCGTTGTCTCGCGGCGCGTTGCCACGTCGACGACGGAGAGCGTCTGCGCGCACGGCGCGACGCCATAGCCGCCGGCAGTGTCGTGCTTGCGGCGCGTGCGCGGCTCCACGCGCACTCCGGCCAGTTTCAGAAACGGCTCGGCCACCTGCGCCATCGGCGGGTATTGAACCCACGACACCAGAAGCACGCTCGCCCGCGTCGGACTCAGGATCGGTCGCGGCGGCGTCGGCGCGTGCAGGACGTCGAGCACGTATTGCGGCGGCGAGTCATAACCGGAGACACGCGCCGGAGCCGGAGTGGATGCGGCCGATGCCATCGTGGCGGTCGAGAGGAGAGCCGCCGTCAGTACGAGCCTGCTGCGAGAGAGACGAAGAGTCGAAGGCGCCATGCAGGGATTATCCGACAGATTGAAGCTAGCGTTTCTCGAGAATCAGCCTGCGTCGTGAGTAGTCGAACGTCACGCGGAAGTGCCGCAGGAGATCGTTGCCGATCAGCGCGTCGGTGTCGGTGGAGCCGGCCGCTCCGGCCGGTCTGCTGTCTGCTTCCACGGCCAGGGAATCGATCGTCCACGGTCCGATGGTGATGCGCTGCGCCGGAAGGCGCACGATCGGGCGTGGACCGAGAACGCTCGGCGCGGTCGACGGATCACTGCCGGAGCGCAAGAGATCGTGGGCGGATGCAAATGGGTAACGGACCATCATCGGAATCTGCGCGCCGAGGTCCACCATCGCGCGGAGTGGAAGGCGGGTTCCGTCGTCGAGCGTCAGCACCACTTCGACGACCGGCAGACGCCCCGCAAATGTGAGCGGCAGAATCGCGGCATGCGGGTCGGCACGAAACGCCTGCGCGTCGCAGGCGGAGATCACTTTCTTCTCGTAGTCGATGGTGACCGCGGCGCGCGCGAAAAAGTCGTAACCGACAAGGCCGTGAATGTCGCGATGCTGCGCCTTGAAATTGTTGAGTGGCAGCACCATGACATCCTGATCACGCAGCGTGACGCCGCCGATATCGAGGATCACGCCCGTTGCGAAGTCGCGCGACAGGCGCTTGCTGGTCTGCAATCCCGCCGCCTGCGCGACGTCGCTGCCGATGACGGAGTACTCGGCGCCACTATCGAGGATGAACCACAGCGGCGGCCGCCGGTTGAGCGACACCTGAATCTCGATCTGCCCAGGCGTCCACCGAAACGGAATCTCGACGCACGGCCGCGTCGCCAGGGATGCAAGTGCGAGCACGAACGAGAGGGTCATCGTTGATCGACGTCAAGATACAAAACCCGGAGCACGGCAGTGGTCCCGCGGTGGGGTCCAAAACGGTGAAGGTTGCCTATCCCGTGCGAGCGAACCATCGCTCCGTTTCCGAGGCGCCGGGGTGTTCGATCCGCCTGCGCACTTCGAGGGCGCGTGTGAAGGCGCGTTGCGCGAGGGCGAGCTCGCCGTTGGCAAAGTAGGCCTCACCCCAGACCTGTGCCGCGTCGGCTTCGCCCCAGGCATAGCCGCAGTCCGGATGGGCGGCGAGATCGAGCGCCTCCCGCGCTGCCTGAATCGCCTTGGGCGGATCGGGCCAGGCCAGCCTGATGCGCGCCAGCGCGACCAGCAACTCGATTCGGAGAAGGCCGTAGCCGCATGCTACAGCGTGTAGCAGGCCGGTCTCGGCCTCGCCGAGGGCGGCCTGTGTGTCGCCACTGGCGAGCAGGTGTCGCGCCGTGAGAAGGTGCGCTTCGATGATCCGTTCCATGTCGCCGGTTCGGGAAGTCCAGGCGCGGATCGCGTCGAGGTAGGGTGTGGGGTCGCGGCCTTCGGCAAGGCCGATCCGTGCCAGCAATGCCTCGAACCACGGAATCTGTTCGTTCCAGTCATTATCGCGGGCGGTTGCCAATCCATGGTTGGCTAGCTCGCGTGCGGCCGCGAGGTCCCCCAAGTCGAGGTGGTGGCGCACGTACAGCGAACCTCGAAATGAGTAGAGGGGCGTGCCTTCCAGCTCGGTCGCAGTGGTGAAGTCGATGCGCGCCTTGGCAGTGTCGCCTAAAGCATGCGAAGCAAAAGCACAAAGGCTAAGGGAGTAGATTTCAGTCTCAGTATCATTGCTTGTCCTCTCGGCCTCCTTCCTCGCCTCGTTTGCAAACTCCTGCGCTTCAGGAAGGCGGCCCAGGCTCAATGCTATCCAGCTGGAGTTTCGGAGCCCGAGAGATGTGTCGGTGGGATTTCCATGCGACTTCCTCCACTCATCGTCGAGTCGTCGGATAGACCGTGCCTCAATGAGGCGGCCGAGGTACTTCGCCAACGCAGCGAGGTCATTAGCGAGCATTGACCGCCACGGCGGCGCCATGGTCACCCCGAGATGCTCCGGTTGTCCTGTCTCGCTGAACGCTGTCAGGATGCGGTAGCCCCGTTCGTATTCGCCGAGAATCCGTGCGAGCTGAATGGCGCCTCCCAGCCCATACCAGTAGATCTCGAATGCCTCCTGCTCCCGCCCCGCGAGTCGCGTGGCCTCGATCAAGCGCTCATACCGGTCGAGAATGGCCGGCTCAGTCGGCTTGGTATCGGGACGCTTCTCCAGTCCAGCACCGAGCGCCTGCGCGACAATGTCGAAGACCTGTTCGGCAGGACAGCCGAGCAACTCGCGGAAGCGTTCGCGCAGGAATGGGTGTGCGGTCCAGGTGACCGCATCGCTACTGTGGTACTCGAAGACCAGCCCGCGCGCCCGGAGACTGCCAAGCAACGACACGAGGCGCGGCTTCGCCTTCAGAAGGAGTCCCGCCACTTCGCCGCCAGCATCGAGCAGCACGCCGAGCAGATCGATTGACACTCCACGAGGAAAGACGGAGAGCCGCGCCAGCAGCTCCCGCTCATCAGCCGGCAGTCGCTCCGCGTAGTAGGCGAGCACTCGCGCGAGCTTGGCCGCCCTCGGATCGTCGCCGGTCACCGCATCAAGGTTGAATTCGTTGATCGCCTCGATCCGGCCGCTGGCGAACGATCGAAGATAGGAGCCGAGCACTGCCACCGACAGCGCGTGATTGCCCACTTGCGCCGCCGCTGCGCGCAGCGCGGCGTCGTCCCCGGCCACGCCCCAACCGCGCAAGACATCCACCGCTGCCTCGGGTGACAGGTCGTCGAGAGAGATGTCGCGATATCCGCGGTTCTTCCATGGATCGAGGTCGACCAAGGGATATCGGGAGGTGACCAGTGCACGGGCTCGCCCGAGGCCGGCAGCAAGGGCACGCAGGAGAAGTTTGAGAGTGTGATCCGACAGCTCGCCGCGCACCCTGCCGGCGGCGGCGTCCTCCTGCACGCGTTCGAGGCCGTCGAGAACGATCAGGTGCGGGCGGCCGTCGCGGAGGCCGCGCTCGAGGCGTTCCAGACGTCCGCCGGCCGGGCCTTCGTCCTCGCCGAGGAAGAGGTGATTGCACTCGCGAAGAAAGGCATCGGCGTCGGGCTGTTCGTAGAACGACCACACCAGGACGTTGGCCTCGCCGGGCTTCATCTCGGCGACGACCCGCTCGGCCACTGCTGTTTTGCCGGTGCCTCCTGCCGCTACCAGCGACCAGACGCGATCCGGCGAGGCCAGTTCGGAGACCCACTCGCCGAGGTCGCGGACCAGTTGATCGCGTCCATGAAAATGCTGCGCGGGCTGGAGGGCGTGGATGATGCGAATCTCGCCGCGGCTCGGGGCGCGCGTGGCCGCCGCGGTTGGCCGGCCATCGATCAGCCGTCGCTCGGATGTGCGGAGGGCGATTGCGATTTTCTTACCCAAATCGTCCGGAGTGGTGAACGTCTCGCAGACGAAGCTGGCCCGCAGCCAGGCCTTGAATTCGACCAGCCCCTGGACGCCCGCCGCGACCTCCGCGATGCGCGCAGGGTCGGCGAGCACGGTGGGATCGGTGAGGAGGTCCTGTTCCTTCTTCTCGGTCCAGGCGAAATCGTCCGCCACGATCCAGACCAGCACCTCTCTGCCGGCACCTTTGGCTGCCTCCACCTCCCGCCGGGTGATGCTGCCCCGTCCCTTCTCGGGGATGAAGCCGAGGCGATGGGCCACGATGCACACCAGCACATCGCACTCCCGCGCTTTGCGCTCACACTCGGCCACCGGTTCGCCCGGCAACGGCCCGAAGCGCTCCATCACCACCGCTTCCTGCGACATGCGCAGGATCGTGTCGTCGGCCACTTGCCGGTAGGCAACCAGATCTAGCGCGGTCGAGGAAAGAAAGACCTTCATCGCGCGCTGCCCGAAACGGACTTCCGCATCATCTTCGCTGCCTCTCAGTGGAGGAGTGACGCCGCAGCGGATTCTCCTACCCGCCAGCGGGCGGTATCAGGAGCGACTCCTCCGCACCGTGCCGGCCAGCATGAAGGCTACCGCGCTGTCCTGCATCGCTTGAAAACCGCGGGAGACTTCGCTGACGGTGTGCGTGCTGATGGCCAGCGGGATGTGCACGAGGAAGACCCAGCTGAAAAGCATGATTCCGGACAGCGTGGCCGCCAGGCGGGCCGTTTGCGGGACGACGACGCCGATGCCTCCTGCGATCAGCGCGATTGCGGCGAAGTAGGTCCAAAACATGTGTCCCGGAATCCACGGCGGGATCAGGCCGGCCACGTACTTGGCGTAGGGGAAGTGCAAGGCGCCGCAGTACGCCAGGAAGGCGCCGAGCGCCCACGGGGCGAAGCGCGACAGCGTTTCGAAAACGCGGTCGAGAGATGATCCGTCGTGCCGGGCCGCGGCCAGACCGACGCCGCCGAGGATCGCCAGAATCATCAGAGGATCAACCCAGACGTAGCCCATCGAGGCCTGCCTGAGCGCCACGCGCAGGCTGAAGCCGAAGAACAGCACCAGCAGGAGCACAGCAAACGTGACGGCAGCCGCTGGTACGGTCTTCCGGATCAGCAGGCCGATGCCGGTGAGAACAAGGAGCACGCCCAGAACGCATGGCTGCCACGCGGGCGGGAGGTGGGCGGGATTCACCGGCACCAGATTCACGTAGCGGCCGGTCACCAGCTGATAGATCCCGGAGGCGATGATGGAGAGGGCGAAGAGGAGCCGGCCGATCCGCAGCAGCGGCGATGGCCTTTCAGAAGAATGAAGATCGACCATCGCCGCAGGCTAGCATGGCCGCGGTCTCGCAATCGGGCCCAAAACGGTGACGACTTTTCGACTCGACTGAGGGTCAGCTCCAACGCCGCTAGGACTCGGGGCCGGTCACGGTCAGCACGGTATTTCCGGTGTTCGTCAGCGTCAGCGTCGCGTTCGGATTTGGCATCGTGATGTTGACCGTGGCGTTCTGATCGATCCCATTCGTCCCAATGAGCGGGGGGTCGGATAACTGAGTCGTATACGCGCCCCAGCTGGGTAAGCCGCTCTGAATCATGCCGTTGTTCTGGATTTGATAGGCCATATTGCCGTCCAGGGGCATCGAAGCAAGTGGTTGTAGTTGTGTCGCTGCCATAACTCTCTCCTTCCGTTTACCAGACGATTGGAGCGGCTCGGGCGTGAATTCCTGCAATTGGGCGGGTCTTATGGCGTTTTTTCTTCGGCGCTCACGATTTGTTCAAGGCCACGGCGGCCCGGATGAGAGCCTTCAGCGCCTTCTCGTCCAGCGTCTCGCCTTCGCGGATGTCGATGGCGCGCCGGGTGTTGCCTTCGAGGCTGGAGTTGAAGAGGCCTGCAGGGTCCTTCAGAAAGGCGCCCCTGGCGAAGGTCATCTTCACTACTTTCTTGTACGTCTCGCCGGTGCAGATCAACCCGTTGTGCGACCACACCGGATTGTTCCACTTCCACTCTTCGGTCACCTCGGGGTCTGCTTCCTTGATCAGGGCGCGGATCCGGGAGAGCATCCCGCCCCTCCAGTCGCCCAGCTCCTTGATTCTGGCGTCGATCAGCTTCGAGGGAGACCCGGCACTCTTCATGCCGGCTATCTTGATCACAGAGCGCGAACCAGTCAACGCGCGAGGGCTACCAGATTCCTACGCCGGTCGCATGCAGCCGTCTTCCGCGGAGGGCGTAGCAGGGATAACCGTCACGCGCTGCCGCCGAGACAGAGAGATCGATGTCGACGGTGGCAAATGGGGAGTTGGGACTGGTCTGTGCCAGGAGGTTTCCGGAGGGATCGATGATCCATCCGATGCCGCCGCACGCGCCGGTCGGATCGACGCGGTTCGATGACACGCTGAATGCGCCCGAGCGCACCGCCGCCACCACGCCCACCGAGAGCCACTTGGCCGTGGTCGCCGCCGCCGTCGCCCGGGGCGAGAGGATCACCGGCACGCCGCGCGCGGCATAGCCGGCGTAGGTCTCCACGGCCCACAGCTCGGTGCAGATGTTGAGTCCGAAGGACCAGCCGCCGGCGTGGTACACCGGAAAATCAGGGTCTCCTCGATCGAACCAGCGTGCTTCCCAGCTGCCCGGTTCATCCGGCAGGAAGAACTTACGGCGCAACGGCATCAGGGTGCCGTCGCTGCCATCGGACGACCAGAGGAATCCCTGATTGAAGGGCCGGCCGTTGATGGTGACGGGACGCGTTCCCACGACATGCGCGACGCCCAGCTCGCTGAGGCGCTGGCGCCAGATTTCGCTGAGATACTCGGCGGCCATCCACCGATCCGCATCGAAGCGCTCGTCCTGCCAGACCGGTTCGATCATGGCGAATTCCGGCAGCAGCACCAGCTCGGAGTTGTGCCGCACCGTGTGCTCGCACAGCGCGGCCCAGGCGGCGGCCAGTGCCGCCGGCTCATGCGGCAATTCACAGACGGTGACACGCATCGGCGCTACCAGACCCGCACGCGTGCCGAGGGCTCGAGATAGAGACGCTGGCCGGGGCGTACGTCGAAGGCGTCGTGCCACGCATCGAGATTGCGAACCGTGGCGGCGCGGTAATCCTCCGGCGCGTGATCGTTGGTAGCGATCTGCTTTCTGTTCGCGCTCTCGCTGATCTTGCGGCGCTGGGTCTGCGCGTAGGCGATGAAAAACTCGCGATCCTGCTTCCGCAGGTACTCTTTATCCTTGACCCGGCTGCCGAGTGTCTTGTGGAAGGCGTCGAGGGCCGCCTCGAGGCCGCGCAGGTCTGCGATGTTTTCGGTGAGCGTCAGCTTGCCGTTGATGGAGAGGCCGGGGAGCGGCTGATAGGCCGAGAACTGATCGACCAGCGGCTGCGCGGCCACCTGAAATCGCGTCATGTCCTCGGCGGTCCACCAGTGGCGCATCCGGTGCTCGGTGTCGTAGTCGGCGCCGAGGACGTCGATGTAGTGCGTGAGATCGTGTCCGATGAGCGCGCCGACCGAGCCGTAGGCGGCGGCGTCGGACGACGCCTGATCGTACTTGGGTGGCTCCAGCAGCGCAGCGTCCATGACGTACGAGTTCTGCTGGAAGACCAGCAGCGCGGCCACCGTCTGCGGCGCGCTGTACCAGTACTTCAGATCGACCGGCTGCCCGAGGCGGGCCACGGCGTTGTGGAACGCGCGGTCGGAGACGCGTTGCAGATTGCCCAGCGGATCCTTTGGATCGATCGTCAGCGACGAAAAACTCTCCCATTGATCGGGATAGCCGATGCCCACGTAGACAGTCTTCAGCTTCGTCAACGTGCTCGCTTTGGTGGCCGGCGACATCCATGTCGAACCTTCCATCCGCTTGATGAGCGCCGCGCGAACGTTGTCGGAGATCTTTTCGATGCGCGCCTTTTGGGCGGCGGGGAAGTAGCGCTTGGCGTACATCCTCCCGAGGGCGTCCTTCATAGCGGTCTGCGTGGCGGCGATGGCGCGATCGGCGCGGGACGGTTGCGGACCTGCGATGGCCGCGCGCATCGCCAGCGCCTCCTCGGCGAATGCGCGCGGCAGCACGTCGGCGAAATCGTGAATGGCGTGGAAGCGGAGGTAGTCCTTCCACGTCTCCACCGGCTGCGACGCCACCAGCGCCGCCAACCCGGTCACGGCGGCCGGCTGCCAGGCCACGAATTCTCCCTGCTTGGCCAACCCCGCGGCGTCGAAGAAGGCGGTCCAGTCGATGCCGGGAGCGCGCTGGCTGAAGTCGGAGCGCGTCCAGACGTTGTCGGCATTGCGGTCGTTTCCCGACGCCTCGCGCGTGGCCTGGCTCTGCGCCATCGCCGTTTCGAGCGCCAGCACCGCGCTGGCGCGTTCGTCGGCGTGATCAAAGCCGGCGAGCGTGAGCATCTTGACGATGTAGCCGCGATACGTCTTGCGAAGCGCTTCCTTTGCCGGATCGGCGTTGAGATAGTCGTCGCGGTCCGGCAGGCCGAGCCCTCCCTGCACCAGGAAGGCGACGTTGTTCTTCTCGCCGTGAATGCTCTGCTGCACGGCGAGTCCCAGCACGCTGGCTGACTGGTAGATGCCGAATCCCTCGGGATCGGCATCGGCGCGCACGCTGCGACCGAGCAGACGCGTGAGCGCCGTCTTGTCCGAAGCCTTGTCGATGGGATCGAGCATCGGCTTGAGCGGCGCGAGCCCCTTTGCTTCGATGGCGGCCTCGTTCAGATAGGCCGCATGAAAGTCCGCAACCTTGCGCGCCGTCGAGCCGGCTGGCGCGGCGGCCGCGGCGTCGATCAGCGCCACGACGCGGCGGCGAGCCAATCCCTCCAGCTCGTCGCGCGTTCCCCAACGCTCCTTGCCCGGAGGAATGGTGGCGGTCTTGAGCCAGCTGCCGTTGGCGTAGGCGAAGAAATCGTCGCCGGGGGCGATGCTCGCATCCACGGTGCTGACGAGCTGTGATCCCCGCCCGCTCGCCGTTTGTGCCGCGGAGGGGGAGACGAGCCACCACAACAGCGCCGCCGCCAGGACGCTCGGGAGAGCGGCAGCGAGAAGGGGACCAGGCCGGTGCGAAGGAAGTTTGTCGGATGCGTCGATGTGCATTGGGAACCTCGACGCGAAGATACGGACCGGTCGTCGTCCTGTCGTAACGCAGCCCGACAACTTTCAATCACTTTCGGACATGGAGTGGATTAGTAGGTTCGTGATTAGTAGATTAGTAGATCAGTAGATCAGGAGAACCCAAAGCACTGCTGCCCGGCTGTTCCTAATCCACTATCGACTAATCCACTACCCATGAATACCCGCGCCCAGCTCATCGACGTTCTCTTCGTGATCGTGCCGCATTCGCTGCTGCTCGACATCGCCGGCCCGGCGGAAGCGTTTCGTCTCGCCAACCAGCATCGCGAGGTTCGCGGACTGCCGCCGCGCTTTCGTCTCAGCTTCGCCGGCCCGGTCCCCACCCTTCCAACCTCGGTCGGCCTTGCCCTCGGCGATCTCGTTCCGTTGCCGGACGAGCTCAACACGCCGACCTGGGTGGTGGTGGTCGGTCAGCCGACGGTGCACGTAAAGCAGGTGACGCCGGAGATCACGACCACGGCCCGATGGCTGCGCGACCGGCTGCATGACGCGCTCCTCGCCCCCGAGTCGCCGAACCGGCTGGTGACGATCTGCTCGGGCACGCTGCTGGCCGCGCGTGCGGGCCTGCTGACCACGCGCCGCTGCACCACGCACCACGAACTGCTGGCCATGCTCCGGTCGCTGGCGCCGCGCGCGGAGGTCATCGACAACCGCGTCTTCGTCGTCGACGGGCCGATCGCCTCCAGCGCCGGCATCACGGCGGGCATCGACGTCGCGTTGCATCTCATCGCCGAGGAGTGTGGCGAGGCGCTGGCGTCGATCGTGGCGGAGGATATGGTGGTCTACCTGCGGCGCTCCCCGCGCGACACCGAGCTCTCGCCGTTCCAGATGCACCGCCGCCATCTCCATCCGACCGTGCATCGGGTGCAGGACGCGATCGTCTCCGAGCCGCAGCGCGATTGGGACATGGCCTCGCTGGCCCACGTCGGCCATGCCGCCGAACGTCATCTGTTGCGGCTGTTCATTGACCACGCCGGCATCTCGCCGCTGCAATACCTCCGCTTGATCCGGCTGGAGCGCGCCCGCCAGTCGCTGGAGTACGGCGCCACTGTCACGCGCGCCGCCGCCGTCGCCGGCTTCGGCTCCGACGTGCAGCTCCGCCGCGCCTGGAGCCGCCAATGGGGCGGCTCGCCGCGCGATGCGGCGCGGGCGGCAGGAGCGGCGGGGGCGGAGGCTCCGGCACCGCGAACGACACGATCTCGAGCCAACCGCTAGATCGCGACGTGCCCGGTCCGAGCCGCTCAATCAGTCATTTCTCATACCACTGACTCGGACAGGGCATCCTGTTGAAACCGGCTACGGTTTTTCCGTCATAGCGGTATATGCCGTTCCAGGCACCGAACCAGATGTTTCCGGCTCGATCTTCCGAAATACCGAAAATCTGATTGTCGGTATGGATTCTGGCAAAGGACTTTCCGTCATATCTCGACAGAGTCATCTGACCCGTGCTAATCGCACCTTCACTCAACCAAAGGTTCCCGATTCTATCTTCGAACACATAACCCGTGAAATTCGTCGCAACCATGGTCAGTGACTTTCCATCGTAACGGCCGAGCCCGTTCTGGCAGCCAATCCAGATATTTCCAGCCCGATCCTCGATGATGGAGCGGACATTATGAAAGGATCTGTTTTCCGTATTTTTAAACTCAGTAATGGATTTCCCATCATAGCGGCTGACGCCGCCGTTCGTGCCGAACCAGAGTTTCCGGAGTTTGTCCTGTGCAATCGAATTCACAGAATTGCCGCTAAGACCTTCCTCCGTTGTGAAGTTGGTGAAAACCCGGCCGTCATAGCGGCTTACTCCGCGATCCGTGCCGAACCAGATGTTTCCGGCTTGATCCTCCAGCATGCACATAACGATATTACTGGCAAGACCGTCCGCGGCTGTGAGAAGAGTAAACAACTTTCCGTCGTAACGGTAGACACCGCCGCCGATGGTGCCGAACCAGAGGTTCCCCGCTTTATCCTCGAAAACAGAGAACACACGAACGTGTCTCAGCCGTTCTTTCAATGTCACATTCGTAAAAAGTACGCCGTCGTAGCGGACGATGCCCTCCCATGTGGCGAACCAGATGTCACCATGTTTATCCTGCAATAGATTGCGGGTGATGCTATGGGGGCCTTGCATCGAGAAGGTCTTTTGCGCGATGACAAAATGAGCGTCCTCGACAGGGACATCCGTTTCTGATCGAACGGAAGGGCTTGTTCCTGGTGCATGTCCGCACGAGACAAACCACAATGCCACGATGGTGATCAGCTTTTTCATAGTCGAGTCACGCGACGTCGCTGACAGGAGCCGTTCGCCGGCTGGAAAGGGTGCTCCCGACCGATGCCGCGATGACGCAGGCAATGGCCACGATCTGCAGCAGCGCCAGTGTTTCGTGCAGCAGGATGCGCCCGATGATCGCGCCGAGCGCCGGCTCCACGCTCATCAGCACGCCGAATGTGTGCGCCGGCAGGCGCTTGAGGCCGATCATCTCCAGCGAGTAGGGGAACGCGCCGGAGAGGACGGCCACGGCGATTCCGATCGGAAGAATCGCCGGATTCAGGAGCGGCCTGCCGGCGACGGCAACACCAAACGGCAACACGAAGAGCGCGCCGGTGGCCATGCCCAGCGCGGTGGCGGTGCCGCCGTGAACCGAGGCGCCGGCGCGCTGGCCGACGAGGATGTACGCACCCCAGCAGGCGCCCGCGAGGAGCGCCCAGAGAACGCCATGGATGTCGACCGCTGCGGACGCGCGGAAGATCGGAAGGATGAGGATGATCCCCATCGCCGCCAGCGCGGCCCATACGAAATCGATGGCGCGCCGCGACGCGATCACCGCAACCACCAGCGGCCCGGTGAACTCAACCGCCACACCGATTCCGAGCGGGATGGTCTTGAGTGCGATGTAGAAGGAGAGGTTCATGCCTCCCATGGCCATGCCGTAAATGGCGATGGTCCGGAGCTCCGCGCGAGTCATCTTCTGCCGCCACGGCCTCCAGATCGCGCAGAGGATCAGCGCCCCGAATCCCAATCGCAACGTGGTGGTTCCCACCGGTCCGACCAACGGAAACAGCTGCTTGGCCAGCGAGGCACCCGTCTGGAACGACACCATCGCCACAAGCACGGCCAATATCGCCAGCAATGTGCGGCTCATGTGGTGATCAGCTCCATGCGCGGGACGATACACTGGGGATGGTGTTCATCAGCAGGGTCGATGCTCCTGCTGCTCTATCGATCTACGATCGATCTACTGCCCGTAGACGCGGAGAAACCGTCAGGACTCGCCGTCTTTGCGAGCCATTTCCAGATACTCATCGAGAGTGGACTGGAGCGCTTCCCGGTTCACCTCTCGCTGGTCGAGCCACTGGGTCAGCGGGCGGAAGGCGGGCTGAGCGAGGAGGTCGGCGAGGCGAGGGGGCGTGAATGACCTCCCCGCGGCTTTCGCTTCGCGGAAGTCGATGGCGTAGTTACCAAGGAGTTTTTGCAGATGCGCACGCAGCCCCGCCACGACAAGGTAAGACAGGGCGGCCACTTGATGGCATGCCGACTCGGCCTGTGTGGATGAGGTTCCGGTCTTGACCAAGTAGTTCGCAAGGTTGTTGTGCGAGATCGCTCGATCCTCTGGATCGGGGAGTTGCTCGCGCATTGACAGCGCCCGGCGTTCGAGATCTACGGCTTGAAGGACGTCACCCTGATCGTCAAAGAGACTTGCAAGGGAACTGCGGACCGTGGCGATGCGCATAGGATCGCCCGCGAAGATCGCCAGACAAGATTCCAACTCGGCCTGGGCTTCACCGTACCTTTGTAGCTTGCGCAGAACGTTGGCTCGGTTCAGCCGAGCGGCAGCAATATCCTGAACGGGTCGGTACAGCTCGCGCAGGATCTCTAGGATTCGGTCGATCTGATGCAAAGCCGCGTTCCAGTCCTCTTGGGCGACGTGGGCTTCCCTCGCGACATCGAGGGCGCTGATAAGGACCCGTCCGAGTTGCTCTGCGTTGGGGGCTTCCGGCACGCTCTCGCCCCCCTTTCGGGTGCTCTGCCACCAACTCTCGACCTGTGCGACCCGCTGCTCCACCTCAGGCAGCACGTTCGACGCCCGGCCTTGCATGATGTCGATGCGACAGGCCTCCAGCTCGCTGCCCAGGACGCTAACCAGTGGATCACCCGCTCGACGCTTAGCCTCCGCGCTCTCCAGATGTTTCGCCCGGGATGCGTCGAGGCGCCCTTCGTCGCCTAGCGCATTCGCCCAGTTCCCGGTGATCCACGCGATTTCGCTCCAATTTTTCGACTCCGCCGCCTCGGTTGCGGCTTGTTCGTAGAACTGGAGACTGGCGTCGGGACGGCCAGCCTTGCGGAGCGCGTCAGCGAGGTAGGTCAGACACGACCAGTGAGGCTTGCCCGCAGGCGCCGACTTAGCCGCTGTATCGAGGTAGGGCAGGACGGCGTCCAGCAGTCGCGGGTTGATGATGGAGGTGACAAGCACACTGGCAAACCTGCCGAGCCGATTGTATTCACCCGCCTGAACGCAATACACGAGGGCGCGGCGGCCCGCTTCCAACGCGGTGTTCGCGTCTTGGTGGAGCAATCTCATGAATGCCTGCACTAGCCGATCCGCGTATGCCAGCAGGACTGTGTTCTCTTCACAATCCTGACGCTCCTGCGGGTGGGCTGACATCCAGGCCGTAGTCCGCTCGCGTACCAGTTCATGACAAGTGAGATCGGGATTCTCGTCCGCCGGTTCCTGCCGTTCAGCGGTGACCAGACCGACAGTAATGAGAAGGCCGAGAAGCGGCTCAAGGTCAGGGACGGGAACCGGCCCCGTTTGCGGCGCGGTCATAATCGCTTCGCGGACCTGCGCGGGCATCGCCTCGAGCTTCACCTTCAGTTCAAGAGGAAGTTGGTCGAGGTTCTCCATGAGCGTCCTGATGTGCCTGATTTGCTCCTCTTCCGCGCTCTCGCCACTCCATACGCCGCGCAGGAGCCGCAGTGCCACGGGGTCGTTGGCGAGGGCGATGATCCAGAGAAGCCGGCGGGCGTCCGGTCCCGCGTGCTCGAGGAGAAGATCGATGGAGCTGTGCAAAGCGTCATTCAGGTAATCGAGCTCCTTCGCATCGGCGGCGCCAGCCTTACGCGCGGCGAAGAGCTCCGGAAGCTTGGCGTACCCCCCGGTGCTCTCCAATGCCTGCAGCGCTTCCTCCAACTGCGGGCGCAGGTCCGAACCGCCGGCAACGAGTTTGGCCAGACGATCGAGGAGGAGCGGGTGAAAGCGGCTGGCGTGGAAGAGGCGCGACAGTAGTCTCTGGTCGTCCTTGTCCTTGCTGAACATCAACGCGCGCAATGCGGGATGCTCGCGCAGATAGAGCGCGGCCTCGCCCGCAGGCAAGGGGCGGAGGAGGCATCGGTAGTGCTGAGATGTTGGAAGCGCCGCGAGTGGACGCCGGCAGGTGATCAGTACGCGCGATGCCGTCTCCCGCAGATCGGTAGCCAGCTGGGTCAGCAGCCGGTCCCACTCCGGGTCCTGGCAGGCCCACACCGACTCACTCGAGGATGCGCCTGCCGGCGCCTCCTTCAGGTTGGTCTCGAAATTGTCGAGCACCAGCAGGATCGCGTCGTCCTCCATCGCCCGTACCAGGTTCTGGCGCAGGCGCTGGAGCCGGCGCTCACCGCGGAAGGCGTGCTCTCCCTCGCCTTCCGGAGGTCGCCAGATGGCATCGGCCGGGTTTTCCTGCACGTGCGTGTGATAGGTTTTCAATTCGGCCCACAACAACTGATGGATCTCACGCAGGGTGTTGTCGAGGATCAATGGGTTCGGCTTGGCCTGGAACGTCAGCACCCAGTCGAACTGCGTGCTCCACAAGTCCAGGACCTCGGCAGCGAGCGAGGTCTTACCCATCCCTCCCATCCCTTGAATGAGCGCCACCGGCTGCACGCTGGCGGACTTCTGGTAGCCGATGAATTGCGCGCCAAGCCCGGCCAACTCCCAGGTTCGGCCGACGAAGTGCGGATGGGAGCGAATGTCCAGCTCCGCGATCCGGGCCCCGAGGATGGGGTCGTGACGATTCTTGTAATCGCTCTTTCCTTTCGGGAGCGGCAGTGACGGATCGGCCAGCCCGTAGAGCACCGGCGTGGCATAGTCGCAGGCGTCATAGTTGAGGGCATCGTTCTCGAGCCCGGAGTTACGGAGGCGTTTTCTGCTGAGATTCAGTGCCTCGGCCACTCCTGACGGGTTGCTCGCCGCAAGCGTGGCCCGGTAGAAATCGACTGCCAGATTGCGCGCGTAGTCGTCTCCCACTGAATAGCGCATGGCCACCACGCTCGGAACGCCGGCCCGCAACAGCGCGTGCGCCGTCCCCGTGTAGCCGGGAGTCTCCTCGGCGTCACGAGAGACCTCTTCGCGTCCCGCGGCCACCGCCTGGAACGACTCCCAATCGGTGATGCGCACGACATCGCCGGAATGACAGGCGCTCAGAAAAAAGAGCTGCGGCTTGAACCCGCCCGCATCGACAAGCAACTCCACCAGCTCCTCGCCGGATAACAGATCCGGCTCTCCGTCAGTACCGGCCAGCTCCAGCAGATTCCGGTTCCCGTGGCCGCTCCAATGGACGATGTGGTAGCCGTGCCGGTCGGTGATCATCCCGGTCAGCCGTTCCCGCGTCACGCCGTGGGCCAGGAAATCGGCCTCGATCCGGCGATGCGGGTAGATCTCCTTCTCAAACAGCTCCTTCAATTGCTCGCGCTCCTGCCGCGCTGCCAGCGGACGCGAGCCCGGCGCCTCGGCGAAGATGAAGAGCACGCGCAGCGCCTCGCCCTCTTCGAGCACCAGCGGCGTCCGCTCCGGATCGGCGTCGCCAACGATCGCGCGGACGATGAGGTTCTTCTCCGCCAGCGTCTTCTCGTCGTGCGGCCCGCGGGCGATCTCCCACGGCACGCGCGCCAGCGCCGCCGCCAGCGGATTCGTCTGCGCCACCGGCAGGCGAACGCGAAGCGTGCGCCGGTTGGCGGATTTCGAGAGATGGCCGAAGATCTTTGCGCCGAGGACGTCCTCAGCAAGACTCACCCCAAGCTCGGCAACCATCTCTTCGTCATTCCCGTTCGCGTACATGTGTACGAACTCGCGCAGATTGAACAACCCATCCACCTTCGACTTGGGGATCTTGTGGATGTCGACCTCGTTGTATCCGATCTGCCCGGAGGCATCCAACAGGCGCAACTCCGCCGAGTGGGCATCATCATTCGCCGTAACGACAAGATCGAAATCGGGATGCATGGAAGGACCGACGGAATAGTAACCCAGTCATAGAATCGGGCCGATGCCTCTTCCCAACTTCCTCATCATCGGCGCGGCAAAAGCGGGGACGACGTCGCTCTATCACTACCTGCGTCAGCATCCTGACGTGTTCATGAGCGCTGTGAAGGAGCCGCGGTATTACTGGCAGGAGGGGTTGGCCGACGGCAGGTTGGAGATCTTTGGACGCGATGCGTACGAGCGGCTCTTTCGCGACGTCACCTCGGAGCGCGCCATCGGCGAGGCGACGACGCATTACCTGAACAGTCCGACCGCCCCGGAGAGGATTTCGGCGGACCTGCCCGAGGTGAAGCTGATCGTCTCACTGCGCAATCCTGCCGAGCGTGCGTACTCGAGTTACCTCGGGCGTCTGCAGGGTGGGGAGGAGCGGCGCGGCGTCGAGGAGGCGATGCGGGCGGGGAGTTACTACGTCGAATCAAGCCGGTATCACGCCAGCCTTTCGCGCTACTTCGCGCGGTTTGGGAGGGAAAGGATCAAGGTGATCCTCTTCGATGATCTCGTGGCTGATCCGCGCGCGGTTATGCGGGACCTTTTCGCGTTTCTTGGAGTCGACGAAACGTTCGAGGTCGATGTGGCCATACCTCACAACCGCGCGGCCGTTCCGCGGTCGGCCATCATCAACCGGGTTCTGCTCAGGACGGGGGAATTCATCCATCGTCTGCTTCCGCCGCCGCTGCGCAATACCGGGATCACCGGCCGGGTGCAGCGGCTGTTTCTGAGGCGGCCGGAGCCGCTTCCCGCGAATCTCCGGCGGCGGCTGCTCGAGGAGCTCCGCGACGACATCTGCAAGACGGCCGCGCTGATCGAACGGCCACTCGCGCACTGGCTCGACTAAACGTTTCGGGTGGTGTGTCGTAGGATCGTTGGGCCACCATCTGTCCTGATGATCAAAATCCTGCACGTTGTCCCGTCGCTCACGCGTGCGGGAGCTGAGAGCCAGCTCGTGAATCTCGTGCGCAACACCGCCAGCGCCGAGGTCGAACACACCGTCTGTCACCTCCATGGGCCCGATGATCTGGCGATCGAGCTTCGGAAGGCGGGAATCGAGACGATCTGCCTGAACCTGCCGCGCAAGTGGCCGTGGCTGTTTGCGCCGTGGAAGCTGATCCCGCTGTTGCGGAAGCGCCGTCCCGATTTCGTTCAGACGCGTCTTCTCGACGCCGACCTGAGCGCGCGATTCTCAACACTTCTCGGTCCGTCGATTCCGATCATCAATACGTTGCACATGCCCACGTACGACGCGGAGACGATCCGCGCCGGCGGATGGCCGGTGTACAAGATGGCCGTGCTCAAGCGGCTCGATCGCTGGACGGCGCGGGCCACGCGGCCGCTGTTCATCACCATCTCCGAGGTGGTGAAGCGATCCGCGGTGCGCAACCTCGGGCTGCGGCCGGAAACCGTGCGCGTGTTCTACAACTCCATCGATCAGACGACGCTTCAGTGCGATCCCGAGGAGCCGCGCCGCATCCGAAATGACGCCGGGATCCCGCCCGAAGCATTCGTCTTCCTGAACGTTGGCCGGCTGTCGCCGGAGAAAGGTCAGGTGGTGCTCCTCCGCGCATTCAACGAGGTGGCGGCGACACTTCCCGATGCCTTCCTTGTTTTCGTCGGCGACGGACCGCAGGCGGCTTCGTTGGAAATGCTGGCCACGGAATTGGGCATTCGCGACCGCGTCCGTTTTCTCGGCAGCCGCGCCGACGTCGGTGCCTGTCTGGAGATGGCGAACGCGTTCGTGTTCCCGTCGCTGTTCGAGGGATGGGGCGGGGCGCCGATCGAGGCGATGTTCAAGGGATTGCCGTGCATCGCCACGCGCATCGAGCCGATTCTCGAACTGCTCGAGGATGGCCAGACCGGTCTGCTGGTGACGCCGGGCTCCGAAGGTGAATTGGCGTCGGCGATGATCGATCTCCATCGCGATCCCGATCTGTGCCGGCGCCTCGGCGAATCGGCCCGCGCATCGGCGATCGAACGTTTCGACAGCCGGCAGGGGATGAAAGTCTGGTCGCAGTTCTATCGCGAGCTGGCGGAGACGAGCGGTCGCTAACGCCGCCAGCGTTCGGCGCGTCTCCGGCGCAATGCACGCCGGAGACGGATTGGGACCTGCCCGAAGAGAAACACCATCATGAATCGCGGAAACGCGCGCAGCGCCGTTTTCCGGTGATGGCGCCAGATCGTTTTCCAGAGCCGTAGCGAGAAGAGGCGGCCAGCGACCGGAGCTCTGCGCAACGCGCGTACGAGCATCGCCGCCTGATGCGTAAAAACTTCCTCGTTCGTGCCGGCATCTGGATGCAGCGCGGCGAAGCGGCTGGCGCACGACTCGATCATCGATACGACGTCGCGGACATCCTCCGCCGTCCGCGGGATGGACGCGTCGCCGATCTCGACCCAGAGGTCCGCCCACCGGTGCGGGATGTCGTCCCATCGCAGCTCGTTGCGCAGGTTCTCGTAAACCATCGGCGCCTTTCGCGCGAAATAGGCTTGGCGCGCCGGATGGCGCTCGGCGCCGGTCATCGAAGCCGGATCGTCACGATAGGCGACCAGCGTCTCGGCGAGATTGTGGATGGCGTGCTCCTTTACCAGGCGATGCCATAGATCGAAATCCTCGCCGAAGCGGAAACTCTCGTCGTATCCGCCGAGGGTGTCCCAAACGATCGCTCGGCGAAACATCACCGAGCTGTGGACGAGAGGACTGCCGAAGATGCGATACCAGCGCATCCCGAGCTCGGTCACCGGCCGCGCAATGTCTCCGATTCTGCGTCCGGCGACGTCGATCCTCGTGGCCTGCGACCCGACGACGGCAACCTCGGGATGCGCCTCGAGATACGCAACCTGCCGGGCCAGCCGCTGCGGAAAACAGAGATCGTTTCCGTCGAGACGGGCAACGTATTCGCTGTCGATGACCGCCAGGCCGCGGTTGAGCGAGGCCGCCAGCCCGAGGTTCGTTTCGTTCTCGAGGAGACGAATGCGCGGATCGCGATAGCGCTCGACGACGTCGCGCGAGCGATCCGTCGCCGCATCGATGACCACGAGCAGCTCGAAACCGGAAAAGGTCTGGGCCAGAACGGAATCGATCGCCGCGCCGAGAAACGGCGCGTCGTTGTACGTTGCCATCAGAACGGTCACACGCGGCGCCACGATCGCTACGGTACCGCGACGCTCACACGCCGGCAACGCGACGATGTTCTGGCGCGGTGTACGATCTCCGGACCATCGGAGGCCGAATCTCATCAGCCAGTTTGCGTAGTGCGTGCGCGGGCGCGCTGGTCGCTCTCGTTGTCTCAACCCGCGCCTTTGCGCTCGATCCGCATCGGGCGCTGACGCAGTCGCGGCTTTCGGTCTGGACCGATGAATCGGGACTGCCGCAGGCGACCATCGACGCCATGGTGCAGTCGGCGGATGGGTACTTGTGGATCGGTACCGAGGAGGGGCTGGTCCGGTTCGACGGCATGCGCTTCGTCGTCAGCGACCGGCAGAACGCTCCCGCGCTCCGCAGCCCGTTCGTCTCCGCTCTTTACGAAGCGCCCGACAAGACTCTGTGGATCGGCACCTACGGCGGCGGGGCGGCGCGATTGCGAAATGGCCGGATCGAGACCTTTCATCCCGAGCTGCTGGGATCGGATCGCATTCGTGAATTTCTGACCGCGCGCGATGGAGGACTCTTCGTGGCTACGGCGGGCGGCGGCCTGCTCCGCATCGACGGCGAAAAGGTCACCCGCTTCACGACCCGCGACGGCATGCCCACCGATCGGATCTGGACCATGAAGGACGATGGCCAGGGCGGCTTGTGGGTGGCCACGCACGGCGGAGGAGTGGTGCGCTGGCGCGACGGGCGCGTGCAGCAGCGGATCACCACTCGCGAAGGCCTGCCGAACGATTTCGCGCGCGCGCTCCTGGTCGATCCGGACGGCACGCTCTGGATCGGAACCGACGGCGGCGGCCTGGCGGCGTGGCGCGCCGGCTCGATCGTCCGCACCGTGACCGTTCGCGACGGGCTGCCGAACGATTTCGTCCGCACGATTCTGCGCAGCCGTGATGGCAGCCTCTGGATCGGAACCGATGGCGGGCTGGCGCGTCTGCAGGGCGCGCGCGCCGAATCGATGGGCGTTCCCGAAGGGCTGCCCAGCCCTGCCATCCGCTCGATGATCGAGGATCGGGAGGGCAGCCTCTGGATCGGAACGACCGGCGGCCTGGTCCGGCTGAGCGACACGCGCGTGCTGTCGTTCACGCGGAAGGAAGGTCTGCCGGTCGATGCCGTCCGCGCCGTCTTCGAGGACCGCAATGGTCACGTGTGGGTTGGAACCGAAGGCGGCGGATTGTGCGAAGTCCTGCCCAGCCCGGTGCAATGCCGCGCGGAGGCGGAGCGGCTTTCGCACGGCACGGTGTACGCGCTGATCGAGAGCCGCGACGGCAGTTTCTGGGTGGGAACCGACGGCGGTGGCGTTGCCCGTTTTCGCGACGGAACGTTCGGCGAGACGATCGATGCGCTCACCGCCGGCCTGCCGAACGATCGCGTGCGCGCGCTTGCCGAGACCGCGAATGGCGACCTCTGGGTCAGCACGGCGGCCGGTCTGGCGCTCGTTCGCGACAGACACGCCATCCGCATCAAGGAGCTCGAGGATCGCCAGCTTCGCCCGATCCTGTTGCTCCCCGACGGCAGCCTTCTCGTCGGTACCGACGGCGCTGGATTGTGGCGCGTGAGCGGGAATGGATCGTATGTAAATGTCGTGGCGAGATCGGGCCGCGGCCTGCAGAGCGATCGCGTCTTCAGTCTGACCATGGATGCCGAGCGCCGAGGGGTGTGGATCGGAACCTCGGGCGGCGGGCTGGCGCATCTCGATCTTGCCACCGGCTCCGTCCGATCGCTTACCCGGCACGACGGCCTGCACGACGACGTTGTCTTCGACGTCGTCGACGCCGGCCTCGGCGCGGATCTCTGGCTGACCAGCAATCGCGGCGTCTATCGAGTGAAGCGCGATCGCGTGCTGAAGGCGATGCAGGGGAAGAAGGCGGATCTATCCGGGACCGTCTACGGGACGATCGACGGGATGCCCTCGGCGGAATGCAACGGCGCCTTTCCCGGGGCGATGCGATCGCGCGACGGCCGGATCTGGATCGCCACGTCACGCGGCCTTGCCGTGATCGACCCGAAGACGAAGATTCGAAACGACGTCCCGCCGCCGGTGCGCGTCGAGGAAGTGCTGTTCGACGGCGTACGAGCGGCCGGCGACGTGCTGCACGTTCCCGCCGGTACGCTGCGCCTCGAGTTGCGCTACACGGCGCTCAGCCTTCGCGCGCCGGAGCTGGTGACCTTTCGCTACATGCTCGAAGGCTACGACCGAGGATGGGTCGAGGCGGGGACGAACCGCGTGGCGACCTACACCAAGCTGGCGCCGGGCAGCTACACGTTCCGCGTCATGGCCACGAATGAAGACGGCGTGCGGAGTAAAAACGAGGCGCGGCTGATGATGGTGATCGCTCCGCGCTGGTTCGAGACCTGGTGGGCGCAGCTCCTCGGCGTGGCGCTTTTGGCCGCGGCTCTTTGGGGAATCGTGCGGCTACGCGTGGCCACGCTCCACGCGCGTCAGGCCGAGCTCGAGGCGCTCGTGGCTGAAAGGACCCGAGGCCTCGCCGTTGCCAACGAACGCCTCCGCGGTTTGTCGTATCTCGACGGCCTGACTGGCGTGGCCAATCGCCGCCGCTTCGACGAGGCGCTGGAAGAAGCGTGCGCCACCGGCGCGCCGGTCTCGCTGATCCTGATCGATCTCGATCACTTCAAGAAACTCAACGATTCGCAGGGACACCAGGACGGCGACGAAGCCCTGCGCTCGGTGGCTGCGCGCCTTGCCGAACGAACGGAGTTACGCGGCGGCCTTGCCGCCCGCTTCGGCGGCGAGGAGTTCGCCTGGCTCCTCCCCGGCGTGACGCTGGCGGAGTCGATGGCCGAAGCCGAAACGCTCCGCCTCTCCATCCGCAACGCCCGCATCCGCCACACCACCGCCGCCGACGGCATCGTCACCGCCAGCCTCGGCGTCGCCGCTGGCGTCGGCATGACGCCGCTCTCCCTCGTAGCCGCCGCCGACGCCGCCCTCTATCGCGCCAAGTCAGGCGGGCGTGATCGGGTGGAGGGGGAGGGGATGGGGTAGAGCGCCGCTCACCAGGTCAGCTGCCACTGGCACTCGGTTCCTCCACGAACCAGACAGACGTCATGTGTGGCTTTGGCGTTCCTGGCGCCAGTCATATCGCCGGCTCCTTCGAACCAACCCGACAGTCGTGCGCAATGCGCTTCTTCCGATGGAAAGCCGGTCAACCGCACGCGGGCTGACCCTTTCGATTCCTTCTCGACGATGAGCTGTCCGTGACTGTGAACGGCGCTCCACAGCGTCGAGGCCTTGTGTAGCAGCGCGGTGGGAGTGAGGACGACGGTCAAAAAGCGATAGATGCCAACGGCATCGGCCATCTCCGCGCGGCCGGCGCGGCGTCCGAAGGACTCGACCGACTCTCCTTTCGCTCTCGCCGCTTCGACGGTCAGGCGGTTCAGGGTGAATTCAGAGACCTTCTGCGTCGAAAGGATCGAGCCCTGATCGAGGACTTGCCGGTCCGAGGGAGGAAGCGCCGCGAGCGCGCGGGAAAACTGTTCCGGCGAAAGATCGCGGGATACGAACTTGAGAAGGCTGCGCAGGATCGTGCCTTTGGTGGTCGGGTCATCGTCGGCCATTCGCAGAGCGTGCACCTCCCAGCGTTTTTCGGCAAGCGTCAGGAAGTGAGTAACGCAAGCACCTGCCGTTGTACGACGCCATCGTCGAGGAGCTGCGCCGCCACGACGACCGCCAGCCTATTCGACCCGCACGGGCGGTCCGAATTCCGAGGTGCCGCGAGCGGTGACGTCATCGATCCTCGTCACGATCGTGTTGCCGTCGATCAGCAGGCCTCGCAGATCTTCGTGCACGCGGAGTGTGAACCGGCCGCCGGCGAATTGCGGTGTGCCGAGGAAGCGTTCGCCTTCGGCGAAACCATCGGGATCGAGGGTTGTGTTCGCGTAGAGATAAAGCTTGCTCTGAAAGAAGGCGAACGGCACGGGACCTTCGATGATCGTGTCGCCGGTAGCAGCGTCGAAGCGTGCCGTATCGATGTGCGGCGCGCTGAGGGGACCGAGGAGAAAATCATTCGTCTCCAGAGTCCGTCCGTCGAGGCCGATGTCGATTCCGCCGCCGTCATTGTGCGCGATCGTGTTCGCGCGCACTTCCACCACATTGCGGCGCGGCGCGGCGATGCCGAAGTCGTGATTGCCGGTGATGATGTTGCCGGTGACGATACTGTCGTCAAACGCAGTCTGGCCGCCGAGAAAGATGCCGCTGGCGCCGTTCGACTCGATCCGGTTGTCGTGAATGTTGGCGTTGTGCCAGAGAAAGATCCCGCTGCGGCGGTTATGACTCAGAACGTTCTCGCGGACTTCCGCGGCGAACCCGTCGCCCATGATGCCGCGAAGGCCGTTGGGAACTGGAACGGTACCGGTGGGATCGGTGCCGATGTCGTTGTGCTCGATGAGCATCACCGAGTGCAGGACCAGAAGGCCGTTGGCGGGGAAGCCGCCGATGGCCAGACCGCGCACCGTAACTTTGTTCCCGGACACGATCAGACCGTCAGCGATGTTGACGCCGCGGCCGTCGAGGAAGATCTCCGGCCCTCGTGGATTGGTGTCGCCGGTGACGGCCGTCTGTCGCTCGCCATCGATGACGATCTCCGGCGCGAGAACTTGCGGCAGCGGCGATGCCGGGGCGATGGTGAACCATCCGGTCGAGGGAATCGGTTCGCTGATCTCGAGGTCGATCCGGCATGGGACCGATGAGCACTCCGCGTTCGTGTCGAGAATGGCCTGCCGGAATGAGCCGGGGCCGCCGTCCTCGGACGTAGTCACCGGATATTCGCGATAAAACGTCGCGTCGCGTGTGACCTCTTTCGGGTTGATGAAAAAGCGGAAGCCGTAGTGCCCGGGATCGAAGTGGGCCGTAATGGTGACGTCGCTCTTCGCGTGCGCGGCGAGCAGCGGGATCTGGCAGCCGACGCGGTTCTGCCCGATGTTCTGCTGCGCGCAGTCCGTGGTGGGGTCGGATGGCGCGAATGCTGTTGCCACAGCGCCGTTGCCAAGAAACATGTCCAGAAAGAGGTTCGTGGCGTTCTGGTCGGACGTGTTCTCGATATGGAAACGCACATCAGCGAGGCCGGCGGGGGAGAGGCGGTCGCCGGCGTCGATGCTGAGCGAGAGCTGCGGTTGCTGCTGGGCGAAGAGTGGCGAGGCGAAGAGGAGCACGAGGGAAAGGGGAAGGAGCCGATGCATGGTCTCCAAAGGTACGACGGCCGATCTCGTTCTGTCTACGGGAGTTAGCGAGCTCGGCAGAGTTTGAGGTGGCGACCTCTACGGCATCGATCCGATCATCGAGAAGCAATTCGCTCCGCACCGCGTGCAGATCCTGACCGACTTTCTGCTCAGCGGAACGCCGCCTGTGCATTCGGAGTAGATGCCCGCTTCTGCAATCGCTATAGACCAACCAAAAGCTTCGGGATTCCGAGTCCGGTGAGCGCGGGTCCTGCGACCGCCGCCAATTGAAGAAGCATTGCGGCCGGCGATTGTGTCAAATGGTTTTCTTCCCGCCATTTCTTGAAATCAACAGCGGGTGATTTGGCCATGGCATATTCAGCCGCCTGAGAGATCCATGCTTCATAGATGACGATTGCCGGTGCGTATAGAGCGAGAAGGCAGGCGGAATAGAGCGCGCCGGCGACCGTTGCCGCTGTAATGGCCATACTGTGGTAGGAGTTGTGGTGATCCAGGGCTTTGTACGCGGGCCAGTCGTGCAGGAAATAGATTTCCGCCACGCCAATCACAAGAAGTACCGCGGCGGATAACAATGACAGACGCAGGCAGGCGACCCGCTCGCGGAGCTGGCGCGGTGTAAGACGTTTCGTTCGCCGATAGGTCAATGCACAGACGCTTGCGACGAGCAGGCAGGTCACTTCGGCGACCACGGCGTCGCCCACGATCGTGACGTTGCGGATGCCGAGTGTTTCCACAGGCGTTTGAACGTTCTTGCCGCCGAGAAGGTCGGTTGTGAATGCGCTGAGCGGGACCGACACAGCGACCAGAATTGCCACGGGCACCAAGCCCTTGGGCGTCGCGAAACGATAGAGGACTCTGAGGGCAACCATCATGTTCCAGGCCGAAGCGACGACGAAGAGGACGAAACTGACGGCCCATAGCATTGCGGCGCGGTACACCTTTGCAGCCGGATCGTCTGCCCCGGCGTGGGCGTGAGCCTGATCACCGAGAACGTGCGCGAGGATGATCGTCGTCACGGCGAGGATTGCCGCTAACGCAAGGACGCTGCCGATCTGGTAGGCGGGCCTGACATCCCGACGTCCGACATTCATGGCAGTAATTCTACCGGCCGTTTCCCATTGCTTCGTGGCTCGATAGGTCTATACTTACCGAAAATTCAGCGGTCCTCCCAAAAACCCAGGCATCGTCCCGATTTGCTTCGTCATCGATTGGCAGAAGAAAGGATGGCCATGACCTCTCAACCCTTTGCCCGCGGACGGGCCAGTGCTCCTCCCTCCACTCAGATCGACAACCTCGGATTGCTGGCCCGGCTGGCCGGGAAATGGGTGGGATCGGGATTCAACATGATCTCGAAGCCCGGGAAAGATGTCGGCGTCGAATTCGTGCTCCAGGTGAACGCTACGAGCGAAACGCTGACGTTCGATCCGATCGGCGGCCCGGT
>Ga0157378_10000243_pt1 | contig 53250 bp, 42 predicted proteins | sample M65metaG_FD_115309 | JGI IMG/M metagenome (GOLD analysis project Ga0157378, IMG submission 115309) | Miscanthus rhizosphere microbial communities from Kellogg Biological Station, Michigan, USA - M6-5 metaG | ecosystem: Host-associated > Plants > Roots > Rhizosphere > Soil | place: USA: Michigan... | reverse complement strand
TAGCCGCCGTAGCCGGCGTAGCGGCGCCCGCGGCGCTCTCCTCGGTCGCCGTCGTAGTCCTGCTGCGCTACCGGCGCAAAGGCTTGCGCCGACTTGGTGGTATCCACGGTCACCGGATCGACCAACCGGAACGTCAGCGGGGTCTCCGGCAAGAGTTCCGTCGGACGCCCGCGCGTCAGCAGCACTGCGCCGATGCCAGCAGCAGCGCCGGCTCCGGCACCGATGGCCGCGCCACGGCCCCAGTCGGCGACCGACCCAATAGCCGCGCCCAGCGCCGTCGTTCCGCCGATCGCTGCGGCATCCGCGCCATGCGTGGTGCCGCCCGAGCCCTTCCAGATCTCGGTCAAGATCGGCGCCGAGGAGCCATCGACGATGGTGAGGTCAGTTAGCTCGAGTCCCAGCTGCGAAGTGCCCTTGATGCGGCCGGCTTTCACCGCGGCGGTTACCTGGCCGCTGACGGTCTGCCCACGCCGGGCGACGACCCAGCCGTTAACCACGATAGGCCGCTCAAGCGTGGCGGTGACGCGGTCGCCGATCTGGTTCTTGTCGCTGGACACGAACTCATTCATGCGCACCGACAGCACCGTGCCCGCAGGAATGGTCAGAGCCGCCGGCAGCGGAGCGGTTGGCTGCGGTGGCCGCTGATTCGAGTAGCTGGATTGCGGGGGCCGCGTGCGATAGCCGCGATTCTGCGGTGGCGGAGGAGCCTGGCGATCGTCGGGTGGTTGCTGGTCGCGGTCGTGCGACGGCGGCTGTTGGCCGTCAGGCTGACCCTGATCGCCCTGGTCCTCTTGCATCGCGCGATCGTCTTGGGCGGCCCGATCGTCTTGGGCGGAAGGAGGCGGCGCGCTGTAAGGCGAATTCCCTTCCTGCTCGCGATCGTTCACGTACGGCGGGCGATTGGCATCCTGCGGCACATACTTTGGCTTGGCTTTGGCGGGCGGCGGGGGCGGCGCGTCCTGCGGCGGCCGCTGCTGATCCGCTGGCCGTTGCTGCTGATCTTGCGAGGGTTGATTGGCTTGCGGCTGCTGTCCCTGATCCTGACCCTGCGACTGCGCCTGATCTTGCGATTGCGACTGATCCTGCTGCTGCGCGGCCTGAGCCGGCGCATTGTTGAGCATCAAGCTCAGCGCCAGGCCGGCGACGATCACCGAATATGCGCCGCGCGCCTTCCCTTCCTTGAGGTCACTTATCTGGTGTTCGCTTGCTCCCATCACCGAATTGTTGCCCATCTGAATGCTCCCAACACGGAATTGTTGCCCATCTGAACCATCGTTCTTGCTCCCCGACCTGAGGCCTGACGAAATCTTTGCGCCCTCTGACCGCTTGGATGTTGCGAAACCCTTACAGGATGTATCTGCATGTCCGCGAAGGGTTTAGTAAAATCGCCTGCACACACTGCGCGCGTTAGTCTGTAAAACCCGTCGAAGGAAGGAAAGTTGCCCGAGGCCAGCCTACAGGAAGGCCTCACCCCTCGAAGGGGTGAGCTACACGTTGCTCACAATGCTCACTCTTGCCTCTACGCGGTCACCGTGACGCAGGGGCGGCCTTGCGTGGCGGCATCCGCGTAAACCTCAGCGGCTTCTCGAAGCCCTTGCAATAAATCACCAGGTACGGATCCTTCCACGCGAAGCGCTCGGCTCCTTGCAGCGCCCGCAGATACTTCGTCTCCTGATTCATCACCGGCTCGGCGCAAGCCATGCGCGTCGCGCCCAGCGGGCCGAATTTGACGTTTTCTCCATGAATCTCCGCGGTGCCAAAAAAGCGGTTGCACGAGCCGTTGCCCCCCACCTTCCCGGCCTCCAGGAACGTGAGCGTCGCCTGAACCTGATCGAGTACGCCGCCGCCGGCAAGATCCTCGAGCAACCATTCGCTACCCGGCAGGCTCAAACCGCCCGCGGTCCCATCTGCCGGCTGGCCGCTGTCTTTGACTTCCCTGATCGAGGTTATTTCCACAACGGTTCTCTCGCCCGTTTCCACTCCGATTCGATGCGCCAGCTTGCCACTCGCCCTGACCAGCTTGTTCTCCAGTTCCTCGAGCCTCTTCGCGTTTCGATACGCAACCTCGATCACCTGCACCTGCTTGCCATCGATGGACGTTTCCGCCTCCAGCTGAATCACCCACCCGGTCGATTCTCCCCCGATGCCCACGGCCCGCGTAAGCCGGCCGGTAACGGTGATCGCGCGTTCCGTCGTCTGCGCCTGCACGCCAACACAAACAAACCCGAGTATCAGTCCCATCGCAAGTCGCTGAGTACGCATGGTGCTTCGCCCTCTCCGCCAGATTCTACGCTCCTTCTTCTTGGCCTTCGGCCTCGATGTAGCGGTCGACCGCGACATTGCTTTGCATCAGGAGCTGGGCGATATGGGCCATGACGTAGTTATCCGAGACACCGTGTCAGTGGCGCGATGACCAGTAGTAGGAAGGAACGGCAGTTCCTCAGGGTTTCTTGACGGTGAGCTTATGTCGGACCTGAAGGTCCGACCCCCAACGGCGAAGATCGAGACCAGCTCGCCGCTACAAGCGACACCAGACAACGGACAAGAAGGCAACGCCCCACACGCAACGGCGGCGTGTGGGGCGCCTGAGCAATCGATTTGTTCGGAGATCGTCACTCTAAAGAACCCGCGGCTATTGTAACGAGCCTCAGGGCTGAAGGCGCTTCGTTGCTCAGCGTAAACCTGAGCTACAGCAGGCTCTGAGCTACAGTTCGCGGTAGATGCTGTCGGAGACGATGGTGCGGATTTTGTCGAGGCCTTTGATCCAGGTGGCGTAGTCCTTGTCGGCGCGGAGCTTGGCTTCGGCTTCGGCGAGCGCGACCATGCTGGGATATTCGATGCTGACGGCTACGGCGTTGCTGTCGGGGCCGGCGTAGGTGGCTTGATAGACGTGGATATTCGTGGGAAGGCCGGCCTTCTTCATGATGGCCTTACCCTCTTCCAGCGCCTGGGCATAGGCGGCGGGATTGTCGGTCTTGACGATGACCACGCGGATGACCGTGGTCTTTTGCGCGGAGGCGGTACTCGTCACGCCCAACAGAATGGCCAGCGACATCAATGCGAACAAAGTTCTCTTCAACACAGTTATACCTCTTTCTTTGCGAGCGAATTTGTAGGAACAGGGCCCGGGCACCAAAATCCGACCAGATCGATTCAACTGCTTGGAAGGGACAACCGCGCTGCAGGCCGACCGACCAGCGGCGTGGCGAATGCGCGGACTATATGCTTTTGCGCGAGGGAGTCAAGATCGCGTCGTGCTTGGCGGTTGCGTTCAGGCGCATAGAGCCTTCGTTCCTCAGGCGCACAGCCAGAATGGCTATGCCACGAAGGCGCGCGGCGGCAGATGGGATTTGGGCGACACTTGTGCACAGCCAGAAATGGCTATGCCACTGTGCGGCCGGAGCATAGCCAAGAGTGGTTGTGCTACTTGCGCGTTTGACAGCGTGGCGTGCGGAGGCTATCTTCGCGGCCATACGAGCGGTACTTCCCTTTCGAGGAGCATCCTTTATGACGACATTTAATCGTTGGACTACGGGCAATCGTTGGACTGTTGGCGCTTCGGTTCTATGTGCGCTGGCGGCTTGGGTTTTGGCGGCGTGCAATCCGACGCCGACGCAAACCAGTGCGCCGGCGGCGGTCGATACACGCGCGGCGGACGAGGTGGCGATTCGTGCTGTGGATGCCGCATGGACCAAGGCGGCGGAAGCGAAGGACATTGCGGGCACCACAGCGGTCTACGCGGACAACGCCGTGCTGATGGCGCCGGGCTCGCCCATTGGAAGTGGCAAGGACGCCATCACGAAAGGGCTCACTGCCATGATGGCGGACAAGAACTTTGCGCTGTCGTTCGGGCCGACCAAGATCGAGGTATCGAAGTCCGGCGATCTGGCGTACGAGCTGGGGGATTATTCGCTGACAGTGAGCGACAAGAAGGGCAGGGCGCAGACGACCAAGGCAAAGTACGTGGTGGTGTGGGGTAAGCAGGCGGACGGGAGCTGGAAGGCGCTGGTGGACGCGCCGACGACGACTACGAATTGAGGTTGCGACCGGCGGAGAACGAATTTGCGATTGTAGGGAGTGGATACGGGATCGGTCGTTTTACGTTTATAGGATGGCTGGCGAGGCTGGCATCTTGTATGTAGGCACGACAGCTTCGCGGGAGAAGCGGGTTTGCGAGCGTAAGTCCAAGCTGGTTCCTGGCTTCACAGGAGGTACAACGTCACGAAGCTGGTGTGGTTTGAGGCTCATAACAGCGTTCGAGCAGCGATGCAACGCGAGAAGGAGATCAAGGCCTGGCGGCGAGCGAAGAAGGTGGCGCTGATTGAGGCGATCAATCCGGGCTGGCAGGATCTCAGCTTGGGACGGCGACCACTCAATGAGGCGGAGATCGAGTTCATTGAGGGAAAGTTTCGGAGTAAACCGAAGAGGGATTTCATCGCTCGCGAGGCGTGAGCGTTGGGGCAGAGTACTCCCTCCGCACGAAATGACGGTTGGTCGATGGTGAGCGGCTGGTGCTGATCGATAATCGGGTAGTGGCTGCTAGTTACTTTCGTTAGCGCGGTGTTAAAATCGGTCGTGAGGGAGTTTATGGCGCCTAAGACCTTGTACGAGAAGATTTGGGACAACCACGTGGTGCACGAGGAGCCGGGAAAACCGGCTCTTATTTATATAGACCGGCACCTGGTGCATGAGGGGACTTCCCCGCAGGCGTTTGCGGGGTTGAAGGCCGAGGGGCGCAAGGTGCGGCGACCGGATCTGACGTTTGCGGTGATGGATCATTCGGTGCCGACGGTGAGCAAGCAGCGGTTGCTGCCGATCGTGGATACCGATGCGCGGTTGCAGTTTGAGGCGCTGGCGAAGAATTGCGCGGAGACCGGAGTGCGGTTGTTCGATATGAACAGCCAGCATCAGGGGATCGTACATATTATCGGGCCGGAGTTGGGAATTACGCAGCCGGGGCAGACGATTGTTTGCGGGGACAGTCACACGTCAACGCATGGGGCGTTTGGGACTTTGGCGTTTGGGATCGGGACCAGCGAAGTGGAACATGTGCTGGCGACGCAATGTTTGGCCCAGTCGCGGTCGAAGACTTTGCACATTGTGGTGAACGGCGAAAGGCCCAAGGGCGTGACGGCGAAGGATATTATTTTGGCGATCATCGGGAAGATCGGGATCAGCGGCGGGAATTCGCATGTCGCGGAGTATGGCGGCGAGGCGATACGGTCGCTGTCGATGGATGGGCGCATGACCGTGTGCAACATGACGATTGAGGGCGGGGCGCGCGCCGGGATGGTAGCGCCCGATGAGACTACGTTTGCGTACCTGGAAGGGCGGCCGTTTGTGCCGCGCGGCAAGGCGTTTCAGGATGCGGTGGAGCGCTGGAAGTTGCTGCGGTCCGATGCCGGCGCGAAATTCGACATGACCGTGACGCTGGAGGCCAAGGACATTGCGCCGCAGGTGACCTGGGGGACCAATCCGGGGATGGTGAGCGGAGTGACGGCGAAGGTGCCGGATCCGGGGTCGTTTGCCGATCCCAACGATCAGAAGGCGACCGAGCGGGCGCTGGTTTATATGGGATTGAAGGCCGGGACGCTGATTGTGGATATACCGATCGATCGCGTGTTTATCGGGTCGTGCACGAATTCGCGGATCGACGATTTGCGGGCGGCGGCTCATCTAGTGGCGGGCAAGCATGTGGCGCGGACGGTGAAGCAGGCTTTGGTGGTGCCGGGGTCGCGGGGGATCAAGCATCAGGCGGAGTCGGAGGGACTCGACAAGATTTTCACCGCGGCGGGATTTGAGTGGCGCGATGCGGGTTGCAGTATGTGCATCGGGATGAATGATGATGTTTTGCCGCCGCACGAGCGCAGCGCTTCGACGTCGAATCGGAATTTCGAGGGGCGGCAGGGGCGGGATTCGCGGACGCATCTGGTCAGCCCGGTGATGGCCGCCGCGGCGGCGATTGCGGGGCATTTTGTGGATGTGCGGGAGTTTGACGTGGCGAACGTCGAGTAGCCGCGGTTTGTACGCGCGGGGCTTCAGCCCGGCCGACCACAGCAACAAGGCAGGCTCGCCCGGCTAAGGCCCGGCGGCTACATAGAAGTGCTAGAGAAGAGACAAGCGAGGCGATCGAATGCAGCCATTTTCTACGCATACCGGGATGGTGATGCCGCTGGATCGGGTGAATGTGGATACCGATCAGATGGTGCCGAAGCAGTTTTTGAAGGCGCTGACGCGGGAGGGGTTTGGGCGGATTTTGTTTTATGACTGGCGTTATTTGCAGCCGGGAGAGCGGCCGAATCCGGAATTTGTGCTGAATTTTCCGCGGTACAAGGGCGCATCGGTGCTTTTGGCGCGGGCTAATTTTGGTTGTGGATCGAGCCGGGAACATGCGCCTTGGGGCGTGAAGGACTATGGATTTCGTGTGATTCTGGCGCCGAGTTATGCCGACATTTTTTATAACAACTGTTTTAAGAATGGGATCTTGCCGGCGACTTTGAGCGAGGCGGAGATCGAGGAATTGTTTCAGCGCACCGAGAAGGAAGAAGGTTATTCGCTGACCGTGGATTTGCCGAATCAGACGGTGAGCGACAAGCATGGATTGCTGTACAAGTTTGAGATTGTGCCTTCGCGGAAGGAAGTTTTGATCAAGGGGCTGGATGATATTGGTACGTCGCTGCAGTTTGCTGGCGACATCGATGCGTATGAGAAGGCCCATGCGGCCACGGCGACGATGTATGAGCCGGTGGACGTGAAGTATTACTCCAACGGACGTTAGATCCCACGCATTATTCGCGGGCGGCACTTTGCCCGTCCACCGTTGACGGCTTGGCACGGTCAAGTTCGCGGGAGGTCGCGCTAAAGCGCAGCCCCTACAATTGCCAGCACTCGCCTTCGGCGGCGAATGGTTGCGCGTCCACCGCCTTTGGCGGATTCGAACCTAGATACGCGGTTGTATGATCGGGTCTCGAACCTTTATTTTGGGGCGGACAAGCGGGCGATGCTCTTTTGGGCGCGGTCGGCGTCGCGGCCTTTGGGGTCTTCGTCGAGGTAGAGCTGGTATTCCTTCACGGCTTCGAATGGTTGCTGGGTGGCTTCGAGAGCGAGGGCGGCCACGATGTGAACGCCTGCGGAGCCCGGATGGGGGATGCTGTGGGCTTTGCGGGCGTAGGCGATGGCTTGATCGTAGTGGTGAGTCAGTAGCGCGGCGTTGGCGGCGGAGGTTAGCGCCCAGGCATTGAGCGGATCGGCCGACAGGGATTTGTCGAGCAAGGTGAGGGCTTCGTCGTATTTTTTCTCGGCGAAGGAGATGCGCGCGAGGTTGCGCTCGGCTTCGGCGAAGTTGGGATTGATGCTGATGGCCTTTTCGAAGGCGGGGCGGGCGTCGGCCATGTTGCCGCTGCCTGCCAGAGCCGAACCTAGTCCGTTGTAGGCGACGTCGTATTCGGGATAAATGGCGATGGCGGAATCGAAGAATTTTTTGGCGCCGGGCCAATCCTTGTCTGTGAGCGCCTTCGATCCTTTCTTAAATTCCTCCTGGGCCTTCTCTGGAACTTTGAGGCGCGCGGCGGAGACCATGCCTGAATTGGGGCCTGTCGAGGGGGTAATCGCAGAGCCCGCTTTGCTGCGGACGACGATATTTTCGATGTGGCGGGCCTCGCTCAGTTCGACGTCGAAATTGTTCGAATACTCCTGAATATCCGAGCCATAGATGCGAAGGCGATGGGTTCCGGTCTTGCTGTGAATCTGGGCGGTGCCGTTGCCGTCGGTACGGAGCACGCCTTCGCTGCTGCCGAAGCCGTCTTGCAATTCGATATTGAGACCTTGCGGGGCACGATGGGGCATACGATCAACGAAGATATTGAAGATGATGTCAACTGGGCGGGGCTCATTGTCCCTATTCTTCTGAGCCGACCGTGAGCAAGGCGGGAAGGCAACGATCACGAGAAGAATTGCGGCATAGCGATGCCGGAGAAATAGGCTGGCCATCAACCACCCCCGTCCATTTCGCGACTAGCGCGCGAAAAAATCGATTAGCTGAATCGTATCTCATTTTCAGGGAAAACATGCGGTTAAGTGACGGGCAAGATTGCAGATAGGCTTGGTTTAGCGCTTTTGCAGGATGGGGACCCCAGAGGTGAGTCATTCATAACAAAGAGGTAAGCCGGGGTCGCCGTTAAATTAGATTGACACGATGTAAGCACTATGTTAATTCCTCAGGCATCGTCCGTCGTGGTGGATGGACTATCCCCGGAAACCAGGTAAGAAGTGACAATTTAGCCGATGTTTAATTTTCGGGGGTGGGTGTGTGTTGTTAGCAGTTCCCAAGGAGGTGGGAAAGATGTCCAGGTACTGTTGTCGCACATATACGTTTTTTGTGGCAGCCCTGATCGTCTTGGCAAGCGTTTTCGTTCCCGTAGCGTACAGCCAGGAAACGACAGGTGGTATCAAGGGGTATGTAAAGGATAAGACGGGAGCAACGATCGCCAAGGCGGAAGTGGAACTAGCCAGCCCGGCGCTGTTGGCCTCAAGAAAGGCAGAGACCGACGGAGCCGGGTATTTTTATTTCCAGTTGCTGCCACCGGGCGACTATTCGGTGACGGTGACGTCGCAAGGGTTCCGCGGCTACAAGCAGAGCGGAATTTCGATCTCGGTAGGAAACGTTCCAACGCTAGAGATTCTGATGGAGGTCGGGGCAGTCACGCAGACGGTGGAAGTCACCGGACAAGCACCGATCGTGGATGTGACCACCAGCAAGGTGGCAGTGGCCATCGAGCAGGAAGACATCGACAACCTGCCCAAAGGACGGTCGTACCAGTCGGTGATTGCGTTGGCGCCAGGGGCTCGCCAAGAGCCGTTGCAGAGCTCGCGCTCGGATCGTCTGCGCCAGAACGGATTCCAGATTGATGGCGCCAGCGACAGCGAAAATACGTACCTAGTGGAAGGTCTCGACACCTCGAACGTAGAAAATGGCGGTATCAAGCAGAACGTGGTGTTCGAGTTCGTGCAGGAAGTTCAAGTCAAGACCAGCGGCACAGAAGCCGAATACGGCGGCGCGTTGGGTGGCGTGGTCAACGTCATCCAAAAGCGTGGCAGCAATGACTGGCACGGCGGGCTGGTGGTGTACTACCGCAATGATGGTCTAGATGCGAACGACCAGTGCGCGACCACACCGCAGCCAGTGGTGAGCAACACGGTGCTGCCAAGCGGCCAGCAACTGGCCTGCGGGCTGCGTTACGATCCCAACACCGCGGCGAATACCAACCTTGCAAATGGGCCTGTAATTGATCAGGCGCCGAACTACTACATTCAAAGGAAAGACAAATACACAACGGTCGAGCCGGGCTATCAAATCGGCGGACCAGTCTTCCGGGACAAGCTGTGGTTCTTCTCCAGCTATATCCCAACGATTGACCGCATAACCCGGAAGGTGAATTTTACCGGCGCCGTGAACCCAGGGTTGCATAGCTTCACGCGAAGCTATACCGCGCATAACATGCTGAACCGGCTGGACTATCAGCCGTTCAGTAAATTGCACCTGTTCGGTGGCTGGCAGTACGGCTATTCGCGCATCACAGGTCAGCTTCCGACACTGCCGGATTCGGTAATCGGACAAGCCAACCCAATCGCAGGCAACGACCCTACTCAGTACCGTCCGGATACGGGTTCGGTGAATCCCAGCAATATCTTCAACTTTGGTGGAGACTGGACGCCGAATTCGCGAACAGTGGTTTCTGCGCACTACGGTTACTTCTACTACAACTCGGAAGATCGCGGCTTGCCGTCGGGTATCCGATACGTGTATCAGAACGATCTGACAGGTGGTGTGACGACCTCACCGGTCACCGGCGCAGTTCTGGTCCCGGCCGGTTCTCCGTTTGAGAACCAGACTGGGTTTTCAAATATCGCCAACAACATCACGACGCAGCACGATATCTACTCCCGCAAGGCGTTCACGACCGACCTGTCGTATTCGGTCAGCAAATGGGGACAACACAACTTCAAAATCGGCTACGGCTTCAATCGGCTGGCTAACGACGTGTTCCAAGGCACGAATACGGCGCTGGTCAACGTCTTCTATGGAACCGACTATACGGCCTCAACCCCGGCAGGCGTATCCCAGTGCGGAGTCATCGCCGCAGACAACGCCGCCGCAGGTGGCGCCGCAGTCTGCTCGGGCACGGCAGGTTACTTCACGGTTCGAGACGGACCAACAACGATCGGTGGAGCATCTAGCTACAACCACGGTATCTATGCACAGGACTCTTGGTCCGTCGGCCATGGGCTGACCCTGAACCTGGGCGTCCGGTTTGACAAGGAATACCTGCCGGCGTACAGGGTAGGTAACCCATCGATCGATTTCGGCTTCACTGACAAGGTGGCACCACGCATCGGTGGCGCCTACGACCTGTTCCACAACGGCAAGCTGAAACTGTTCGCCAGTTACGGGCAGTTCTTCGATATCATGAAGTACTCGCTGCCGCGGGGTTCGTTCGGTGGAGACTACTGGCATGACTGCGTATACGCGATGGACTTCATCGACTTCAACACCATCACACCGAGCAGCCCCGGCGGGCACGGCTGCGGTCCGACGTTTGACCCGGCCGCAGGCGTAACCGTAGGCCGGTTCATAGAGAACATCGACTGGCGCGCTCCGGCTGGAGACCCGTCCGACCCGGGCGTGGACCCCCACCTCAAACCCATGTCGCAGCATGAATTCCTAGTCGGCACCGACTGGGCAATCACGCCGAAAATGGGATTGGAAGTCCGCTATGCGCGCAAGCGCCTGGACCACACCATCGACGACATGTCCATCGACGATGGGGTCTACTACATTGGCAATCCGGGCTCCAACACCTTCGCCAACTTGCTGCACCGCCCGCTTCCCGCGGCGGGGTTCGCAACTGCGATCTGCCCGCAGTGCCCGAACCAACCAGATGCAGCGCGGCGGTATGATGGCTTGGAGACCCGCCTGACGTATCGCGGTTCGAAGCTGACCGGACTGGTGACGTACACCTACAGCAGGCTGCACGGCAACTTCTCCGGTCTGACGGATACGGACGTGACGGACGCCAGCGGCGGCCGGCACAATGCCAACAACAACCGGACCTTCGATCTACCGGAAATGTCGTTTACCACCACCGGGAAACCCCTGGACGGTCCGCTGGGTACCGATCGTCCGCACGTGGTGAACATGAGCGGCTATTACACGCTCCGATGGTTCGGCATGCAGACGTCATTTGGCGTGATCCAGACGATTGCACAAGGGAGCCCGAAGTCTACTTGCGTTCCAGTAGTCGACAGCACCTCGTCGTGCCAATTCTTCGGCGATGAACGCGGGACCTTTGCCAACTTCGTTCAGGATCCGACAACCGGCGTGTTCAGCGTAGCTAGCGTGGAGAAGAATGCCCGTATGCCGTGGTTTACGCAGACGGACTTCAGCGTGAACCATTCGTTCCACGTGAGCAAGACGCGGGAACAGATGCGGCTCGGGTTTGAGTTCAACGCGCAGAACATCCTGAACCAACATGCGGTGCTTTCGGTCAACCCGAATCCGTTCGGCCGAAACAACGAATGGCTCAAGTTCAACGATGGCTCGAGCTTCGGATACGACGTGAACAAATTCCTCACTGGCTACGACTTGGCTGGTGAGGCTACGGCCCAAGGGAGCATGGTTCGCAACAGCCGGTACGGCTTGCCGTTCCTGTTCCAGGGCTCGCGGAACCTGCGACTGGGAGTCCGGTTCACGTTCTAAACAAATCAATCAACCAGTCAGAGGGGCCGGTCTTCGGACCGGCCCCTTTTTTTGTGGAGCGCGTTGAATTGAGCGCGGGATCGTGGTTTGTTGTTGTAAAGGCTGCCGGTGCTGGAATGGTGGATGTCGTTTTTGCGGTGCTTCTGGTGGGGTCTAAACCCTCAGCCCTGAAGCCCTGAGCTACAGGTCGGGCGAGTTGCGATAGGATTGATTGACGGGACATGTTTCGAGCTTCGTTGCGAACGCTGATTGCGGCTGCTTCCCTGCTCTGTGGGGCACGTGGCGGGGTGCGCGCGGGCTCTGGGGAGGCGATCGAGCCTTGGGTGGAGGTGCGGAGCGGGCATTTTGTGGTGGCCAGCAATGCCGGGGAGAGCGAGGCGCGGCGGATTGCGTTGGAGTTTGAGCGCGTGCGCGGGATCTTTCACGCGGCGTTTCCGAAGTTTCGGGTGGATCCGGCGCAGCCGATCGTGATTCTGGCGGCGCGGGACGAGGCGACGATGAAGATGATCGCGCCAGACGAGTGGCAGGGCGAGGGGAAGGTTCGGCCGTCGGGGCTCTTTCATAGCGACGGGGAGAAGGATTACGTGGTGCTGCGGCTGGATGGCGAGGGCACGACGGCGTTTCATACCATCTATCACGAATATACGCACGCGCTGCTGTTTTTGAATTTCAAGCATTTGCCGTTGTGGGTGAGCGAGGGTGTGGCGGAGTTTTTTGGGAATTCGACGGTGGGTGAACGGGATGTGCGCACGGGGACGGCGGACAAGGGACATTTGTTCCTGTTGAGCAAGAGCGAGTGGCTGCCGATGGATGGATTGCTGGGAGCGACGCAGGCGTCGCCGTTTTACAACGAGAGAAATCCGGCGTCGATTTTTTACGCGGAGGCCTGGGCGGTGGCGCACTACTTGCTGGCCGATGCGCAGGCGCGGCACGAGCAATTGCTGGGGAAATATCTGGCGGCGTGGGCGCGGTCGGGAGATCAAGTGGCGGCGGGACGCGAGGCGTTCGGCGATCTGGCGCAGTTTGCGGAGAAGGTGAAGAAGTACGTGCGCAGCACGGATTGGCGCGCGGGATTTGCGTTGCCCGCGCAGGCGGATGCGAACGCGGACGGCGGCGGGAAAGAAGCGGCCGGGGGCTTTGCGGAGCGGAATTTGTCGGCGGGAGAGGTTTTGGCTTACCGCGGGGATTTTCTGGTGCATCGCGGGCAGTTGGATGCGGCGGAACCATTGCTGTCGGAGAGCGTGAAGCTGGATGCGAAGTCGGCGGAGACGCACGATGCACTGGGATTATTCGAGTATCGCAGCAACAACTATGAGGATGCGGAAGAGGAGTTCGCGAAGGCGATTGCGGCGGGCTCGCGGGAATTCATGACGTTTTATTGTCACGGAGTGCTGCAACTGCGAAGCCTGGCGGCGGATGCAGGGGCGACGCATCGGGCAGTGGCGGCTTTGGAGCGGGCGGCGAAATTGAATCCGCGATATGCGCCGACGTTTGAGGCGTTGACGCAGGCGTATTCGCGGTCGCCGGAGACGCAGGCGAAGGCGCTGGAGGCGGCCAAGGCGGCGGTGGAACTCGAGCCGGAGTCGCGGACGTACAAGTTTGGATTGGCTTACGTGCTGCTGAACAACGGGCATGCCGCGGAGGCCGGCGAGGTGGCAGAGAAATTGTTGGCGACGGCTGGTACGGACGAGGATACGGTGGCGGCGCGGAAATTGATCGCGACGATTGAGGAAGAGAAAGAGTGGGAGAAGGAGAGCGCCGAGGATAGTGAGAGTGGGGCGGGGACGGAAGCGGCGTCGAATGGCGGAGATAAGGGCGCGGCCGACACGGCCGCGCCACGTAAAGCAGGAGCCGGGGCGGCATCTTCGTGGCCGGCTACGACTCGGCGGCAGTTGCCAACGCCGGAGTGGATGGCGCTGGATGGGGAGATTGTGGGGGTGGAGTGCGGACGCGGGGCTGAGGTGACGATTACGATCAATATGCCCAAGGGGCCGATGGGATTTCATGCGGCGGATTTTCGGCGCGTGGGCGTGAGCGGGGCGAGCGAGGCGAAGGTGCCGTCGTTGCAAAGCTGCAAGGAATGGACGGGGCGGAAGGTGAAGATTTGGTTCAAGTGGGTGCAGGGGCAGGATTGGGTTGGGGAGATTACGAAGGTCTATTTCTTCTGACGCTGGTGAAGTGGGCGGTGCCATCGTTTTGCGCCGGAGTTGAGATCAAGCCACGGTCCTCCACTGCGCGACCCGGCGCTCAAAAACCGAGCTCAAAAAAAGCCGCGTCGCTCCGGTCCGGATGACAGATTTTGCGGAGTAGCTTCGGTCGGGATGACAGTTCGATTAGTTCGCGTTGAGAGCGGAATTATTGGGATTGGTAGACGGTGCGGCCGCCGACTACGGTGCGGAGGACCTTGGCTTTGAGGTAGGCGGGCGGCGGGATTTTTGTTAGATCATCGGACAGGATTATGAAATCGGCGAACTGGCCGATTTTGAGCTGGCCTTTTTTTCCCTCTTCGAATTGGGCGTAGGCGGAGCCGAGTGTGTAGTCGTGGATGCATTCGTCGAGCGAGATTTTTTCCTGGGGCTGCCAGCCGCCAGCGGGGCCGCCTTCGGGAAGTTCGCGGGTGATGCAAGCGTAAAGGCCGCGAAGCGGATTGATGGACTCGACGGGATAATCGGTGCCGAAGGCAAGGCGCGCGCCGCTTTTTTTCAGGGTATTCCAGGCGTAAGCACCTTTGATGCGGCCGGGACCAACGCGGGCTTCGGCCCAGCGCATGTCGTTGGACTGATGCGAGGGCTGCATGGAGGCGATGACGTTGAGCTTGGCGAAGCGCGGGAGATCTTCGAGGGCGACGACCTGGGCGTGCTCGATCCGATCGCGGCGATCGCGGGGGCCGTTGGTATTGGCGACGGCTTCGAAGACGTCGAGGGCGACGCGATTGGCGCGGTCCCCGATGGCGTGGAAGGCGAGCTGAAAGCCAGCTTTGTCGCGCTCGATGGCCATCTGGCGAAGCTTGTCGGACTCCATGATGAGGATGCCCGAAGTGGAAGGGTCGTCGGAGTAAGGCGCGAGCATGGCCGCGGTGCGCGAGCCGAGAGCGCCGTCTGTAACCATTTTCAGGGCGCCAGTTCTAAGCCACGGGTCGGAGACGCCGCCTTGACTGCGCAAATTTTGCAGATCGCCGAGCGGCGTGGTGAAGCGTAGCCATTCGGTGATGCGGACGGTGAGTTGGCCTTCTTCCTTGATGTCGCGATAGACGAGGAAATCGTCCCAGTCGGAATTGTCCTGGACGGAGGTGACGCCGTCCTTGGCAAGGTCGGCCAGGACCAGGTCGATGCCTTTGCGGCGCTGCCCGGGGGGCGGATCAGGTACGTATTGAGCTACGAGGCTGATTGCCGGACCTTCTTTCAACATGCCGGTGAGTTCGCCGTCCTCGGAACGTTCGAACTCTCCTCCTTTGGGATTGGGAGTGTCTTTCAGGATGCCGGCAAGTTTGAGCGCCAGGGAGTTGGCGACCGCGACGTGCCCGGAGACGTGTGTAAGTAGGACGGGATTTTTAGGAGCAACGGAGTCGAGCTGCTGTTTGTTGGGGAATTTCTTGTCGTGCCAGAGAGTGTGGTCCCAGCCGCCACCGGTGATCCACTCGCCGTCTTTGTGCTCGGCGACGGCGGCGGCGACGCGCTTTTGCAATTCCTCGACGGTGGCCGAGCCATTGAGGCGGACGGCGAGCATGTCCGCGCCAGCGCTGCCCAGGTGCACGTGGGCGTCGTTGAAGCCGGGCATGACGAAGTGGCCGCCGAGCTGGATGGTCTCGGCGCCTTCCTGGCCGCCGCCGCACTCGAGCATGATTTCGAGGCCGCCGATGCAGGCGATCTTGCCTTCGCGGACGGCCATGGCGGAGGCCCAGGGATGTTGCGGATCGTTGGTGTAAATGCGCCCGTGGAGGAAGTACAGAGTGCGCGCGGCAGGTTGCTGGGTCTGGGCCCTGGCGCGGAGCGCGGTCAAGCCGGCGCAGGTGGCGAAGGTGATGAGAAGCGCGGTGGCTGCGGCGCGTCGTGCGTAATTTTGTGGGCTGGTTGACGGATTAGAGAGCGCGGGGCAGGGGTCGCCGCTCATCGAGATTTATCCTCCGAAATACCGGAAACGCCAAGCAACGTAATGAGCGCGCGCTTCAGGCCCATCTCGCGGCCAGCAGGTTCGTACCACTCTTGCAGGGAATGCGCGCCGCCGCCTGTGCCCCCTGCGCCGATCGAGATGGCTTCGATTCCCGCGGCCAGAGGGATGTTGGCGTCGGTGGAGGAGCGCTCGACGCGTGATTGATTGCCGACGAAGTGATCGGCGGCGCGAAGTGCGGCGAGGAGTTGCGAGTCAGCGGCGAGTTCGCCTCCCGGGCGGCTGCCCAGGAGTTCTACGCGCCAGTCTAATTTTCCTTTCGAACGGTCGCGGGGCGCTTCCATTTCGTCGCGCACGCCAGCGGCGACGCACTCGCGCAAAGCGGATTCGAGCTTGGCGAGTTCGTCTTCGTTTTCGGAGCGAATGTCGACTTTGAGGCGGGCTTCGTGGGGCACGGAATTGATGGAGGTGCCGCCGTCGATTTGACCGAGGTTGAAGGTGGTGCGCGGACTGGCAGGGACGCGGGTGTTGATGAAACGGACCGCCCCACGCACCAACGCACTGATGGGATTAGGCATGCCGAAGTCGGACCAACTGTGACCGCCGGGGCCAGTGATGAGGACTTCGAGGCGGCGCGAAGCCAGGGCTTTGGTGGTGACGTGATCGGTGCCCGAACCGTCGAGAATAATGGCGGCTTTGAGTTTGGAACGATAGGTGTCGACCAGAGCGCGCATGCCGCGGAGGTTGCCTTCACCTTCCTCACCGACGTCGGCTACGAAGAGGATGGTGCGGAGCGGGGTGATTTTGGCTTCGTGCAGGCTGCGGGCGATGGCGACAAGCGCGGCCAGGCCGGTGCCATTGTCGGAGATGCCGGGAGCGCTCATGCGTTCGGATTCGCGGCGAACTTTAACGTCGGTGCCGGGCGGGAAAACGGTGTCGAGGTGCGCGGCGAGCATGACGATTTCTTTTTCGTTAGCGCCGGGGAGCTCGCCGATTACGTTACCGGTCTTGTCGAGTTGAACCGTGAGGCCGGACGAGGCGAGGAGGGCTTTGACGGCGGCGGCACGCTGGGCCTCTTGAAATGGCGGGGCGGGAATTTCAGTCAGGCGGGATTGCTGATCGTTGATCCAGGAAAGATTGCGGGAAAACCAAGAAACAGCCGCGCGCACGTCGGGGCTGTCAACAACGGATGCTGGAGGGGAGGGCCGATTGCCCTGAGGAACACTCAGCGAACGCACGGGCATGCACGCAAGGATAACCCAAAGCAGGGCATGTTTCACGATGGAGTTGGCGAGGCCAGGCAGCGTGCATCGCCAGGTGCGTGGGGTGAATGATCGCCGCGGGGATGGTGGCATCAATTGCTCGCGGGTTGCGAACACAGAGCTTGGAGTTCGGCATCGGTGAGGACGCGAGCGGATTGTTTTGCGGCGTCGAAGATGCGATTGACGAGCGCGTCGCTGGCGGGGATGCCGTGGCGCTCGAGCCAAAACAGCACATTGGATTTGCCACTCATGGGACCGATTTCAATGACCTGGTCGAGACCGAAGAGGCTGCCGGGGACGCCGCTGTAGACGACGTCAGCCAGGCCGGGATCTTTGCTGTGGAAGGCTTTGATGATGGCGGCGGCGTGAACTCCCGTGGCGGTGCGGAAGGCGTCACGTCCGATCACCGGATAGTTTGGTGGGATGGTGGTGTGCGTGGCAGCGGCGACTTTTTCGCAATATTCCTTGAGGCGAGAGAGGTCGCGATCGATCAGGCCCAACAGGCGGAGATTGACGAGCATGAGTTCCATGGGTGTGTTGCCGACACGCTCGCCGAGGGCATTGGCGGCGGCGTGAACGCAGTCGGCGCCGGCGGCAACGGCCGCCAGGGAGTTGGCGATGGCCAGGCCGCGATCGTTGTGGCCGTGCCAGTCGATGCGAATTTCTTGGCCGGAGGGCTTCACGATTTCGGTGACGGCGAATTGAATGAGATTGAAGGCGCCCTGAGGCACGGCGTGTCCGACGGTGTCGCAGAGAACGATGGCGCGGGCGCCGCTACGAATGGCGGTGGTGTAGAGGCGTTTTACCGTGTCGGGATCGGTGCGGATGGTGTCTTCGGTGACGTACATTGAGGGCAGGCCGTGATCGACGGCGAACCTCACGGCTTTCTCGGTGGTGCGTTCGAGGTGATCTACGGTCCAGTCTTCGACCAGGCGGCGAATGGGGCTGGAACCGAGGAAGGTGGCGGCTTCGATGGGGATGCCGACGCGCTGGGAGATTTCGACGATGGGGCGGATGTCAGCTTCAACGGTGCGCGCGGCACAGTTGGGGCGGATTTTCATGCGGTTGTTGGCGATCTCGCGGGCCAGAGCTTCGACGTGTTCCATGGCGCGGGGACCGGCGCCGGGGAGACCGATATTTACCTGCTCGATGCCGAGAGATTCCATCAGGTGCAGGATTTCGATTTTTTCGTTGATGGTGGGATCGTGGACGGAGGGATTTTGCAGGCCGTCGCGGAGGGTTTCGTCGTTGAGCAGCACGCTTGTGCCGTGCGGAATTGCTGGAGCGGCGGCGAGGTTCCAGTCGTGGATGTATTCGTTGCCGGTTGCTGGCGTCATTTTGCGGCTTCCGTGTTCGTGGTACTTGACATTTTACGCTGGGGTCCTTCGGCTATCCTCGCTGGATAGCCTCCGGATGACACACGCAAGCTAAGTTCATTCAAGTTCATTCACGTCCACCGCTGCCCCGCTCTTCATTTCAGGCGCCACGGAATTATTTCAATCGGTGGTCGCGGAACATCGTTTTTAGTGCGCCGCCGGCATTGCGGACACGCCGCACCACGCCCCCGCCGAATTCGAATTGCAGGAAGGCGTCGGCGGCGCGCTCCAGGTCCACACCATAACGATACCACCAGGGTTTTTCGCGGCGCGGCAGGTGATCGACATCAACATACTTGGTCTGCACCATTTCGAATAGCCCGGCTTCGCCATGGGTGCGGCCCCAGCCGCTATGTTTGCAGCCGCCGTGCGGGGCTTCAGCAATGGCGAAATAGCTGATGGCGTCGTTGATCATCACCGCGCCGGCGCGAAGTTGCGCGGCAATGGACTTGCCGCGACCCGCGTTGCCGGTCCAAACGCTGGCGGCAAGGGCGAATGAGGACGCGTTGGCATTTGCGACGGCTTCGTCGGCGCTTTTCACCGATTGAATCGCAACAATAGGACCGAATGTCTCTTCCTGGAACAAGCGCATCGTGGAGTCGACACCGGTTATGACCGTCGGCTCGAAGAAATTCGCGCCGAGATCGGGGCGCGCTTGACCTCCACACTGAATCTTTGCGCCGCGCTGAACAGCATCGGCGAGCAGATCGCGCATGCGCTGCACGTGCTGCGGACGGATGAGCGGGCCGACGTCGGTGGAAGGATCGGAGCCCCGGCCGAGGCGGAGCTTTTTCGTTTTCCCCACGCAGAGACTGGTGAATTTTTCGGCGGCGGATTCTTCCACGAACAACCGTTCGACGGAGAGGCAGACCTGGCCGCAATTGGTGTACGCGCCCCAAACGGCGGCGCTGGAAGCGGCTTCGAGATTGGCGCCGGCGAGGACGAGCATGGCGTCTTTACCGCCAAGTTCGAGCACGGTGGGAATCAGGTGGCGCGCGCAGGCTTCGGCTACGTGACGTCCGGTGGCGACACTGCCGGTGAAGATTAGCTTGTCCGGAGAGGCGTCGATCAGAGCCTGGCCGACCTCGCCTCCGCCCTGCACGATGGTCAACAGATCTTGCGGGAAGCCTGCAGTGGCAAAAAGTTTGCCTATCAGTGCGCCACACCGTGGGGTGAACTCGCTGGTCTTGCAGACGACGGCGTTGCCCGCAGCGAGTGCAGGAACGATCTGGCTCATGGGGATGGCGAGCGGATAGTTCCACGAACTAATCATGCCGATAACGCCGAGGGGCTCGTAACAGAGATAGCCGCTTTTTGCTTGCGCGGCGGTGCTGTGATGCGAGAGTCGCTTGGCGCGAAGGACGCGGGCGGTGTTTTGGGCGAAATAGGCGGCGGAATCGACGGCAACAAAGATATCGGCGAAGAGGGCTTCGACGCGTGGTTTGCCGGATTCGCGGACGACGGCTTCGGCGAGTTCGGTTCGCGAGGACATGATCGCGTCGCGGAGTTTTCTGAGATGAGCGCAGCGCTTGGTGATGGGCAGGCGGGACCAGGCGGTTTGTGCTGTCCGAGCACGCAGGAGCACATCGGGCAGGGTTGATGCAGGAGTGGCTTCGACGTAGCCGAGGGTTTCGCCTGTGGCGGGGTCGATGGAGGCCAGGGCGTTGAGGGGGACGGCTGTTGCGGCCATGGGCGGATTCTAACCGAAAATTGAGATCGGCACCGAGGCGAAGGTTGAGGCGACGCGCCTACAAAGAGCTGCGCAGACGCCGTCTTGCTGGGGCGCGTAGGGAGCGTACCGACTGCTTATGTCGTGGGTTTGTCTTCGGGTTCCGGGGAGATTGGTAGAACGATGGTGTGCACTGTCGAGGGATCGTCGCGGAGTTTGATATACAGGCCGGTGTCGCCAGGATGCGGGACGTTGAGGGTGGAATCGATGAAGCCGATGGGAACCGGTGCGGTGTGCGTGAATTGCTGATCGGAGGCGACGGAATCGATCAGGAAGAGATTGCTGCCGTGAAGCGCGCAGGGTTTGTCGGTGCTTTCCGGGCAGCGAATTTCCTTCAGGGCGGGGACGCGAACCAGGGTGGCAAGCGGCTGCCAGTCGCCCTTGGTGCCGTCCGCTGCAACGGGACGAAACCGGACGGGGCCGAAAGCGGAAGGGCCGAAGGCTTTGCGGGGGTCGAGAACGCCGAACAGAGTTTCGGAGTCGCGGAGAACGAGCGAGCCGTCGGTGACGCTGAGCGTGGTGGTGAAAACCTCGTCAGCGGTGCCGATTTCGATTTTTTCGGTGCGCGTGAGCTTGGCGGGAACTTCGGTTTTTACGAGGAAGGAAATCTGGCCATCCAACGGGAGTTCTTCGGGGCTGCCGAGATTGATTCCAGTTGCTGCGGAGCCGGGCTGGATGCTTTTGTTCACCAGCGTCATTTTGGGGCGCGGAGCATCGATGGTAGTGGGGAGATCAAGAACCCGACCGTCTTTGAGCGCGACATGGGCCACAACATGTTCATTGGGCGGCAGCGCGGCGGGATTGGCCCCGGAGGCGGCGAGATGCAGTTCGTCCTTTTCGTTGGCACGGGTGAGTTTCGCGGGCGCGAAGTGCACGCCGTTGAGCTCGAAGCGATCGACTTCATCGAGGCGCGTGCCGCGGAGGATTCCCTGGCGGTCTCCGGCGTTGATTTTGAAATCGTCCAGACGCGCGGCTTCGGAATAGGCGCGCAGGGCGATTTCATCGGGTTGGCTCAATCCGAATTGCTTCAATTTTAGCTTCAACGGACCGGCGGATTGGTCTTTAAGCGCAACTTTGATTTCGATCTCGTCGGGCTTGCTGACTTTATACGTCGATTTGATTTCTTTGCCTTGAGCATCCTCAATGGTTACGCCATCCACACAGACGGCAGCCTCAGACTGCAGGTGCAAGGTATCTTCTCGGCCCACGACAAGGGCGGCCTGCTCGGCGGCAGGAACGATCCAGTGCGCGGCGCGCGATGTTTTCAGTCGGAAATTTGGCCCATCGTAGGGCTCGAAGCCCCAGCGACCACGGAGGGTTGCGGTGACTTCCTGGTCGAGTTTGGCGGATTCAATGCTGTGGGTGTCGATCAGGAAACCGCCGCTGGAGGCGTCAGCGTGCGCGGGGAGGCTGATGGGATCGCCTTTGCTGTTCTTAACCTGCAGCACGAAATCGTGCGCGATGTCGGAAGAGAAGACCAGTGGCGCGCCCTCGACCGGCAGGACCAATGAAGATTTCTGCAAGCAGAATTTCTGATCAGGATTGACGGCACGCAAAGGCGGCAACTGCGCGGCTTCTACCGCGGGAAGACCAACGACGATCACGGACATGGGCTTGCGAAAAGAGGGCGGATTGTTCAGCTTCAGGTTCATCTGATCGTGTTTAGGCAGCGCTAACGCGGGAATGTACACGTAGGAGGCGGTGTGCAAGTTGCCGAGAACACGCGCCAAGTCCACGACCGCGCCGACATAGGCGCTATAGAAGCCGCCTCCCGCCAGCGAGGTGGCGCTGACCGCGCCGACGAGATCCGCGTTCGGCCCGGAGGCGAGAGCTTGTACCATCGATTGGCTATGGCCATCGTCGAGAACCAGCGAGTCGGTGTTGCGCGTCAGGCAAGAGGCTTGTTCTTCGACGGGTTTGTCGAAGCATTGCTGCTCGAGGCGGATGCCGAGAGTACGCGCGAGCAGGATGGAATGTTCCTTCAAGGCCTTAGGATCGATGTCGGAAATCGCTTTGACGTCGGCGAGATATTTTTCCAGCCGAGAGCGGTCGAGGCTGGCCTGGTTCAGATCTTGCGAGGCGCGAACGAAAATGCCAGGGCGGCCGCGAACCGCGGAGCGAAGAGTGCTGAAGTCGCCGCCCGTCTCGGGGGCGAGAAACAGCAAGGCTTGCTGGGCGTCCTGCGGAACGGTGACGACGGCTCCCTCTTCGCGCATCTGCCTGGTCCAGGTTTCGAGGCGGGTGAACCAATGTTCGGGGGGTGGATTGGTGGAACCGCGAAGAAAAGCCACGATCAGGAGATAACGGGCAGACTGATCGGGAGGGAAATCGGGATGCAGCCAGAGGCGGTCGCCGGGTTGCAGGTTGGCGACTTCAGAAATTGGCAGGGGTTTGCCGTTGCGGGTGACCCTCATTTCGATGCGCGGCCCGAGCAGATCGAAAGCATTGCTGTCGGCGCGCGTCAAGATTGGAGGGGCAAAGAGCGCCGCGATCAGGCAAATCGCGCGAACGAAGTTTGCCAATGATGAGAGACCGAAACTTCGAATGCTCATTTCCCTTCCTGCTCCTGGTGTTTGTTGATCTGCGACGCGCGAAGGCGACGGGGCTTCGCACCGGGCTATGGCCTTAAGTTTCAGTTTAAGGACACTACACGACTCGCGCCAGTTCGTTTGATGCGAGGTGTTTCCTAAAACGCCGCCCGTAGCGGCTTTACCGTTGCGCAGCCAGATTTCGCGGGCGGGCGGGGCGAAATGGCCGCAACGTTGTGAAGTATTCATGATAATTGCTGGGCCAGGGTCGAGCAACCGTGGAAGTGAGCGATGGCAGAGAAAAATATTATACCTTCCAGGCTTCCTGGTGTTCGACGCTTACCATGCAGAGGCCCTGCGGAGGCACTGTTGGACCGGACTTGGAACGATCTTTGAGTTCGTAGAGGCGATCGATGTCCTGAGGTTGCAGCTTGCCGCGGCCAACATCGAGCAGCGTGCCAACCATTTTTCGGACCATGTAGCGCAAGAAAGAGCGGCCGCGCACGGTGAAGACGAGTTCCTCGTTGTCCGGGGAGCGCGCGAGTTCGGTGGAGTAAATTTCACGTTCGGTGGAGCGCTCTTTGTCGTCCTCTTCCGAGCCTGTGGAGGCGGCGAACGATGCGAAATCGTGGATGCCGACGAAGCGGGCCGCAGCATCGCGCATCGCGTCTTCGTCGAGGGGAAACGGGTAGTGCAGCACGTAGCGCCAGAGCATCGGGGAAACAATTTTGCCGCGATAGAGGCGATAACGATACGTTTTGCCGCGAGCTGACCAACGGGCGTTGAAGTCCGGGCCTACTTCTTCCGCATTCATGATTCGAACGGTGGGAGGGAGCAGCGCGTTTAATGCGCGCAGGAATTCGCCGGCCGAGAGTGGCGATAGGGTGCGAAAGCTGCCGACCTGTCCCAAGGCATGCACGCCAGCATCGGTGCGGCCGGCGCCGTGAACAACGGTGGCGTCCTGGGTAATGCGTCGGAGCACGCCGACGATCTCGCCCTGGATGGTGGGCTTATGGGATTGCATCTGCCAGCCGTGGAAGTCCGTGCCGTCATAGGCGATGGTGAGCTTGAAATAGCGCATGCAAACGGAATTATGCCGGCGTCAGACGGAGCGCACGAAGCGGCTGCCGGGTTTGACGGCGGCGCCGCCCTCGCGGCACTGCGGGCAATCTTCGGGCTCGTAGCTGGCGATGGGTAAATCGAGCAGAGCTTGTGCCTCGACGGGAAATTCGATTTTGCCGGCGCTACGATCGATCAGCGCGCCGGCCGCGACGACGCGTCCGCCGGCTTCTTCCACTACCTGGATGGTTTCCAGCGTGGAACCGCCGGTAGTCCATACGTCTTCGACGACCAGCACATGCTGATCGGGACGAAGCGTGAAGCCGCGACGCAGGCACATTACGCCGCTGGCATCACGCTCGGCAAATATTGCGGGAACGCCGGCGGTTGCCGTGCCTTTGGTATCGGGCAAAGCTCGGGCGACTTCCTGGCCAATGATGACGCCGCCCATGGCCGGGGAGACGACCGCTTCAATGGTGGCATCGGAAAACAGCGCGGCGAGGGCCTGGCCCAATTTTTCCGCGAAACGCGGATACTGGAGTACCTGTGCGCACTGGACGTAGGTGCCGCTGTGCAGCCCGCTGGATAGCTCAAAGTGCCCGTGACGGATGGCACCGGCGGTCTCAAAGATGCGCACCACTTCTTCGCGAGAAAGCACGATTTTTGCGACCACTCCCGGGCGGCGGAACTAACCCCAACATGCCCGTAAACGTCGAATCGTCAGCAGCCTAGCCGCCACCGGGTGCGTTGTCAAGGAAGCGAGCGCTCTGCTAGACTGCGGGATTCGCGTTCTGGTCTTGGTTTGGGCCATCTTGCGGCCATTATCTGGCTCGCCGGCGCCTCCTGATCGGCGAATCGATGAAACAAAGTGCCTCCGGTGGACGTTGTACAGAAGTCAGGCATAAGTGACCCGCATCACGTGTCGATAAAATTCAAGGGGTGAAGAATAACCATGAAATTGTCATGGCTGACCGCGCAGCAGACCAGGAAGGGTGCGACCACGCAACGGTCCAACCCGAAGTTTGTGTCGCGCCAACTGCTGGCGGCGTTGGTTGCGGGACTTATGATGGCCGGACCGAGTTGGCCGGTCTTTGCGCAGGAGCCGGGAGGAAGTCCGCCGCCGGGACAGCAGCAACAGCGACCGCCTTTGCCGACGCCGCAATCGCCGGAGCAGAACCGGCCGTCGCAGGACCCGAATGCAGCGACGCAGCAACCCACGCCGGCGTACGGTCCGGCTCCGGCCAATCCACCAATTCCAGTGGCCTTGGGCGTGTACCAGCATCGCTACGACAAGGCGCCAAAACCGTTTCCGAACTTGATCGCACCGTACCGCTCGATAGGCATACCGGCGCTGACGCTGACCAACAGCCCGCGCGTCGACCAGTTGGTGCAAAACGGAAAGCTGCAGCTCACGCTGCAAGATGCCGTGGAACTGGCGCTGGAAAACAGCATGGATATCGTGGTGCAACGCTACAACACGTGGTTTGGCGACACGGATATTTTGCAGACCGAAGGTGGCGGCCTGCCGTTCGGTGTAAGCGGCGCAGAGATCCGGCAATCGACGGCCAGCATTCCGTTTCTGAATTACGATCCGACGATCACGCAATCGGTCTTCTTCGACAACCGGATTACCGCGGTAAACAACCCGTTAGTTTCCGGTACAGGTCAGTCGCTGGCGCAAGCGGCAAGCTTAGGCTCACACACCGCGCAGTACAACACGGGCTACTCCCAGGGCTTCTCGACGGGCACCACGCTGAACGCCGCCTGGAACAACATGCGGGAATCATCAAGCTCGACATTCAACTTTTTCAATCCAGACGTGGTTTCCTTGCTGAGTATCTCGATTTCACAGCAACTCCTGAACGGATTCGGGCGTTACGCCAATCGCCGCAATATCATGATCGCCAAGAACAACCGAAAACTGGCGGACCTTGTTTTCGCGCAGCAGGCCATCACCACGGTTACCAATACCGTGACCGCCTACTGGGAGCTGGTGTACGCAACCGAAGCGGTACGCGTGCAGGAGCAAGCGGTCACCGTGTCCACCAAGCTGTATAACGACAACCGTAAACAACTGGAGATCGGCACGCTGGCGCCGCTGGAAGTGACTCGCTCGGAAGCGCAGCTTGCGGGCGACCGGCAAAACTTAATCCTGGCACAAACGGTGAAATTGCAGGATGAGCAGGTGTTGAAGAACGCTATTTCCAAAGACCCGCTGGCCGCAAATCTAGTGAACGTAGAAATCATTCCTCTGGACAAGCCGACACCGCCGGAGGCAATTGAGGCCCCCACATTCGAGGAAGCGGTGAAGGAAGCATTTGCCAAGCGTCCGGACTTGCAAGAGCAGGCGCTCAACGTGGCCAACGCAGGAATCGACGCAAAGGCAACGGCAAACGCGCTGCTTCCGGTCGCTACACTGACCGCAACATATTCCAGCAGCGGGTTGGCTGGCAACTCGATTGTCCCCGGCGCTACCACAACGACTGCCGGAACCACCATTGTGGGAGCCAACGGACAGCCAGTGACGGTTCTCGACGCGACCGGAACCCCGGTCGAAATTTTTGTGCCGACAAGCACGACGGCTGTTGCGGGCGTTAGTCACCAAGGGTTTGGGGACTCGCAGAGCCAGATATTCCATAACACGTTTCCGTCCTATACGGCCGGAGTGACTCTCCAGTTACCACTGCGAAATCGGCAGGCACAGGCGACGAACCAGCGGGCCATCCTGCAATTGCGGCAAATCGAAGCGCAGATGCAGCAGTTAAAAAATGCGGCGTTGCTGGACGTGCGTAACACCTACATCGCGCTGGAACAGGATCGCGCACGCGTGCAAGCCGCCAGCAAGGCGCGCGAATTGCAGCAGCAGACGTTTGACGCCGAGCAGAAGCGTTATCAGCTAGGCGCCTCCACCGTGTACAACGTCATCTTGACGCAGCGTGACTTGATCAGCGCGCAAGGCGCGGAGCTTCGTGCACTTGCCGATCTGGTCGAAGCCAAGGCCAACTATGAGCGGGCTGTGGGCCGCACCTTGGAGGTCAATCGGGTAACGATCGCGGACGCCAAGCACGGCCAAGTGGAGCGCGACACCCTGATTCCGGGAACCATGAATGGCCAAGTGGTGGGCACAGAGAAGCTCTGGACCGATACGCCGTCGGCGTCTTCCAACCAAAAGTAACCATTCGCGATCGCGGGATTGGCGGGCCCAGCGTGGACATGGGGCCCGCTTTTGTTTTCCCCGCTTTCTGTTTTCAAGGATGGGCCGCGCACATTCGGGAGCAACGCCGCTTGCCCGCGCCGCATCGTTTCGACTAGCATTAAGTGTAAGCACTTGAGCTGATTTTTCGTCGTTGTCCCCGGAAAGTGCGGGTTCATGAGCGAGCCGTCCAAGGGCAGTACTTCTACGGTAGTCCCGTCCGAAACCAAACCGGTACGACGCAAGCCATCCGCACGAGAGATCGCGTGGGAAGAAAAGACGTTGAACCCCACATTGGCGAAGAGCCCGGAACGCGAAGCTTCGTTCTCAACGATTTCGGCTTACCCGATCCGACGCCTGTACACGCCGGCTGATTTGCCGGATTGGGATGCGCAGCGCGATCTTGGCTATCCAGGTGAACCGCCGTATACGCGCGGGATTCACGCGACCATGCATCGTGGCCGGCTTTGGACCATGCGGCAATTCGCAGGCTTCGGGACCGCCGAGGACACGAATCAGCGATTTCGCTATCTGCTTTCGCAGGGGCAAACCGGGCTTTCCACGGCGTTTGATCTGCCGACGTTAATGGGCTACGACTCGGATCATCCGCTGTCAGAGGGCGAAGTCGGAAAATGCGGCGTGGCCATCAGTTCGCTGGCTGATATGGAAGTGCTTTTCGATCAGATTCCGCTGGCCGATGTGACCACATCGATGACCATCAACTCGCCCGCGGCGGTGATCTGGGCAATGTATCTGGCGGTTGCGGAAAAGCAGGGCGCCGACTGGAAGAAAATTTCAGGCACGCTGCAGAACGACATCCTGAAGGAATACATCGCACAGAAGGAATACATCTATCCGCCAGAGCCGTCGATGCGGCTGGTAATCGATACTTTTGAGTTCGGGGTGAAGAACACGCCGAAGTTCAATACGATTTCGATCAGCGGGTATCACATTCGCGAGGCGGGCTCGACGGCGATTCAGGAACTGGCGTTTACCTTGCGCGACGGCATGGAATACGTCGAGTGGGGCATGCGGCGCGGGCTGGATGTGGACGAATTCGTTCCGCAGCTTTCGTTTTTCTTCAACGCGCACAGCGATTTCTTCGAGGAAATCGCCAAGTATCGTGCGGCGCGGCGCATCTGGCACAAGGCGATGGTGGAGCGCTACAAATCCAAGAATCCGCGGGCGTGGGCGTTGCGCTTCCATACCCAGACGGCGGGGTGCTCGCTGACGGCGCAGCAGCCCTATAACAACGTGGTGCGAACGGCACTTCAGGGGCTCGCGGCGGTGCTTGGCGGGACGCAGTCGCTGCATACGAATTCGCTCGATGAAGCCTGGGCGCTGCCTACCGAATTCGCTGCTACGATCGCACTGCGCACGCAGCAGATCATCGCGCACGAGACCGGAGTGACGAATACGGTCGATCCGCTGGGAGGGTCCTACTTGGTCGAGACGCTTACCAACGAGGTGGAGGGCGGCGCGTGGGATTACATTAACAAGATCGACGCTATCGGCGGGATGGTCGCGGCCATCGAGCGCGGCTATCCACAACGTGAGATTGCAGAAGCTTCGTACCGTTATCAGGTTTCAGTGGACAAGAAAGAGAAAATCATAGTCGGAGTAAACGATTTCGTAACAAAGGAAAAGCCGCTGGAGATTTTGCAGATCGACGAAACCGTGGCGCATCGGCAGGCCGACCGTTTGCGCACGCTCCGTGCCGAGCGCTCTGGCGACGAGGTTAACCGCCGCCTGGCGGCGCTCCGCAAAGCTACGCAGGGCAAAGACAACCTGATGCCTTACATCTACAACGCGGTAAAGTCTTACGCCACCCTCGGCGAAATCTGCGACGCCATGCGCGACACCTTCGGCACCTACGAAGAAGTGGCGATCACGTAGCCCATGCCTGAGAAAAAGATTCGAGTGTTGATTGCCAAGCCCGGGCTTGATGGCCACGACCGCGGCGCGAAGGTGATTGCGCGCGCGCTGCGCGACGCCGGCATGGAGGTGATCTATACCGGTCTGCGGCAAACGCCTGAGATGATCGCCTCGGCGGCGGTGCAGGAAGACGTCGACGTAATCGGCCTCTCCATTCTTTCGGGCGCGCACAATACGCTTTGCCCGCAGCTACTGACGCTGCTGCGCGAGAAGGGTATGGACGATGTGGTCGTTTTGCTCGGCGGCATCATTCCAGAGGCCGACGTCGCGGCGTTAAAGACCGCCGGAATCGCCGAAATCTTCCTGCCGGGCACCTCCACGCAAGACATCGTCGATTTCATTCACAAACGCGTCACACACTAGGAGCAGGTGAACTCGACGCGACCTCTCGTTCGAATTTAACGCGGGTATACAGAACCGAAAATCCGCGCCGCATGACGTTGCGCTGCGACGTACTGCCGGGCTGAGCCAGGCATACTACCAAATCGCACCCGCACTCCGCCGCTCTCGCTATGCGACTCTCGAGCAGGGCAGCCTGCACCCCACGCTTGCGATATCCGGGCAGCGTGCTGGCTCCGAACAACCCGGCGATGCCATCGCGAAGAATGATCGTTCCTCCGCCGGCCACCGCACCGTTCACGCGCGCAAGGTAGCACTCCACCTGAGGGGCCGACGCAAAGGCTCGCATCACGTCGAGGATTTCCTGGGTAACCGGATGATGCTCGGCGAATCCCTGCGCCACCGTCAGGTTCCACAGATCGATGTGTTCGCGCGCTACTCGCTCGACCGTAATACCGTCGCCCGCCTCACGAGCGGCACTCGAGAGGCGCGTTTCGCTAGTCGAGCGTGCCATTACATTCGTGAATTCAGAGACACGGTAGCGGCGCTTTCCGAACTGTTCGATCAAGGTCGTATCCGCCAGCGGAGAGGTTTCCACGCGGACGGGTTCCTTGCGGCTGGCGTAGAATCGCTCCAGCGCGTCGAATTCCTCGTCGTTCACCGGGCCGTCCAGCCCTAGCCCCACCGCTTGCGTGACCGGCGAATTCGCCCCGCAATACACGGCGAAGCCTCCGGCGATGCGCGTAACGGCGACACCCGCATCTGGCCGAAATTCGGCCAAGGCTTCCGCCGCCGCGGCCGCGGCTTGGGCTTCGGCAAGCTCGATCCTCCGTGAAAGGGCCCGGTCCAGCGTGAGCGAAGTCATGCCTTGCCCCGATCCTTCTCTCGCTGCCCGTACATCTGTTTCACGCCACGCATCAGCACCTTGAGTTTCTGCTGCGACTCGTGTCGCGCTTCCGGATCCATCTTTCGCCGCAGAAATTCCTGCTCGCGTTCGAGCTTGCGGCGATTTTCCCATCGCGCCCGATCCAGCACACCCGAGGCGATCGCCGCCAGAACCGCACACCCCGGCTCGTTGTTATGCCGGCAATCGCGGAAGCGGCATTCTGACGCAAGCTGTTCGATATCCGCAAACGATTCCGCGACGCCGTCCGCTGCATCCCATAATTGAAGTTCACGCAGACCCGGTGTATCGATGATTAGGGCGCCGGTCGGTAAGCGCAGAAGTTCGCGGGCAGTGGTGGTATGCCTGCCCCGGCTATCGCTTTCGCGAACCGGCTGCGTGGCCCGCGAGTCGTGGCCGAGCAACCTGTTCACCATGGTTGATTTACCCACACCGGACGAGCCTAGTAGCACAACGGTCCGGCCTGCGGTCAGGAATGCGTCCATTGCGACGATTCCACTGCCCGTTTGCGCGCTCATCGCCAGTACCGGAACGCTTGGTGCGATGGACGCCACGTCGGCTACACGGGCCGCAACCGCGTCGCACTCGTCCGTTTTGTTCAGCACGATTACGGGACTTGCTCCCGACTCCCAGCACTGGGCCAGATATCGCTCCAGACGACGCAAGTTGAAATCGCCATCGAGAGCGGCGACCAGGAATGCAGTGTCCACGTTGGCGGCAATCACTTGTTGCGCGAGGCGCTTTCCCGCCACTTTGCGCACAAATTGACTGCGCCTCTGCAAGACCGCGTGTAGCGTGGCCCGATTGTCCGTGCAGGTGACTTGCGCCGCGACCCAATCGCCGACCGCAGGCCAATCACCATCCAGATCCCCGCTTTCGCGCAGCCTTCCCGACGGTGTGGCCCAACGCTCACCAAATTCACCCGCGATGCGCCACAGGCTGCGCTGCTGCGAAACAACACGAGCGGGAACTTCAGCCGCTTCCCTTTCCAAGGCATTCCACATCGCTTCGAAATACGCATCCCATCCCCATTCTTCGAGTAACACGTGCGCATCCTCCGCTGCCCGCAGGCAGCATCTCGCGCTGCTCTCAAGGGACGCAGCGGCCATGCGCAGGCGCACAGAACACCCGGTTCAGGTCCTACGCAAACTCAGCAACTTGAAATGAATGGAGCAGAGGAAGGAGGGTGTTGCTACTCGCAGCCGATCTCACTGCGGAAGGCACACCCGCCTGTTACAACTTCGATAAGGGTCATCACAGGCTCCTCCAGTAGTGAAATTCAGTGTTTGGCACACCGAGCGCCTCATTGTATGCGCATTCTCCCGTAGCGGTCAATCACAACGGATATGCGCAGGCTGGCTCGCACAATCGATGTCGAGACCGTATACTGAGACGTTTGCAATCGGTGGTCGGTTTACGAAATAAGTCTCAGCGTCACTTCTTTGTGAGGTTTGCGAGTGTCAGGTTCCGTCCTGAAAACCAGCGTCAACACCAAGTCGCCAGACTTCGCCAGAAATAGCCGCAAGGTTGTCGATCTTGTTTCGCAGATCAAGAATGAGGAAGAACAGATTTCTGCCGGCGGCGGCGCGAAAGCCATCGAATCGCAGCACAAAAAGGGTCGCTTGACCGCTCGCGAACGCATCGCAAAGTTGATTGACCCTGGCTCGCCCTTCTTTGAACTCAGCATTTACGCCGCCTATGAAATGTATGAAGAATGGGGTGGCGCTCCGGCAGCGGGCACGATCACCGGTATCGCGCGTGTCTGTGGGCGCACCTTCATGCTCATCGCCAATGACGCCACCGTGAAGGCCGGCGCGTTTTTCCCGATGACCGCGAAGAAAGTCATTCGCGCGCAGAACATCGCCATCGAGAATCATATTCCGACGATTTATCTGGTCGATTCGGCGGGCGTTTTCCTGCCGCTGCAGGAAGATGTCTTTCCGGACACCGACGATTTCGGCCGCGTCTTCCGCAATAACGCGGTGATGAGCGCGATGGGCATTCCGCAGCTGACCGCGATTATGGGAATGTGCGTCGCGGGTGGAGCATATCTCCCCGTAATGTGCGATCACATTCTAATGACCGAGGGCTCCGGATTGTTCCTTGCTGGACCTGCGCTGGTGCAGGCCGCGATCGGGCAGAAAACTTCGGCGGAAGACTTAGGCGGCGCAAAAATGCACGCACAGATCAGCGGCACGGTCGATTTTCGCGAGCCCGATGATGACGCATGTATCGCGCGCATCCGTGCTCTCGTAGACAAGATGGGAGCTTCTGCTCGCTCCGCGTTCAGCCATGTGGCGCCGCGCGAGCCGCTCTATCCCGGCGAGGAAACCTATGGTGTCTTTTCCAATGATCCGGGCAAGCAATATGACATGCGCGAAATCATCGCGCGCATCGTGGACGCCAGCGAATTTGAGGAATATCGCGCGGAATATGGCGAAACTCTGTTGTGTGGCTACGCCCGCATTGGGGGTTGGGCCGTTGGCATCCTCGCGAACCAGAAAAAACACGTGCAGACGCTGGCCCCAGGCTCCGACCAGAAACGCATCGAATTCGGCGGCGTCATTTACACCGAGTCTGCGGAAAAAGCCGCTCGCTTTATCCTGGACTGCAACCAGAACAAGATCCCGCTGATTTTTCTCCACGATGTGAACGGCTTCATGGTCGGCAAGGACGCCGAATGGAGCGGCATCATCCGCGCGGGCGCAAAAATGGTAAACGCGGTGTCTAACAGCGTGGTACCGAAGATTTCCGTGATCTGCGGTGGCAGTTTCGGCGCCGGCCACTATGCCATGTGCGGCAAAGCCTACGACCCGCGCTTCATCTTTGCCTGGCCCACCGCACGTTACGCCGTAATGAGCGGTGACGCCGCAGCCGGAACGCTGGTCGAGATCAAGCTGAAGCAGCTGGAGCGCGAGGGCAAGAAGGTCGACGAGAAGGCGAAGAAAGAACTGTACGAATCGGTCCGCGCCACCTACGAACACCAAACCGACCCTCGCTACGCCGCCGCCCGGCTTTGGGTTGACGCCATCATCGATCCTGCGCACACGCGCGAAGCCCTGATCACCGCCCTGGAAGCTGCCGCCCTCAATCCCGATATCCGCGAGTTCAAGACGGGCGTACTACAAACTTGATGCGCAAGAAAGGAAGCATCATGCTTGCGAGTGCGGTACCGATCTGGATAGGCTTGCTCTGGTTTGTCCATGAGGTTAGGAAGTCGCCGTTCGGCTATGAATTCGGATCGATCGCATTTCCCAGGCCGCAGTGGTTTCGCGTTGCCACGATCGTAGCGTTGCTACTGACCCTTTTCGGTCTCCGCTGGATTTTGATTGACTTCGTCGGACGGAGAAAAAGAACCCGAATCAGTGATGACAGCCACTAAACTCATCGAATGCCCGCGTGATGCTTGGCAGGGACTGTCCGACTTCATCCCGACCGAGTACAAAGCGGAATATCTGCACGAACTCTTGCTCGCCGGATTCAAACATATCGACGCCGTGAGTTTTGTCTCCCCGAAACATGTGAAACAGATGGCGGATAGCGAAGAGGTGATGGCGAAAGTCAATGCTTCCCAGCCCGAAGGAATCCAGCCGCCTGAAATCATCGGCATCGTCGTCAACGAGAAGGGGCTGGAGCGCGCTCTAGCAACACCCGGCGTCACCACCATCGGCTATCCCTACTCCATCTCCGCTTACTTCCGCCGCGCCAATGCCAACATGAGCCGCGATGAGTCGCGCGCTTTGGTCGAAAAATTGAAGAAGGACACCACGGCGGCAAAGCGCGATCTCGTCATTTACATCTCCATGGCCTTTGGCAATCCTTACGACGAGCCGTGGGGAGCCGAAATCGTGCAAGATACGCTCGACTGGCTCAAGGATATTCGCGTGCGGACTGTCTCGCTCGCCGATACTGTGGGAGCCGCTTCGCCTGAAGTCGTCGGCGATTTGTATCGGCAGGTGAAAGATCACGTGGCGGGGATAGAACTAGGCGTGCATCTTCACAGCCGCCCGGAAGACGCTGAAGCCAAGGTTCTGGCGGCGTATGAAGCCGGTTGCCGGCGCTTCGACAGCGCGCTCACGGGACTTGGCGGCTGCCCCTTCGCGGGAGACAATCTGGTCGGCAACATCGCGACCGAGCAGGTCCTTGCTGCGCTGAAAAAGGCGGGAGCCGATTCCGGCATCGATGAATCCAAACTTACGAAGGTCATTGCCATGACCCACGAGATTCGCGCCAAGTACGCGCACGCACCGCTCGTAAACTAAACGAAGGAGGCCACCGTCATGTACTCCACATTGCTCCTCGAATTCAGCGGCGAAATCGCCCGCATCACTCTGAACCGCCCCGACAAGCGCAACGCCATCAACCCGCAGATGATGTGCGACCTGCAGACCGCTTTCGACACCATCGAGAAAAGCCATTCCCGCTTGGTGATCCTCACCGGTGCCGGGAAATGCTTCTGCGCGGGCATGGATCTCGATATGCTCGCCACGATTGCCAAGCAATCCGCCGCGGAGAATCAGGAAGACTCGCGGCGCATTGCCAAATTGCTCCGCCGCATCTGGAGTTTTCCGCGGCCGCTGATTGCCGCCGTGAATGGCGCGGCCTACGCGGGAGGCTGCGGCATCGCCACGCTCTGCGATTTCACGCTCGCCGCGCCCGAAGCGAAATTCGGCTATACCGAGGTGAAGATCGGATTCCTTCCCGCGATCGTGTCGGTATTCCTTACCCGCCAAATCGGAGAGAAACGCTCCCGCGATCTCTTGCTGACGGGCCGGATCATAAGTGCGGAGCAAGCCATGGATTACGGCCTGGTCACCGAAGTTGTTCCCGCCGAAAGCCTGTTGGATCGCGCCAACGCGCTCGCCGACGAGCTGATGGCCGCGAGCCCCAGCAGCCTGACCAGAGCAAAGCATTTGCTGACATCTTCCGCCGCCGCTGGTATCGATCACGATCTCGAACGTGCCATACTGGAGAACGCTCGGATCCGCTGCACGCCCGACTTCAAGGAAGGCGTGGCTTCGTTTCTGGAGAAGCGCAAGCCCATCTGGCAAGAGCCGGACTAAATCATCGACATGCGAACGATCGAATATCACGACACTACAGTACGGGTGCGTTATGCCGAGACCGACCAGATGGGGGTGGTCTATCACTCTAACTATTTGATCTGGTTTGAGGTTGGCCGCGTGGAACTGATGCGCGCCCTCGGCTTTGAATACAAACAAATGGAAACCGAAGACGACTGCCATATCGTGGTCGCCGATGTGCATTGCCGCTACGAAAGGCCGGCGCGCTACGACGAAGTGCTACGCGTCCGCACGCGCGTCGCCGAATGGCGCAATCGCATCGTTAAGTTTTCCTATGAGATCTTTCGTGAGACTGACGACGTCCTGCTGGCTATCGGCGACACAACGCACGTAATCTGCGGGAAAAATGGCCGACCGAAGTCGCTCCCGGCGAAATATCGCGACGTTTTGGTCGCGCTCAAGCCAAACCCAGATGCCTTGAGTCGCAACGGCGGTGCTGCATGACGCCCGCCACCGGGACCGTGCAGTTAACCGGTAACGATCTCAGCTTCGCGCAGCTTTACGCCGTGGCACTTCAAGCAGAAAAGGTATCCCTTGCTGCTGCAGCCGTCGAGCGCATGAAGGCCTCGCGCGCGGTGGTCGATCGCCTGGTGGCATCCGGCGAGACCGCCTATGGCATTAACACCGGCTTCGGCAAGCTCGCCTCCGTCAGAATATCCACCGAGCAGGTTCGGCAGCTGCAAGTCAATCTGGTGCGATCCCATGCCTGTGGAGTCGGTGAGCCGCTCTCCCAACCGGAAACGCGCGCGATGATGCTGCTGCGAGCCAATGCCCTTGCCAAAGGCCTCAGCGGCATCCGGCCGCAAACGGTCGAAGTGCTCTGTGCGATGCTCAACGCCGGAGTTCACCCGGTAATTCCCTCGCAAGGTTCTGTGGGCGCTTCGGGCGATCTGGCGCCGTTGGCACACTTGGCTCAAGTGGTGATCGGCGAGGGTCGCGCGAATTTTCACGGCGCCGAGCTGGCCGGCGGCGAAGCGATGCACCGCTCGGGAATCGCACCTGTCTCGTTAGAGGCAAAAGAAGGCTTGTCGCTGCTGAACGGCACGCAGGGAATGCTGTCGCTGCTCAGTCTCTCGCTGCGTGAGGCGGACATGCTTGCCGACACCGCCGACGTCGCTGCAGCGCTGTCGCTCGATGCACTGCGCGGAAGCCCTGGTGCGTTTGACGCGCGCATCATGCACGCCCGTGCCTATGCGGGTGCGGCGACCACGGCCCGCAATCTGGCGCACTTGAACGATGGGAGCCAGATTCGCGAATCGCATCGTTCGGCGGACAAAGATCCTCGAGTGCAGGATGCCTACAGCTTGCGTTGCACTCCCCAGGTGCATGGAGCGGTTCGCGATTCGCTGACGCAGGCGCGCGAAATGACGGCCGTAGAACTCAACAGTGCGACGGACAATCCGCTGGTCTTCGCACGTGACGGCGCCGGCGACATCATCAGCGGCGGCAACTTCCACGGCCAGCCGCTGGCAATGGCGGCAGACCAGGTGGCCATCGCGTTAGCCACGCTCGGCGGCATCTCCGAACGCCGCATCGAACAGATGACCAACCCGCTGACGAGCATGCTGCCGGCATTTTTGACACCGGAGCCAGGGCTGAACTCCGGCTTCATGATCGCTCAGGTCACAGCGGCCGCATTGACCAGCGAAAACAAAGCGCTCGCCACTCCGCATGCGATCGATTCGATCTCGACTTCGGGCAACCAGGAAGACTATGTCTCCATGGGCATGAGCGGTGCGCGGCGGCTCGCGCGCATGCTGACCAATCTTCGCCACATCATCGCGATCGAATTGCTTTGCGCCTGCCAGGGGATCGACCTGCTTGCTCCCTTGCAAACGGGAACCCTGGCCGGGAAGGCCCATGCAGCGGTTCGCGAGAAATGCTCGAAGGTCGTCGACGATCGCCCGTTGGCCGGCGACATCGCGGCAATCTCTGCCGCGGTTGCGGCAGGAACGTTCTCATCCCTGCTCGACTGACACCCTCCGCATGGACTCACTGCCATGCAACCTCGGCAAAGTGGCCAACGTTCAGCCCTTGGCCAAAGCGGAACGTAGGAAGGTCAGCATGCGATAGCCCGCAATATGGCTGAATGGCGGCAACTCCAGCGAGTAGTGTCCGCAGTGCAACTCCAGAGTACGCGGGTGGGCGCCGTGCCGCCGTAGCGCGGCCAGCATTTGAGCTGTCAGTTCGGGGAGAAACGTGGGGTCGTACTTGCCATGGACCATGAAAGCGTCCTTGCCCGCTCCCAATCCTCGTTCCACATAGGGCATAGGGCTGACCGGCGCCCAGAAGTCGCGCAACTCGTCGACGGTAACGTTGTGGCGTAGGCTTTCCCACACGTGATTGGTGGTCATTCCCTGGCTGACTACGTCGGCGAAATAGGTCGAAACGTGGAAGAAGCCTCCGGCACGCAACGCGTCGTCGTGCACCAGCGTGATGTAGCCAACCGAAGATCCGATGCTCGTTCCCAGGATGCCCAGATGTGTGAATCCCTGCTGTTCCAGCCATCGGAGGCACCGACGCGAGTCCTGAACCGCCTGGCGATTGGCCTGGAGGGTCAGTCCGATGTTTGGACCGACCAGCTGATCGGCCCGCTCATGGCCCTTGGCCATGCGGCGGTCGTGGTAGGGGAGACTTAGGCGCAGCACGGAGATGCCGATGCGTTGGAGCCACTCGCATAGCCCACGCTGCCCATGCCATTTCGCATTCCAGTTGGGCAGAAGCAGCACGGCGGCCCGACGGTCGCGCGCCGGGAAAAATTGAGCGTGGACGGTGTTGTTTTCCGGCCAAGCGGAGCGAATCGAACTCGTAAAAGTCAGGATATTGTCGGAGGAAAGCCCGTAATCGTCGGCCGGTGTGGTGGCAAACCATTCCCGGCTGGTCTCGATTGCACTATGCGCATAGCGGCGCACGTACGCAGCCGGATCGGGATCCGCGGGGTCGCCATCGACGTATTCAAGTCCCCATGCGAAAGGCTGCACTCGACGGTTGTCATCGGTCGTCCACCGCCGGTGCTCGTAGCGTCGAATTCGCCGTTCAAACCAGTGCATAGACGGGTTGCCCGTTACAGTTTACCGCACCGCACGACACGAGGCAGAGCCGCAACAAGCGGAGAAATGTGATGATCATGCCAGCATGATCTCGAAGCACCCCGGAACCTCACTACTGATCGCGGCAGCCTTGATCGTCATGTTGGCGGTATTACTGGCGCCGCGCGTGTCTCAGCCCGCCAGCTACCACCATTTTGCCGACCAGCGGGAGTGGCTCGGCGTACCACGATTCGGCGATGTCACGTCGAACTTGCCGTTTGCGGTGATTGGTCTGTGGGGGCTCGCATTTCTCGCTGGGCGTGGATCCGCCCGTGCTTTTACCGACCCTCGCGAGCGGTGCCCGTACTTTCTCGCGTTCTTCGGCTTACTGCTGACCGCTTTGGGGTCCGCCTACTACCACCTAGCGCCAGACAACGCCCGGCTTGTGTGCGATCGGCTGCCAATGACCGTAGTTTTCATGGCCCTGGTCGCAGCGATGATTGCGGAGCGAGTCAGTGTCGCGTTAGGGCTTTGGCTTCTCCCGCTACTACTCGCATTGGGCGTTGCCAGCGTGCTGCAATGGTATCGGAGCGAACTCCGCGGCGTGGGTGACCTCCGCTTTTATGCGGCAGTACAGGTCCTTTCTATGGTGGTGCTGCTGGTAGCCTTGCTCCTGCCCCCGCGATACACGCGAGGCACCGATCTGGCCGTGGTCGCAAGCTTCTACGTCCTGGCAAAGGCACTGGAATCGAGCGACCGGATCATTTTCTCCGTGGGCCACACCATCAGCGGGCACACGCTGAAGCATCTTGCAGCCGCGGCTGCCGGATACTGGATCTTGAGAATGCTCCAACGTCGCAAACCTATTTCCTGTCCAGTTCCAGCCCACAGCTAGGCCTCCCCAGCTGCCTGGGCGTCTCCAAACCAGCTATATTGCATGGGACACGCGCCAAAGGCCCTGGAATTGAGAGAAGCGCGTTCCTGTGGCACATTCGAGATGTGGTCATCGCCTTCTTTTTTCTCCTAGGGATCGTTATTGGGAGCTTCCTGAATGTCTGCATCACGCGGATTCCGGAGGGGATATCTATCGTTTCGCCCGGATCCCGCTGCCCGGAGTGCAGCGCGCCAATCAAGCCGTATGACAACGTGCCGTTGTTTGCGTGGCTATGGCTCCACGGCAAATGCCGCTCCTGCAAGCACCCTATTTCCGCGATGTATCCGCTGATCGAGCTGATCACCGGGCTGTTGTTTGTAGCCTGCTACCTCGATTTCGGAGTGACCCAGACGACCATCAAATGGCTGTTTTTCACCTGCTTGATCATCGTACTGACGATCACCGACCTTCGCGTGCGTATGCTGCCGGACGTAGTGAACTGGCCGGGCACGGTGGTAGGCCTATTCTTTTCACTGCTGATTCCCCCACAGGATGGAAGCGCGTTTTGGCTCAGCCTGGCGATCTTTCATCGGCTGCCGCCATCGTGGGCCCTCGGTTTGCTCGATGGTGTGCTCGGCGCTCTATTTGGAAGCCTGCTGCTGTGGGGCTTCGCGGCGCTCTACAAGGTCTGGCGCGGACGCGAAGGCATGGGCCTCGGCGACGTGAAAATGATGGCCATGGTCGGTGCGTTCCTGGGACTGCGTGGGACTTTTCTTGCGATCCTGTTGGGCACGTTGCTGGGCAGCGTGGTGGGTCTGGGCATTATCGTGACCCTGTATGCCTCGGGATGGCAGCGGGCTCTGGCCGAGCGTGCCAGCCGGCGAAACCTCGGCACGGTAAGCAGCCTGCGTTGGACGATCGCGAGTCAATACCAGTTGCCGCTGGGAACCTTCCTGGGCATCGCCGCGCTTGTCGTGATCTATCTCGCGCCGCTTATATCGCGGTTGGTAGGCACAAGGATTTGACGGCCTTCGAATTGGACGATGCCATAGAGCTGTTCGCGAGTCAGTGTGAAAGCGAAGTGATGCTTTGAAGATCGTTTTCATCATGGCGGCAAGGCAGGCGACCCACTCCGCGGGTCTGAATCCATGGATACCCATCGTGGTACTTGGCATCGTGCTAGTGGCGACCGCGTGGGTGGTGCTGGCGGCGATGCGCAAGTTTTTGCGGGACACACGAGAAGCTCACCAGGAACCGATCGTGGAGGAGGCCCCAGGTGTAAGCAATCCGGCGGCATTCATGACCGCTTCAATGCAGGGTGTGATCCAGAAACTGCGGGAGCAAGAAAAAGAACTGGAGCGCCTGCATCGCATTGAAAAAGAGCGTGCCGAACAGACCGAGCGCCTCAGCGAAGAAGTGACGCGCAACATGCCGGCCGGGCTGCTGGTAGTAAACGCGCAGGGAATTTTGTCGGGAGCGAATCCCGCCGCCGAACAGGCCTTGGGAATCAGCGGCCTGGTCTATCGACGTTACAGCGAGGCCCTGGGAGAGGCGTCGGAGTTGACGCGGCTTGTGGCTGCGTGCCTGGCAGGAGGCACCATTTTTCGACGCGAGCAGGTCGATCACCGTACGCCGTTGGGAGACGCGCGTCGGCTTGGTGTGACCATCTCCCCCATTCGGCGCGGCAACAGAAAAATCAGTGGCGCGATTTGCCTGTTGAGCGATCTTACCGAGCTCGCAGCGTTGCAAGAGCAGGTCGAGCTGAAAAAGCACCTGGCCGCGCTCGGTGAGCTGTCAGCAGGAATCGCTCACGAATTCAAGAACGCGCTGGCGACAATTTCAGGTTACGCGCAGATGATTCGTGCCGAGGCGGCCGAAGGCGAGATTCTCGATCACGCCGAACGCATCCTGGAACAGACCCGGAACATCACACATGTGGTGACCGAATTCCTGAAGTACGCGCGGCCGCTGGAGATTTCCGACGAGGTTGTGGAGGTGCGGACGCTAGTGCAACGGGTCGCGCTGGAGATCGGCGAAGCCATGCCTAGCGTGGAAGTCCGCTGTGAAGGGCAATTCCGCGATGTAGCGGGAGATGAAGGGTTGCTGCGCCAGGCCTTGCTCAATCTGGCGCGAAATGCGGCGGAGGCCTGCGGCGCAGCAAACGGGGGCCGCGTGGTATTGCGCGGCGAAATGGTGCGCACCGGGGATTCCGGATTCCAGCGCATTACCGTTACCGACAACGGCCCAGGTATCGCGGAAGAAGCGCAGCCGCAGCTGTTTCGCCCATTTTTTACAACCAAAGCCCGGGGGACGGGCCTGGGACTCGCGGTCGTCCAGAAGATTGTCGTGCAGCACGGCGGGCAGGTAGAAGCCCGAAATCGTCCAGAAGGTGGCGCTGCATTTATCGTTACGCTACCGCAATGGCGAGCTGGCGCGGAAGCAGTAGAATGGAACAAGGACAGCGTAGAGATCTAGCGCAGAGGTAGAAGTTTCCGGCGCATTGCAGTCGACGCCGGGGAGGGTTGGTCGTATGGGCGCAGAAACATGGAGAAAAGCAGGAGTATACGTTCTGATCGCGGTGCCGCTGCTCGGAGCGGCCGGAATCGCCGCCATTGCCAGGCAGAATCAGGATGCGGCGCAGCAGCAGGGGGTCGATCCGGTGGCGGACGCAGCGCGAAAAGCGCGCCAGCAGAAAAAAGACGCGCCGAAACCCAAGAAAGTTTTCACGAATGAAGACGTGAGTACCGCTCGACCGTCGAGCGCGAGCTCTAACGCGACGCCGTCGTCAACCAGCACGTCACCAACTGCGGATGGGACCAAAGACAATACCGACGCGGGGGGTGCGCCCAGCAGCGGCGATGCCACGGCCGGCGACACGTCCGCCGCTCCAGCCAAAAGTGCCGAGGCCACATGGCGCGACAAGTTCCGCGATGAGCGCGCCAAGCTCGCCAACGCCGAGCGTGAACTGGACATCTTGCAGCGCGAGGCCCAGAAGGCCCAGGTGCAGTATTACTCCGATCCGCAAAAGGCGATGAGTGAGCAATACAATCGCAAGGACGTAAACGAGAAAGACACCAAAATCGCCGCGAAAAAACAGGAAGTGGAGAAGATCAAGCAGCACATCGCGGATATGGAAGACGAGCTACGCAAGTCCGGCGGAGAAATCGGCTGGGCTCGCGAGTAACCTCCAAATAGTCCTTAGCGTCTTGGCCCTATCTGGTACAAGTAGTAGCTCGTCCGGAAATTCACGTCGGGCATTTTCAGGCGACCTTCTGCTTCGCCTGCTTGCTACTTCCCTTCTCCGCACACGGCGTCTCGTTCCCACCTAGCTCGCTTTCGATTCGTGATAGAAACGAAGTACATGGAATCTCTGCTCCTTGTAGAAGACAAAAACGAGCTGCGCGCCATGCTGCGCAAGGCCCTAGAGCGCGCGGGCTATGCCGTCGAGGAGGCTCCCGACGGCGCTGCCGCCATCCAGAAGATTCGCGCGCGCCGCCATCTGCTGGTGGTGACCGATCTCAAGATGCCCGGCGCCTCCGGGATCGACGTATTGCGCGCGACCAAGGAAGTGGACGCCAGCATTCCCGTGATTCTGCTGACCGCATACGGAAGCGTGGAAGAGGCGGTCACCGCCATGAAGGAAGGCGCCTTCGATTTCCTGCAAAAACCGGTAGACCTTGATCATTTGAAATTACTGGTAGAGCGGGCTGCGCGCCAGCAGGAATTGCTGCGCGAAAACCTGCTGCTGCGCGAGGAATACGCGGCACGCTACGGATTCCCGCGCATTGTGGGCGAGCACGCTTCGATTCGCGAAGTCAGCCAGCAGATTCAGCGCGTGGCTGCGACAGACTCCACTGCTTTGCTGCTGGGCGAGAGCGGCACCGGCAAGGAACTCTTCGCCCGCGCGATCCACCATTTGTCCCCGCGCCGTGAACAGCCCTTCGTAGCGTTGAATTGCGCGGCGATCCCCGAAGGCTTGGTGGAAAACGAACTCTTCGGACACGAGAAGGGCGCCTTCACCGGGGCGGGCGCGCGCAAAGTCGGGAAAATGGACCTGGCGCATCGCGGTACGCTGTTCCTGGACGAAATTGGCGAGCTGCCGATGACCATTCAAGCTAAACTCCTGCGCGTCCTGGAGGAGCGGCGTTTCGAGCGCGTTGGCGGGACGCAATCAATCGATGTGGACGTGCGCATCGTGGTGGCTACCAATCGCGACCTCCGCAAGAGGATCGAGGAAAAACAGTTTCGCGAGGATCTGTACTTCCGCATCGCGGCGGTGCCGTTAACGATTCCACCGCTGCGCGAGCGTGGCGACGATGTATTGCTGCTGGCGGAGAATTTCCTGGGCAAATTCAGCCGGGAGTTTGGAAAGGCCGGCCTGAAACTGTCGCGCGACGCCGGGGAACGATTGGCGACATACTGGTGGCCGGGAAATGTCCGCGAGCTGCAGAACACCATGGAGAGGGCGGTAATTCTCGCGGATGGCGCCGCGATTTCTGCGGACGCATTGCAATTGCCTCTTGCCCAGCCCGACGCGAACAGTCTGCCGGCGGGGATGCTGCCCGACAATTTCAGCTGGGCAGGTTCACTGGAACAGGTCAGCGAGCGTGCGGTGGCCCATGTGGAACGCACGATGATTGAGACTACTCTACGGGAATGTAAGTGGAATAAGACGCGCGCGGCAGAGAAACTCGGCGTGTCGCCGAAGACTCTGCTGGCGAAGATGCGCGCGGCAGGGATGCAGGAATAATAATCGCCGCCCATCGGTGACTCGAAACTCGCTTCGCTCGCAAAAACATTAAGAAAACTCGTCGCGCTGTTTTCGCCAGCCGGAAAGCTATCTGAATCGTTTTCAGAAAAGCACTGCGATCCCGTGGCAAGGACCGCGGCGGCAGGATGGGCCGCGCGGTCCTTACACTTTGCAAGCGGTGTGCAGAGCCACTGCGCCGAAGGTCCAGACCTCAAATTTCGGCGCTGCGAAACCCGCGCTGGCCATCAGAGCGGCCAGTTCGGTGGGGCGAAAAAAGCGGGATACCGAGCGCGGCAAATAGGTATATGCGGAAGAATCGCCGGAGATCAGCCCACCCACGCGCGGGAGAACGTTTCGAAAGTAGAAACGATAGAGGTTACCGACCAAACCCGCGGGTGGCTCGGTGAATTCCAAAATCGCGACGGTTCCCGCCGGCTTGAGGATGCGCAAGATTTCGCGCAGGCCCGCTTCGTAATTGGCGAGATTGCGGAATCCGAAAGCGGCGGTAATCAGGTCGAAGGAAGCGTCAGCAAAGGGTAGCCTCAGTGCATCGGCCTCAAAGAATGGCATCGAAACAGCCGACGCATGCTCTGGATTGGAGGAAGAAAATGACTCCCCACTCTTCTGGCGGGCGCGCACCAGCATGGCGTGAGAAAAATCGGCGCCGATGATTCGGGCGCGGCTCCCTCGCGAAAGGGAAAACGCGAGATCGCCTGTTCCACAGCAAAGGTCGAGAACCATGGCATCCGCACGGTCGAGAATCCGGCGGAATCGCCGTGTAGTCCGGGCGCGCCACAACCGATCGAGTTGGCCCGAGAGCAAATGGTTGAGCAGATCGTAGCGCGGCGCGATTTGCGTGAACATCTCGCGGACTTGGCGCGAGGCGTCTGCTTCGGTTTGAGCGCCTTCAGGGCGCGTGCCTTTGGCCGGGGCTGCGGCTTCAGCCATGAAAGCTCAACTCCGCCGGAGACGTCCGCGTTAGACAGCGTGGCGCGAAGCGCAAAACGCGTTGCACTGCTTCGAGCGGTACCTCGTCGTAGGATCCAGCCTTGCCGATGCGCGGAGTCAGGACGAAGCGAATTTGGCCGTCGCGCGCTTTCTTGTCCGCCCGCATGGAAGCGATCAGTGCCTTCGCCGGGACGCGCGGCCACGCTGGAAACGGTCCAATGCGCCGTACCAGGGTGACGATGCGAGAAACATCATCGGCCCCAGTGACGCCGATTTCATGGCCGAGCAGTGCGGCCGCCATCATGCCCCAGGCCACGGCTTCTCCGTGCTGGAAACGCTGGTAGCGGGTTGTGCTCTCCAACGCGTGCGCGAAGGTGTGGCCGAAATTCAGGATTTCGCGGAGCCCAGACTCGCGTTCATCACGGCTCACCACCTTTGCCTTTATCGCGGCGTTGCGCGGGATGAGGTACTCCAGCGCGGCGGTGTCGCGGCGCAACACCCTGGCGATGTTCTTTTCCAGATACGCAAACATTTCGGCGTCGGCAATCACGCTGTGTTTGATGACTTCGGCGAGGCCGCCACGAAATTCGCGGTCCGGCAAGGTTCGCAGAACCCTCGGATCCGTCAGGATGAGCTTCGGCGGATAAAAAGCGCCAACCAGATTTTTCCCCTCCGGAAGATTGACCCCGGTCTTGCCACCGATGGAGCTGTCCACCTGAGCGACCACCGTTGTGGGCACTTGAACAAAGCGGACGCCGCGAAGATAGGAGGCGGCGACAAAACCGGCAACATCGCCCACCACGCCGCCGCCGATCGCGACAATCAGCGAACGGCGATCGGCGCCGGCTCGCAGCAGCGAGCGCGAAACACTCTCGATCGTACGGAGATTTTTCCGCGTCTCCGCGTCGTTCATCAGGTGCACTTTCGCGGAATTGCCACCGGCAAGATTCCGAACGATCAGCTTGCCTGCCGCGCGCCAGACTCTCGGGGAAGAAACGATGTGGACGCTGGAGAATTTTCCCAGCTTGGCAATTCTGGAGGCTGCTTTCTTGAGAACGCCGCCGCCGCAGACAATATCGTACGAACCGGCAGCGGAATGGACTGAAATGGATTTTAGGCTCATCGAGCGAATATTGAAAATGTAGCACAGTGTCGAGGTTCTCTCGCAGCTCCGCAGGGAGACAAAGGGGTTGCGCTGCCGGGCTCACGAGTGCTTGCGCCCAGGACGAGCTCTAATCTGGGGGGCCACACCACGCTTGCGGCCAACCGTGCCTGTGCTATCTGGCGTGTTACCATACTCCGGCGTTGCATCCATCGTCTCATCATGACGAAACCCCACAAATCCTATCGCGCCGACTACGTCGTGATCGGCTCCGGCGTCGCGGGTTTGCGCGCAGCAATCGAGCTCAGCGCCGCAGGCAGCGTGCTGGTGCTTGCCAAGTCGGACCTCAGCGATTCCGCCACGGCTTGGGCACAAGGCGGCATCGCCGTCGCACTGAGCGATGAAGACGAGATCAGTCTGCATGAACAGGACACCATTAAAGCGGGCGATGGCTTGTGCCGCCCTGAAGCGGTGGCGCTGCTGGTTGAAGAGGGACCGAAATACATCACCCAACTCATCGAGTGGGGCACGGAATTCGATCGCGCGGGAACAAAACTGGCATTTACGCGCGAAGCAGCACACAGCAGATCGCGGATCCTGCACGCCCACGGCGATTCCACCGGCCGCGAAATCAGCCGTGCACTGCTCGCTCGCGCGCATACCATAGCGCATCTACATCTCCGCGCGCACGCGTTCACTACCGAGTTGATCGTCGAATCCAAGCGAGCCCTCGGCATCCGTTTTATCGATGAGACCGACGGTTCGCTACACGAGGTGAACGCCGGCGCGGTACTCCTGGCCACTGGCGGATTGGGGCGCATTTACCGCGACACGACCAACCCCGAGGTGGCCACCGGTGACGGCATGGCCATCGCTTACGAGTCCGGCGCAGTGTTGTCGGACATGGAGTTCGTGCAATTTCATCCAACGGCGCTGGCCGTAAAGGGCGCGCCGCGATTCTTGCTGTCCGAAGCGTTGCGCGGCGAAGGCGGAGTCTTGCGCAACGTGAATCTTGAGCGCTTCATGAAGCGCTATAACGAAGCGCAAGAACTCGCTCCGCGCGACGTGGTGGCCCGCGCCATCGTCACCGAGATGCAGCGCACCAAGAGCCGGCACGTCTATCTCGACATGACCGCCAAGAACGAGGAATTTCTCAAAAAGCGCTTCCCGAGGATCTACGAGACCTGCTTGAGCTATGGACTCGATCTCGCCACTGATATGGCTCCGGTTTCCCCTGCGGCTCATTACATGATGGGCGGAGTAAAAACCGATCTCTCGGGACGCACCTCCCTTCCTGGCCTGTACGCGGCCGGAGAAACCGCCGACACCGGAGTGCACGGCGCCAATCGGCTCGCCAGCAATTCCTTGCTCGAGGGTCTCGTGTTCGGCGCGCGCAGCGGTCAGGCGATGATCAAGGATTTTCCGGTTGCGAAACGCCACGCGGCTGGCCTGCCGGGAAGCCCCGCTCCTCTCCCGGGCAATGGGAACGGCGCCCGTGCCGCGAAATCCGCTACCGAATCTCCCTGTTCGGCGGCGCTCGATCAGATCCGAGACGTAATGTGGCAACAGGTCGGCGTCCTGCGCGACGGAAAGGATCTCGCCTCGGCGATCAAGAAACTCGAAGCTATGGATGTATCGAAGTGCGAGAAACCGGGACGAAGCGACTATGAGACGCGGAATCTGCACACCCTTGCTCTCCTGATAGCGCGATCGGCGCTCGCGCGCGTCGAGAGTCGCGGCAGTCATTATCGGGCGGATTTTCCCTATCGCGACGATGAGGATTTCGCCAGGCATTCCCTGGTGCAGAAGGGTAAGGATGTTGGCTTCGAGAAGTGACGCCGCACTACGCGGCGGTACGCGGTGACTTCTACTTCGTCTGCAACTGTTTGATGGTTTCCAGAAAAACGTGACCGGTGATAGCTAGGCTCTTGGCGCTGACCTTATCCAGCGTATCCTGCGGTGTGTGCCAGTATGGAATTTCCAGATCGATCACGTCGACGCACGGCACCCCGCGTTTCAGGAACGAGAGATGATCGTCCTCGATAGCCATCCCTTCGTTCACAAAGATTCCTGAGTAGCCCAGTCTGGCGGCCGTGTTCCACACCAGATCGGTCAGCGCTTTCGTTGAATTCAGCTCGCGCTTGAAGCGCAGCGTGCGGCTGCCCACAATATCGGCCAGCAGAAACGCCTGAATCTTTTTCAGGTCGCCGCTCATCGCCAGCTTCGCGGCCATCTCCCGGCTGCCATAGCGGCTATCCCTGTCGCTCCACTCCCCCACGGCCTCCTCTCCATCGAAAAATGCGATCCACACCGAATGATGCTGCGGCAGCGCGCACAGCTGCCGCGCAATTTCCAGCATCACTGCCGTAGACGAAGCGCCGTCATCGGCGCCGACGAACAGATCGAGCTTCTTGGTGTCGTAGTGCGTAGCAAGCATGAGGATGCCCGCACGGTCGCCGGGAATCTTCACCAGGATGTTTTTCATCGGCACGACGCCGCCCGGAGTTTGCGCATTGAACGCATCGGTCTCTGCAGAACAGCCAGCGGCGGACAACTGTGAAAGCAGATAATCCTGCGCTTGCGTGATCGCAGTCGAGCCGGATGGCCGCGCGCCAAAGCCCACCTGACGGGCAACGTCGCCAAAGGCTCGCTTGGCGTCGAAGCCATCGACTTTTTCCGGCGCCGGCGTGTCCGCATCGGGCAGCTGTGGCGGAGCTCCGGCGACGGCACTCATGAACGGCGCTTCTTCTGCGCCAGAGGCTTGCTTCTGATTCGCTCGGGACTTGCACCCCGTCAGAATGGCCACCAAGAAACAGGCGCACACCACCGCGAGGAAATCGGCGCACACACGCAATTTCATTCAACGGGCTCCCGCGGCTTCGGCGGCGATCGTCCTAGCGCGTTTTCGCACCGCCAGCGCGGACACGCCTATACCCACAAAATAAAGCGCCAGCATCGGGGCCATGAAGATCAGCATGGTCATGGCGTCGGGCGTCGGAGTGATGATCGCGGCGATGATGGCGATGATCAGAATCGCATAGCGTATGTTCTTCCACAGAAATTGCGGCGTGACGATGCCAAAGATGGACAGGAAGAAAACCAGCACCGGCAACTCGAACACCAGTCCCAAGCCGAGCAGGATCATCAAGGTCAGGTCGAAATACTCGGTGATGGTAATCATCGGCACTACGCCCGGCAGGCTGACCACCTGAAAGGTCACCAGAAATTTCAATACATAAGGAAGCGTGAGGTAGTATCCGAAGGCAATGCCTGCCAGAAATAAGAACACCGTCGAAAACAGGAACCCGGTAATCGCACTTCGCTCGTGTTTATACAGCGCGGGGGCCACGAACAGCCAGATCTGATACAGCACAAACGGCGACGCCAGCACCACACCGATGTATATGCCCAAAGTGATGATCAGATTGAATCCGCCGGCGGGGTGCGTATAGACCAGCTTGGGATCCAGATGTGCATCCACCAGCGCCTTGAGCATCGGCCGGGTCACAAAATTGATCACATACTTGGCAATATAAACGCCAGCGAACGCCCCGATCGCGATCGCAATCAACGAATTGATGATGCGTTTGCGGAGTTCAACTAGATGCTCGAAAAACGTCATCTGCCCGCCTTCTTCTTCGACCGGCTTGGTCGTGGCGAGCGCGTCAGGCTGGTTGTTATCGGTCATGAGCAGGGTCGTCGCGGTGAGGCTGCGCTTCCGTTGATCTTGCGCCCTCCGAAATGGTGTTCTCGGAGGCCGCAGTGCCGTTGACAGGTGCGGCCACGACAGGCGATTGTGGATCGTTTGCGCCCGAAACCACTTCAACCGGCGCATTAAACTCGGATGTATCACTCGAGCGCGCGACCACCGCCTCAGCCACAGGCGCCGCCGTTAGCTCTCCCGCCTCCGTAGCTCGCGTTTCTTCGCTCGGCGCAGCTAACTGCTCAGGCACCGCCTGCGTCTCAACTCCAGACGGGCTGGCCAGCGTCGCAGGCTGCAACGCGGCGTTGGCTGACGCCAGCAACGCCTGCTTCTTGCGCTCTACTTCGCGGGCCTGGCGTTCGAGGTCGCGCATCTCCTCCTCGAAGGCGCTCTTGAAGTCGGTGGACGCCTTACGGAACTCGGCCATCAGCTTTCCCAGCCCGCGGGCAAGCTCCGGCAGCTTCTGGGGTCCGAAGACCACCAAAACGATGACAAAGACCACAATCATGTGCGGGACGCTCAGCATGGTCTTGGGTGACTCATTTGGGGGCTGTTGGCATCATAGAGAACGGCGTTTGGCACTGTCAAACGCCCGTTGGCCCTGTGCTATACTTGAAATGCGAAAAACTCGCGTGAGGTTCGGATGAAAACAGAGCGTCGCGGCCTGTTTCTAGTGGTAGCAGTGTTGCTTGTATCTGCCGTGCTTGGCGGCATTTATGGGCCCAATGTGAGGGCGACCGCCGCCTCCACCGACGATTATCAGACCGCGGTGCGCGACTTCACCAAGGTCCTCGACGTCGTGCAGGCCAACTACGCCGAGCACGTCGACGTCGACAAGGCCGTCTACCAGGGCGCCATCCCCGGCATGCTACGCATGCTCGACCCGCACTCCAATTTCTTTGACGCCCGCCAGTTTGCACTCCTCCGCGAAGACCAGCGCGGCAAGTACTACGGCGTCGGCATGGTCGTCGCACCCCGCGAAAATCACACTGTCGTGATGGCTCCGTATGTGGGCGCGCCTGCTTACAACGCCGGCATCCGCCCAGGCGACGTGATCGTGAAGGTCGACGAAAAGTCCACCGACGGCCTTACCACCAGCGACGTCGCGGACATGCTCAAGGGCGCCAAGGGCACCATCGTCAAGATCACCATCTCGCGCGAAGGCTACGCCGATCCTCTGACTTTCACCGTCACCCGCGACGAAATTCCCCGCCACTCCGTAGATATCGCGTTCATGCTCAAACCGGGCGTCGGCTACATTCGTCTCTCCGGATTCAACGAAACCACCGATCGCGAAATCGCCGAAGGTCTAAAGAAACTCAACGCTCCTACTCTGGATGGCCTGATTCTCGACATGCGCGGAAATCCCGGCGGACTGCTCAACGAAGCGGTCGCGGTCGGTGATATGTTCCTGGAGAAAAATCAGCTGATCGTATCGCATCACGGCCGTTCCTCCAGCGAGCGCAAGTATTACGCGATCCGCGGCAACCAGGGCAACACTGTCCCGCTTGTCATCCTCGTGAACGGCAACTCCGCATCGGCCACCGAAATCGTTTCCGGCGCGGTGCAGGACCACGATCGCGGCTTGATCGTTGGCGAAACCACTTTCGGCAAGGGCTTGGTACAAACCGTTTCGCCCCTGAGCGAAAACACCGGCCTCGCTCTGACCACCGCGCGCTATTACACCCCCAGCGGCCGCCTGATCCAGCGCGACTACAAATCAATCTCCCTGTACGAATATCACTATGAGCGCAAGGTCCCCGACCATCCGACCGAGGTCAAGCTGACTGATAGCGGCCGCCAGGTCACCGGCGGCGGCGGCATCACCCCCGACATCACGGTGGCGGCGCCCAAACTCACCAAGTTCGAGGAAACGCTGATCCGCTCTGACGTCTTCTTCCCCTACGAAGCCGGCGTAGGCGGCTTTACCCGCTTCTATCTGGGCACCCGCCCCACCATCACCAAGGACTTCGAGGTCAACGACGTGGTGATGAAGGACCTGCGCGAGTACTTGGCCAAGAAAAATGTCCACTACACCGAACCCGAGTTGGCCGAGAATCTCGACTGGGTCAAGCGCAAAATCAAGCAGGAGGTTTTCCTCTCTGTCTTTGGGCAGCAGGAAGGTTTCAAAGTTGAGCTCGAAGCCGATCCCCAAGTCCAGAAGGCCGTCGACGCCATTCCCCAAGCGCGCGCCCTCTACGAAAACGCCCGCAAAGTAGTAGCCCAGCGCATGGGCGGCGCATCCGTCGACCAACCCTAAGACTCGTTGCCATTGCCACGGCTCCGAACCCGTAGGGCGCAACATGCTGCGCCCATCTCGGCAAGATTCACGTGCACTGCAATGTCCCCGCTACCTGCCAGCGACAGGGGCCAATACTTCGACGCGCCACAACTTCAGGCCACGCGATCCTCTGGCGCACACTTCGCGGCAACCTCAATCGCTAGTGATTGGCAACGCTCCTTCCCCTCTGCTAAAATTTCTCTGCTGCTCGTGGGCGAGTAGCTCAGCTGGGAGAGCGCCTCGTTCGCAACGAGGAGGCCGGGGGTTCGAATCCCCTCTCGTCCACCAAAACTTCCAACAATCAGGCTTTTTTTGAACAGTCGGGAGAATCGATGCGTCTAGATTCCACTCAGGTTTACTTCCGGTTTACCCATCGAGGGAGTGTGCCGTGGCACTAAGTAGAAAGTGTTGAGCCTTGATGCAAGCCACAGCGCGGCCGGCCAGGCAGCGTGAGGGAACTCGCCCGGATGTTGTCCTGCCTTCTTAAGGGCGGCCAAAGCGCCCGGTGTTGCGACGATCTGGCCTAACTGGAAAGCAGGTTGTTTGCTGATTTGTTGCATGGGAAGAACTCCTTTCAGTGGGTTGGGATACTGCTTTTCAGAGGCACCGCAGAGAGCGGCGCATAAAAAGCAAATGCCCTTCCTAGCGGGGGCGGCGCCTGGCCGTCCGCGCTGTCAAGGCAGCGTGGTTTTCGCGTTCATCGGAGCGCAGCGAGAGAGCCTTGACAGGAAAAGCGGGCGGCTAAGTGCAGTCTTTGGTAGGAAGGGCAGAAATCGTGTGAGACTGAGGCGGACAAGGCCGAGCAGTTGCATCCACGCGATGCGTCCGAACTGCCGATGATCGTGAGGGACGACGGAAAGCTGGAGCAGCTCGGTGCAGTATCCAAGCGAATCAGAATCTTCTTGATGTCTTTACGTTTTGGCATCTGCTTGGGCTTGATTTCCTCTCAACCGAGTCCCGGCGTTTGGCAAAAAGCGATGCGCAGCGCGACCAACAAATCCTTGACTGCACCTTCCGATTTCAAAACCAACGACCTTCTTTGAAGAATCCCTGACTCGAAACGAAAGCCACGTATTTCCCAGCGTGGTATCCGCGCCGGGAAATTTCTCCAGATCTGCGCCAACTGTTCATCGCTGGCCCCATGGCGCTTGGTCACCGAGGCCGCATGAAACGACTCTCCGCCACAAGAAATCTTTGCGTGTGTCAGCGCGCTCAGTCTCTCCGCGCCTTGCCATTCCGCAAACCGCGCCGTTCTGCTTTCTCAAGCCTTGCTTTGGTACGACTCTTGCGCT